>JAESGW010000186.1_pt1 | contig 115274 bp, 113 predicted proteins | sample 9269791 | NCBI WGS metagenome assembly JAESGW01 (sample SAMN16773120, study PRJNA677053) | algae metagenome | isolation source: Aphanocapsa lilacina HA4352-LM1 and co-occurring heterotrophs from near cave... | place: USA: Maniniholo cave, near Haena, Kauai, HI | collected 2009-07-28 | reverse complement strand
AGCGGCCGCAAGCAGCTGAACCAGTACACCCGCTACCTGACCGTGGCCTTGGCGCTGATGCAGTCGTTCGGCATCGCCGTCGGTCTCAACGCGCAGCCCGGTTTGGTCGATCAGCCGGGCCTGTTCTTCATCGTCTCGACCATCACGGTCCTGACCGGCGGCACGATGTTCCTGATGTGGCTGGGCGAGCAGGTCACCGCGCGCGGCGTCGGCAACGGCATTTCGCTGATCATCTTCGCGGGCATCGTGGCGGTCCTGCCGTCCACCATCGCCCGTCTGCTGGGCCTCGCCCAGCAGGGCCAGATGTCGGTCTTCTTCCTGTTCCTGCTGACGGCGCTGGCGATCGCCACCGTGGTCTTCATCGTCTTCATGGAGCGGGCCCAGCGCCGGCTGCTGATCCAGTATCCGAAGCGCCAGGAAGGCAACCGTATGGCCGGCGGTGAGCGCAGCTTCCTGCCCCTGAAGGTCAACACCGCGGGCGTCATCCCGCCGATCTTCGCCTCGTCCCTGCTGCTGCTGCCGGCCACCGCCGCCCAGTTCACCGCCAACGCGGACCTGCCGCCGTGGCTGTCGTCCTGGCTGCCGGTCCTCACCGGCCAGCTGACCCATGGCCAGCCGCTGTTCATCGCGATGTACGCCGCGCTGATCATCTTCTTCTGCTTCTTCTACACCTCGATCACCTTCAATCCCGAGGACACCGCCGAGAACCTGCGCAAATACGGCGGCTTCCTGCCGGGCATCCGTCCGGGCAAGCGCACGGCCGAGTATCTGGACTACGTCCTGACCCGCCTGACGGTCATCGGCGCCGGCTACATCACCCTCGTGTGCCTGCTGCCTGAGTTCATGGTCATGGGCATGGGCAACGCCATCTACTTCGGCGGCACCTCGATCCTGATCGTGGTCTCGGTGACCATGGACACCGTGTCCCAGATTCAGTCGCACCTGCTGGCCCACCAGTACGAAGGCCTCATCAAGAAGGCCAAGCTGCGCGGCCGTGGCGGTCGCGGAACGCCCGCGCCCGTTCGGCGCTGACGATTTGGCGGGCGACCGCGCTTCGCGCTACTTGAGCCCAGGCCGCCGGGGAGGGCGCTGAAGATGAACCTGATCCTGTTCGGGCCCCCTGCGGCCGGCAAGGGCACGCAGGCCAAGCGTCTGGTCGAGACGCGCGGCATGGTCCAGCTGTCGACCGGCGACATGCTGCGCGCGGCGATCGCCTCCGGCTCCGAGCTGGGCGTCAAGGTCAAGGACGTGCTGGCGCGCGGCGATCTGGTGACCGACGAGATCGTCATCGCCCTGATCGAGGACCGTCTGCCCGAGGCCGAGGCCGCCGGCGGCGCCATCTTCGACGGCTTCCCCCGCACTGTGCCCCAGGCCGAGGCGCTGGACGCCATGCTGGCCCGGCGCGGTGCCAGGATCGACCGCGTGGTGCGCCTCAAGGTCGACGACGCCGCCCTGACCGCGCGGATCACGAAGCGGTTCGAGGAGCAGGGCCGGCCGGACGACAATCCGGACACGTTCAAGGACCGGCTGGCCGTCTACAACCGCAACACCGCGCCGCTGCTGCCGTACTATGAGGCGCAGGGTCTCCTGACAGAGATCGACGGCATGGGGTCGATTGCAGAGGTCGCCTCCGCCATGGACGGGGCGCTGGACGTCTGAACCGGACCTGACCGATCCAGTCCATCGTGCGTTAAGCTGCGACAGGGCAGGGAAAGGGCATGGCACAGGGCCGCAAATCCGGAACAGGTGACCGCTGGCGCAAGCCGGCCATCTATGCGGCCGTGGTCGCGGGCCATCTGGGCCTGTTCGCCGTCATCGCCCGGACCGCGCCAACCCCGCTGCCGCCCATCCCCAGCCCGCCGTTCGAGGTCACCTTCTTTCGTCCCAGCCCGCCGCCTCCGCCGCCTGTGCCCGAGCCGGCCATTGAAGTCGGCGGCGGTGCCCCCGCCGCACCCTCCGTGGTCCGACCTGCCCGCAACCCTCCTCCGGCCCCGCCGGAAGTGACCGCCCCGCCCGAGCCGGCACCCGAGCCGCCCGTGACGGTCGTCGGCGTCTCGCCCGCGCCCGGCCCTGCGCCGGGCAGGGGCCAGGGCGGCGAGGGGACGGGGCAGGGCGGCGGTCAGGGTGCCGGCACGGGCCCCGGCTCCGGCACGGTCCGCGCCCGTCCGATCCGCCAGGCCTCGCTGAACGAGCTGCGCGGTCTGCATCCGGCTGGTGCCCGGGGGCGCTCCGGCCGTGCGGCGGTGACCTGCGAGGTCCAGCTGGACACCCGTCTGGATCGCTGCCGCATCACGTCCGAAACGCCTCCGGGGCAGGGTTTCGGCGCGGCCGGCCTCGCGGCGGCGACGCGCTTCTACCGGTTCAGGCCCCAGGTCCGGGGCGGGCGCGAGGAGGTCAGCGACATCACTATCATCGTCGAATTCGGCCGTCCGCCGCGTTGAAATCGGGGTGCGGGGGAACCGTGAGGTCGGTCGAGTCTTGCCGGACTGTTGACGCCGTCTGAATCACGGCTATAAGAGCGCCCTTCCGCGAAGGGCGCCAACGCTCCAGGTCTGTTGACCGGAGCGTTTGTTGCGTCCGGTTTGCGCGTACTTGGAGAGCTTCGTGGCCCGTATCGCTGGCGTCAACATCCCGACCAACAAGCGCGTCGAAATCGCGCTGCAGTACATCCACGGCATCGGCCCGGCCGCCGCCAAGGACATCACCGGCAAGGTGGGCATCGAGCCCGCCCGTCGCGTCAATCAACTGACCGACGCCGAAGTGCTGCAGATCCGCGAGACCATCGACAAGGATCACACCGTCGAGGGCGACCTGCGCCGCGAGACGTCGATGAACATCAAGCGCCTGATGGACCTGGCCTGCTACCGCGGCCTGCGTCACCGCAAGGGCCTGCCGGTCCGCGGTCAGCGCACGCACACCAACGCCCGCACCCGCAAGGGTCCCGCCAAGCCGATCGCCGGCAAGAAGAAGTAAGAGAGAGCCGTACCGATGGCCAAGGAACAGGGTCGCGTCAAAAAGCGCGAGCGCAAGAACATCACGTCGGGCGTCGCTCACGTGAACGCCAGCTTCAACAACACCATGGTGACCATCACCGACGCCCAGGGCAACGCGATCTCCTGGTCCTCGGCCGGTCACATGGGCTTCAAGGGCTCGCGCAAGTCGACCCCGTACGCCGCCCAGATGGCTGCCGAGGACGCCGCCAAGAAGGCCGGCGAGCACGGCGTGAAGACGCTGGAAGTCAACGTCTCCGGCCCCGGCTCCGGCCGTGAGTCGGCCCTGCGCGCCCTTCAGGCCGCTGGCATGACCATCACCACCATCCGCGACGTCACGCCGATGCCGCACAACGGCTGCCGTCCGCCCAAGCGCCGCCGCGTCTAAGCGTCGTCGCCGCCTACCCCATTTTGCGCCGGTCCCGCCTTCCCTGACGAGGCGAGGGGGATCGGCGAAACCCGTTTCGAGGGACACATATGATCGAACGTAACTGGCAAGAGCTGATCCGTCCCGAGAAGCCGCAGATCGAGATCGGCACCGACGCCCAGCGCAAGGCGCGCCTGGTGGCCGAGCCCCTCGAACGCGGTTTCGGCGTGACGCTCGGCAACGCCCTGCGCCGCGTGCTGCTGTCCTCGCTTCAGGGCGCGGCGGTGACGGCTATCCAGATCGATGGCGTGGTGCACGAGTTCTCGTCGCTGGAAGGCGTCCGTGAAGACGTCGTGGACATCGTCCTGAACATCAAGCAACTCGCCCTGCGCATGCATGCCGAGGGTCCGAAGCGCATGACGCTGAAGGCCACTGGCCCCGGTGCCGTGACCGCCGGCCAGATCGACGTGCCGGCCGACATCGAGGTGCTGAACCCCGATCACGTCATCTGCACGCTCGACGACGGCGCGTCGGTGCGCATGGAACTGACCGTTCAGAACGGCAAGGGCTACGTCGCCTCCGAGAAGAACCGGCCGGAAGACGCGCCGATCGGCCTGATCGCCGTCGACGCCCTCTACTCGCCGGTCAAGAAGGTCGCCTATCGCGTCGAGCCGACCCGTCAGGGCCAATCGCTCGACTACGACAAGCTGATCATGGAAGTGGAGACCAACGGCGCGGTCACGCCGGTGGACGCCGTGGCCTACGCCTCGCGCATCCTCCAGGACCAGCTGCAGATCTTCATCACCTTCGACGAGCCCAAGAAGGCGGTCGAGCAGGCAGACGGCAAGCCCGACCTGCCGTTCAACCCGGCACTGCTGAAGAAGGTGGACGAGCTGGAACTGTCGGTCCGTTCGGCCAACTGCCTGAAGAACGACAACATCGTCTACATCGGCGACCTGATCCAGAAGACCGAGGGCGAGATGCTTCGCACCCCGAACTTCGGCCGCAAGTCGCTGAACGAGATCAAGGAAGTGCTGGCGACCATGGGCCTGTCCCTCGGGATGGACGTGCCCAACTGGCCGCCGGAAAACATCGAAGACCTGGCCAAGAAGTTCGACGACCAGATCTAAGTTTCAACCCTTCCGCCCGTCCCGCATGCGGGGCTCGGAGCGGTTAGAATGAGGACGGGCCAAGGTCTCCTGACGGAGAAACCGGGCACGGAGTAGGAGAGACCCCGATGCGCCACGGCGCCGCCCATCGCAAGCTCGGTCGCACGACCAGCCACCGCCAGGCCATGTTCGCCAACATGGCCGCCTCGCTGATCAAGCACGAGCAGATCACCACGACCCTGCCCAAGGCGAAGGAACTGCGTCCCTTCGTCGAAAAGCTGGTCACGCTCGGCAAGAAGGGCGATCTGCACGCCCGTCGTCAGGCCATCAGCCAGGTCCGGGACGTCACCCAGGTCGGCAAGCTGTTCGAGACGATCGCGCCCCGCTACGCCGAACGTAACGGCGGCTACATCCGCATCATGAAGGCGGGCTTCCGCCACGGCGACAACGCCGCCATGGCCGTGATCGAGTTCGTCGACCGCGACGCCGACGCCAAGGGTCTGGACTCCGGTCCGGTCCAGTCGTTCGACGACGGCGAGGACTGATCGCCGCCCGACACGGGCGTCGTTGAAAGCTTGAAGGGGCGGCCGGGGAAACCGGCCGCCCCTTTCGCTTCCGCGGGGGTCAGTCTGACCGGTCCGTCTGGCGATCGGCCCGATCCTGACGCCGGAACATCATGCCGGCCATGTCGCTGATCTGGGCGTTCGGCCGGCGCTGGTGCAGCTCCGACCCGTACAGGGCGTGCAGGTAGTCGCGGTCCCATGACGTCAGTCCGGGCGTCGAGCCGGGATCGGCGACCGCGTTCAGAATGGTGGGAAAGCCGGCCGTCTCCGCCTCCGGATCGATCTGGGCGAAGGCCACGAAGGCGGCGTAGTCGGCGAGCTGTGCCAGGCTCATGGCCTCGACCTGGTCGTAGTCGATGATCACATAGGCGCGCAGAAGGATGTTCTGGACCGTCGTGCGCAGCCGGGTCCCGCCGCGGACATAGGGGGCGTTGGGATTGCCCGGCATGCGCACCGCGGGTGTTCCGTCCTCCGCCATCGGCAGGGAGACGTGCCACCAGCGAATGGGCCGGTCGCTTTCCGTGAACTCCGCCAGCGCCCGGCGCGACCGGGATGAACCGGAATAGCGGGGCTTGAACGCGAGCGGGCTGCGGTCCGCGAGGCCGGCGGCGACCGCCCGGGCATCGTCGGTGGCGACGATGACCACGTTGGCGGAGCATCCCGGCTCTCCCACCCTCAGGCCCAGATCGGCGGCCACTTCCGACACCCGGTCGGCGATGAGCTGGGCCGCCTCGCGGCGAAGGTTCACCACGCCCACGCAGACCCCCGTCTGCGGCCGCCAGCGTGCGGGCCCGTGCCCTCGTGGCGGGGCCGTCACGGCACCGACGAACACCTGGACCTGCCGGCGCAGGGTCGTGCCCGATACGACCACGTCGTCGACCCGCGTCGCTTCCGGCTCCGGCGTCTCCTGCGACAGCGCCGGTCCGGCCAAGCAGGCGACGGCGAGCGCGGCGAGGCTGGTGACGGCGCGGCGTGACATCGGAAGCCTCACTCTTTCGACAGGTCCTGCCGCTGGAACCACGCCAGCGCCCCCGCCAGCGGAAGGGTGGTCCAAGCGATCAGGCTCGTCCAGCCGCGCACGACCAGGTCGGCGCTCGGCGCGTCCGGCCCGCCGCGGATGGCGGCGGCAATGACGTCGTAGCCCTGGCCCGGATTGACCAGGAAGGTCAGCCAGGCGTCGTTCGCCACGCCCATGCCCATCAGGGCGAAGGGCGACAGGGCCTGCAGCACGCTGACGACCACGGGCACGAACAGGGCGGCCAGCAGCGACCGGCCGACGACCCCCGCCAGCAGGCCCAGCATGGTCACCTGCAGGATGCGCAGACCCGAGACGCCGAACATGGACAGCGCGTCCCCGATCCGGCCGTCGCCGGCATCGAACGTCAGCGGTCGCGAGAAGAAGCCGGCCGAGATCGACTTCTCGATCAGGGCACCGACGATCAGCACGATCATGGCGACGAGGGCGAGGGTCACATAGGACAGCACCTTGCCGAGGATCAGCGGGACGCGGCCGTTCCGGGCACTGATCAGGCGCCAGGTCTCCCAGCGATAGTCGCCGGTGTAGAGCGTCGCGGCTCCGATCAGCAGGAACAGCAGGGCTACCGGATTGGCCACGTTGCCCGCGGCGGAAACCAGTTCCGCGGCCAGGTTCATCGGCCCACCGGCCATGGCGACCATCAGCTCGGGCGGCATCTCCTCGCCGGCCAGCTTGTCGGCGTTGGCCTTCAGCACGGCGTTGCCGATGATGCCGAACACCACGCCGATCAGCGGCACGAACACGACCGACCAGAACAGGACGGTGCGGTTCCGCATCAGCCGATAGGTTTCGGAACGATAGGCGTCAGCCAGCATGGATCGACTCCGGGGCCTGGACCGAGCCGGTCTCGGTGAAGAAGATGCTTTCCAGATCGGCGCCGACCCAGCGGGCCTCCTCGATCTCGACGTTCCGCTCGATCAGGGCCTTCAGCAGGGCGGGGGCCTCGGCGCGAGTCACCGCAGCCATGACCGCGTCGTCGCCCTCCGCCGAGCCCTTCTGGCCCAGCAGGTCCAGCCCCGCCGCCTGCGGCCGCAGCTTGATCCGCAGCCGCTCGCCGGAGCCGGTCAGCTCGCTGACCGCGCCCTCCAGCACCAGGCGGCCCTTGTTCAGGATGGCGACGCGGTCGCAGACGCGCTGGACCTCCAGCAGCTGGTGGCTGGCCAGGACGACCGTCAGGCCGTCGTCGACCGCCAGCGAGCGGATCAGCTGGCGCATCTCCTGGATGCCGGGCGGGTCCATGCCGCTGGTCGGCTCGTCCAGAATGACCAGCTCCGGCTCGGTCATCAGGGCCGCGGCAACACCCAGCCGCTGCATCATGCCGACCGAGAAGCCCCGGACCTTGCGGTTCGCCGCCTCGGTCAGGCCGACGCGTTCCAGCCACCCGTCGACCCGTGCGGACTGGACGTTCAGCCCGTGCGCCGTGGCCAGCCAGGTCAGCACCTGACGCGCGGTCATGAAGGGGGGAAAGCGCGGCGTCTCGATCATCGAGCCCATGCGCCGCATGGTCGAGATCTGGCCGATGGGGCCGCCCATGACCGTCGCCGTCCCGTCCGTCGGCCGGATCAGGCCCAGAAGGATGCGGAACAGGGTCGACTTGCCGGCACCGTTCGGCCCCAGCACGCCATAGACCCCGCCGCGCGGTATGGTCAGGTCCAGCCCGTCCAGGGCGCGCACCGCGCCATAGTGCTTGGACAGGCCGCGGGTTTCGATCACTGCGCTCATGGGCCGACACTGGCACGGGAATCCCGGGCCGTGCGTTAAACTTGCGCAATGCCGCAGGAACGACGGCCTCGGCGCGCCCGTTTGACGCTGCGCCGCGCCACGAAGCCGCCGAATTGAGGGGGCGTCATGACCCCATGGTCGAGCTTGAGAGACTGCCGATGAACATCCGCCACCTCGCCCTCGCCGGCGCCTTGCTGCTGTCCGCTTGCGGCTCCCCGGATCAGGGCAAGGCCCAGGACGCCACCTTCGGCCAGGCGGAAGAGCGCGTCGTGCCGCGTGACGCGGGCGCGGTGAAGGCCAGTTTCGCCCCCGTGGTCCAGGCGACGGCACCCGCCGTCGTCAACATCGCGGCTCAAGGCACGCAAACGGTGCGCGACCCCTTCTGGGGCCAGTTCTACAGCCAGCCGACGGGCTCGGTCGGATCCGGCGTCATCGTACGCGCCGACGGCATTGTGGTGACCAACAACCACGTCATCGAGGGCATGAGCGACATCCGCGTGTCGCTGGCCGACCGGCGCGAGTTCCCGGCCCGCGTCCTGCTGGCCGACCCCCGCTCCGACATTGCCGTGCTGCAGTTGACCGGCGTCGAGGACCAGCTGCCGGTGCTGCGCATCGACACCAGCGAGAATCAGCAGGTCGGCGATCTGGTGCTGGCCATCGGCAATCCCTTCGGCGTCGGCCAGACGGTCACCAACGGCATCATCTCGGCGCTCAACCGGACCGAGACGGGCATCAGCGACTCCGGCTCCTTCATCCAGACCGACGCGGCCATCAACCCCGGCAACTCAGGCGGTGCCCTCGTCGACATGGACGGCGACCTGATCGGCATCAACACTGCCATCTTCTCGCGTTCCGGCTCGTCGTCCGGCGTCGGCTTCGCCGTGCCGGCCACCATGGTGCAGCAGGTCGTGTCGTCGGCGCTGGGCGGCGAGAGCGCCGTCGTGCGTCCATGGCTGGGCGTGTCCGGCGACGCCGTGACCAGCGATCGCGCCCGCCAGCTGGGGCTGGACCGGCCCCGAGGACTGGTTGTCACCCGTGTTTGGGACGGCGGCCCCGGCGACGACGCCGGAATCCGCGAGGGCGACATCATCGTCTCGGTCGATGGCACGGCCGTGGACGACCAGGGTGGGCTCAATTTCCGCGTCGGCACGAACGCGCCGGGCGACAGCGTCCGCGTCGGCCTGCTGCGCGGCGGGCGCGAGCAGACGGTGACCGCCCGCGTCGAGCGCCTGCCCGGCGACGCCAGTCTGGAGCGGGCCATGGTGATCCAGTCCGGTGCTCTGACCGGGGCCCAGGTTCTGGCCCTGAACCCGGCGGTGGCCGACCGTCTGGGCGTCGATCCGACCTCGCGCGGTGTCATCGTCGGCGCCGTGGCACGGGGCAGCTATGCCCGCCAGCGGGTCGGCCTGCAGACCGGCGACGTGGTGGTCGAGATCGACGGCCGCGCCGTCACCGCGGCGTCCCAGCTGAACGACCTCCAGCGCGGCGCCCAGATCACCATCCTGCGTCGGGGCGAGCGGGTCAGCGGCACGATCCGCTGAGCTGAGGCCTCACCTCAGGCCGCTGTCGCGGTCCAGGGCGTGCAGGGCGTCGTCCAGGTCCTCGGCTTTGGCTGCGACCACGGCGCGGGCGTCGGTCAGGGCGCGGTTGTAGAAGACTGCGCCGACCTCCTGGGCCAGTCCGTCCAGCAAGGCCTCCGCCTCCAGCCCGCCGATCTCGACGTCCAGTTGCTCGGCCAGCAGGGCGCGCAGACGGGCCGCCGCCGCGCGTCGTTCCTCCGGGGTCAGGGCGATGGGCGTCTTCATGCGACCTCTGCCAGCGCTTCCTCGGCCGCCAGCCACGCGGCTTCGGCGGCGTCCAGATCGGCCTGGGCCTTCGTCCGCGCGCGCGTCAGCCCTTCCAGCGCCTTGGGGTTCGACACCGCGGCATTGGCCAGATCGTCGTCGATCCGTGCGATCTCGGCCGACAAGGCGGCCACGCGCTCCTCGGCCTTCTTCACCGCGTGCCGGAGCGTGGAGGGAGACGGGCCGCCTTTCTTTTTGCCCCTGTCGCTCGCGCCGCGGTCGCTCGCTGCCTGAGGGGCGGCGACGACCTCGGGCTCGTTCTTCACCTGCGACGGCTTCATCCCGGCCTGTTTCGCCCGGTCCAGGACGAATTTGGCATAGTCGTCCATATCGCCCTCGAACGGCTTCACCGTGCCGTCCGCGGCCAGCCACAGGCGATCCGCCACCAGCTCCATCAGCGACCGGTCGTGGGTGATCAGGATGACGGCGCCCGTGTACTCGTTCAGCGCGTCCAGCAGGGCGCGGCGGCTGTCGATGTCCAGGTGGTTGGTCGGTTCGTCCAGGATCAGGACGTGCGGCGCGTCCATGGCCACCAGATTCAGCAGCAGGCGCGCTCGCTCACCGCCCGACAGGGCTGCGACCTTGGTCTCCTGCTTCTCGAACGGCAGGCCGAACTGGGCCAGACGGCTGCGGCGACTGCTCTCCGACGCCTCCGGCATGGCGCGCCGGATGATCTCCAGCGGCGTGTCGGTCGGGTCCATCGCCTCGATCTGGTGCTGGTGGAACCAGCCCACCCGCATCTTGCCGTCGCGATGGAACTCCCCGGTCTCGATCTTCAGCGCCTTGGCGATCAGCTTGGCGAAGGTCGACTTGCCCGCGCCGTTGACGCCCAGAAGGCCGATGCGGTCGTCCAGATCCATGCGCAGGTTCAGGTTCTTCAGGATCGCCTTGCCCGGCTCATAGCCGACATAGGCCCGCTCCAGACGGATCAGGGGCGGGGGCAGGGGGCGCGGCGGCGAGGGCAGGATGAAGGGGGCGACCCGCTCCTCGGGCGGCAGCTCGATCCGCTCCATCTTCTCCAGCTTCTTGACCCGCGACTGGGCCTGCGTCGCCTTGGACGCCTTGGCCTTGAACCGGTCGATGAATTTCTGCAGGTGCGCCCGCTCCGCCTCCTGCTTGGACTTGGTCGCCTCCATCAGCCGTAGCTTCTCGGCGCGGGTCTTTTCGAAGGTGTCGTAGTTGCCGGTGTAGAGCTCAAGCTTGCGGTTAGAGAGGTGCAGGATGTGGGTGCAGACCTCGTTCAACATCTCGCGGTCGTGCGAGATGATCAGCGCCGTCGCCGGATACTTCTTCAGCCGCGCCTCAAGCCACAGCGCCCCTTCCAGATCGAGGTAGTTGGTCGGTTCGTCCAGCAGCAGCATGTCCGGCTCGGCGAACAGGGCCGCCGCCAGCGCCACGCGCATACGCCAGCCGCCGGAGAATTGTGACATCGGCCGCTGGATGTCCTCCTGGCTGAAGCCGAGGCCGACCAGGATCTCCGACGCCCGGGCCGGGGCGGCGTCGGCGTCGATCTCGATCAGGCGGGCCCAGATCTCGCCCATCTCCTCCGGCTCGGCGGTCTCCAGCCGACTCAGCAGCTGATGCCGCTCCACGTCGGCCTCGAGGATGGTCTCCAGCACGCTGACCGGCGTGGCCGGGTGTTCCTGATCGACCGAGCCGATGCGCGCGGTCTTCGGCAGGCTGACTTCGTCGCCGCCCGCGACCAGTTCGCCCAGGATCACCTTGAACAGGGTCGACTTGCCGATGCCGTTGCGGCCGACCAGCCCCACCTTGGCCCCCGGAGGCAGGCTGACGGAGGCGTCCTCCAGAAACTGGCGGCCCCAGGCGTTCAGGGTCAGGTTCTTGATCTGCAGCATGGGATCAGCGGGCTCGAAATTCGTTCGTCCCCCAAGCAGCGAGCGGCCGCGCCGCGAGCGATAGGGACGCCTTGGAAACAGGGGAGGGCGCGTCTATAAGCCCGCGACCCTCAATCTCCCAACAAGAAGTCGCTCCCATGACCGAACGTACCTTCTCGATCATCAAGCCGGACGCCACGCGTCGCAACCTGACCGGCAAGGTCAACGCCGTGATCGAGGACGCCGGCCTGCGCATCGTCGCCCAGCGCCGCATCCGGATGACCGAAGACCAGGCGAAGAAATTCTACGAAGTCCACGCCGAGCGCCCCTTCTACGGCGAGCTGGTGGAGTTCATGACCTCGGCGCCGGTCGTCGTCCAGGTGCTGGAAGGCGAAAACGCCGTGGCTCGCTACCGCGAAGTCATGGGTGCCACCAACCCGGCCAACGCCGACGAGGGCACGATCCGCAAGCTGTACGCCGAAAGCGTCGGCGAGAACTCGGTCCACGGCTCGGACTCGGCCGAGAACGCGGCGATCGAGATCGCCCAGTTCTTCACCGACGACCAGATCGTCGGCTGATCGACCTTCGATCCAGTGAACGAGGCCCCGGCGATCCCGGGGCCTTTTTCATGCCCGCCGCAGCTCGCGGCAGAAGCGGGCCAGCACGTCCGGATAGAGCTTCAGCTCCTCGACCTTCACCCGCGCCGCCAGCGTGTCAGGCGAGTCGTCACCCAGCACCGGGACGCGTGCCTGCCCCAGCACCGGCCCCTCGTCCACGCCGGCGGTGACCAGATGCACCGTGCAGCCGGCCTCGGCGTCGCCCGCCTCCAGCGCGCGGGCGTGGGTGTTCAGACCGGGATGCCGCGGCAGCAGGCTGGGATGGATGTTCAGCATCCGACCCTCCCACACGCCTACCAGCCACGGCGTCAGGATGCGCATGTAGCCGGCGAGGGCGACGACTTCGACCTGGCGGTCAAGCAGGACGGCATGCAGCGCCCGCTCATGCGCCTCCCGGTTCTTGCCGAACGGGCGGTGATCGACAGCCACCGCCTCGACGCCCAGATCGCGCGCGCGGGTCAGCGAGGGCGCGTCCAGCACGTTGCATGCGACGACGGCGACCTCGAACGGTGCCTCAGGCTCCTGCGACGCCGCGATCAGGGCGGCCATGTTGTCGCCAGTGCCCGACGTGAGGACGGCGACGCGGACGGGCGGCGGGCTCACTGCGTCGGCGCAGCGGCGGGCGCCGGCGCACGGAAGTCGCCGGCGGGCCCGGGGAAGACCACAGGGCTCTCATAGCCGTCCGCCGAGATGGCCGAGACCCCGAAGAAGAAGTCGTCGATGACGATCCCGCGCAACACGGCCTCGGTCGCTTCGGGGCCGAAGGCGCGGCTGTGGGTCCACTGCGGCGCGGTGGTCGAGCGCCACCAGACGCGATAGCCGGCGGCACCCGGCACGGTCTGCCAGCGCACCGTGGTGTCCGGCCGCACCGCCCCGGCGATGGTTACGCCGGTCGGCGGGGCGGGTGCCTTGGCCAGCGCGGCCAGCGAAACGATGTTCAGCCGCGCCACCTGACCGAGGTAGTCGAAGTCCACGCCCTCGATCACATCGCCGTAGTGGACGCCGTTCTCGACCCGCAGGTCCTGGTGCTGGCGGTCATAGTGCTCCGCGCCTTCGGAGATGCGCACGGCCGGGAAGCCGGCCCGCAGCATCTCCACCTGGTCGCCGCCGCGGCCATAGCGGTCTGTGCGATAGATCATCTCGACGTCGAAATTGGCCAGATAGCGGTCGGCGATGCCGTCGACGAAGCGCGACAGGTTGCGCGACGAGCTGTCCACCTCGCCGCCGTTGTAGCGGCGCTGGTTCGCCTGCTGCTCGGTCTCGACCGTCTTGGTGCCCTCGGAGAAGACCCGGACGCGGGTCGTGTCGCGGACACCGTTCGAGCCTTCGGAGTTGCCGACGATGTCGTTGTTCAGATTGGCCTGGACGAACCAGCCCTCGGCCCGGGCATAGTCGGCCAGGATGCGGCCGCCGAACAGACCCTGCTCCTCGCCGGACAGAACCGCATAGACGATGGTCGCGTCGAACCGGTGCTTCGACAGCACCCGCGCGGCCTCGAACACCGTCGCCACGCCCGAAGCGTCGTCGTTGGCGCCCGGTGCGTCCGAAGTGAAGTCCATCACGTCGCTGACGCGCGAATCCAGATGGCCGGAGATGATGATCACCCGGTTCGGATCGCCCGTGCCACGCTGAATGGCCACGACGTTGACCACTTCGGTGGGGGTCGTGATCCGCTGGTTGGACACCACGTCCGACGGCGTCACGATCTCCAGACAGCCGCCGCAGTCGGCCGAGATGGCCTCGAACCGCCGGCCGGCCCAGCGACGGGCCGCGCCGATGCCGCGCGTTTCGGACTGCGTCTCCGACAGGGTGTGCCGGGTGCCGAAGCCCACCATGATCTCGATGTCCTCGCGCATGCGCTCCGGGCGGACCTGGGTCGCCAGTTCATGCAGGAAGGGATGCTCGGTCGCCGCGGACGTCTGCGCGGATGCCGCGCCGCCGCCCAGCATCATGAGGGTGAGGCCGAGGGCAAGTGCGCGCATGCGGGTCATCCTTCGGGTCAGGCGGCGTCCAGACGTCCGCACACGAAAGCGGTTTCGCCCGCCTCCAGCAAGCCGGCCAGCACCTCTTCGGCTTGCTCCGGACCGACGATCACGATGAAGCCGACCCCGCAGTTGAACGTGCGGCGCATCTCGTGGGCGTCGATCCCGCCCGCCTCGGCCAACCAGCGGAACACCGGCGGCAGGGGCCAGGCCTCCCAGTCGAAGACCGGCTTCAGGTGATCGGCGATGCCACGCTGCGGGTTTTCGATCAGGCCGCCGCCGGTAATGTGCGCCGCGCCCTTGACCAGGCCGGCCTTCATCAGCGGCAGCACCGACTTCACATAGATGCGCGTCGGCTCCATCAGGGCCTGTGCCAGCGTGCGGTCGCGGTCGAACGGGGCGTCGTCGCCCCACGACTTGCCCGCCGCCTCGATCACCCGGCGGATCAGGGAATAGCCGTTCGAGTGCGGGCCGGACGAGGCCAGACCGATGATCACGTCGCCGGTGTTCTGCAGGTCGAAGCGGGGCAGGGCCGTCCCCCGCTCCAGCGCGCCCAGCGAAAAGCCGGCCAGATCATAGTCCCCGCCGGAATACATACCCGGCATCTCGGCCGTCTCGCCGCCGACGAGGGCGCACCCGGCCTGGCGGCAGCCCTCGGCGATGCCCGCCACCACGCGCCGCGCCGCGTCCACGTCCAGCTTGCCGGTCGCGTAATAGTCGAGGAACAGCAGCGGCTCCGCGCCCTGCGCCAGCAGGTCGTTCACGCACATGGCCACCAGATCGATGCCGACCCCGTCGTGCCGCCCCGTTTCGATGGCGATCTTCAGCTTGGTGCCCACCCCGTCCGTCGTGGTCACGATCAGCGGATCGGTGAAGCCCGCCGCCTTCAGGTCGAACAGGGCACCGAACCCGCCCAGCGACGGCTCCGACCCCGGCCGCGCGGTCGATTTTGCCAGCGGCTTGATCGCGTCCACCAGCCGCTCGCCCGCGTCGATGTCCACGCCGGCGTCGGCGTAGGTCAGCCCGTTGCGGACGGAATTCGGGGTGTCGCTCATGGGTCACGGGCCTGAATCGGTTGGCGGACTTGTGCGGCGGCTCTTGCCACACGGGGCGCGGGCGGGGCTATAGCATCCGAATGACGCCGATCACCACCACCGAAGCCCTGCGCGATTTCTGCGACAAGCTGTCGGACCAGCCCTTCATCACCGTCGACACCGAGTTCATGCGGGAGACGACCTACTGGCCGAAGCTGTGCCTGATCCAGGCCGCCTCGCCGACGGACGCCGCCATCATCGACCCGCTGGCCGAGGGTCTGGACCTCGAGCCCTTCCTCGACCTGATGCGCGACCCGGCCATCCTCAAGGTCTTCCACGCGGCCCGGCAGGACGTGGAGATCTTCGTCCGCCTGGGGGCCATGCCCAAGCCGATGTTCGACACCCAGGTGGCCGCCATGGCCGCTGGCTTCGGCGACCAGGTCTCCTACGAAGCCCTCGTCCGCCAGATGATCCGCAAGGAGGTCGACAAGGGCAGCCGCTTCACCGACTGGGCGCGTCGCCCGCTGTCCGAGGCCCAGCTGGTCTACGCCTTGGGCGACGTCACCCATCTGGCGGCGCTGTACCCGAAGCTCCGCGATCGCCTGCAGAAGGACGGCCGTCTGGACTGGGTCATGTCCGAGATGGAGGACCTGACCGATCCCAGGCTCTACGACACCACGCCCGAGCTGGCCTGGAAGCGGCTGAAGCCCAAGAAGTGGTCCGCGAAATACCTTGCCGCCTTCGTTGCCATCGCCACCTGGCGCGAACGCTCGGCGCAGGAGCGCGACCAGCCTCGGGGCCGCATCCTCAAGGACGAGGCGATCGACGAGATCGCCACCCAGGCCCCGACCGACGCCGAGGCCTTCAACCGTCTCCGCTCTGTGCCCAAGGGCTTCGGCGGCTCGCGTCTGGGGCAGGAGCTGATCGAGGACCTGAAGCGCGTCCTGGCCGATCCGGAGGCGCACGCGCCGAAGATCGAGCGTCCCGGCCGCAATGATCCCGCGCCGCCGTCGGTGGTGGAACTGCTCAAGGTCCTGCTCAAGGCAAAGAGCGACAACGCAGGCGTGGCCTCCAAGCTGATCGCCACCGTCGCCGATCTGGAAAAGATCGCCATCGACGACGAGGCCGAGGTCGAGGCCCTGCACGGCTGGCGCCGCCAACTGTTCGGCGAGGACGCCCTCAAGCTGAAGCGCGGCGAGATCGCCCTGGTCCTGAACGGCCCGCGCGTCGAGGTCGTCGAGATCGAGGGCTAGACGCCCTCGATCACCAGTTCGGCCCTCAGCGCCTCCGCCAGCGCCCGCGCCCGGCGCCGGGTTTGTTCGCCCAGCAGCATGTCCGCATAGGTCGGCGTCGCCGACAGCCGCAGCGTCCCCTTGTCCAGCGCCAGGGCGGCATTGGCCAGCAGCTGCGGCGACCGGCCGGACAGATCACAGGCCAGGCGGATTGCCAGCCCGAGGGCGCGCGCCCGGGTCTTCAGGTCGTCGTTCAGCAGCCGGTCGACCGTCGCCGGCTCCGGAGTGCCCGAGGGGCCGCCGTACCGCGCGCTGATCGCGGTCGCCAGAAACGCCCGCTCGACGTGGGTCTGGCCCGGGATGGACGCCCGCAGGACCTGGTCGAAGGCCAGCTCCACCCGGTGGTCGGGGTGCAGCCGGGCACCGAGGTCGCACAGGTTGCAGGCGGCGCGCGTCAGGACCGCGTCGCGGTCGGGGTCGAAGGCGGGCGGCAGGTCGCGCGTCAGGGCGGAGATCCAGCCCGCGACCGCCCCCGGCAGGCCCGGCGACACGCCCTGACGCGCGCCCAGCGCCGCGGTTCCGGCCAACAGCGGGTCGGCCGCCAGCGTCTTTTCGCCCAGCGCCTCAAACAACAGGCCTTCGCGCACGCCCCAGGCGGAGAAGCTGATCTCCTCGAAGCCCAGGTGTTCGATCAGGCCCTCCAGCACGAGGGCCGCATAGGGCAGGGTCTCGGCGCGCCGGCGGCTGATGCCCGGCGACTTCTCCAGCGAGGCGCGCGACTGTCGGGCCGCGAACCGGGCCACATCGCGCGCGTCGGCGGCGCTCATGGCATACTGGTGCACGACCTTCAGGGGATAGTCGGAGATGGCCATGTGCAGTTGCGCAAGGCTGCGCCAGGCGCCGCCGACGGCGTGCAGGCGGCCGCCGCCGTGCGCACTTCGTGCGGGCTTCAGGCGCTTCTCCACGACCGCGCGCACCCGCTCGGCGTCGAAGGCCTTGCCGTCCGAAAGGGCGAACGGTCCCAGTGGCAGGGTGACGCCGCCCATCACCTGTCCGTCGCCGATGCGGGTCAGTTCCAGGCTGGTCCCACCCATGTCGGCCGCGGTGCCGGCGGCGGCGGGCGCCCCGGCCAGCACGCCCAGCGCCGAGGCGCGCGCTTCCTCCTCGCCGGACAGCACGCGGATACGCAGTCCGGTCTCGGCGGCCACGCGCTCACAGAACTCCGGCCCGTCCTCGGCCTCGCGCACGGCCGCGGTGGCGGCGATGAAGGTCAGGTCCGGGCGCACGCCTTCCAGCACGGCCGCAAAGCGCCTGAGGGCGGCCATGGCGTCCGCCACGCCGGTTTCGGACAGCCGCCGCGTGCGCGGCATGTCGCGGCCCAGCCCGGCCAGCACCTTCTCGTTGAACACGGTCCACACGGCGCGGCCTTCCAGCCGGTAGAGCACCATCCGCACGGAGTTGGAGCCGACATCGATGACCGCCGCCTGGGCGGGCGGGGACTCAGGCAGGGCGGTCATAGCGCAGGGCTTCCGGCAGGGTCTTCACCTTGCGTCCCCGACCCGAAAGGCTGGGATTGGTCATGAAATACTTGTGCGAGGAGAAGGGCCGGGCCGGATCGACGGGATCCATGCGGCGATAGACGCCGTCGGCACCCAGGATCCAGCTCTGGGCGTCGTCCTTGAGGTTGGCCACCATGATCTGGTCCAGCACCTGGTCGTGCACGGTGGCGTTCAGCACCGGCGTCATCAACTCGACGCGCCGGTCGAGGTTGCGCGGCATCCAGTCCGCAGACGAGATGAACAGCCGCGCCTTGTCGTTGGGCAGATCCCGTCCGTTGGCGAAAGCGATGATCCGGCTGTGCTCCAGAAAGCGGCCAACGATCGACTTGACCCGGATGTTTTCGCTCAGCCCCTCGACGCCCGGCCGCAGACAGCAGATGCCGCGTACCACCAGCTCGATCCGCACGCCGGCCTGGCTCGCGCGATACAGGGCGTCGATCACCTCCGGGTCCACCAGCGAGTTCATCTTGGCCCACAGCGCCGCGGGCTTGCCCTTGGCGGCTGCCGCCATCTCGGCCTCGATCAGCTGGATGAGCCGGGTCTTCATGTTCAGGGGCGAGACGACCAGCGCCTCCAGCTCATCGGGCGCGGCGTAGCCGGTAATGTAGTTGAACACCCGCGTCGCGTCCCGGGCCAGCACGGGGTCGCAGGTGAACAGGCTCAGGTCGGTGTAGATGCGCGCGGTGACGGGGTGATAGTTTCCGGTCCCGAAGTGGCAGTAGGTGCGCAGGGCGTCCGCCTCCTTGCGTACCACCACGCTGACCTTGGCGTGCGTCTTGTACTCCACGAAGCCGAAGACGACGTGGACCCCCGCCCGCTCCATCGCCCGGGCCCAGCGCAGGTTGGCCTCCTCGTCGAAGCGTGCCTTCAGCTCGACCAGGGCGGTGACGTTCTTGCCGTTCTCGGCCGCCTCGATCAGCGCCGCGACGATCGGGCTGTCCCGCGACGTCCGATACAGCGTCTGCTTGATCGCCAGCACGCTGGGGTCGCGCGCGGCCTGACGCAGGAACTGCACCACCACGTCGAAGCTCTCGAACGGGTGGTGGATCAGCATGTCCTTCTCGCGGACGGCGGCGAAGATGTCGCCCCCGTGGTCGCGGACCCGTTCCGGGTAGCGCGGCTCATAGCCCTTGAACTTCAGGTCGGGGTGTCCGCTCGGGATCAGGTCCGACAACTGGGCGAGTCCCAGCATGCCGTCGATCAGGATCACGTCCTGGGGCGCGGCGTTCAGCTGGTCGGTGATGAAGGTGCGCAGATCGTCCGGCATCGACGCCTCGATCTTGATCCGCACGACCGAGCCGAGCCGGCGCTGCTTCAGCGCCTCCTCGAACTCCATGACCAGGTCCTCGGCCTCCTCCTCGATCTCGATGTCGCTGTCGCGGATCAGCCGGAAGACGCCGCGCTCCAGCACCTCGCACCCGGGGAACAGGTGGTCGATGAACAGCGTCAGCAGGCTCTCCAGCGTGACGAACCGCTTCTTGCCCGGCCGTGACCGGCCGTCGGTCGCCAGCGGCCAGAACCGCTTCACCTGCGTCGGCACGGGCACCAGGGCGTAGAGCTGCCGGTTGTCCGACTTCCGCCTCAGCTTCAGCGCCAACGAGAAGCCGAGGTTCGGCAGGAAGGGGAACGGATGGGCCGGATCGATCGCCATCGGCGTCAGGATGGCGAACAGCTGGTTCAGGAACTCCGGTTCCAGCCGCTCCCGCTCCGTCTTGGTCGTCTTCGCTGCGTCGACGATCTCGATGCCGGCCGACGTCAGCTCCTTGCGCAGCTTGCGCCAGCGGCGCTGCTGCTCGGCCATCAACCCGCCCGCGGCGGCGTTGACCTTTTCCAGCGCCTCGGCCGGCGTCAGGCCGTCGGGCGAGACAATGCGCACGCGCTCGCGCACCTGACCCTTCAGGCCCGCCACACGCGTCATGTAGAATTCGTCCAGATTGTTGGCCGAGATCGAAAGGAACCTCAGGCGTTCCAGCAGGGGATGGTCCGGGTTGGCGGCCTGTTCCAGCACGCGGGCGTTGAAGGCCAGCCAGGATAGTTCGCGATTGAAGAACCGCGTCGGCGATCCCATCAGCGTCTTGTTCAACTTCAGCTGCGGTGCCCGCGAGGTCGGGACGTCGTCGCCGCGGGTCGGGTCGCTGATGACGGCGGAGTCGCTCATGCCCCGGTTCTGGCCCGCCCGGCCCCTCGCCGCAACCGCGAAGGTGTGACGCGGGCCAGTCTGCGACCCAAGCTGGCGTGACGCCGCGCCAAGAACCCGTCGAGGACGGCACCCGCGTCGCGAGAGACTCGGGGCGAGACTTGCGAGACACTCCCATTGCAACGTTTTTGTGCATTTAAAACAATGAGGTAAATGGCATTATTGGACTCCCGAGACCCGCGGTTGCCGGAGTCTGCAGGGTGTCTCTAGTCCACGTCCGCGGGGCCCAGAGGGCCGAACACCCGCCGCGCGGCGGCGCGACTGATCGCCTCGGCCTCGGCATCCAGCCGGGCGACCGCCGTCTCGACCGCGCCCGCCGATCGTTCGATCCGCTTGAGCAGCCAGGGGATCAGGTCCGCGGACGGGGCGATCGAGCGTCGGGCGAACTCGGCCTCCAGCATCTCGGCCAGCACGACATCGTCCGGTGCCTGCAGGGTGACCGTCGGCACGGCGTCCAGTCGCGACCTCAGGTCGGGCAGGGCGCTGTCCCAGGTCGACGGCGCGCTACGCGCGACCAGCAACAGGGCACCTCCGCCCGAGCGGGCCAGGTTGATCAGGTGGAACAGGGTCTCGTCGTCCGCGTCCGGTGCCCGGTCCAGCAGGATCGGTCGGCCCTCCACCTCCAGCGGATCCAGCAGCGAGGCCTCGGCCCCATGCACCGGCACGGCCCCGACCCGCTCGGCCCATTCGGCGGCCAGCCGGCTCTTGCCGCTGCCGCGCGGCCCCACCAGCGCCAGCACGGGCGTCAGGGCGTCCGGCCATGCGGCCAGCCGGGCGACCGCCGCGGCATTGCAGTCGGAGACCACGAACGGCCGCTCCCGCCCCGCGCTCTCGCGCGTCAGGTCCAGTCGCATCTGGCGGCGTCCCGGTTCGTCTCCCGTCATGCACGCCCCATAGCAGAAGCGCCGCCGTGGGGCAGGGCGGCGGTGGGGCGTTCCGTGGACGGATCGCGCGGCCTTGGGGACGGCCAGCCTTGACTTTGCGGGGCGATAATGCGCCCTACGCGCTCCCGATTTCGCGGCCCTGCCGGCCTGTATTTCAAGACGAACCGCCCATGCACGCCTATCGCTCCCACACCTGCGGCGCCCTCCGGTCCTCCGACGCCGGATCGAATGTGCGGCTGTCCGGCTGGGTGCACCGCAAGCGCGACCACGGCGGCCTGCTGTTCATCGACCTGCGCGACCACTACGGCCTGACCCAGCTGGTCTTCCACCCGGAGACCCCGGGCTTCGACGTCGTCGAGCGCGTGCGCGCCGAGAGCGTCATCCGCATCGACGGCGAGGTGGTCCTGCGCGAGGCCGGCACGGTCAACGCCAACCTGCCGACGGGCGAGGTCGAGGTCCGCGTCAAGGCCGTCGAGGTCCTGTCCGAGGCCGCCGAACTGCCCCTGCCGGTCTTCGGCGAGCCGGAGTATCCCGAGGAGCTGCGCCTCAAGCACCGCTACCTCGACCTGCGCCGCGAGACCCTGCACCGGAACATCGTCCTGCGCTCGAAGGTGATCTCCTCGATCCGCCGCCGCATGGTCGATCAGGGCTTCCTGGAGTACCAGACCCCGATCCTGACGGCGTCCTCGCCCGAGGGCGCGCGCGACTTCCTGGTCCCGTCGCGTCTGCACCCCGGCAAGTTTTACGCGCTCCCGCAGGCCCCGCAGCAGTTCAAGCAACTGCTCATGGTCTCGGGCTTCGACCGGTACTTCCAGATCGCTCCCTGCTTCCGCGACGAAGACCTGCGCGCCGACCGCTCGCTGGAGTTCTACCAGCTCGACGTCGAAATGAGCTTCGTCACCCAGGAGGACGTCTTCGCCGCCATCGAACCCGTGATGCACGGCGTGTTCGAGGAGTTCGCCGACGGCAAGCCGGTCTCTCCGATCGACGGGACGCATACCTTCACCAACGACTTCGGCCAGACGCTTGAGCACGCCGGATTCGAGCGCCTGACCTATGCCCAGTCGATGGCCTGGTACGGCACCGACAAGCCGGACACCCGCAACCCGATCAGGATGCAGGACGTCTCCGAGCATTTCCGCGACGGCGGCTTCGGCCTGTTCAACAAAATCCTCGCCGCCGACGACAAGAATGCCGTCTGGGCCATCCCGGCCCCGACCGGCGGCTCGCGCGCCTTCTGTGACCGCATGAACAGCTGGGCCCAGGGCGAGGGCCAGCCGGGCCTCGGCTACATCTTCTGGTCCGACGACCAGCAGGCCTGGGGCGGCCCGATCGCCAAGAACCTGGGTCAGGAACCGACTGACGCCCTGATGACGGCGCTGGGCCTCGGCCAGGGCGACGCCGCCTTCTTCGCCGCCGGCCTGCCATCGGTCTTCGCCAAGTTCGCCGGCATGGCCCGTACCCGCGTCGCTACCGAGCTGAAGTTGATCGACGAGGCCCAGTTCAAGTTCTGCTGGATCGTCGACTTCCCGATGTTCGAATGGTCCGAGGAAGAGAAGAAGGTCGACTTCAGCCACAACCCCTTCTCCATGCCCCAGGGCGGGCTGGAAGCGCTGGAGACCCAGGATCCGCTGACCATCCGCGCCTACCAGTACGACATCGTCTGCAACGGCTACGAGCTGTGCTCTGGCGCGATCCGGAACCACAAGGCCGAGATCATGCTGAAGGCCTTCGAGATCGCCGGCTATGACGCCTCGGTCGTCGAGGACCAGTTCGGCGGCATGCTGAACGCCTTCCGCTACGGCGCGCCCCCGCACGGGGGTCTGGCCCCCGGCATCGACCGCATCGTCATGCTGCTGGCCAACCAGACGGCGATCCGCGAGGTCATCGCCTTCCCGCTGAACCAGCAGGGCGAGGATCTGCTCATGAACGCCCCGACCGAGGCGGCCGAACGTCAGCTGAAGGACGTCCACATCCGCACGGCCCTGCCCCTCAAATAGGGACGCAGGGTCGTCTCAGGCCGGGATCAGCGGTCGGCGACGACGATGTTGCGGGTGGTGCGCGGCGGCGCGGCGGGGCGCGGCGGGGCGGGCGGACGCACCACGATCATGCGGCCGCGACAGGCGTTGACCCTCAGACTGCCCGGCAGGCGGGTCGAGGCGTCGCCGCAGGCTTCGGACACCTGGCCCTGCGTCAGGCCCCGCGCCGCGGACAGGTCTGCGCCGCGGATGTCCGTCCGGTCCAGCGAGGCACCCTGGAAATTGGCGCCGCCGAAGGCACCCCCGGTCAGGCGCGCGCCGTCCAGCGAGGCGTTGCGGAACACCGCGCCCTGAAAATTGCCGTTCGACAGGTTGGAGGCGTCCACCTCCGCGCCCGTGAAGTTGGCGTTGCGGGCGTCGACGTTGGCCAGGGTCACACCGAACAGCTCCGCGTCGGCAAAGCTGGCCGAGCGCAGGTTGGCCCGGTTCATGTTGGCCCCGCCCAGCTCGGCACCCGCCAGACTGGCGCGCGTCATGTTGGCCGAGGTGAAGACCGAGCCCATGGCCTCCACGCCGTCCAGGCGGGCCGAGGTGAAGTTGGCCCCGGAGAAGTTGGCACCCACCAGCGTGGCGCCGGTCAGGTTGGCGCGCGAGAAGTCGGCGGCCGAGAAGTTCGATCCGACCAGCTCGGCTCCGCGCAGATTGGCGCCGACCAGGGTCGAGCCGGTAAAGGTGGCCGAGATGAAGGTCGCGCCCGACAGGTCGCGGCCGGACAGTTCGCAGCGCACGCAGGATCCGCCCAGCGACACCGTGCGGGCCACGTCCGGGTCCTGCGGATAGAAGGGGTTCTGCGGCTTGGCGTAGGGGATCACCTGGGCCCGCATCTCGACCACGGTCGCCTTCTGGGCCATCGCCGGGCCGGCGGCCGCAGCCATGGCCGCGGCGGTCACGATCAGGAACAGACGGGGATGCGGAAACTGGGTCACGTCGCCTAGATGATCCGATCTCGCCGAAATCCCTACTTAAATCGCAGTAAGGTCGGGTGCCTTCAGCAGGCGGGAATGTGGAGCCCGCGCGGCAGGCGCGTGGCGGCGTCGCCGCACGCCTGGTTCAGCCGCCCCTGCGTCAGGCCGCGCGCCGTGCTCATCCCGGCACCCGAAAAGTCGGCTCCCGAGAGGGTTGCTCCAGCGAAATTGGCACCCTCCAGATGCACCCCCACGAAGCTGGCATTGGTCAGGTTGGCACCCGAGAAGCTGGCCCCGCCGAACACCGCGCCGTACGCATCCACGTCGCGCAGGTCGGCCCCGGCGAAGTTCGTCCGGTTCATCACTGCCAGCGACAGGTCGGCCTGGCGCAGCCGCGACCGCGACAGGTCCAGGCCAGACGCCTCAATCCCGCTGAAATCGCCCTGGAACAGGTTGCACCCGGCGCAGCTGCGGCCCGCCTGCACGCGGGCGATCTGACCCGCGTTCTGGGCGGCGGCGGGCACCGCGGCAGCAAGGGCGGCGACGAACAGGGCGAGGGCGGTCAGGCGAGGCATGGGACGCTCCGGATACGAGGCCCGCGGCGCTGCAAGAATCGGGCCTCAGCCCGCGGGCGCATTGGCCGCGCCGGGCGACGCGCCGCAGGTGTCGCAGACCGGGCTGCCGCCCTGGTTCCGGACCGCCAGGCCGCCGCAGGCGGGGCAGGGTGCCTCGGCCGCCTCGGCCGTCGCCCCGGCTTTCCGATCCTCCCGCGCCTTGCCGAACGGCAGGACGACCAGATTGTCCGGTGCGGCGCCGCGCGCGAAGCCCCTGGAGATCAGGCTCGCCGCAGGCACGGCTTCGGCGTCCTCCGCCGGGACCAGACCGTCTCGATCGCGGCCGTCCGCGCCATCGGCCAGGTCGTCGCGGCCTAGGTAGGACACGCCCAGCTCGCGGAAGATGTAGTCGAGGATCGAGGTCGCTGAGCGGATCGAGTCGTTGCCCGTCACCCGCCCCGACGGCTCGAAGCGCGTGTGGGTGAAGGCGTCGACGAACTCGTCCAGCGGCACGCCGTATTGAAGCCCGATCGAAACTGAAATCGCGAAGTTGTTCATCAGGCTGCGGAAAGCGGCGCCTTCCTTGTGCATGTCGATGAAAATCTCGCCCAGCTCGCCGTCCTCGTACTCGCCGGTGTGGACATAGACCTTGTGCCCCCCGACCGCGGCCTTCTGGATATAGCCCTTGCGGCGGTCGGGCAGCTTGCGGCGCGCGCGCTCCTTCTCGACCACCCGTTCAACCACGCGCGGTTCGGCCGGCGGGGGCGGCGCCTCGGCCCGTCTGGGCGCGGTGTCTTCGACGGGACGCAGGTCCAGCGAGAAGGCGGCCGGCGGCGCGGCACGGGCCAGTCGCAGCCCGGCCCGGCCTTCCGCCGCCGCCTCCACCAGACGCCGCGCGGCGTCGGTGACCGTCGCCCGCCAGGGCAGCGAAACCGCTCGCAAATCCGGCGCGTCCGAACGATCGGCCCAAACCTGCTCCAGCCGCGCCGCCACAGTCGCGGGTTTATCCAGCACCGGCCGCAGGGTGTCAGGTGCCTCCGTCCATCCGGCCAAAGACGGGCGGCCCAGTGCGTGAGACTCGGCCGCGGCGATGGCCTCGGCGGAAAAGCCCAGTTGTGGCAGGAGCGGCTCTGCCCCGGGTTCCAGCCCCAGCACGTCGCGCGCGAAGCCCGGGTCCAGGAAGGGTTCGGCGAAGGCGGCCTCCAGCGTCCCGACCCGGTCCAGCCCTGCCTCGACGGCCTGAAGCTCCACGTCGGTGAAGCCGGCGCGCCGCAGGGCGGCATGGTCCAGCCCCGGTGCCTCGGCGAGGGTGCGGCGGCCGAACAGCCGCCGCTCGGCGGCTTCGACGAGGCCGGGGTCATGTCGCGCGAACGCGGCGGCCAGCGCCGGATGCAGACGCCGACCGACCTCACCATCGCCCGTCTCGAACACGTCGATTTCGGTCCAGGCACCGAGCCCAAGGCGCAGCGCCGCCTCCGGGTCGTCGCCGAACAGGTCCACGGACCGGCCGCAACCATGAACCGCTTCGACGATCGTGGCGACCAGTCTCCCGACGTCGTCGCCGGCCGATTCCAGGGAGGGTGCCCGCAGGCTTCGGGCGACGAGCCCGCACAGCTGCAACGTCAACCGCCCGCCCGGCGGGACCAGCGCCTCCGCCGCAGCCCCCACGAGCTCCGCGGCGGCGGCGATCTCCGTGTCAAGGTCAGCCCAGGTCAGGCTCCAGGCCTCGAGGTCCAGCGCCACGCTCGTGGGACTGGTGGACACCGACGGCTGGTCCTCGAAGACGGCGACGAGGTCGCCGTTCAGCAGTCCGGGGGCGAACAAGGCGTCGGGCGCTTCCGCGGCGGCGCGGTCCATCCGGACAAGGAGAGGTGCCGTGTCGACCACGGCCGGTGGGGGCGGCGTCGGGACGTCGCCGTCGATCGCGCGGGCGATGTCGGCGTCAGCGGCCCCCGCGCGCCGCGCCGCCCAGGCGGCGCGCGCGAGCGCCGGATTGCGCAGGGGATCGCCGCAGTCGGCGGCCGGGCCCTGACACCGGAGGACCGCCTCCGCCACGCCGGCCAGTGCGTCGGTCATGGCGGCGAGGGCACCCAAGGCCAAGCGGGCCGCGGCCGCGTCGGCCAGATGCTGGCTGATGGCGGCGCGGCCCTCGACGGTGCGTCCGTCCACAAGGCCGGTCTCCGTCGCAGGCGTGCCGAAGGCGATGAGGCCGGCCCCCGCCGCGGCGGAGAGGTCGGCGGCGACGGAGGCTTCGACGCCCTGTTCGCGCAACTTGGCCTCGATACCGGCGACCAGATCGCCGCCCTCGCATCCGGCCCAGTCCATCCAGGCTTCCAGCCGGGCCGTGGACCAGTTCATGGGGGCGACGACGGCGACCATTCCGCCCCCGCGCTCGACCTCACGCTCCACGCAGGGCGCGATAGCGGCCGGAAGCGGGAATCGGCGGCGTCGGGGCATGGGAGTCCTTCAGGCGGCGTCTCTCGACGCAGGATACGGCCCTTCACCGATCCGCCGCAATAAATCTGGGCCCTGGTTTCCCATCCACCCACAAGATATGGGGATCAGCGCCGTCCTTCCCGCGCTGGACGCGGGCGCGCGCAGTTTCTATGATCCGCCCACCCTCGCGGCGCTCTCGCGAACGGTCCTGAACGAACGGATTTCGCGTGCTCGCAAAGCTCTTCTCCTGGTGGAACGGTGCCACCATCGGCACCCTGGTGACGGTCAAGGGGCGCGGCGACCACGTCGGCACCGACGAGTTCGGCAACCGCTATTTCCAGTCGCGCGACACCGTCAGCTACGACGGCCGCCGTCGACGCTGGGTGCTGTACAACGGCTATGCCGAGGCCTCGAAGGTGCCGCCGGACTGGCACGGTTGGCTGCGCTACACCTATGACGAGCCGCCCAGCCGCACGCCGCTGCCGCGCAAGGCCTGGGAAAAGGACCACCTGCCCAACTTCACCGGCACGCCGATGGCGTGGCGGCCCCAGGGCTCGCTGGCCGCGGAGGGCGTGCGCCCCCGCGCCGACGGCGACTACGAAGCCTGGAAGCCCGAGTGAGGCGCGCCCTCCGCCTGGCTCTGGTCGCGGGAACGGCGGCTCTCGCCCTCGGGGGTGCCGGCGTGACCGCGGCCCTGCTGGATCTGCCCCAGGACGCCCGGCCGGCGCAGGATCCCCAGGATCCGCCAGCGACGCCGCCGGCCGAACAGGCCCCCGCGGGGGATCCTGCGCCGGAGCGGCCCGTTCCCGTCACGCCGCCCGGCGGCGCGGACTCCATCGCCGCCGCCGTCGCCGCCGCTCAGCAGACCGAACAGCGCGCCGAGCCCCCCGCCGGGGAAGAAGACGAAGCGGAAGACGAGGCCGAGGAGGCCGAGGTTGAGGTCGTGGCGGCTCCGGCCGAGCCCGCAGGACCTCCCGGACGCCGGCAGCGCCGCCGCTACGCCATCGTCCAGGCCGTCGACAAGGTCACGGCCGAAACCATGCGGTTCGAGGTCGAGGTCAACGGCCGGCCCGTCGCCTTCAACAAGACCCTGATCTTCCGCGCCCGCGCCTGCGAGGTCTCGGCCTCGGACGAGCGCGCGCGCGACGCCGTCGCCTATATGGAGATCAGCGTCCAGCCCCGCGGCGGCGCGCCCGTCCAGGACGTGCGCCAGCTGTTCCGCGGCTGGATGTTCGCGTCGTCGCCCGGCGTCAGCGGGCTGCAGCACCCGGTCTACGACGCCTGGATCGTGGGCTGCCGCGCATAGGCCACGGCCTCGGCCCCGGTCATGGGGGCCAGGAAGGCGTCGAGGTCGGGCTCCATCTCCACAGCCGCATCCAGCATCCGCATGTAGTCCGCGTGCGGCACCGCGCGCGCGCCGAACTGATCCAGATGCGGGTTCTCGAACTGGGCGTCCAGCAGGACGAAGCCAGCGCGTTTCAGACGGCCGGCCAGGTGCACCAGGGCGATCTTCGACGCGTCGGTCGCCCGGCTGAACATGCTCTCGCCGAAGAAGGCGCCGCCCATGCGCAGGCCATACAGCCCGCCGACCAGTCGCGCGCCGTCCCGGACCTCCACGCTGTGCGCCACGCCGGCTGCATGCAGGCCCAGATAGGCCTCCCTGATCGCGCCGTTGATCCAGGTCTCCTCCCGTCCGGGGCTCGCCTCGGCACAGCGGGCGATGACCTCGGCGAAGGCCGTGTCGGTGGTCACGTGCCAGGTTGAGTTCCGCACCGTGCGCGCCAGCCGGGCTGGCGTCCGGAAGGGATCCAGCGGCAGCACGGCGCGGACGTGGGGGCGAATCCAGTCCACCCGGTCGCCCTCCGCCGTCTCGCCCATGGGAAACGCCCCTTGGCGATAGGCGGTCAGCAGCAGATCAAGCGGGATGGCACCCCGCATGGGCGTCAGGCCCCGGCGGCGCGCCGCTTGGCCCACTGCTCCAGCCAGTGGATGTCGTAGTCGCCCGACAGGATGTCCGGCTCCTGCAGCAGGCGCTGGAACAGGGGGATGGTGGTGTCGATGCCGCCGATGACCATTTCGCCCAGGCTGCGCTTCAGCCGCGCGATGCACTCCTCGCGGTCGCGTCCGTGCACGATCAGCTTGCCGATCAGGCTGTCATAGTGGGGCGGGATCGAATAGCCGGCGTAAATGGCGCTGTCCAAACGGACGCCCAGCCCGCCGGGCGCGTGGAAGTCCGTGATCTTGCCCGGCGACGGCGTGAAGGTCTCGGAGTTCTCGGCGTTGATCCGCACCTCGATGGCGTGGCCCTCGAAATGCACGTCGGCCTGGCTGAAGCTCAGCGGCAGGCCCGCGGCCACGCGCACCTGTTCGCGCACCAGATCCACGCCGGTGATCATCTCGGTGACCGGGTGCTCGACCTGCAGGCGGGTGTTCATCTCGATGAAGAAGAACTCGCCGTCCTCCCACAGAAACTCGATCGTGCCGACGCCCAGATAGCCGATCGCGGCGATGGCCTTGTTGACCGTCTCGCCGATCGCCACGCGCTCCGCCGCTGACAGGGCGGGCGAGGGCGCTTCTTCCAGCACCTTCTGGTGGCGGCGCTGCAGCGAACAGTCCCGCTCGCCCAGGTGCACGACGTTGCCGTGGCTGTCGGCGATGACCTGCAGCTCGATGTGGCGCGGCTTCTGGAGATAGCGCTCCATGTAGACCGCGCCATTGCCGAAGGCGGCCAGCGCCTCGGACTGGGCCGTCTGCACCGCCTCGACCAGATCGTCGGGCGTCAGGGCCACCTTCATGCCACGCCCGCCGCCACCCGCCGCCGCCTTGACGATCAGGGGGAAGCCGATCGACTTCGACGCCTCGATCGCGGCCTCGACGGTCTCGACCTCGCCGTCCGAGCCGGGCACGCAGGGGATGCCCGCTTCCAGCACGGTCTTCTTGGCGGTGATCTTGTCGCCCATGATGCGGATGTGCTCGGGCTTTGGCCCGATGAAGGTCATGCCGTGCGCCTCGACGATCTCGGCGAAGCGCGCGTTCTCGGACAGGAAGCCATAGCCGGGGTGGATCGCCTGGGCACCGGTGATCTCGGCCGCGGCGATGATCGATGGGATGTTCAGGTACGACTTGGCCGCCGGGGCGGGGCCGATGCAGACGCTTTCGTCGGCCAGGCGCACCCACATGGCACCGCGGTCGGCCTCGGAATGCACGGCGACGGTGGAGATGCCCATCTCCTTGCACGCGCGATGGATGCGCAGCGCGATCTCGCCGCGGTTGGCGATCAGGACTTTCGTGAACATGGCTTACGCCTCGAGCAGGACGAGGGGTTCGCCGAACTCGACGGGCTGGGCGTCGCCGACCAGCACCTCGACGACCTTGCCGTCCCGCGGGGCCTGGATCGGGTTCATCGTCTTCATCGCCTCGACGATCAGCAGGGTCTGGCCCTTCTTGACCACGTCGCCCGGCTGGACGAAGGCGGGGGCCTCCGGCGAGGGCTTCAGATAGGCGGTGCCGACCATCGGCGACTTCACCTCTTCGCCCGACTTCGACACGATCGTCGCCGGGTCGCTGGGCATGGCGGCCGGGGCGGCGGCAGCGGGTGCCGGGGCGGCCACGGGAGCCGGGGCGGCGGCATAGGCGACCGGGGCGGCGGCCACAGTGATCTCGCGTGCCACCCGGATCTTCAGGTCGCCGCGCTCCACCTCGATCTCGGTCAGCCCGGTATCCTTCAGGATATCGGCCAGCGACCGGACCAGTCCGGCGTCGATCGCATCGGACTTGGGGGCGGCCGGCTTGGCGGCGGGAGACTTGCTGACGGCCATGGGGACCTCTGTTTCTTCTGTATCGAACGGGCTTACGCGAGCCCGCGTTCCTGTGCCAGTTCGACGGCGGCCTGGACCGCCAGTTCATAGCTGCGGGCGCCGTGGCCCGCGATGGTCTTCGCCGCCACGAGGGCGACGTAGGAGCGATGCCGGAAATCCTCGCGCGTCGCCGGGTCGGAAAGGTGGCACTCCACCACCGGGATGCTCAGCGTCTTCAGCGCGTCCAGCAGGGCGATGGAGGTGTGGGTGTAGGCCGCGGGGTTGATGACCAGCGCCGCCGCCGCCGTCCGCGCCTCCTGCACCCAGTCGATCAGCACGCCTTCGTGATTGGTCTGGCGGAACACGACCTCCCACCCCGGGGCCGCGCGTTCGCACAGGCCGCGCACGTCCTCCAGCGTCTCGCGCCCATAGATTTCCGGCTCCCGTTCCCCCAGCAGGTTGAGGTTCGGGCCATTCAGGACGTAGAGGACGGGGGCGTCGGGCATGCGCTCGATGTGATGCGGCCTGCGGGCCGGAATCGGACCGGCCTTTTAGCCGAGCCGTCGCGTTCGTCCAATCAGGAGATTGACCCCGCGTCATGCGCATTCAGGTGAACGGCGAGGACCGCGACGTCGCGGCGACCACCATCCTGGCCCTCGTCCAGGAACTGGGCCTCGACGTCCGCAAGGTCGCCGTCGAACGCAACCTGGAGATCGTGCCGAAGTCCCTGCATGCGGAAACGCCTCTGGCCGCGGGGGACCGCATCGAGGTGGTGCAGTTCGTGGGGGGCGGGTGAGCCGGCTCTCCGATCTGGAGTTTGCTCTGTCGGTGGCGACTGCTGCCGACCCGGATCGTGACGCCCGGCGTCCAGTCATTGTGCCCGACCTTGTTCGAGCCAATGACTGGGACCGGGAGACGCTGGCCACGATGCGTGCCTCGCTCGCCGCAGCTTTGAATGATCCGACGATTTCGAATGCCGACCTGAAAGGCGCGCTGCAGCGTTCGGCGGGTCGGGCCTGGCAGATGCCTTACGATCACATCTTCAAGCCTCGTGAATTCGCCGAAGCATTGCTCGTCGCGCTGGAAGTTCATCTCGGGGCACGCTGAGAGTGGAACGGTTCCGCCGTCAGGCCATTCCGGCTAAACCCCGCGCATGACCTCTTCCTCCGATACCTGGACCGTCGCCGGTCGCACCTTCTCCTCGCGCCTCATCGTCGGCACCGGCAAATACGCCAGCTATGCGCAGAACGCCGCCGCCGCCGAGGCCGCGGGGGCCGAGATCGTCACCGTGGCGGTGCGTCGGGTGAACCTGACCGATCCGAACCAGCCCATGCTGGTCGACCACGTGAAGCCGGACCGCTTCACCTTCCTCCCCAACACCGCCGGCTGCTTCACCGGCGAGGACGCGGTGCGGACCCTGCGGCTGGCGCGCGAGGCCGGAGGCTGGGACCTGGTCAAGCTGGAGGTGCTCAGCGACACCGCCCACCTCTATCCCGACATCATCGAGACGCTGCGGGCGCTGGAGCTGCTGATTAAGGACGGCTTCCAGGTCATGGTCTATTGCACCGACGACGTGGTGATGGCGAAGCGTCTGGAGGACGCCGGGGCCGCCGCCATCATGCCGGCGGCCGCGCCGATCGGCTCGGGCCTCGGCATCCAGAACCGCGTCAACATCAGCCTCATCATCGAACAGGCCAAGGTGCCGGTGCTGGTCGACGCGGGCGTCGGCACGCCGTCGGACGCCACCCTGGCGATGGAGCTGGGCTGCGACGCGGTGCTGATGAACACCGCCATCGCCGGGGCGAAGGATCCGATCCTGATGGCCGAAGCCATGAAGCACGCCGTCATCGCCGGGCGTCAGGGCTATCTGGCCGGACGGATGCCGCGACGCATGTACGCCAGCCCCAGCTCGCCGCTGTCCGGCCTGATCTGACGGGCTATTTGGCCGCCTGAATGGCCCGGCCGATGGCCTCGGGGTCGTTGCTGGGCATGGCCCGGCCGTTGACGAAGAAGGTCGGCGTGGCGTCCAGCCCCATCTGGCCGGCCCCGATCTGCACGTCGGCCAGAACCTGCGCCACCGGCGCGGACTGCAGCGCCTCGCGATTGGCCCCGATGACCACGCCGTTCTCGGCGAGGATGCGGTCGACGGCTTCGATGGTCAGGGAGCGTTCGGCCATCAGGGCCTGATGCACCGGCAGGTACTTGCCCTGGGCATGTGCCACGAGGGCGGCGCGGGCGGCGTATTGCGAGGTGATCTCGCCCTCGCGGTCCAGGATCGGCCACTCGCGGAAGACGAAGCGGACGTCCGGATTGGCCTCCATCAGCTCGATGTAGCCCGGCGCCGCGACCTTGCAGTAAGGGCAGCGGTAATCGAAATACTCGACCACGGTCACCTTGGCGTCCGCGGGGCCGAAGGCTGGCTCGTTCGGACCCGGCTGCAGCAGGGTTGGATTGGCGCGCACCGCCTCGGTCAGCTGATTGACGCGGTCGGCGTTGGCCTTGACGTCGCGGGCACGCACGACCTCGTCCAGCACCTCCGGATTGGCCAGCAGATACGTCCGCACGCGCGTGCCGAAGTCACCGCCGCCGACCTGCGGCCAGACGGCGACGCCGAGGGCCAGCACGGCGACGGCCAGGGCGGCCGCCGTCGCGCGCGGATCGCCGAAGCGGGCGAAGGGATCGGGGCGCGGCGCGGGCTGCGGCGCTTCGGGCGGGGTCAGCTCGGTCATGAAACGGTCCGTTCGGGGCTAGCCGCCCGTGGGAGAGATCACGCCTGGGCGACGGCGGGCGGTGTCCTCGTCAAGTCGACGCAGATCTTCATGGGTCGCGCCGGAGGCGAGGATGATGTCCATGGCGCGCCGCCATTCGATCGAGCCGGGTTCCAGCATGTCGCGGGCGCGCAGGGCGAACTGCACGGCCTCCTGTTCCTGACCCAGCGAGAAGTACAGCTCGGCGTGCGCCAGCCGGGCTTCGCCTTCCTTGCCCTGGCGGGCGTAGGCCTGTCCGAGCAGACGCCAGGCCAGGCTGTTTTCGGGCTCCAGCGCCACGGCGCGCTTCAGATGGACGACGGCGTCCTCGACGCCGTCAGTCCGTCCGGACTCCAGAAGGGCGTGCGCCAGGTTGACGTGGAGCAGGGGCGCGTCAGGCAACAGCTCGATGGACTTGCGATGCGCGTCGACCGCCTCGGACGCGCGACCTTCCTCGAACAGGATCTGTCCGCGCAGTTCCCACAGGAAGGGGTTCTCAGGCTGCTCGGCCAACAGCTCGTCCACCGCCGCCAGGGCGACTTCGGTTTCCCCGGCCCGGTAACGCGCGATGGCGCGGGCGTAGCGCGCCGGATAGGTCGTGTCCGACTCGGGATACTTCCGCAACGTCTGCACGGGCGGCTCCATGAAGGCATGGATCTTGGCCTGGACGAGCGCGTGCTCGGCGATCTGCACCGGGGTGTCGAGCACGTCGTAGTGCTCGGCCTGGGTGACGATCGGCCGGAGCTGCTCGATCCGCTGGGACGACAAGGGGTGGCTGCGGAAGTAGGGGAAGCGCCGGGCTTCCGAGAAGACTTCCTGCGAGCGGAAATTCTCGAAGAATCCGAGCAGGCCACGTCCCGACATGCCGGCACGTTCCAGCGCCCGGGCGGCAGTGATGTCGGCTTCGCCCTCCTGACCCTGCATGTAGCGGAGGGCCGAGAGGGTGCCGAAATACTGGCTGTTGGCCATCAGCACAGCCGCGGCATCCGGTGCGCCGGCCACGGCGGCGAGGGCCCCCAGCGCCATAGTCATGAGGAAGGGCTGCATGCCCGCGTTCTGGGCCCCGTCGCGCAGGGTGTGGCGGTTCCGGATGTGCCCGCCCTCGTGAGCGATCACGCCGAGAAGTTCGTTGGGCGTGCGCGTCCGCATGATCAGGCCGGTGTTCAGGCCCATGATCCGGCCGCGCGTGGCGAAGGCGTTCAGGTCCTGGTCGTTGACCAGCAGGATGGTGATCTCGTCCGGCTCGAGACCCATGGCCACGAACACGGGCTCGGACCAGTCGTGGATGATCCCTTCGATCTCGGTGTCCCGGATCAGGCTCTGGGCTTGCGCCGACTGGGCCGTCAGCATCAGCGCCGCTGCGCCGAGGACGGCGGCCGCGCGGGACGCGGTTCGGGACAGCCAGTTCATCGCAAGCTCCACTCTGCCGATCCCCCTTGCGGACGATCCTACGGCGTCGGGGCCGCAGGGGAAACCGCGTCGCGGCGCCGCCCCCCTGCGTCCGAAACCATCATGGCCGCCTGATGGCGCTTTTTACAGACGCCACCAGCCGCGCTTGGGCTTGGGCGGCGGAGCGGTGATCTGGGCGGGATCGTCCTCGGGAGCCGGCTGCGGTGCCCGGACGGGTTCCGGTGCCGGTGCGGCCACGACCGGCTCAGGCTCCGCCGCGACGACGGGTTCCGGTTCGACGGGGTCCGGCTCCGGCACGATCTCAGCGGTCGCCTCGACGGGGGCCTCCTCGAAAGCGGGCACCTCAAGGGCCGGGGCGTCCACGGCGTCCGGGGTGGTCTCCGCGCCCGCCGACGGCTTGCGGCGCACGCGGCGACGCTTGGGCTCGGCCGGGATCGCGACGGGGGCATCCGCCTCGGGGGCGGCCTCGACTGACGCGTCGCCCTCTACGATGGTCGCCGTGTCCTCCGCGTTCGAGACGGTGCCTTCGGCACCCTCGCTCCGTTCGCCACGACCACGGCCGCGACGCCGACGGCGGCGCCCGCCGCGTTCGCCGTCGCCGCGCGCGTCGTCGGCACGTACGTCCTCGGTCACCCGGGGTTCACGCTCGTCCTTAGCAGCGGCTTCGCCGGAGCCTTGCGGCTGCAGCGGATCGAACCAGACGAAGGGATCCTGCAGCGACGGCGTCCGGCCGCGCACCCAGACGAAGCCGTCGCGCTCCGGAGATTCCTCGCGCGCCCTGCGCCCGCCACGGCGGCCGCGGCGGCGGCGGCGACCGCCGTCGGTGTCGTCGTCGGCCTCCGCCTGACGGGGCGTGCGCGCCTCGCCGCGGTCCTCGACCTCGTCGTCGGCCTCATCCTCATCCTCGCCGTCGCCGGTCTCGTCGAAGGTCTCGTCCTCATCCTCGGCCTCGTCATAGACGAAGTCGTCGGTCAGTTCGGCGGGGTCGAAGTCCGAGGCCGGGGGGACGAAGTCCTCGTTCGTCTCGATCCGGTCGACGGCGCTCTCGGCCTGGCCCAGACGGTCGTCGACCATGACCACAAGAGTCACGCCGCGCTGTTCCTGCAGTCGGTCCAGATGGGCGCGCTTGAAGTTCAGGATGTAGAGCGCGGTCGCGGTCGGCACGCGCAGATGCACGACGCCCGCCCCGTTCTTGCCCACCTCGATGTCGACGGCGCGGAGCGCCATCAGGGCCGCGCTCTCGGCCGAGCGCACGCGCCCGGCACCCTGACAGTGGGGGCAGGCCTCGGTGGCACCCTCGATCACGCCCAGGCGGCGGCGCTGGCGGCTGATCTCCATCAGGCCGAAGCCGGAGATCTTGCCCATCTGGATGCGCGCGCGGTCCTGGGACAGAGCGTCCTTCAGACACTTCTCGACCGCGCGATTGTTCTTCGACTCGTCCATGTCGATGAAGTCGATGACGATCAGGCCGGCGAGGTCGCGCAGGCGGAGCTGGCGGGCGGCCTCGGCGGCGGCCTCCATGTTCGTCTTGAAGGCCGTCTGCTCGACGTTGCGCTCCTTGGTGGCGCGGCCGGAGTTGACGTCGATGGCGACCAGGGCCTCGGTCTGGTTGATGACCAGATAGCCGCCGGACTTCAGATTCACGACCGGCTGATGGATCTGGTGCAGGATTTCCTCGATACCGTTCGAAGCAAACAGCGGCTTGGACCCGCGGTACAGGTGCACCTTCTTCGCCTGCGACGGCATCAGCACGCGCATGAAGTCGCGCGCTTCCTTCCAGCCCTCGACGCCTTCCACCTGGATCCCGTCGAAATCCTTGTCGAACATGTCGCGCACGGCGCGGCGGACCAGATTCTCCTCCTCGTGGATCATCGAGGGGGCGTTGGACTTCAGCGTGGTCTCGCGGATCGTCTCCCAGAGGCGCAGCAGGTATTCATAGTCGCGCTTGATCTCGGCCTTGGTGCGCTTGGCACCGGCCGTGCGGATGATCAGACCCATGCCATGCGGCACGTCCAGCGACGCGGCGGCGGCCTTCAGGCGCTTGCGGTCGGTGGCTTGGGTGATCTTGCGCGAGATGCCGCCGCCCTTGCCGGTGTTGGGCATCAGGACGCAGTAGCGGCCGGCCAGCGACAGCCAGGTGGTCAGGGCCGCGCCCTTGCCGCCGCGCTCGTCCTTGACGACCTGGACCAGCAGGATCTGGCGGCGACGGATGACGTCCTGGATCTTGTAGCGCCGCATCAGGCGACGCTTCAGGCGCTCCTCGTCGGCGAGCTTGCCTTCCGATTCACCATCGTCGCTCTCGCGGCCCAGGTCGTCGTGATCCTCATCGTCCGACGCCGCCTCGGCCATGATGGCTTCACGGTCGGCGACCGGGATCTGGTAGTAGTCGGGGTGGATCTCGTTGAAGGCCAGGAAGCCGTGGCGATTGCCGCCGTACTCCACGAACGCGGCCTGGAGGCTGGGTTCGACCCGGACCACCTTGGCCAGGTAGATATTTCCGCGCAGCTGTCGCCGCGCCTTGGATTCAAAGTCGAATTCTTCGACCTGACGGCCCTGGACGATAGCGACGCGGGTTTCTTCCGCGTGCGCCGCGTCGATCAACATGGTCTTTGACATCAAAAGTCTCTCTCTGGCGCGCTCGGTCGAGCGGTCCGGGCCTTGGCCCGGCGACCGCGACGGCTCGCCGAATGGGGAAGGGGGCGTGCGCACGGGTCACCTCGCCGCCGCGCCCTTGGCGCCGCGACGGTTCGGTCCAGGGGGACCTGAGGGTGACCAAGGCAGCAGTGCCCATGGGTTTCGTTTCATCCAGGGGATCGGTCGTCGTGTGACGTCCGCCCCGGCTGCCGGACGGCGCAGAGGCCGGCCCGTATGGTGGTATGATGCCGCGGGGAGGGCGCGCCGGTCAGGAAATTCCCTCGGCGCGATCAGACGCGGACGGACGAACATAGGGTCCGCGCGGCGGAATTGAAAGCGCCCGCCGCTTAACGGAATCCACAGGACGATGCGCCATCCTCGCCGACGTTTTGTGAGTTCACCCGCGAAGACCGTCAGAATGCGTGCTTCCTCCCTTGTCCCCACAGCCGGCTGGCGACCCCGCGACTGGGCGTTGACGGCGCTGGCCTTCGTGGTCGTCTGCGTCGTCGGCCTGACCGCCGGACGAGGCCTCGCCGCGTTCGGCGGCGACGTTCTGCGCCTGCGCCTCGGCGGCGACGCCCAGGCCACCCGCGTGGTGGTCGATCTGGATGGGGCCGTCGACGGCTCGGTCGTCGAAGGCGGCCGGAACGGCCGTGTGGTGCTTTCCCTGCGCGGCGCCCGCGCCCGTCCGGCTCTGGAAGGCGAGGGGCGTGGACTGGTCCGCCGCTGGCGCGTCGCGTCGGAATCCGGTGGGTCACGCGTCGAACTGACCCTCGCCGCCGGAGCTCGCATCGAACGCCGCTTCCTGCTGCCGCCCGGCGACGGCGTGGAGCACCATCGCTATGTGATCGACCTCGCCGCCGACGGCCGCCCGGCGGCCTCTCCGACGCCCGAGCCCCGCCCCGCGGCGCGCCGGGAGAAACCCCTCATCGTCATCGACGCCGGTCATGGCGGACGCGACTCCGGTGCCCTCGGCGCCTCGCATCGCGAAAGCGAGCTGGCCCTTGCCGCCGCCCTCGAACTGAAGTCGGAGCTGGAGCGCACGGGCCGGTACCGGGTCATGCTCACACGGGACCGGGACGTCTATGTCCCGCTTCCGCGCCGCGTCGAGATCGCCCGCCGATCCGGCGCCGACCTGTTCATATCCCTGCATCTGGATTCGTCCCAGGATCCCGCCACTCGCGGTGCCAGCGTCTACACCCTGTCCGAGCAGGGTGCCGGCCGCGCCGTGCGGGAGTTCACGGGGCGCGACGACTGGACACGCGAACTGGATCTGCCGGGTCATGACCCGGGCGTGGACCGCATCCTGCTGGACATCACCCAGCGCTCGACCCAGAACCAGTCGGCACGATTCGCCCGCGGCCTGCTTGGCGAGATCGAGGGTGCCGGACACCCCATGCTGCGTCGCAGCCACCGCGACGCGGGTCTGGCCGTTCTTCTGGCCCCCGACGTGCCCGCCGTGCTGCTGGAGATGGGCTTCATCACCAATCCCGACGACGCCCGCGCCCTGGACAGCCAGTCAGGCCGCCGTCGCCTGATGCGGGCGGTGGTGCGCGGCATCGACGCCTTCTTCCTCGACGCCGAACCGCTGCGCTACGCCTCGGGCGAGAACGGCGCGGGTCGCCCCTGACCCTTTGCGTCGACGGCGACGCGGGCTAAAGCTGCCCGGGCGTCGCTCGGAGTGTCTGGTGAAGATCGCGGAACGTTGGATCGTGATGGCGGGCGTCGGCCTGCTGGGGGCCATCGCCCTGGCGGGGCTGGTGGTCACGGTCTACGCGGCATGGCTGTTCCACGACCTGCCGGACGCGGCCGAGCTGGCGGACTATCGCCCGCCGACGGCGACGCGGGTCTATGCCGCCGACGGCACCCTGATCGGAGAGTTCTCGGAGGAACGCCGGATCTACGTCTCCTACGACCAGATCCCGCCCGTGGTCATTCAGGCCTTCCTGGCCGCCGAGGACCGCAACTTCTTCCGCCACGGCGGCATCGACGTGGGCGGCATCGGCCGCGCGATGTTCAAGAACCTGTTCAACGTGGTGTCCGGACGTCGTCTGGAGGGCGGCTCGACCATCACCCAGCAGGTGGCCAAGAACGTCCTGCTGACCTCCGAAAGCAGCCTGAACCGCAAGCTCAAGGAGGCCGTGCTCGCCAGCCGTCTGGAAGGTACCCTGTCCAAGGAACAGATCATCGAGCTGTACCTGAACGAGATTTTCCTCGGGTACCGGTCCTACGGCGTGGCTTCTGCGGCCTACAACTATTTCGGCAAGTCGCTGACGCAGCTGACGCCGGACGAGGCGGCGTTTCTGGCCGCCCTGCCCAAGGGGCCGAACAACTATCACCCCAAGCGCCGTCCTGAGGCTGCCAAGGCCCGCCGCGACTGGGTCATCGGCGAGATGGGCGAGAACGGCTTCCTGACCGACGCCCAGGTGTCCGCGGGCATCGCCCGTCCCCTGACCACCCAGGACGCCCCGCGACGCGCCCAGTACGCCGACGCCGACTTCTTCGTCGAAGAGGCGCGTCGTCAGGCGGTCGCCCGCTTCGGCGACCGGCCGGTGAATGCCGGCGGCCTGTATCTGCGCACGACGCTGGACCCGGCGCTCCAGTCGGCGGCGCGATCGGCCCTGATGACCGGGCTGGAGAACTACGACCGCCGCCACGGCTGGCGCGGGCCGTGGGGCACGACCGACTTCGCCGACGGCTGGCAGGCCCAGGCGCTCAAGAAGACCGCGCCGCCCGAGCGGCGCGCGTGGCGGGCCGCGGCCATCGAGAGCGTGTCGGGCAACAGCGTCCGCGTCCGGCTGGCCGCCGACGACCGAACGGGCACCCTGATCGCCTCGGACGCGGCCTGGGCCAATGCCAACAAGCAGCTGCGCCGCGGCGACCTGATCTTCGTCGAGCCCCGCAACGGCCAGTTCGCGCTGAAGCAGATCCCGGCCGTCAACGGTGCCCTCGTCGCCCTCGATCCGCACACCGGGCGCGTGCTGGCCATGGTCGGCGGCTATTCCTATGCCCTGTCCAGCTTCAACCGCGCGACCCAGGCCGAGCGACAGCCCGGCTCGGCCTTCAAGCCCTTCGTCTACGCCGCCGCGCTGGAGGGTGACTACACGCCCGCCTCCATCGTTCTCGACGCCCCGATCAGCTTTGCGGGCGGGCCCAACGGCACGCGCTGGACGCCCGAGAACTACAGCCGGGAGTACTACGGCCCGCAGAGCCTGAGGCGAGGTCTGGAACTGTCGCGCAACGTCATGACCGTGCGCCTGGCGCAGGACATCGGCATGGGCAACGTCGTCGAACTGGCCGACAAGATGGGCGTCGGCAAACTGCAGCCGAACCTGTCGGTGTCTCTGGGAGCCGGGGAGACGACGCCTCTGCGCCTCACGGCCGCCTATTCCGCTTTCGTCAACGGCGGGCGGCGGGTCGAGCCCTACCTGATCGAGTACGTTCAGGACCGCACCGGCGAGATCACCTGGCGGGCGGATTCCCGGAACTGCCGCGAATGCGGCCGTGGCTTCTCGGGGCAGGAATCGCCGCGGCTGCCCGAGCGCGGAACCCAGGTCATCGACCCGATCACAGCCTATCAGGTCTCGTCCATGCTGGAAGGCGTGGTCCAGCGCGGCACCGCCGCCAGCGCGCGCGGCCTCGGTCGCTGGGTCGGCGGCAAGACCGGCACGACCAACGAGTACCGCTCGGCGTGGTTCGTGGGCTTCTCGTCCGACATCGTGGTCGGGGTCTTCATCGGCTTTGACGACAACCGGCCGATGGGCTCGGGAGAGACGGGCGCGACCACCCCTGTGCCCATTTTCAACGAGTTCATGCAGACGGCGCTGAAGGCGCGGCCTGCGCGGCCCTTCGTCCGGCCGAAGAACGCCGTCTTCCGCACCGTGAACGGCATCGAGGAGGCCTTCCGCCCCGGCACCGAGCGCCGTCGCGAGGAGGAGCGCGCGCCCGAGCCGCAGACGCCGACCGGCCCTCAGCTCTACGACGACCTGATCCGCCGCGAGCGCGAGGCCCAGGCCGCGCAGGAGGGCACTGCCCCGCCGCCGACTGCGCCGCCGCCGCCCAAGAAGCAGGATCCGCCCGAGGATCTCAGCGGTCTGTTCTGAACCGACCGCTCGCGCTCCGGGGGGCGGGGGAGAAGTCGGGCCCCGAGCCCGGCTGCCCCTTCCCATAGCGGCCCGTCCCCTCTATCCCGGCTCCTCACCTGAACCCGGAGAAATCCATGAGACCGGATGTCGAGGCCATGAAGGCCGACATCGAGCAGAGCGTCGCTCTGCTCAGGAGGCGTCTTTGACTGGGATGCCGCACTTCGAAAACTCGACGAGCTGAACGCCCGGGTCGAGGACCCGACCCTGTGGAACGACCCCGAACAGGCCCAGGCCGTCAGCCGCGACCGCTCGCGCCTCGAGGCCCAGATCACCACCGTCCGCGAGATGGAGCAGGGTCTGGAAGACGGCGTCATGCTGGCCGACATGGCGGACGAGGAGGGCGACGAGGCCACCCTTGAAGACGCTCGCGCCTCGCTGAAAGCCATCAAGGAGCGCGCCGCGCGCGCCGAGCTTGAGGCCCTGCTGTCCGGAGAGGCCGACGGCAACGACGCCTATCTGGAAGTGAACTCCGGTGCCGGCGGCACGGAGTCCAACGACTGGGCCGGCATGCTGCTGCGCATGTACTCCCGCTGGGCCAAGGCCCATGGCTACGAAGTCACGCTGGAGGCCGAGGAGTCCGGTGAACAGGCCGGGGTCAAGTCGGCCACCATTCTGATCGAGGGGCCCAATGCCTATGGCTGGCTGAAGTCGGAATCCGGGGTGCACCGCCTGGTGCGGATCAGCCCGTACGACGCGGCGGCCAAGCGTCACACCAGCTTTGCCTCGATCGGCGTCTCACCTGTCGTGGACGACGCTATCGAGATCGACATCAATCCGTCCGACGTCCGCACCGACACCTATCGCGCCTCGGGTGCCGGCGGTCAGCACATCAACAAGACGGACTCGGCGGTGCGTCTGACGCACATCCCCACCAACACCGTGGTCGCCTGTCAGGCGGGCCGCTCGCAGCACCAGAACCGCGAGCAGGCGTGGAAGATGCTGCGTGCGCGGCTGTACGAGCTGGAGCTGCAGAAGCGCGAGGCGGCGGCCCAGGCTCTCGCCGACGCCAAGACCGACATCGGCTGGGGTCACCAGATCCGCAGCTACGTCCTGCAGCCGTACCAGATGGTGAAGGACCTGCGGACCAATGTTGAAACGTCGGACACCCAGGGTGTCCTGGACGGCGACCTCGACGCCTTCATGGGCGCGGCCCTCGCCGCGCGCGTCGGCGAGACGCGTGGCTCCACCGTCGAGTGACGATCGGCCTCCCTCCCCGCACGGGGAGGGAGGCGTCGACCTCAGTTCGACATCGAGATGGTCTGCGTCGCCGGCTGGGCGGCGGGTTGCGGCGCGGCGGCGGCGGCCGGTTGCGGCGTGGCCTGCGGCCTCGGTGCCGCCGGCGCGTCGCGGCGGCCCTGGATGCAGCGGCCCTGGAAATAGGCACCGACGTCGATCGACAGCTGCTCGGCGGTGATGTCGCCGTCGACGTAGGCGGTCGAGACCAGCTTGACCTGCTTGCCCGCCACCGCGCCCTGGACGCGGCCGCGGATCTCGACGTAGTCGGCCGAGACATTGCCTTCGACGGCCCCGGTCTCGCCCACGATCAGCCGGCCGACGCGCACGTCGCCCTTGATCTGGCCGTCGATCTGCAGGTCGCCGCCGCCCGAGACGTTGCCCTCAAAGTTCAGGTCGGCCGACAGGGTCGACAGTCCGCGGCCCGGCGTGACCGGGTTGGGCGTCGGAGACGCCGGCTGCGCGGCGCGCGGCGCGGCCGGCGCAGGAATGTCGGGAAGCGGCGGAATGGCGGTGGATTTGGGGTCGGCCGGGGAGGGCGACTTCGACTTATTGAACAAGATGGTCTCCAGCTCTCATAAAGCGGGCGGGGTTCTGTGCCCGGCCGTCCATCCACACCTCATAGTGCAGATGTACGCCGGTCGAGCGGCCGGTTGTGCCCATGGCGCCGATCCTCTGGCCCACGGCCACCGGCTGCCCCACCCGCACGGATGTGGCGTTCAGATGGGCGTAGCGCGTCTTGAAACCGCGACCATGGTCTATCTCGACGGTGTTGCCATAGCCTGAACGCACGCCGACGAAAGACACGATTCCGGGAGCGGTCGACAGGATGGGCGTGTTCAGCGGCCCGGCGAAGTCCTGACCCTGATGATAGGCCGGCCGCGCGTTGAACGGATCGAAGCGCAGGCCGAACCCGGACGTGACGCGGGCGTCCGTCGGCCGGGCGAAGGGCAAGGCCGCGGACACGGCCGTCAGGGCCCGCATGTCGGACAGATCGGTCGAGGCGTTCAGGATGCGGGCGGCGAACGCCTCGTCGACGTCCAGAATGGCCGCAAGCGCGCGGGGGTCGTCGGCCGTGACCAGCGGCCCGCCGAGGCCCGCGCCGCCGGCCGCATAGGCGGCGGGGTTCAGGCCCGCCAGACGGAACGCCAGCCGCAGCCGCTCCGCGCGGGTCTGCGCCAAGGTCTCCGCGCGGTCGATCAGGGTCTCCTGATCCAGCCGCACGCCGACGATGCGCTGGGTCGGAGACAGGGGCGCGTCGGGATCCGACACGGTCGGAACCAGCAGCTGCTGCGCGCCGTCCACCCCCTGGAACATCGTCATGACCTGGGTCAGGGCGACGTGGCGCCGCTCCACCATGTGGGCCAGTTCGTCGAGCGAGCCGGAGGTGGCCGTCATGCGGACCACGGCGGTGTCGAGGCGCGCCCGGAGATCGGCGTTGGCCCGTTCGGACGCGGCCCGCGCCTGTTCGATGGCGCGGTCGGCACCTCCGGCATGGATCAGGTCGAGGGTGAATCCGGTCGAGGCGACGACCGTCCAGAGAGCCAGGGCCGCCACGCCGCACGTGCCGACGAACTGGTGCCAGGGTTTCAGCGCCACCGCGCGGACATCGTCGCCCGTGCGCAGGTAGAGGTAGCGGATCGGAAACCGCTTGTTGAACCAGGAAGGCTTCTTGGCCTCTTCGTCGTCGGTCATAAGCAACGCCCCCACGTCGGTCAGGGGTTATGCCTCCACCGGAAACCGTCGTTCAAGGCCGTTCACGCAATCTTAACCACGTTGACGAGGTTTCGCGCGAATAACGGCGATCTGCGAGACTGAAATTCGCCTGTGGGGCGAGGTGGCGTTGTCTGCCGTTTCTGAAGCGGGACTTGGGGCGTCCACAGACGAATCTGCGGGTCAGTCGCCCTTGACCGCAGCCAGAACCTCGGCGGCGTGCCCCTTCACCTTCACCGAACGCCAGATACGGCGGATGACCCCGTCCGCCCCGATCAGGAAGGTCGATCGTTCGACGCCCATGTAGGTGCGCCCGTACATCGACTTTTCGACCCAGACGCCGAAGGCCTCGGTCACGGCCCCCGCCTCGTCCGACCCCAAGGCGACCTTCAGATCGTGTTTCGCCTTGAACCGGTCCAGCGCCCGCACCGGATCGCGCGACACGCCGATCACCCGCGCGCCGGCCGCCGCGAAGTCCTCGATCAGCGCCGAGAAGTCCTTCGCCTCATTGGTGCAGCCCGGCGTGTCGGCCTTGGGATAGAAGAACAGCACGGTCGCCCGACCCGATCCGTCGGCCAGGCTGAACGTGCCCCCGCCGTCGGTCGGCAGGTCGACGGCGGGGGACTTGGTGCCTTCGGTGATCCCGGTCATGTCGTTGTCCTTTCAGACGGGGCGGACCAGCACGATCTTCTTCTTGCCGGCGGCCAGTTTCAGCACGCCGTCGGCGTTCAGATCAGCCTCGCCGATCGTCGCAGCCCCGTCCGTCACGCTCGCGTCGTTCAGGCGCAGACCGCCGCCTTGCGCCAGCCGCCGCGCTTCGCCGTTCGACTGGGTCAGTCCCGCCTTCGTCGCCACGGCCGCGACCATGGCGCCGATCACCTCGTCGCGCGGCAGTTCGACGGTCGGCAACCCCGCCGCCGCTTTGCCGTCTTCAAAGGCGAGCTTGGCCGTGGTCGCCGCCGCCCAAGCCTCGGTCTCGCCATGCAGCATCGTCGTGGCTTCGTGAGCGAGCACCTTTTTGGCCTCGTTGATCTCCGCGCCGGGCAGGCCCTCCAGCCGCGCGATCTCGTCCAGCGGCAGGTCGGTGAACAGGCGCAGGAACCGGCCCACGTCGGCGTCGTCGACGTTCCGCCAGAACTGCCAGTAGTCGTAGGGGCTCAGCTGGTCGGCGTTCAGCCAGATCGCGCCCTGCGCCGTCTTGCCCATCTTGCCGCCCGACGCCGTGGTCAGCAGCGGCGTCGTCAGGCCGAAGGCGGACTTCTGGTCCACGCGCCGCACCAGATCGACGCCGGAGGTGATGTTCCCCCACTGGTCCGACCCGCCCATCTGCAGCGTGACGCCGTGGCTGCGGTTCAGCTCCAGGAAGTCGACCGACTGCATCAGCATGTAGTTGAACTCGAGGAACGTCATCGGCTGTTCCCGCTCCAGCCGCAGCTTGACCGAGTCGAAGCTCAGCATGCGGTTGACCGTGAAGTGCGTGCCGAAGTCGCGCAGGAACTGGACGTAGCCGTAGCCCGACAGCCAGGCGTCGTTGTCCAGCATGACGGCGTCGGTCGGCCCGTCGCCGAAGGTCAGGAATTTCTCGAACACCGTGCGGATCGAGGCGATGTTCGACTGGATGGTCTCATCGGTCAGCTGGGGCCGGCTGGCGTCCTTGCCGGTCGGGTCGCCGACCTTGGTCGTGCCGCCGCCCATCAGGACGACGGGCCGATGTCCCGCCTGCTGGAGGCGTCGCAGCATCATGATCTGGATCAGGCTGCCGACGTGCAGGCTGGGCGCCGTGGCGTCAAAGCCGATGTAGCCCGAGACGACGGCCGCGTTCGCCGCTGCGTCCAGCTCGGCCGGATGGGTGATCTGGTGGATGTAGCCGCGATCGCGCAGCGTCTTCAGGAAGTCGGAGGTGAAGGCGGCGTCGGTCATGGCGGATCAGGCTTGGCGGGGGAGGGGAGGCGCGTGTAGCACGGGTGCATGCTGCGGCGAACCGAGCGACGGCCATGTTTTTAAGCGCGCAGTTGCGGCCCTTTCAGAAATCGACGGCTCATCAAAACGAAGCCGTGGAGGTCGAGGTCGATCACGAAGGCCGAAGCACGATCCATGTCCGATTTCGGTTGATCGGTTTCGCGGACCGATTGACCTTTCCGGCCCTCGACGCGTCCTTGCTCGAAGCACGTGACCGGGAACAACGTGACTTCACCACAAACACGCTGATGCAGAAAATGGGACTCAGTCCTGACGAATCGCCAGCTCGCGCGGGCTTGGGAAGGACTGATGGACTGTGGCGGCACACATGCGTCGAGGTGTTCGGACGTCTGCCGTCCGGGGGCTATGTCGAATTCAACCTGGCACCTTCCGGCCGATGGGCGGCTTACGGCTTTGACGGCTACCGCACCGGAATGAGCGATCTCGACGGCCATGTGCGGATCGAGACGTCGAGGCGCGTCGGCGACGACTTCGAGCTGAGCGCTTCATTTTTCTGGCCAGGTTGGCCTCAGGTCAGGGAGTTCGGCGTTTCGGCGGTTTTGGAGACGACCGATGGAGAGCTCGGCTATTGGGCCCTCGCCCATCCGTCGACGCAGCCAGACTTCCACCACCCTGACTCATTCACCTTGAGGTTCTGATGAAGTTCGGCATCGACCGTCTGCTGTCCGATCCCGACCTGCGCCGCGACTTGCGCGGGCGGCGCGTGGCCTTGCTGGGGCATCCGGCCTCGGTCACGGCCGATCTGACGCACAGCCTCGACGCCCTGGCGGCCTGCCCCGACATCACCCTGAGCGCCGCCTTCGGGCCGCAGCACGGGATGAAGGGCGACCTGCAGGACAACATGATGGAGAGCCCGGACGAGACCGATCCGGTCCACGGCATCCCCGTTTTCAGCCTGTACGGCGAGGTGCGCCGTCCGACCGGTCAGTCGATGGGCACGTTCGACGTGATCCTTATCGACATGCAGGACCTCGGCTGCCGCATCTACACCTTCGTGACGACCCTGCTCTATGTGCTGGAGGCGGCGGCAGAACACGGCAAGTCGGTCTGGGTTCTGGACCGGCCCAACCCCGCCGGCCGCCCGGTGGAGGGCACGACCCTGCGTCCCGGCTGGGAGAGCTTCGTCGGGGCCGGCCCTATGCCGATGCGCCACGGCATGACCCTGGGCGAGATGGGCCGGTGGTTCATCAAACAGTTCAATCTCGACGTCGACTATCGCGTCATCGAGATGGAGGGCTGGCGGCCTGACGAAGGCCCCGGATACGGCTGGCCACTGAATGAGCGCAGCTGGATCAACCCCAGCCCCAATGCGCCCAACGTCTCGATGGCGCGCGCCTATGCCGGCACGGTGATGCTGGAGGGCACGACCCTGTCAGAGGGGCGGGGCACCACCCGGCCGCTGGAGCTGTTCGGGGCGCCCGACCTCGACGCCCGCGCCATCATCGCCGAGATGCAGGCCTTCGCGCCGCAGTGGCTGAACGGATGCCGCCTGCGCGATGTCTGGTTCCAGCCGACCTTCCACAAGCACGCGGGCCTGCTGTGCAACGGGGTCCAGATGCACGTCGACGACCCGGCCTATAACCACGCCGCCTTCCAGCCCTGGCGCGTGCAGGCGCTGGCGTTCAAGGCCATCCGGCGTCTGCGCGCCGACTACGACCTGTGGCGCGATTTCCCGTACGAATACGTCTTCGACAGGCTGGCCATCGACGTCATCAACGGCGGCCCGCAGCTGCGCGACTGGGTCGACGACACGGGCGCCCAGGCCGGCGATCTGGACGCAGTCGCGGGGCCGGATGAGCGGGCGTGGGTGGAAGAGCGGAAGCCGTTCCTGCTCTACTGAGCCGGCCTTACGCCGGCCGCTCTTCCAGGCGCTTGTCCAGATAGGCACCGACGCGGCGTTCGACGGCCGGGACGTGGTCCTGCCAGAAGTGGGTCGCGCCCTCTTCCAGCTCATAGTCGATGACGATGCCCTTCTGGGTCCGCAGCTTGTTGACCACGCGCTCGACCTCGACCGGCGGCACGATCGTGTCGGCCGTGCCGTGCAGGAACAGGCCGGACGCCGGGCAGGGGGCCAGGAAGCTGAAGTCGTAGATGTTCGAGGGCGGCGACACCGAGATGAAGCCGTCCGTCTCGGGCCGGCGCATCAGCAGCTGCATGCCGATATAGGCCCCGAACTGATAGCCCGCGACCCAGGTCTGGGTGGCGGCGGGGTTGTTGGACTGCAGCCAGTCCAGCGCCGTGGCCGCGTCGGCCAGTTCGCCGATGCCGCTGTCGAACTCGCCCTGCGACTTTCCGACGCCGCGGCTGTTGTAGCGCAGCGTGGCGAAGCCGCGCTTCTGGAACAGCTGGAACAGCGTCACCGCCACCGGATTGTTCATGTGCCCGCCCGCCTTGGGGTGCGGGTGCAGGATCAGGGCGATCGGGGCGTTGGGGCGCTTGCCCGGCGAATAGCGACCCTCGATGCGGCCCGAGGCGCCGGGCAGGATGACTTCAGGCATCGTTTTCCGTCTCAATCGTCGTTTTCGGGCCGGCGCAATACTTGACCGCCGGGGTAGGACTTTCTAAGTCCCCGGCACGGCGCGCGGCCCTCTCAAGGGCGCGGGTTCTAGCACAGAGCCCCGTGAATGCGCGCGATTTTTGAGGACCCTCATGCGCCTGTCGACCAAGGGACGCTACGCCGTCATGGCGATGGCCGATCTGGCCCGGAACGGAGGCCCCGACGCCGGGGACGTTCGGGCCGTCTCTCTGGCCGAGATCGCCGGGCGGCAGGAGATTTCGCTCAGCTATCTGGAGCAGCTGTTCGCCCGCCTGCGCAAGGCCGGACTGGTGCTGAGCGTGCGCGGCCCCGGCGGCGGCTACCGGCTGGCGCGCACGCCCGCCGAGACCGCCGTGGCTGACATCGTCTTGGCCGTGGACGAGCCGATCCGCGCCACGCGCTGCGCCGGTCAGGGCACGCCGCGCGGCTGCATGGCCGGGGGTGAGCGCTGCATCACCCATCACCTGTGGGAAGACCTGGGTGCCGAAATCCACGCCTATCTGGCGGCCGTTTCGCTGGAAGACGTGGTCATGAAGCGCACCGGCGCGCGACGCCGCGTGGCCCCCATGCTGGCGCAAGGAGCGGCGGCGTGAGCGCGATCTATCTCGACTACAACGCCTCCGGTCTGGTTCGCCCGGAAGTTCAGGACGTCATGGCCAGGGCTCTGGCCGACAACGGCAATCCGTCGGCGGTGCATGCCGCCGGCCGCCGCGCTCGCGCCCGTGTTGAGACCGCCCGCGCCCAGGTCGCCGAACTGGTCGGGGCCGACCCGACCAGCGTGATCTTCTCGTCCGGCGGCACGGAATCGAACGCCCAGTCGATCGTCAGCGCGATCGCGGCCGGCTGCGAGCGGCTGATCGTGTCGGCCACCGAACATCCCTGCGTGGCCGAGGCGGCGACGGCGTCGGGCAAGCCGGTCAAGATGCTGCCGGTCGATCGCGACGGCGTCGTCGACCTGAAGAAGCTGACCCAGTTGCTGGCCCTTCCGGGTCGTGCGGTGGTGGCCATCCACCACGCCAATAACGAAAGTGGCGCGATCCAGCCGATCGCCGAGGCGGCGAAGCTGGTGCGCGCGGCGAACGGCTGGCTGCACGTCGACGCCATCCAGTCGGCGGGCAAGATTCCGGTGAATCTGCGCGATCTGGGCGCCGACTCCCTGACCCTTTCGGCGCACAAGCTGGGCGGGCCGCAGGGGGTGGGCGCACTCGTCCTGAAGGAAGGCCGCGAGGCCGTGCGCATCCTGCACGGTGCGGGGCAGGAGCGCGGCCTGCGCGCGGGCACCGAGAACGTGCCGGGCATCGCCGGCTTCGGCATGGCGGCTGACTGCGCCGCGCGAGACCAGCCGCTGGCCGAGGCGCACACGGCGTGGCGCGACGCCGCGGAGGCGCGGGTCAAGGCTGCCGGCGCGGTGATCATCGCCGAGGGCGCGCCGCGCCTGCCCAACACCCTTTTCATGGCCGCGCCCGGCTGGGACAGCCCGCAGCAGCTGATCACGCTGGACCTGATGGGCGTCATGGTGTCGGGCGGCAGCGCCTGCTCGTCCGGCAAGATCAAGCCGTCGCGCGCCATTCTGGCGACGGGCCGCACGTCGTTGGCGACGAACGGCATCCGCATCTCCGGAGGCTGGGGCACCACCGAGGCCGACTGGGTCCGCTTCGCCGACGCCTGGCTGGAGGCCTGGGCCAAACGTCAGGCGAAAGCCAGAACGGCGGAGGTCGCCTGATGGCCGCCGTCAAGGAAACCGTCGACGCCGTCGCCGCGCTGGAGAAGTACGCCCACGGCTTCACCAGCGACATCGAGACCGAGTTCGCGCCCAAGGGGCTGAACGCCGACATCGTCCGCTTCATCTCCGAGAAGAAGGGCGAGCCGGAGTGGATGCTGGAATGGCGCCTGGCCGCCTATGAGCGCTGGCTGGCGATGGAGGAGCCGACCTGGGCCTCGGTCCGGTATGAGCCGGTCGACTATCAGGAGCTGTTCTACTACGCCGCGCCGAAGCAGAAGGACGGGCCCAGGAGCCTCGACGAGGTCGATCCCGAACTGCTGGCCATCTACGAGAAGCTGGGCATCCCGCTGAAGGAGCAGGCGGTGCTGGCGGGCGTCGAGGGCGCGCCGCGCTATGCGGTCGACGCGGTGTTCGACAGCGTCAGCGTGGTCACCACCTTCAAGGCCGAATTGGCCAAGGCGGGCGTGATTTTCATGCCCATTTCCGAGGCCTTGCGCGAATATCCTGATCTGGTGCGGCAATATCTCGGCTCGGTCGTGCCGGTCAGCGACAACTATTTCGCGGCCCTGAACAGCGCTGTCTTCAGCGACGGATCCTTCGTCTACATCCCGCCGGGCGTGAAATGCCCGATGGAGCTGTCGACCTATTTCCGCATCAATGCGAGCCAGACCGGCCAGTTCGAACGCACCCTGATCATCGCCGACAAGGGCAGCTACGTTTCGTATCTGGAGGGCTGCACTGCCCCGATGCGCGACGAGAACCAGCTGCATGCAGCGGTGGTCGAGCTGGTGGCGCTGGACGACGCCGAGATCAAATATTCGACGGTCCAGAACTGGTACCCCGGCGACGCCGAGGGCAAGGGCGGCATCTACAACTTCGTCACCAAGCGCGCCGACTGCCGCGGCGACCGGTCCAAGGTGTCATGGACCCAGGTCGAGACGGGCAGCGCCGTCACCTGGAAATACCCGTCCTGCATCTTGAAAGGCGAGGAGAGCTCGGGCGAGTTCTATTCCATCGCCATCACCAACGGCCGCCAACAGGCCGACACGGGCACCAAGATGGTGCACCTGGGCAAGAACTCGAAGTCGCGGATCATCGCCAAGGCGGTGTCGGCCGGGAAGTCGGACTCGACCTATCGCGGCCTGGTGTCGGTGCATCCCAAGGCGACCGGCGTGCGCAACTTCACCCAGTGCGACAGCCTGCTGATCGGCAAGGACTGCGGCTCGCACACCATCCCCTACATCGAGGCCCGCAACGGCTCGGCCCAGCTGGAGCACGAGGCGACGACGACGCGCCTGAGTGACGACCAGCTGTTCTACGCCCAGCAGCGCGGCCTGTCGGAGGAGGAGGCGGTGGCCCTGCTGGTCAACGGCTTCGTCCGCGACGTGATGCAGAAGCTGCCGATGGAGTTCGCCGTCGAGGCCCAGAAGCTGGTGGCGATCAGCCTGGAAGGGAGCGTGGGGTGAGACCGCTTCTCTTGCTGGGTCTGGCGCTCGCTGCCGGTTGCACCGAACAGCCGGGTCCCCAATCCGGGGACGGCCCGACGAATATCTTCGTCGGTGATCTGGCGGCGATCGATGGGCAACCCGTCCACGGCAGTCAGCTGCAGATTCGGCTGTACTCCCGCACGGGCGATTTCGACGCCCCCGACCACTACCGGATCGCGGGCGGCTGCCTTGACGCCGGTTCACTCCACGATGACGGACGCTTCTGGAGCGGATCCGCACCCGCTGTGAATCCGGGCATGGACCTGCCTGACGCCGCGACACGGGGTGCGGCCCGCTGTCCGGAAGAAGACGCCACCCGATATGTGCAGTTGCTTGAGGTCATGAACGCCGGCCCCAGGCTCGAGTTCGACCGGGCGTCAGCCACCTTCACCGCGCCCGATGGCGGTTCGGCGAAGTTCGACTTCCACGCCTCCATGATGATCGATTGACCATGCTCTCCATCTCCAACCTCCACGTCTCCGTCGGCGACAAGCCGATCCTCAACGGGCTGACGCTCGACGTCCCGGCGGGCGAGGTGCACGCCGTCATGGGCCCGAACGGGGCGGGCAAGTCGACGCTGGGCTACGCCCTGACCGGACGGCCCGGCTATGAGGCGACGGCCGGATCGGCGTCGTGGAACGGCGAGGACCTGCTGGCGCTGGACCCGGCGGAGCGGGCGGCGAAGGGCGTCTTCCTGTCGTTCCAGTATCCGCTGGAGATCCCCGGCGTGCCGGCCATGACCTTCATCCGCACCGCCCTGAACGCCCAGAAGCGCGCACGGGGCGAGGCCGAGGTGTCGGCGCCCGACTTCCTCAAGCTGGTCCGCGCCGCCTCGACGCGGCTGAAGATGAATTTCGACATGCTGAAGCGGCCGCTGAACGTCGGCTTCTCGGGCGGCGAGAAGAAGCGGATGGAGATCCTGCAGATGGCCCTGCTGGAGCCGTCGCTGCTGATCCTCGACGAGACGGATTCGGGGCTGGACATCGACGCACTGCGCATCGTCGCCGACGGCGTGAACGCCCTGCGTGCGCCGGACCGGTCCATGCTGGTCATTACCCACTACCAGCGCCTGCTGGACTACATCAAACCGGAACGGGTGCACGTGCTGGCCGCCGGCCGCATCGTCGCCTCCGGCGGCCCGGAGCTGGCGCTGCAGCTGGAGGCCGAGGGCTACGACAAATACGTGGCGGAGGCGGCGTGACGGCGCAGCTGATCGACCTTCGCGACCCGTCGTCCTTCCCCTCGCGGCGTGTTGAGGCGTGGAAGTACACCGACGTGCGCCGTCTGCTGCGCGAGACGCCGCCGGCGTCCCCGGCCGCCGAGGTCGCGCCGGGCGGACCGTTCGCCGCGCTGGGTGGAGAAGAGTTGGCGGTAGTCAACGGCCACGGCACCGCCGCCGTTTCTGTGCGCGAGGGCGAGCGCATCGTGCGTTTGCGCTTCGTCTCGACGACCGACGGGTCAGGGCACCAGCCCGAGGCCACCGTCGAGGTCGCGCCCGGTGCCCGGCTGCTGCTGCTGGAAAGCCATGAGGGGCAGGCGTCGGGCTATGTCTCCAACGCCCGCCTGAACATTACGGTCGGCGAGGGTGCGTCCCTCACCCGCGTCGTGCTGGGCGAGGACGCGGCGGACGCGCTGGCCTTCGTCCGGGCCGAGGTGACGCTGTCGACCGGGGCGACGTTCGAGCAGGTCACGGTGACGTCCGGCGCCAAACTCCAGCGCTTCGAAACCCACGTCCGCCACCCCGGCCACGGCGCCTCGGTGGGCATGGATGGGCTCTACGCCCTGTCCGGCGAGCGCCACGCGGACCTGACCAGCGTCGTCACCCACGCCGGCCTCGACGGCCAGACCAGCCAGCTGGTCAAGGGCGTGGTGCGCGACACGGCGCGCGGGGTGTTCCAAGGCAAGATCGTGGTCGAGCGCGGGGCCGACGGCACCGACGCCCGCATGGCCCACAACGCCCTGATCCTGTCGGAGCGCGGCGAGGTCGACGCCAAGCCGGAGCTGATCATCTACGCCGACGACGTCCAGTGCGCGCACGGCAACACCGTCGGCACGCTGGACGAGAGCGCCCTGTTCTACATGCAGCAGCGCGGCCTGCCGGCGGAGGAGGCAAGGGCGCTGCTGACCCAGGCCTTCCTGTTCGAGGTCGTCGACCGGATCGAGCACGAGGGCGCAAGAGAGACGGTGCGGGAATGGCTGACGGCACGACTGTGATCCCCTTCGACGTCGACGCCGTCCGCGCGCAATTCCCGATCCTGTCGCGGCAGGTGAACGGGCGGCCGCTGGTCTATCTCGACTCCGCCGCCAGCGCGCAGAAGCCGCGCGCCGTTATCGACGCCATGACCCGCGCGATGGAGGGCAGCTACGCCAACGTCCATCGCGGCCTGCATACGCTGGCCAACGAGACGACCGAGGCCTTCGAGGCCGCGCGCGAGAGCGTAGCGCGCTTCGTGGGGGCCGAGGCGCCGGAGCGGGTGGTCTTCACCAAGGGCGGGACCGAGGCGATCAATCTGGTGGCGGCCGGGCTGGGCCAAAGCATCCAGCCCGGCGACGAGATCGTCGTCAGCCAGATGGAGCACCACTCCAACATCGTGCCCTGGCACCTGCTGCGCGAGCGGCACGGGGCGGTGCTGAAATGGATCCCGGTGCTGGACGACGGCAGCCTGGACCTGACCGCCTTCGCCGACCTGCTGGGCCCCAGGACGCGCATGGTCGCGATCACCCACATGTCCAACGTGCTGGGCACGGTGAACCCGGTGGCGGAGATCGTGCGCATGGCCCACGCGGCCGGCGCACAGGTGCTGGTCGACGGCTGTCAGGGCGCGGTGCATTGCGCGCCCGACGTGCGCGCCCTCGGCTGCGACTTCTATGTCATCACCGGGCACAAGCTGTTCGGCCCGACCGGCATCGGGGCCCTGATCGGGACCGAGGCGGCGCTGGAGGCCCTGCCGCCGTTCCAGGGCGGGGGCGAGATGATCGAGCGCGTAACGATGGACGCCGTGACCTATGCCAGGCCGCCGCACCGGTTCGAGGCCGGTACGCCACCCATCCTTGAGGCCATCGGCCTGGGCGCGGCGATCGACTGGTATTCGACCTTCGACCCCGCCGCCGTGCGCGCGCATGAAGCCGCCCTGCTGGAGCGCGTGCGCGAGCGCCTGTCGGGTGTGAACTGGCTGACGGAGATCGGCACGGCCCCCGGAAAGGGCGCGATCTTCGCCTTCACCGTGGAGGGGGCGCATGCCCACGACGTGGCCCAGGTCATGGACCGCTACGGCGTGGCGATCCGCGCGGGCCTGCACTGCGCCGAGCCTCTGTCCGCCCGTTTCGGCCTGACGTCGAGCGGACGGGCGTCGTTCGCCCTATATAACACCGTGGATGAGGCCGACGCCTTTGCCGACGCCCTGATCAAGGCCAGAGACTTCTTCGTATGAGCGCCCCGATTTCCGACAACGCCGATTTCGCTGCCGCGTGGGACGAGCCTCAGGCCAGCGCCCTGTCGCAGGACGAGATCGCGCGCCTGACCGACGACATCGTGACGGCGCTGAAGACCGTCTTCGATCCGGAAATCCCGGTCGACGTCTATGAGCTGGGCCTGATCTACAAGGTCGATCTGTCCGACGACCGCGAGGTCGACATCGAGATGACGCTGACGGCACCCGGCTGTCCTGTCGCCGGCGAGATGCCGGGCTGGATCGAGGATGCGGTGGCCAAGGTCGAGGGCGTGAAGTCGGCGAAGGCCAACCTGGTCTTCGATCCCCCGTGGGACCCCTCCCGCATGAGCGACGAGGCCAAGCTGGCCCTGAACATGTTCTGATGATGAGCGAACCCGTCGTCACCCCCGCCCCGCGCCGTCCCCGACCCTCGGTCGTCACCCTGACGCCGGCGGCCGCCGATCGCGTGCGCGAGCTGCTGGCCGCCAATCCGGACAAGATCGGGCTGAAGATCGGCATCAAGAACGGCGGCTGCGCCGGTCAGGAATACGTCTTCAGCCTGACCGATGTGGTCAGCTCGTTCGACGAGGCCGTCGACTTCGACGGGGCGCGCGTGGTGATCGAGGGCAAGGCGATCCTGTACTTGATCGGCACCGAGATCGACTGGGAGGTCACGCCGCTGGCCTCCAAATTCGTGTTCCGCAATCCGAACCAGACCGACGCCTGCGGATGCGGCGAGAGCGTCACGATCACGCCGGCGGCGGGTTGAGGCTCACTCGTCGCTGCTACGAAACTCGATCGTAAACGTCACTGTCTGGTGTGAATGGCGGGGATGCGCCTTGAAGTAGGGGGCGGTGCATCGCGCCACTCTCTCAAGTATCGGATGAGACGCCCGGACTTTACAGGACGTCAGGTCTCCCTCGGAGCCCGCCTGACATGACAACTCTGCCGTCCCGGCGGCGGGAAGTTCGGTGACTGCCCCACAGTCTGCGAGCTCCTCACTCGACGGCGTTCTAACCCACTCGATGAGGTTCGGGGCCGACGGCGGAGGTTCCTGGCGGACCGTAGAGGTGCCGAGCAGGACCAAAAGGGCGAGGAGGATCTTCACCTTGCTGCTCCTTGAGCCGCCTTCTTCACCTCATCCGGCGTCGGCACCTGCACCGCGGGCGTCACGGGCGCGCCGGTCGCTGCGGCGATCAGTTCGGCCGTCCGCGCTTCGACCGCGGCCTCCAGCCGGACCATGAATTCCTCCTTGTCCAGCCCCGTCGGGATCGGCTCCAGGAACTCGATCGTCGCCGTGCCGGGGCGTTTCTCGAACGCCTCCTGCGGCCAGAACAGGCCGAGGTTCGTCGCCAGCGGGACCACGGGCATGTCGAAGTCGCGGTACATGTGCCAGACGCCCGAGCGATAGCGGAACTTCTCGCCCACCTTCGCCAGATTGCCCTCGGGATAGATCAGGATCCGCCGGCCCTCGCGGTGGGCGTCTGCGCCGCGCTGCTTCAGCGAGTCCCGCGCTTCGCGCCCCCCGCAGTTGTTGACGACGATGGCCCCCAGCTTGCGCAGGACCCTCGCCATCAGCGGGAACTTCTCCAGATGATCGCCGGTGACGAAGGCCAGGTCGTCGAACTCGCCATACACGGAATAGCCGTCGCCCCAGCTCTGGTGCTTTGCCGCTATGATGAAGGCACCGGCGGGCAGGCGGTCCTTCCCGCGCACCTCGATCCGGATCCCGGCCAGCATCCGCATGGCCTGGACCATGCGGCGGACGTAGCGTCGTATGATCCAGCCCGTCGCCGCGCGCCCCGGCAGCAGGGCCGCGAACACCGCCATCAGGGTGTAGGCGATCGACAGCGACCAGTAGGCGACGGCGAAGGCCAGGCTGCGGATCATGCGGCGATGTTCACCTGCGGCATGGCGGCTTCAAGGCAGCGCGTCAGGCCGCGGCCCGCCGGCTCGTCTCGGCGCTGGTGACGCGATTCCGCCCGGCGTGCTTGGAGGCGTACAGGGCCTCGTCGGCGCGCCCGACCAGGGCCGAGGCGGTTTCGTCGCGCGCCAGCCGGGCATAGCCGGCCGAAATCGTCACGGCACCCAGTTCGTCATCGGTCGACCGGCGTCGCAACGAGCGCGAGGCGATCTCCATCCGTACCGAGTCCAGCGCCGCCTCGACCGCCGCAGTGTCCTCGTTGGGGAAGATGACCGCGAACTCCTCGCCGCCGTAGCGGGCGGCCATGCGCGGGGACCGGGCCAGACGCGCCAGCACGCTGGCGACGTAGCGGATCACCTGATCGCCCGTCTGGTGGCCCCAGGTGTCGTTGAAGCGCTTGAAATGGTCGATGTCGACGACGGCCAGCACCAGCTCGCGGCCGTCGCGGTGCGCAGTCTCCACGCAGGCGGTCAGGTGTTCGTCGAAGGCCTTGCGGTTCGCCAGATTGGTCAGGGCGTCCGTCATGGCGTCGCGGCGCACCTGCTCCAGATGCTCGCGCAGCTTGGCGACCTCGCGCGTCGAGACGTCCAGACGCTTCTCCAGGTCGGCGTTCTGTTTCTGCACCTTGCGCGTGGCGGTGGTCAGCCCCTCGACGACGGTGCGCAGGTTCTCGGGGGAGTCCACCCCGGCCATGTCGGCCGAGGCTCCGGCCAGCACCTGGCCATATTCGTTCTGGCTCTTGTGCGCCTTGGCGATGGCGGTCGCGACGCTGTTCAGTTCGCGGTCCAGCACGCGACCGGCGTCGCGGATCTCTTCGGACAGGCGGCCACGCGGCAGGTACTCGGCCGCCAGCATGTCGGAGACGGCGTCGGTGAAGGGCTCGCCGGCGGCGAGGATGCGGCGGATCTCCTGACCCAGCGCGCCTTCCGGCTCACCGAGGTGATGCAGCCACAGCTCGAAATTGATCGGCGTGGGCCACACGCCCGCCGCTTCCATCTCGTCCAGCACGCGCCGCGCGAGGCCATAGGCCTCCGGTCCGCGCAGGGTCGTTTCTACGACCTTGGCCATGCGTTCCCCCGCATTCTTCGTCCCCGAAAGCCTAGCCGTCGAAGCGTAACGACGGGTTAAGCGCGGTTGGAAGAACGCGGATTCGGGAGGGGGTTCAAGCGCCGATGACGACCGGGCGGCGCAGGAAGGCGGGCACCTCGGCGTCGCCGAACGGGCGGCCCCGCGGGGCGGGGGCGTCGTCGGACGCTTCGGCGGGCCGCGCGTCGCGCCCCTGACGGCCTTCGCCGCGCGGACGACGCTCGCGACGCGGACGGTCCCCGCGCTCGCGGGGGAGCGCCTCTTCCGGCTTCGTTTCGGTAACGGCGGGTACCTCGGCGATCTCGGCGACCTCGACAGCCATCACCGGCGCTGGCGCTTCCCGCGTCCCGTCGGCGGCGGACGTCTTGCGGCGGCTGCGCGAGCGGGCGGGGCGTGCGCCCTCGTCGGCCGCGGCTGCGGCTGTGGATGCGACGGCGGTCTCGGCGCGAGGGGCGTCGGTCCTGACGGTCGCCTTTTTCGGCTCAGCGGCCCGCTCGGCGGGGCCGTCCAGAACCAGCTCCTCCGGCGTCATCTTGATCAGCTTCAGAACCTTGTCCAACGACCGGTCGTCGGCCGGGGTCACGATCATGAAGGTCTGGCCGGTCTTGCCGGCGCGACCGGTGCGGCCGATGCGGTGCACATAGTCGTCGGCGTGATGCGCGACGTCGTAGTTGAACACGTGGCTGACGTCCGGGATGTCCAGGCCGCGCGCGGCCACGTCGGAGGCCACCAGCAGCTTCAGCTCGCCCGACCGGAAGGCGGCCAGCGTCTTCGTGCGCACCGACTGGTCCAGGTCTCCGTGGATCGGCGCGGCGTCGAAGCCGTGCCGCTTCAGCGACTTGGCGACCACGTCGACCTCGGATTTGCGGTTGCAGAAAACGATGCCGTTCTTGACGTCGGCGCGCGACACCAGTTTGCGCAGGGCCTCGCGCTTGGCCTTCGGATCCGCGCTCTTCAGCCGCACAATGTACTGGGTGATCGTTTCGGCCGTCATCGCGGGGCGCGACGCCTCGATCCGCGTCGGGTCCTTGAGGAACTGCGTCGTCAGACGCGTGATCTCCGGCGGCATGGTGGCCGAGAAGAACAGGGTCTGGCGCCGCGGCGGCGTCAGTTTGAAGATCTTCTCGATGTCCGGGATGAAGCCCATGTCCAGCATGCGGTCGGCTTCGTCGACGACCATGATCTCCACGCCGTTCAGCATCATCTTGCCGCGCTCGAACAGGTCGATCAGCCGGCCCGGGGTGGCGATCAGGACGTCCACGCCCTTGTTCAGGGCGGCCACCTGGTCGCCCATGGACACGCCGCCGATCAGCAGGACCCAGGTCAGCTTGGTGCCCTTGGCGTATTTGGCGAAGCTCTCGGCGACCTGGTCGGCCAGTTCGCGGGTCGGGGCCAGCACCAGGGCGCGCGGCATGCGGGCGCGGGCGCGTCCGGACTGCAGCCGGTCGATCAGGGGCAGGGTGAAGGCGGCGGTCTTGCCGGTGCCGGTCTGGGCGATGCCCAGAACGTCGCGGCCGGCCAGGGCGACCGGGATGGCCTGTTCCTGGATCGGCGTGGCGGTGGTGTAGCCGGTGTCGGCCACGGCCTGAAGCGTCGTGGGCGACAGGCCCAATTGGGAGAATTCGGTCATTCGGTCCTTGCGCGAAAGCCGCCCAGCGCATCTGCGGGGCGGCGACAGGGGTTGCGACCCCGGACCTTCCGGGGCGTGACGTCTGCGGAACCGCCCCTCATGGGCGTGCGGGCGGCGCGGATCGCCAACCTGTCCCGAACGTGGCCGGGATATGGATTTTCCCCACACTGGAGTCAAGTATTCGCCGGGTCTGCCCCGATGCACGAACCCTCTTGCCTTTCGTGAACTTTCCGTAAGATTGCGACCGGGGACGGTTTGGGAGGAGGGGTCGCATGCGCTTGAAGGCGTGGTTGATCGGTTGCGTGTTTCTGGGATTTGCGGGCGCCGGCCCGGCCCTTGCCCAGACGGACATGTCGTCCGCGTTCGGCAACACCATCGTGTCGAACTATCCTGACGGCGGCTGGGTCAAACACTGGTTCAACCCCGACGGGGCGTACACCGCCCAGTTCAGCGACGGCCGGCGCATCACGGCCCGCTGGCGCGTCGAGGGCCGCAACATCTGCCTGACCCACATCCGGCCCAGCATGATGATCCCGCGCTTCTGCAGCCGCATGGTCGAGGCCGAGGTGGGCCAGACCTGGACGGCGCGCGATCCGCTCGGCCGCCGCGTGCGCAATACGCTGGTGGCGGGCCGCAACATCTGACGCCTCAGGTCTCGCGGTAGGGCGAGCCTTCCCGACGCAGCATCGAAATCTCGGCGTCGACCGCCGCGCGCTCGCCCTCGAGGTGATCTGCGACGGCTCGCCTCAGTCCCGGATGCGCGATCCAGTGCGCCGAATGCACCGGCTCCGGCAGGTAACCGCGCCCCAGCTTGTGCTCGCCCTGCGCGCCCGCCTCGACCCGGGCCAGGCCCAGCTCCAGCGCCAGGTCGATCGCGCGATAATAGCAGAGCTCGAAATGCAGGAAGGGCTTGTCGACCAGCGTGCCCCACTGTCGGCCATACAGGGCGTCGCGACCGATGAAGTTCAGGGCACCGGCGACGGGCACGTCGTCGTCGAACGCAAGGATCAGCGCGATGCGATCCGCCATCGTCTCGCCGATGCGCCCGAAGAAGTCGCGAGTCAGGTAGGGGCGGCCCCATTTGCGGCTCCCCGTATCCATGTAGAAGGCAAAGAAAGCGTCCCAGTGATCTGACCGGATTTCACTTCCTCTCAGAACCCGGATGTCCAGATCGGCCTGGGCCTCGCGCCGTTCGCGCCGGATCGACTTGCGCCGGCCGGACGACAGGGCGGCCAGAAACCCCTCGAAGTCGCCATAGCCGCGGTCGCGCCAGATGTACTGCAGGTCCTGCCGCCTGAGCAGACCAGCGGTGCCCAGCCAGTCCCACTGCTCCGTAGACGGAAAGGTGACGTGCAGCGACGACACGTCCAGTCGCTCGGCCAGTCCGATCGCGGCTTCCAGAAGGCCCGCGTGCACCGCGTCGACGTCCTCTCCCGGCGCGACCAGCAGGCGCGGCCCCGTCACTGGCGTGAAGGGCACGGCCGACAGCAGCTTGGGATAGTAGTCGCCCCCGGCGCGCTGAAAGGCGTCGGCCCAGCTGTGGTCGAAGACGTATTCGCCCTGCGAATGGCCCTTCAGCCACAGGGGCATGGCCCCGACCAGCCGCCCGTCGTCCTCCAGCGTCAGGTGCCGCCCGGCCCAGCCCTGGGCCGGCACGGCGCTGCCCGACGCCTCGCAGGCGTCGAGGAAGTCGAACGACAGGAACGGGTCACCAGTCGGCGCGGCCAGGGAATCCCAGGCTTGGCGCCCGACGTCGGCGACGGCGGGATGGACGCGGGCGGTAAGGCTCACCGCACCTCAACGATCGCGTCGATCTCGACCGCGAAATTCAGCGGCAGACGGTACACGCCCACGGCCGAGCGGGCGTGGCGGCCCTTGTCGCCGAACACCTCGACCATCAGGTCCGAGCAGCCGTTGATGACGGCAGGGATAGCCGAGAAGTCCGGCCCGGCCTGGACGAAGCCGCCCAGTTTCACGATGCGCTCGACGCGCTCCAGATCGCCGTCCAGCGCCGCCGACATCTGCGCCAGCAGGTTGACCCCGCACATGCGCGCCGCCTCCTTGGCCCGCTCGGGCGTCACGTCCACACCGACCGTGCCCAGGACGCCGCCGGCGGCGTCGTTCGACAACTGGCCCGAGATGTGGACCAGGCTCCCGCTGCGCACCCACGGCACATAGTTGGCCACGGCCTTGGCGGGCTCGGGCAGGACGATTCCCAGTTCGGCGAGGCGGGCGGACACGGACATGCGGAAGCTCCGGAAGCGGTTCGGCCGCTGTTTAGCGAGCCCCGTGCGCCGCGTCACGACCCTTAAGGGAACGCTCACCCCCGTGCGGCATCCTGTCGACCATGGATATGCATGTGAACCCCGTCGAGGCGTCGCTGCACGCCGTCATCGCCCGGATGAGCGAGGCCGACCGCGCCCGCGTGGAGGCGGCCATGGAGCCCGCCGCCACTCGCGCCGCCGCCGCCGCGACCCATTGGAATTTCGATCTGCCGGCTCAGGAAGTGGACGCGGTTCTGGGCAACGGCGCGAGCGACGACGCGCGCCGCGGCCTGATCGCGATCTGGACCCTGGGCGTCACCGGGCGCGCCCGCGCCGCCGGCCTGCCGCAGGCGGTGATGGAGCTCTATCCCTACTGGATCGAGCAGACGGCGCAGTTTCTCGCCGGCGACACGGGCGCCTATGATCGCGATTTCTGGGCCAAGGACGTGCGTTTCGCCCTGGCCCTGTCCGTGCCCGGCGCGAAGACCCAGATCATCGACCTGTCCTCGCCGATGGGGCCGGGCGAGAGCGTGCGCCACGCCCTGTCCGGGCGCGGGATCGGGCCGCTCATCAACTATCTCCGCCACGGTGCCAACCGTCCCTGGCTGCAGGTGCACACCGAAAGCCGGCATCTGGAGGACTTCACCGAAGAGGGCTGGAACCGGGCCTGGGCCACGGCGGCCGAGATCTGCAAGGTCCGCCCCGGACTGGCCGGCATGATCGGCTCCAGCTGGTTCTACGATCCGCCGCTGGAGACCATCAGCCCGCGCCTGGCGCACCTGCGCCTGAACCCGCTGAAGGGCGGCGCCTGGATGGTCCATCAGGGGCCCGGCGAGATCCACACCCAGCGCGCCGCCGCCTCGCCCGGCAGCCGACGGGCGTTGATCGAGAGCGGAGACTATCTGCCCCGCAGCTGGCTGATCGCCTGGCCCCGCGAGGCGTTGATCCGGTGGGCCGACGGGCGCTGACGCCTAGGCGGCAAGTCGCCGCCATCCCTCGGCCACCGGCAAGATGGTCAGCCCGGCCGCCTTTGCCGCCAGGATCAGCCGTTCCAGATCGCGTGCGGTGCAGCCGTAGGAGGTCGGGGCGTCCGACACGTCGTGGCCATAGGCCATCAGCCAGCCGTCCTTCGCGGCGGCTTCCGCGCACAGGGCGTCGAGGTCGTAGCCGGGCAGGCGGCGGCTCTCCAGACCGATGGCCTTGAGCGCGTTGCGGTCCTCGGTTCCGGAGTTGACGCCGTTCCGGACGCCGCGCCCCAGGGCGAACCGCAGATCAATGATCGATTTGGCCCCCAGCGCCACGTCCCCGAACGGCCAAGCGAAGGTCTCCATCACGTGACCGTCCAGCCGGTCCGCCACCCAAAGGGCATTGCGGGCCAGACTTCGGCCCAGCTCCGCCGGAGACAGGGTCAGGCTCGAGACGTGCTCATAGGTGTGGCAGCCGACCTCGTGCCCCGCGAAGAACAGCTCGCGCATCTGGTCGGCCGTGAACTGGGGCAGGCCCAGGTTCTCGCCGCGCTCCAGCCCGCCGCAGACGTAGTAGGTGGCGAACACCCCGTGCTGGGCAAGCACCGGCCCGGCCTCGGTCCAGGCGCTCTCGGGGAAGTCGTCGAACGACAGGCTCAGCATGCCGCCGGGCGCGCGCACCTGAACCGGACGCCGGTCCAGCCAGCGCCCCGCGCGGCGACGCATCTTGTCGACGAAAGCCTGCATGCGCCGACGCTAGGGCAGGGGCCTTAAGACCGGGTTGAGCGCCCTTTCAGCGCCCGCCCGGCGACGACCGCGCCCGGTCCGAATTTCGCGCGCAAGGCATCGACCGTGTTTTCGGTCTTCAAGGTGCGCGCCGCCTCCGTCTCGAACAGCCCGGCCGGCGCGTCGACGGCGTCCTCCACGTCCGCCAGACCGATGCCGATCAGCCGATAGGGGATGCCCAGTTCCGCTCCGAGCATCCGCCGTCCCTCGGCGAACAGGGCGCGCGCCGTCTGGGTCGGTTCCGGGGGCGTCGTGCGGCGCGTGATGATCTTGAAGTCCGTCCGCCGCAGCTTCAGCACGATGGACTTGCCCGCCACCCCGTCGCGCCGCGCCTTTGACGCCAGCTTCTCGCACAGCGGCCAAAGTTCGGCCTCCAGCGCCTCGCGGTCGGTGAGGTCGGTGTTGAAGGTCGTCTCCGCGCTCATCCCCTTGCGGTCGCGCTCGGGGTTCACGGCACGGGCGTCCCGGCCGTGGGCCAGATCGTGCAGCCGCAGGCCCCACTCGCCGTAGCGCTTCGCCAGATCTCGCACGTCGGCCGCCGCCAGATCGCCGACGGTGGCATAGCCGTCACTGCGCAGGGTCCTGGCGAACACCGGCCCCACGCCCGGCATGATCGTCACCGGCCGCCCCGCCAGCGTCGCCGCCGCCTCGGTCCCCAGCACCGTGAAGCCGCGCGGCTTGTCCATCTCCGACGCCACCTTGGCCAGGAACCGGTTGGGCGCGAGGCCGATGGAGACGGTCAGGCCGGTCTCGTCCTCGATTTCCCTTTGCAGACGCACCAGCTGGAACACGGGCGGCCCGCCGTTCAGCCGTTCTGTGCCCTTCAGGTCCATCCACGCCTCGTCCAGCGACAGGGACTGCACCAACGGCGTCAGGGCCCGCACCTTGCCGAAGATGCGTCGACTCTCGGCGACATATTTGGTGAAGTCCGGCTTGATCACCACTGCGTCCGGGCAGGCCTTCAGGGCCTTGAACATCGGCATGGCCGAGCCGACGCCGTACAGCCGCGCGACGTAGCAGGCGGTGGACACCACCCCGCGCGTTCCCCCGCCGATGATGACCGGCCGGTCCCTCAGTTCGGGCCGGTCTCGCTTCTCCACCGAGGCGTAGAAGGCATCGCAATCCAGATGGGCGATGGCGTGAACGCTCAACTCCGGATGGTTGACCACCCTGAGGGACCCGCAACCCCCGCACGATCGCCGCGCCGCCTCGGCGGTCGTCAGGCAGTCGCGGCAGATGCTGACGGGATCGCCCACGGAAAGGACTCGGAAAGGTCGCGCTTACCCCAACTTAAGACCGATGGGGCAGGGTTGCATCTGAACTCGGCGGAAATCCCCCGCAACCGCGCGCGGGCATGCCGATCCCAGGTGTCGATGACCAAGACCGTCCTCATCGTCGAGGATAACGAGCTGAACATGAAGCTCTTTCATGATCTGCTCGATTCCCAGGGCTTCCGCACCCTGCAGACGCGCGACGGGCTCTCGGCGCTGGCGATCGCGCGCGAGCACCGCCCCGACCTGATCCTGATGGACATCCAGCTGCCCGAGATATCGGGGCTGGAAGTCACCAAATGGCTGAAGGACGACCCCGAGCTGGCGCACATTCCCGTCATCGCGGTGACCGCCTTCGCCATGAAGGGCGACGAGGAACGCATCCGACAGGGCGGGTGTGAGGCCTATATCTCCAAGCCCATCTCGGTCCTGCATTTCCTCGAAGTCGTCCGGCGCCATCTGGGCGTCGTGCCGGCGTGAGGCCGCGCCGATGACCGCGCGCATCCTCGTCGTCGACGACGTCGAACCCAACGTCCGCCTGCTCGAGGCCAAGCTGACGCTTGAATACTATGAGGTACTGACCGCCACCGACGGGCCGACGGCGCTGGAGGTGGCGGCTCGGGAGAAGCCCGACCTGATCCTGCTGGACGTCATGATGCCCGGCATGGACGGGTTCGAGACCTGCCGCCGGCTGAAGGCCATCCCCGACCTGCGCCACGTGCCCGTGGTGCTGGTGACGGCGCTGGACGGCCGCGAGGACCGCATCCGCGGGCTGGACGCGGGTGCCGACGACTTCGTCACCAAGCCCATCGATGACCTGATCCTGATGGCCCGCGTCCGCTCGCTGACCCGTCTGAAGGCCATCGTCGACGAACTGCACGACCGCGAGGAAAGCAGCCGCCGCCTCGGCGTCGACGCGGACGCCGCGGGCCGCCTGCGCGCGACGGGTGGCCGGGTCCTCATCGTCGACGATTCCGATCGCCAGGCGGCGAACATGGTCGAGCGCCTGTCGGAGGAGCATCGGCCCACGGTCGAGATGGATCCGGGCGTGGCGCTGGATGCCGCGAGGGGCGGGCTGGATCTGATGATCGTCAACCTCTCGGCTGCGGAGTTCGACGGTCTGCGCCTCATCGCCCAGGCCCGCTCGACCGAGGCGGCGCGGCGCACACCCATCCTCGCCGTTGTCGATCCGATTGACCGGCCGCGCATGGTCAAGGCGCTGGAACTGGGCGCCAACGACATTCTGATGCGCCCCGTGGACGTGGAGGAGCTGCAGGCCCGCGCCCGCACCCTGATCCGCCGCAAACGGTATCAGGACTTCCTGCGCCAGAAGCTGGACTACAGCCTCGAAATGGCCGTCACCGACGCGCTGACCGGCCTGCACAACCGCCGCTACATGGCCGGACAGCTGCAGGCCCTGGTCGGCCGCGCGGCCCAGGGCGGCGAGACCGTGTCGATCCTCGTCATGGACATCGACCACTTCAAGGCCGTCAACGACGGCTTCGGCCATGACGCCGGCGACGAGGTGCTGCGCGAGTTCGCCGTGCGAGTCGCCACCAACGTCCGCGCCGTCGACCTGCCCTGCCGTATGGGCGGCGAGGAGTTCGTGGTGGTCATGCCCGGCGCGCCCATGGAGGCCGCCCTGCGCGTCGCCGAACGCATCCGGCGCGACGTCGGCTCGGTCCCCTTCCGCGTGCTGGACGGCGAGGCCGCGCTGGACGTCACCGTCTCCATCGGCGTCGCCACCGTCTCCGGCCCCGACGACACCCCCGACGCCCTGCTCAAGCGGGCGGACGAGGGGGTCTACGAAGCCAAGGCCCGCGGCCGCGACCAGGTGGTGGCAAGGGCGGCGTAGTCAGATATCACCGTTTACTGTATGATCGCGCCACATGGAGGCTCCGATGGCGGAGGTCGTGGACAAGGACATTCTGCATTGTAGCTGCTGCGGTCTCACTGCAGTCAAGCTGGAGTGGAGCTGCGGTTGTGTGACGGTAGCATACGACGAAGATGCATCGTCCTGCGGTGATTGCGATAACTTCAGCCACCTTCGCTACAACGGCTGCGGCAAGCCGGGGTGGCCGGGAAGCTGAATCAAAACGCCCGGCCATTCCTGACCGGGCGTTTCCAAATCTCAGCAAGGCGGGCCTCAAGCAGCGCGAAGCGCGATAGGCCCAGAGGGATGCCTTACTTGATCTTGCCTTCCTTGAACTCGACGTGCTTGCGCACGACCGGGTCGTACTTCTTGACGACCATCTTCTCGGTCATCGTACGGGCGTTCTTCTTCGTGACGTAGAAGAAGCCGGTGTCGGCGGTCGAGTTCAGGCGGATCTTGATGGAGGCGGGCTTGGCCATCGGGAATTACCTTTGCGACGGCGAAAGCCGCTGGAAACGAGAGGCGCGGAACATACTCAGGCGCGGCCGGAAGTCAACGCCGCCGAAACCGTGCTAGCGTGACCTTATGAAAAGCCCCGCCGCCCTCGCCGTCGCCCTCGCCCCCCTGGCCCTGTCGTCGTGTCTGTCGCTGCGGCACGTCGATCCCCAGGCGGCCTTCTTCGGGGAATTGTCCGACCTGTGCGGACGCAGCTTTGCCGGCCGGGTGATCTCCGACGACCTGAACGATCCGGCCTTCGCGGACAAGCGACTGATCATCCATGTGCGGGACTGTTCGGCGACGGAGGTGCGCGTCCCCTTCCATGTGGGCGAGGACCGGTCGCGCACCTGGGTGATCACCCGCACCGCCACGGGTCTGCGTCTCAAGCACGACCATCGCCACGCCGACGGCACGCCCGACATCCTGACCTGGTACGGCGGCGACACGGTCAATGAGGGCACCTTCACCCGCCAGGAATTTCCCGTCGACGCCGAATCCATCGCCCTGTTCCTTCGGGAGGGACGCGAGGTCTCCACCACCAACGACTGGGCTCTGGTGATCGAATCGGACCGGGTCCTGATCTACGAATTGTCGCGTCCGGGCGGCCGCCTGTTCCGCGTGGCCTTCGACCTCAGCCGACCGGTCGCCAACCCCTGATCGGACGCACGGTGGCGCAGGCAGGCGTGCCGTCGCGGCCCCGGCCGGGAAGGCCGACCTCCAGCACCTCGCCCGCGCGCGCCTGATCCAGCAGGGTCGGCGGAATGTCGTGGACGTCGATCTTGGCCCGGCGGTTCAGCGGCGTGGCGTGGTCCCCCGCCGACTGGCCGATGCGGATATAGACGAACCGCCTCACCTTGCCCTCGCGCCGCACGAAGGGGCCGGTCATCCGCCCGTCGTCGTGCAGGGTGATCGGCACGTCGAAGCTGATCGGCCCCTCGCCGGCCGTCACCGGCTCGAACGGCATGTCGTCCTGCTGCAGGCTGTAGCGGACGCCCTGAACCGGATCGTCGATCGTCAGCCTGAGCCGGATCTCCGTCACCGGAAGGCCCGCAGTCGCTCGCGCACGGGCTCCAGCCCCGGCAGGACGCGGCCGATCTCGGCGGCGTTCTTCTTCCACTTGTCGGGCCGCGGCGGCTCCAGGGTGTGGCGCGAGTCGGGCAGGGGGCCGCCGGTCCGCTCCGTCAGCGCAGCGTCGACCTCGAGGCCCGCGAAGCCCGCGATCCCGGCGATCACCTTGCCCGGATCGGCGACGAAGTCGGCATAGCGCACGACGTGGCGACGCTCAGGGGGCAGGGCCTCCAGATCGTCCATGATGGTGGTGTTGGTCACGGCCCACTGGTGCGCCGCGATCGCCTCGACCGGCTGGCCCTTCAGCCCTTGCCAGCCCTGCGGCAGCAGCAGCGACCACGGCCCGTCCCAGCCCTGCAGCTGCGGATAGGTGATCCAGCCGCCCGAGCGCCAGGCGTCGATGATGCTGGAGACGTTCTCCTCCGGCTCGCGCCACAGGAAGACGTATCGCGCGTCGGGGAACACCTTGTCGAAGAAGGGAATGCGCAGGGCGTTCTTGGGCGTCTTCTCCAGGAACCGCACCGACGGGGCGTTGCCGAAGGCAGCTCCGCCGGCACCGACCAGCTTCTCGGCCACGCGCGCGTGCATGGCCAGCCCGATCTGCGGGTCGAACTGCGCCGCGGTCAGACGGTTGGAGTCCACGCCCGGCGCGCCGGGCCGCAGACGCGGGAAGCCCTCGGCAAGCCAGTGCGCCTCGCCGCCGACGGTGTGCAGCTGCGGCGTCACCGCCAGCGTCTCGAACAGGGCGGTCGATCCCGACCGCGGGGCCGCCACGATGATGATCGGCCGGTCGTAGGTCGGCACGGTGCGTACCGACGGCACCGGCCGGGCCGCGCCCGCCGGACCCTGTCCCGGCACGGCTGCCGCCGCCTGGCCCCGCGCGCCCTCGTTGACGGCATAGGCCGCGACCCGCGCGCCTGCGACGCGCAGCACCGGCATGTCGTTGGGCCCGACGCGCAGATCCTCTCCCAGCCCCCGCACCTGCTGCAGGAAGCCGTCTATCCGCTTGCGATAGTGGGGCACGCCCCGGTCCTCGTCGGCGAACAGCGACCACAGCTGGCGCCAGTCCTGACGGAAGCCGTAGCAGGCCCGCTCGAACGCGCGCAGCTCGGCCTCGCCGGTGGCCCCGCCCTTCACCGACACCGTCTCGGACACAAGGTCCGACAGCAGCTGGTCGATCTCGGACGGCGGCATGACGCGGTGAACGTTGAACCGCTCGAAGGCCAGCGGGGCCTTCTCGCCCGGCCGGTACGGCACCGGCCGGGCGCCGATCGGCCCGTCGGCCGCCGCGTCTGCCATGTCCCAGAACCGCGCATTGCCGGTGGTGTCGGCCACCAGATGGATGCGCTCGACGTCCGAGCCGTTCACCACCCGGTGCGTGCGCCAGTTGTCGAAAATCCACGACTCTCCGGCGGCCATGTTCACCACCTGGTCGTCGCAATAGAATTTCACGTCGGGCGTCGTGACGATCGGGATGTGCATCCGTACCCGGTGGAACCAGTGATAGTTCACATCGGTGTGGCTCGGCACCTCCGACCCCGGGCCCAGCTTCATCAGCCTGGACCGGCTCCACACCACGCCGAAATGGCTCAGAACCTGCTGCAGGTAGGGCGCGGCCAGAAGATTGGCCGTCGGCGCCATGGCCCCGGCCACGTCGTCGTTCTCGGTCCCGCCGACCGTGATCAGACGCAGGGCGCTGTTGCCCGGAATGTTGTTCGGGTGCGGTGCCCAGGCCTCGGCCGGAAAGGCCAGCACCTCGGCCTTCAACCGCTCCACGTCGAAGGTGAAGGGCAGCTTGATGAAGGGAGCCTTGAGCTTCATCCCGAACGGATACCGGCCGGGCGGGGCAGGGTCAAAGACGTTCGATCCTATGGTGCCCATGCACCTGCCTTATGAAAGGCAGGCCGTCCGTCCGGTCCTCCAGCGCGGCGTCCAGCACGAAGCGCGTGATCGCCGCCAGATCGCGCGACAGGGCGTCGTCGGCCTTCAACCAGGCCACGTCCTCCAGCTCGTCTGCGGCCGGACGCGGGGTGTCGTCCAGCAGGGCCGAGGCGTCGGCGCGGAAGAAGCGGGCGTCGAACCGCCGGCTCCGCCCCGGCGGGGTGATGGCGCGCGCGACATAGGACAGGGCCGCCAGATCGGGCAGGGCACCGCCGGCGCGGAACTCGCGCCACGGCCCGGCGACCGACGCCATCGGCGCCACCCGGGCCAGCCGAAGACCCGTCTCCTCGAAGGTCTCGCGCACCGCCGCCAGCATCAGGGCCCGCGCCCGATACGGCCCGACCTCCGCCTCCAGTCGCGCCCGCGTCTCGCCGGACGGATCGGTCGCCGAGGCGGCGCGGCCGTCGCTGCGGTCCACGCGCCCGCCCGGGAACACCCACTTGCCCGCCATGAAAACATGCCCCGCCGCCCGCCGGCCCATCAGCACCTCCAGCCGATCGCCCTCGCCGCGCGTCAGGATCAGCGTCGCGGCGTCCCGCGGCCGCATCCGCCCCCCCGTGCGCGGCGCGTCCTTCAGATCCTGGGCGGCGTCGAAGGGCTGGGCGGTGGCGGACATGGCCCGTTCCTAGAGCGTCCGCCGGTCCGGAGAAACCTCAGCCGACGATCCTGCCCACCCTGACCAGCGTTCCCACCGGATCGCTGACCGCGAACTCGTAGCACCCCCATGGCTTCAACTCCGGCCGGTGCGGGGCGAGCAGCAGGTCGCCCATGCGCGCGGCGGTGCCATCCACGTCGTCGACGTAGACATAGAGGCCAAGCGGGTTGTCCTCGGGCTGCGCGGGCCAACCCGCCGTGCGGGTCAGATGCAGATGCCAGCCGCGCCCGTCCGACAGGATGCGGTAGTCGCCCCAGTCGCTGACCAGTTCCAGCCCCAGCCGGGCATAGAAGGCCGTGCTGGCCTCCATGTCGCGCGCGGGCACGATGGCGACGATGCGGTGCGCGTCGGTCATGGCGTCTCCTTTCGGCGCGGGGCGCGGATCAGGGCGGCACCGACCAGCCCGGCCCACGTCGAGAACAGACCCATCGAGATCACCGCGGCGTGCAGGTCAAGGTCGCCGCCCGTGGTCAGGGCCCACACCGGCCCCAGCGCGGCCATGGCGGCGCCGATCGCTCCGGCGATCCGCAACAGACCGCCGGCCCGCACCATGGCGACCGCCAACAGCCCCGTCGCCAGCGCAACGCCGACGAGGCCGAAGGCGCCCAGTACCTGGTTCAGGGTCCACAGGCCCGTCAGCGCCGCCTGACGCCCCTCGGAAGCGGGCAGGGCGGCGGCGACCCGGCCCAGGGCGAAACCGTTGATGAGGGCCGCGGTGATCAGGCCGGCGGCGCCGAGGTTCCAGACCCCTCGTCCCGCCGCCACGGACGGTCGGTCCGGACCCAGGCGGCGGCACAGGGCGTCGACCCCGACGCCGAGGCCGATCAGGCAGGCGATCATCCCCCCGTGCACCAGATCATTGGCCATGTCCGTCGCCAGCAGGCCGTCGTCCGGTCCTTTCAGCGAGGTGGGATGGTGCAGCATCAGGAACAGCGCGGTCGCGGCGGATGCGGCCAAGGCCACCCCGGCCGGGCGCGAGTCGATCCGCTCGTCGGTATGATTCATCAGGTTCCCCCACTCGTGGACGGCGACCCTGCCCGGGCGGCGACGGGCGATCGACGGATGCCGCCGCCCGCTCGTCCGCTAGCGGACTTTCGGGGCCCAAAGTCCGCTTCGGCCCGGCTCACGCTTCTGCGCGGGTTCCGCTAGGCTGACCGCATGACGAGCGCCGCCGTGGAGGATCCGGATCGCCGCAAGGCGCGAACGCGACAGGCCGTGACGGGGGCGATGACACGCCTGATCTTCACGCGCCGCTATGGGGACATCCGCACCGCCGAACTGATTGAGGCGGCGGGGGTCGGACGCTCGACCTTCTACGAGCATTTTCGCAGCAAGGACGACGTTCTGGTGGCCATCATCGACCCCCTCTTCGCGCCGATGGCCGACGCCGCGGCCGGGCGCGGGGGTGTGATCGTGGTGCAGGGAATCCTGGCTCACGTCTGGGAGCAGCGGGCCGCCGCGCGCCAGCTGTTCGAACCGCCGCTGGCCGGTCGGCTGCAGCGCAAGCTCGCCGCGATGATCGAGGAAAGGCTCGACCCGCACCCGGGACCTGCGCCTGCGGCGCTCATTGCGACGGGCCTCGCGGCCTCGACGCTCGCCACTCTGCGGTCATGGCTGGCCGGCGAGACGCCCTGTTCGTCGCTGGATCTGGCGCGTCATCTGGTGGGCGTGAAGGGCTGAGCCCTGCTAGACTGGAGCCGCCGCGGCGTCGCGGCCACGGGGGGGCGTCCCATGATTTCCATCGTGGCGCAGGGGACGGCGGTGACGCTGGGCCTCTGGATGATCGGGCTCGGCGTCTTCATGGCCGCCGCGCCGCGCCGGGCCCTTGCGGCGCTTGCGGCCATGGGCGGCACGCCGCGGGTGCATTTCGGCGAGATGGCGATCCGCATCCTCGCGGGCGCGGCCCTGATGCTCGTCTCCGGCGCGTCGCGATTCCCGCAGGCGCTGTGGCTGATCGGCGCTTTCCTGATCGTTTCGGCGGTCGTGCTGATTCTGCTGCCGCGCCGCTGGCATTCGGCCTATTCGCGGTGGTGGGCCGCGCGCATCCCGATCCGGGCCGTCCGCGTCGTCGCGCCGACGTCGGTGCTGATCGGCGCCGCCCTGATCTGGACCGTGGTCTGAGGACGCGTCAGCGCTTCTTGCCCTTGCGCACGCCCTTCAGACCACCTGACGGCTTGCCGCCGCGGGGTTTGGGCCCGCCGGGGCGTCCCTTGCCGCGCATTGGTGGACCGTCGCCGCCGCGGCCGCGCATGCCCAGTCGCGGGGCCGGGGCGTTCGGATCGCGCGGATCGGGATCGGACAGCATCTCGAACAGCAGGCCCCCGGTCACCGGCGTGGCCTCGACCAGCTTGACCTCGACCGACCGACCGAGTGTCCAGCGCACGCCGGACTTCGAGCCGACGAGGGCGTGGGTGCGGTCGTCGTGGGTGAAATACTCGCCCCCCAGCGAGGATACGGGCACCAGTCCGTCGGCCCCCGTCTCCTCCAGCCGCACGAACAGGCCGAAGCGCGTCACGCCGGTGATCCGTCCACGGAACATCGCGCCCACCCGGTCCTGCAGGAAGGCGGCGACGTAGCGGTCCATGGCGTCGCGCTCGGCGGCCATGGAGCGGCGCTCGGTCTGGGTCACCTGCTCGGCGATGGACGGCAGCTCGGCGATCTCGCGGTCGGTCAGCCCGTCCTTGCCGAAACCCAGCGCCCGGATCAGGCCGCGGTGCACGATCAGGTCGGAATAGCGCCGGATCGGCGAGGTGAAGTGGGCGTAGCGGTCCAGATTCAGGCCGAAGTGGCCCACGTTCTCGGGCGAATAGATCGCCTGCATCTGGGTGCGCAGGACGACCTCGTTGACCACCTCGGCGTGCGGCCCCTCGCGGGTCATCTCCAGCAGCTTGTTGAACCGCTTGGTCGTCGCCGGTTCGCCCTTGGTCCAGGGAATGCCGATCGTCTGCAGGAAGTCGGCCAGGTTGAACAGCTTCTCCTGACTGGACGCCTCGTGCACCCGATAGATCAGCGGCGTCTTCTTCTGCTCCAGCGTCTCGGCGGCGCAGACGTTGGCCTGGACCATCATCTCCTCGATCAGGCGATGGGCCTCCAGCGACACCCGAGCCTCGATCGAGGCGATGCCGCCGTCGGGCGCCATGCGGATGCGCCGCTCCGCGCTCTCGATTTGCAGCGGGCTGCGTTTCAGCCGGCCCTTCAGCATGGTCCGGTAGGCGTTCCACAGCGGATAGAGGATGGCCTCCATGATCGGGCCGGCGGTGTCGTCCGGCTGTCCGTCGATGGCCGCCTGCGCCTGCTCGTAGGACAGCTTGGCGTGCGATCGCATCAGGCCGCGGACGAACTTGTGGCCGACCTTCCGGCCCTCCTTGTCGAAGACCATGCGCACGGCCATGCAGGCGCGGTTCTCGCCGGCCTTCAGGCTGCACAGGCCGTTGGACAGCCGCTCCGGCAGCATCGGCTCGACCCGGTCGGGGAAATAGGTCGAGTTGCCCTTGTCGCGCGCCTCGCGGTCCAGCGCGGTTCCTGGCCGGACATAGGCGGCGACGTCGGCGATGGCGACCCAGACCACCCAGCCGCCTTCGTTCTTCGGATCCTCGTCGCGATGGGCGTAGACGGCGTCGTCGTGGTCCCGCGCGTCAGCGGGATCGATGGTGATCAGCGGCAGCTCACGCAGATCCTCACGGCCCTTGAGACTGGGCAGCTCCTGATCCTCTGCCTCGCGCTCGACGGCTTCGGAGAAGCCCATGGGCACATTGTGCGCGGCGATTGCGATCAATGACGCGGCGCGCGGATCGTCCTCCCGTCCGATGGTCTCGAGGATCTTGCCGCGCTTGGGCCCATGGCGGTGCTCGCCCTTTTCGATGGCGGCCACGACCAGGTCGCCGTCCTTCAGTCCCTCGGCCAGCAGGGGGGGGATGAACAGGACGTCCTTCGAACGCCGGTCCACCGGCTCAACCCGGACCTCCCGGTTCGACTTGCGGATCACGCCCAGCACCTTGTTGGTCCCGGCGTCCAGCCGCTTGATCAGCCGCGCCTCCCAGCCGTCGGCGGCGCGGGAAAACTTGACCAGCAGCCGGTCGCCCATGCCGGGGGCGGGGCCGGTCTTGCCAGTGCGGTCGGGCATCAGCAGGGCGCGCGGCGCGTCGTCCGAAGCTTCGACCAGCCGCACGTAGAGCTCGCCGTCCAGATCGCGCTCGACGACGTCCGCCACGCCCACCGGCGGCAGGTCGCCGGCGGGCGAGAAGCCCTTTCGCCCGCGCTTGCCCAGCGCCCCTTCGGCCTCGAGATCGCGGATCATCTCGCGCAGGGCCCGGCGTTCGCCGCCCTTCAGGCCGAAATGCTTCGCGATGTCGGTCTTCTCGGCCGATCCTGCCGCGCGCAGGAAGGCCAGAAGCGTCTCCTTGTCCGGCAGTCCGGCGGCGGGGCGGCGAGGGGTCTTGCTCATGGTCCCGACATAACGCGCTTCGGTCCGCTTCGTCAGGTTTGATCGGATTGCCGCCAGAACCCGGCCTCGTCATCCTGCGTGCACCTCATCCGGAGCCCGTCATGTCCCTCGCCGCCCTCGCCCTGACCGCCGCCCTGCTGGCGCCCCAGGACCCCGCCACCCATCAGCAGGCGGTGACCTGCACGGGTGTCTTCCTGTTCGCCAACATCCTGATGAGCCAGGTCGCCGAGGCCGATCCCACCGCCGAGAACCAGGAGACCGCCGCCGCCGCCGGGCGCCTGATGAAGGCCGCCGACGACGATCGTCTGGCCGCCGCGCGGCGCGAGGGCATCGCCATCGACGCCAGCGGTCAGGCCTTGAACGCCTGGCTGGAAGCCAACCTGCCCAACTCCGAGGCCGTGATGGGCCGCGAGCTGGATCCCTGCCTTCAGCGCTATATGGCAGCGATCTGATGCGTCGCGCTGTCGCTGCTGTCCTCGTCGCCGCCGGCGTCGCTTGCGGCACGTCCGCCGCGGCGCAAGAGCCGATGACCAACGCGCGGGCCAGCTTTTGCATGCAGGCGCTGAACGCGGGACTCACGGCGGTGATCGACGTGCTCGAGACCGATCCGGACAACGCCGTCGCGATCCGCAATGGCGAGCGCTTCACCGCGGGCATGGCGCTGGCGCGCGACCAGATCCTGGCCAGCGAAGCCCGCGAAAGGCTGGCGGTTTCGGCCCGTCAGACCCGATCCAACGCGGCCGGCGAACGACTGGGCACCTTGACCGGCGACCAGATCTTCGAGGAGATCCTGCGGTGCGAGGCCGAGCTGGGCGCCATCGTCCCGTGATTCCCGTCGTCTGAGGCTCTGCGCTTGACCTCCTGCGGGCGGGGCCTAGCTTCCGCCCGAAGTCGCAGGAGTGAATTGATGCCCCCGTCCGCCGCCCCGACCCTCAGCGCGCCCTCGGGTTCGCTGCTTGACCTGATCGGCGGCACGCCGATGGTGGAGGCGAAGAAGCTGGATACCGGCAAGTGCCGGCTGCTGCTGAAGCTCGAGAGCCAGAACCCTGGCGGGTCCATCAAGGACCGCATCGCCCTGACCATGATCGCCGAGGCCGAACGCGAGGGCTGGCTGAAGCCCGGCGGCACGATCGTCGAGGCGACCGCAGGCAACACCGGCCTTGCGCTGGCGCTGGTCGGCCAGGCCAAGGGTTACAAGGTCCTGCTGGTCATCCCCGACAAGATGTCAAAGGAGAAGATCCAGCACCTGCGCGCCATGGGTGCCGATGTGCGCCTGACCCGGTCGGACGTGCCGCACGGCCACCCGGAATACTACACCGACATGGCCGAACGGCTGGCCCAGCAGATCCCGGGCGGCTTCTACGTCAACCAGTTCGCCAACGACGCCAACTCCCTGGCCCACTTCCAGGGCACGGGTCCGGAAATCTGGCAACAGACCGGGGGACGGATCGACGCCTTCGTGGCCGGCATCGGCTCGGGCGGCACCATTACAGGCATAGGCCGGTACCTGAAATCTGTCGGCTCGGAGGCCGAGATCATCCTCGCCGACCCGGTGGGGTCGACGCTGGCCGGCATCGTCAACGACGGCGTGCCGGGGCCCGAGGGCAGCTATACGGTCGAGGGGATCGGCCAGAATTTCGTGCCCGACACCGCCGACATGAGCCTGATCGACAAGGCCTATTCGATCCCGGACGCCGAGGCGATCGCCGTCGCCCGCGAGTTGCTTCTGAAGGAGGGCATCCTCGCCGGCTCGTCGTCGGGCACCCTGATCGCCGCCGCCCTGCGCTGGTGCCGCGAACAGACCGAGCCCAAGACCTGCGTGACCTTCGTTTGCGACACCGGCGCCAAGTATCTGTCCAAGGTCTACAACGACGCCTGGCTGGCCGATCAGGGTTTGACCGAACGCACCCTGCACGGCGACCTGTCGGACCTGATCACCCGGCGGCCGGAGGAGGGGGGCGTCGTCACCGTCGGCCCCGACGACACCCTCGACACCGCCTTCAAGCGCATGCGCGGCGCCGACGTGTCCCAACTGCCGGTGCTGCAGGACGGCCGTCTGGTCGGCATTCTGGATGAGAGCGACATCGTTCATGTCCTCGATACGGACGAGATCACGCGCAAGGAGCGGTTCGCCAAGCCCGTCCGGACGGCCATGACCCGCGATCTGGACACGGTGCAGGTCTCGGAGTCCCTGGACGCCCTGATCCCGCTGTTCGACCGCGACCGGGTGGCCATCGTGCTGGACGGCGAACGCTTCGTCGGCCTGATCACGCGCACCGACCTGATCAACCACCTCAGCCTGAACCGGTGAGATGACCATTCGCAACCGCCAGGGCTTCTCGACCCGCGCCATCCACGCGGGCCAGCGCCCCGATCCGACGACCGGCGCGGTCATGACGCCGATCTACGCCACCTCGACCTATGCCCAGGAAAGCCCGGGCGTGAACAAGGGCTATGAGTACGCGCGCGGCAAGAACCCGACGCGCGAGGCGTTCGAGGCCTGTCTGGCGGATCTGGAGGGCGGGACACACGCGTTTGGCTTCGCCTCGGGCATGGCGGCGACGTCGACGGCGCTGGAACTGCTGGACGCGGGCAGCCACATCGTCACCGGTGACGACCTGTACGGCGGGTCGTGGCGCCTGTTCGAGCGGGTGCGCCGTCGGTCGGCCGGGCTGGACTTCGCCTACGTCGACATGGCCGACCTGTCGGCCGTCGAAGCGGCCATCACGCCGAAGACGAAGCTGATCTGGGCCGAGACGCCGACCAATCCGCTGATGAAACTGGCCCACATCCAGGGCCTGTCGAAGATCGCCCGGGCCCACGGCCTGATCCTGATCGTCGACAACACCTTCGCCACGCCGTGGAGCCAGCAGCCGCTGGCGCTGGGCGCCGACGTGGTCATGCATTCGGCGACGAAGTACCTGAACGGCCACTCCGATGTGATCGGCGGGGCCCTTGTCACGGCGAACCCCGAACTGGCCACCCAGCTGAAATTCCTCCAGAACTCGGTCGGCGGCGTCATGGGCCCGTTCGACGCCTTCCTGGCCAACCGCGGTCTCAAGACGCTGGGCGTACGCATGAAGGCGCACAACGAGAACGCCCTGGCTGTTGCCCGCTGGCTGGAGGATCGCAAGGGCGTCGCCCGCGTCGTCTATCCCGGCCTGATCTCCCACCCGCAGCACGAGCTGGCAGCGCGGCAGATGAACGGCCGCTACGGCGGCATGGTCACCGTCCTGATCGACGGCGATCTGGAGCGCACGAAGCGGGTGCTGGAGCGGGTGCGGGTGTTCACGCTCGCGGAATCGCTGGGCGGCGTCGAAAGCCTGGTCAATCACCCGGCCATCATGACCCACGCCAGCGTGCCGAAAGAGCTCCGCGAGGCCGGCGGCGTCACCGAGAACCTGATCCGTCTGTCGATCGGCGTCGAGGACGTCGAGGACCTGATCGCCGACCTGGATCAGGCGCTGGGCTGAGGCCTCAGCCCGGCAGGGCGGTCTGGTGACCGGTCGCCGGGGCTTCCTTCTTCTTGCGGACCGGGGCCTTGCGCACGACTGGCGTGCTCGGCAGGGCCGCTCGCCGGGCGCGCTCCTCGTCGATCACGGGGATAAGGTCGGCCGCGGCGGTCATCTGGGTCGTCGACCCGTGCGCCACCAGCCGTTCGGCATTGGCGCGCAGGATCTTCAGGTCGTCGTCGTTCATCAGGGGAACGCGTTCGCTCAGCGGGGTCATGGGCAGCTCCTGTTCGGTGGCGGCCTCAGGGCCGGCGTCCGGAAAGACGCCAGCCCTTCAGCTGATTGAAGGCGATTTCGATCGTCACCCGGTCTCCGACCAGCGACGGTGCCCCGGCCTTCCCGCGGGCGGGCAGGGCCGTGACGACGTGGCCGTTGGTCAGACGAACCCGGCGCAGTCCCAGAGGCAGCAGCCCCACGACGTCGCCTTCGAAGGCGATGGGCCGCGGAGCTTCGACCGGAGAGGGACGGCCGGGATCGACGGGCAAGTCGGCCTACTCGGCCGCCTTCAGACGGCCGGCCGATTCCTTGCCCGAGCGGGCGTCGCGTTCGACTTCGTACGAGATCTTCTGGTTCTCGTTCAGGCTGCCCAGGTCCGAGACCTCGACGGCCGAGGCGTGGACGAACACGTCCTTGCCGCCGTCGTCAGGCTGGATGAAGCCGTAGCCCTTGGTGGAGTTGTACCATTTCACAGTGCCGGTCGCCATATCATGACCTCCGATAAGGCATTGGCCACAGAGAGAATTCTCTGGCGGCCTGTCGGGTCTGGGATGGGATCGGCGTAACCTCGGTGCGCGATGCAAAGGGGCAGCAGCGTTTCGCAAACGAGATGTCGACGCCCTTCAAGTGGGCGCTTTGGCGTCGAATAGCAAGCGCGGCGCGCGCAGGGGTCGGCCCTCGCGCGCGCCGCAGTCGTCGCCGTCAGTTCGGCATGGACACCGTGTCGGTGACGTGGATCACGCCGTTGGACTGGAACACGTCGGCCTGGGTCACCACGGCCACGCCGCCCTTCTCGTCGGTCAGGATGACCGAGTCGCCGCGCAGGCTGGCGGTCAGCACGCCGCCCTCGACGGTGGTCAGGCGCGCCTGACCACCGCCGGCGCGGATCTGGCCGATCAGATCGGCCGCCGACACCCGGCCCGGGACCACGTGATAGGTCAGGATTTTGGTGAGCGTCGCCTTGTTGGCGGGCTGGACCAGGGTCTCGACCGTGCCGGCCGGCAGCTTGGCGAAGGCCGCATTGGTCGGCGCGAAGACGGTGAAGGGGCCCGGGCCCGACAGGGTCTCGACGAGACCGGCGGCGGTTACCGCGGCCACCAGAGTCGTGTGATCGGCCGAGTTGACGGCGTTCTCGACGATGTTGCGGCTGGGGTACATGGCGGCTCCGCCGACCATGACGGTGGCTTCGGAACCCATACCGGAATCCATGCCCTCCATCGGGGCGCAGGCGGCGGCGGTCAGCGCGGCGGCGGCCACGGCGGCCAGCAGGGCGGGGCGGGCGAACGGGGTCTTCATGGGGAGGTCTCCTGAGCAAGCCGTCTGCGCGGCTCGGCTCAAGGGACGAGACGATGACCCTTCCGGATGCCCGCTGCGGCATCCGGCCACGTCCGGAACCGGACGCCGATTTCAGGGTTGGGGCGGCCCGTCCGGATATCTCTCTCTCTAGAAGTACGACGCCAGGCTGATCACGAAACGGCTGTCGTAGCTCTCCAGCGCGGTGGGCGGCACGCCGTCCGCGTCGGTGTCGTGCCAGCGGCCGTCCAGTTCCAGGCGGTCGTTCAGGCGCCATGTCGCGCCGACGTCCCAGCCCGTGTAGTCGATGCCGACTTCCTGTTCGCGCTGCCCGATGCCGGCAGACCAGCTCAGGGTCGGAGACTGGTCCCAGCTGGCGCGCGCCTCATACCAGGTCCAGGCCTCGGTCGAGCCGATCCCATCGGGCGTGTGCTGCAGCCGCAGCCGGCCCTCGACCGGTCCGATCGAACGGATCACGTCGGCGGTGAACTCCCAGGCGCCGGCGTCGTCGGTCATGTCGGCGTCGACCAGCCACTTGTGCTCGACCGCCAGGTCCAGATCGAAGCCCGCCACCTGTGGGCGCCAGCCGCCGATCAGCGACAGCTCGACTTCCGCGCCGTTGGACTTCACCGTCTCCACCGCCGGGCCGAAATAGAAGGCACCGTCCGCGCTCGTATATTCCGCCAGCGCCCAGACCGAGGCGTCGCCGTCGGACTTGGACACCTGTTTGGACCGGTTGTCGGACTGGACGCCCGCGCCGAACGCCCAGCTGCCGCGCGGGGTCTGCGCGACCGGATCGACGGACGGGTCCGTCTCCTGCGCCCATGCGGGCAGGGCGGCGCCAGAGATCAGCAGGGCGAGGGCGAGCGGGCGCAGGGTCATGACGGTCCGTAGACGGAGAAAAATGCGGCGTCCTCCTAGCCCAGGTCGGCGGCGAAATGAAGACGCCGCGTCAGGCGGCGCGCCACGGCTCGCTGGCGAAGGCGGCGACGGCGTCTCCGTACTCCGCCTTCAGACGGGCGACCAGATCGGCCGTCGGGATCACGTCGTGGATGGCGCCGGACCCGTGCCCGGCCGACCACACGGTCTTCCACGCCTTGGCCTCTGCGGCCATGTCCAGCTTGTGCTCGGGCAGGGTCTTGGGATCGATGCCGTTGGCGACCAGCGATTTCGTCAGGAAGTTCGCCGGAATCCCGGAAACCGCGGGCGTGTAGGTCACGTCCATCGAGCCCGAGTCGACGATCATCTGCTTGTACTCGCCCTGGGCCGCGCTTTCGGTCGTGGCGATGAAACGGGTGCCCAGATAGGCGAAGTCCGCGCCCAGCGCCCGCGCCGCCGCCACGTCGCGCCCGGTCGAGATGCAGCCCGACAGGATGATTGTGCCCGAGAAGAAGCTGCGCACCTCCTCGACTAGGGCGAAGGGATGCACCACTCCAGCGTGCCCGCCCGCACCGCCCGCGACCAGAATCAGGCCGTCCACGCCCGCCTCCGCCGCCTTGCGCGCGTGGCGGATGTTGGCGATGTCGTGGAACACCACCCCGCCATAGCCGTGCACCGCGTCGACCACGTCCCGCACGGCGCCCAGGCTGGTGATGATCAGCGGCACCTTCTCCTCGACCGACACCATCATGTCGGCCATCAGCCGCGGATTGGTCGGGTGCACGATGTGGTTGACGCCGAACGCCGCGGCACCGGGGGTCCGCCGCGCCTTGATCTCGTGCAGCCACTCCCGATAGCCCTCGGTGGTGCGCTGGTTCAGCGACGGGAAGGTGCCGATCACGCCGGCGTTGCAGCACTCGACCACAAGATCGGGTCCCGACACCAGAAACATCGGCGCGGCGATGACCGGCAGGCTCAGGCCCGACTTCAGGATCTCAGGAATGGCCATGGACGTTCACCCCGTTGCGTTTCGCTACGGATAGGACGGCGCCGCTGCGGAAGGCAATCCGTGCGGTCAGCCGCCGATGTTGAATCTGATCGTGATCCGGACGGTCGGCTGGTGTCCTGCGACGTCCGGTTCGACGGGTGCCTGCAAGCGCCCCCGGCGGACGATGCCGACGGCCGCGCGGCCAAGACCGAGGCTCTCCTCGCTCTCTCGCTCGGCCTTGCAGCCGGTCAGCCGGCCGTCGCGTTCGGCCCGACAGGCGACAACCGCGAACCAGCTGCCGGACGTTCGCCGCATCAGGCGGCCGGGGAGGTCGTCGACGGTGATCCGCGGGCGCTCGGCCCAGCGGGGCGGCGAACCTGCGATCAGGGCTCCGCTGGAGTCATAAAGGGCCCCCTCGGGCGGCGGGACCGTGGCGTCCTGCGCGGCGGCCTTTCCGGCCCCCAGCAGAACCACCGAGGCAAGGATCAGGAAGTTCAGTTTCAACGACATCTCCGGGCAGCGCTTCAGGCACCCGGCATGGGCGACGGCATACGGAAGCGGGCGGTCCAGGTCGCTTTCGCGTTGACCGCCAGCCCGTCCACGGTCCGGGGCGAAACCCGCGCCGAGGCCGCCCCGGCCAACGCCGCCTCGGCGAAGCCGAAACCGGGGGTGGTGTCCTCAACCACCTGGCAGTCTGCCAATCGTCCGGCGCGGGTCACCGTGCAACTCATCGTCACCGCGCCCTCGGCGTTCGCGTTCAGGGCGGCTTCCGGATAGACCAGTCCGGGCTGCTCCGCCCAGCGCGGATTGGTGATCAAGGATGGTCGCGGGGCCACGGTCAGGGCCGGCGGACGGGGCTGACCCTCCCGCACCACCACCGGCGGCTCAAGCGCACCGGACTGCGCCCACGCCGCACCGGGCGCGAGCAGGATCAGCGCCGTCAGGACCAGACTTTGAGATTTCACGCGCAAGCGACTAACTCCCCACACTCACCGCGCCTTGATCGCCCGCCGAAAGCCCCGCCGCAAGCCATGACCACCGACACCTCCGGCCTGTCCCAGCTGGGTGCCCACGTGCCCATTCCCGCCAGTCCCGAACAGGCGGCGCTGGAGCGGGTGCCCAACCCGCACCCCGACGCCCTGTATCTGGCCCGCTTCACCGCGCCGGAGTTCACCAGCCTGTGCCCCGTGACAGGGCAGCCCGACTTCGCCCATCTGGTCATCGACTACGCGCCGCAGGACTGGCTGGTGGAATCCAAGTCGCTGAAGCTCTACCTGACCGCCTTCCGCAACCACGGCGCCTTCCACGAGGACTGCACGGTCGGCATCGGCCTGCGCCTCAACGACCTGCTCCAGCCCCGCTGGCTGCGCATCGGGGGATACTGGTATCCCCGTGGCGGCATCCCCATCGACGTCTTCTGGCAGTCGGGCGAGCCCCCCAAGGGCCTCTGGCTGCCCGACCCCGGCGTGCCGACCTATCGCGGCCGGGGATAGGCCGCTTTTCGCCGTTTGCTCACGCGGGGCTCATGAGTTGAGACGTCCCGCCTGCTGAGCTCGGCGCATGACCGACGCGCGCCCGCTCCCTCTCGAATCCCTCGGCCGTCGCTGGCTGACCGAAGCGCAGGCATGGGCCGACCGAGGGCCGTGGCGCGCCGTCGCGTTCGAATTTCTCTGGTTCGGCCTGAAACAGGGCTGGGCCTGCCTCTTCGGCGGACTGCTGCTGGCCCTCATTCTGGCGACGCACCTGCTGTGGCCGGCCGGCGCCGCGATCGCCCGCTATGACTTTCTCGTCCTCGGCGCCCTGACCATTCAGGCGGGGATGCTCGCCTTCAGGCTGGAGACCTGGGCCGAGGCGCGGGTAATCTTCCTGTTCCACGTCGCCGGCACGGTGATGGAGCTGTTCAAGACCGCCCAAGGCAGCTGGATCTATCCGGAGCCCAGTCTGCTGCGGATCGGCGACGTGCCTCTTTTCTCGGGCTTCATGTACGCGGCGGTGGGATCTTACATCGCGCGGGTCCAGCGCATCTTCCACATCCGCGTGCGCCGGTTTCCGCCGCTGTGGAGCCTGTGGGGGCTGGCGGCGGCGATCTACGTCAACTTCTTCGCCCACCACTGGCTGCCGGACGTGCGGATCGCCCTGTTCGCGGCCAGCGTCCTCATGTTCGCGCGGGGCAGCTTCAGCTTCGTCGCCGACCGCACGCGGCGACGCCTGCCGTTGCTGCTGGGCTGGCTTCTGGTGGCCCTGTTCATCTGGATCGCCGAGAACCTCGGCACCTTCGCCCGCGCCTGGACATATCCCGATCAGGACGGGGTCTGGCGCATGGTGTCGCTCGCCAAACTCGGCAGCTGGTACCTGCTCATGCTGGTCAGCGTGGCGCTGGTGGCGATCGTGCGTCCTCCGGAACGGGAGGTCTAGGGCAGCCGCTCCACCTTGTCCGCCACGACCGGCCGCGGGCGTTCCAGCAGCGGCTCGGCCGCCGTGCCCATGTGGATGAAGCCCGCCACCGTCTCGCCTTTGGCCACGCCCATCAGCGCGCGGGCGCGGGGGTCATAGGCGTACCAGTCCGTGATCCAGCTGGCCGCATAGCCATGCGCATTGGCCGCGTGCTCCAGGTTCATGCACACGACGCCCGCCGACAATTCCTGCTCCCAGCGGGGCACTTTCGGGCTTTGGACCGGCGTCGATACGACCATGACGGTCACGGGCGGCGCGGCCAGCTTGCGCAGCACGGCGCGATCCTTGTCGGAGGCGGCCAGCGCCTCCAGTTCGCCGACCCAGCGGACCCGCGTCTCCGGTCCGATCACCACCAGCCGCCACGGGAACAGCTTGCCGTGATCCGGGCTGCGCAGGCCGATCTCGAGGATCGTCTCCAGCTCCAACGCTGACGGCCCGGGGGCCGACAGTCCCTGGGCCGGCGCCGACCGGCGCGCGCGCAGTCGGGCGATCAGGGCGTCGTCGCGGACGGGGTGGGGCAGGGGGGCGGCCAGCTCGGTCATGGTCCTCACCTAGTCGCGGCCCGCCCGATCCGCCATACCGCTCCGATGACCGGCCGCGACGATCCCCGCACCGACCCGCCGTGGGACGACGGCGCCGACCGCCCGCCCGCGTGGCAGGACCGCGGCGAGCGCCTGCTGTTCGAAAACGCCTGGATACGGCTGACCGAGCACAAGGCCACCGCGCCCACGGGCGCCCCGGCACACTACGTCGTCATGCGGCCGGCCTCCCTGGCCGTCGGCGTCCTGCCGCTGCATGGGGACGGCACGGTGACGCTGGTGGGCCAGCACCGCTTCGTCCTGATGAACTGGTCGTGGGAGATGCCCGAGGGCGGGGCCCATCCCGACGAGGACCCGCAGGTCGCCGCCGCCCGCGAACTGGCCGAGGAGGCCGGGCTGGCCGCCCGGTCATGGCGCGAGGTGCTGCGTCTCGACATGTCCAACAGCGTCACGGACGAACGCGCCGTCGCCTTTCTGGCCTGGGATCTCGACCCCGTGCCGTCCGATCCGGACCCGACCGAAGCCTTCCGTGTTGCTCGCGTGCCCTTCCTCGATCTGCTGGACGCCATCGCCGCCGGTCAGGTGCGCGACGCCTTCACGGTGGCGACGGCGCTGCGGGCGCACCATATGGCCGTGACGGCGAAATTGCCCGGCTGGCTGGTTCACGCCATGCTGGAGCGTCCGCGCTGACCAAGGAGCCGACGATGGCCAAGCTCGAAGTCGTTCCCTCGGCGCCCGGCGTTTGGACCCGCCTGCGCGACGCTGCAGCCGAGGCTGCGGGGCGCGAGCCGGTGCTGGCCTCGCAGATGAGCGCAGTCGTCCTGTCGCACGACGACCTTGCGGGGGCCCTCAGCTTCCAGATCGCGCGCAAGCTGGGTGATCAGGAACTGAACGGCATGACCGTGCGCGAGGTGTGCCTCGCCGCCTATGCCGACCGGCCCGATCTGGTCGACGCGGCCGAGGCCGACCTGCTGGCGGTGGAGGAGCGCGACCCGGCGATCCGGTCCCTGCTGCAGCCGTTCCTCTACTTCAAGGGGTTCCAGGCCCTGCAGGCCTGGCGCGTCGCCAACTGGCTCTGGACCCAGGACCGGACGACCCTGGCCCTGCATTTCCAGAGCCGCATGTCGGAACTGTTCCAGGTCGACGTCCATCCGGCCGCGCGGCTGGGCCGCGGCGTCTTCATCGACCACGGCACCGGCGTGGTGATCGGCGAGACGGCGGTGGTGGGCGACGACGTCTCCATGCTGCACGGCGTGACCCTGGGCGGCACGGGGGCCCAGCGCGGCGACCGCCATCCCAAGATCGGCAAGGGCGTGCTGCTGGGCGCGGGGGCCAAGGTGCTGGGCAACATCACCGTCGGCGACTACGCCAAGGTGGCGTCCGGTTCGGTGGTGCTGAAGCCCGTGCCGGCCGGATGCACCGTCGCCGGCGTCCCCGCCCGCCTGGTCAACTGCCCCACCGAGGCCGCGCCGGCACGGACGATGGACCACACGCTGGCCGACGTGGTCTACGACTTCGTCATCTGACGGGGTTTCGCTTCGTGGCGGCACTCTCTAGGGTCCGCGCCCAATCGCACCCCTGATTTCCGAAGAAGGCGACCCCCGTGAAAGACACCGACATCAAACGCCTGGAAACCCACCTGAAGCGCACCTTCAACCACGGCGGCATCCAGGTCCGCGCCCGCAAGCAGGCCGACTCGGCCGAGGTCTACGTCGACGACGAGTTCGTCGGCATCCTGTTCGAGGACGAGGACGGCGACGGCTCCTTCATGTTCGAAATGGCCATCCTGGGCGAAGACCTGCCCGCCACCTGACGTCGGTCAGACGTTCGCGACGCCCAGCGCCTTCATGAGGGCGTCGCGAATGACGGCCTCGGTGAAGGGCTTCTGCACGGTGGGTCGGCCGCGCCAGTTCTCCGGCAGGCCGCCCTCGCCGTAGCCGGTCGAGAACACCAGCGGGATCCCGCGCGCCTCCAAGGCCTCGGCCACCGGGAAGACCGGCGTCCCGCCCACGTTCACGTCCAGAAGCGCGGCGTCCATCTGCTCTTCGCCGACCAGCCGCAAGCCTTCCTCGACCGACGAAGCCGGCCCGACGGTCAGGCATCCCATGTCTTCCAGCATGGTTTCGAGCAGCATGGCGACGAGGGACTCATCCTCGACCACCAGAACGCGCCGATCCTTCAACACCGTCATCAGCCGCGCCCCGAATCCACTGAAAATTGCATGACGGCGATCAGACCCTGATCGCCGAACTCCGTCGTCAGGTCCCCGGCCAGATCATGGCGCACGGCCCGTTCGATCAACCGGCTGCCGAAACCCTTGCGCTGCGGCGGGGCCGCCGGCGGTCCGCCGGTCTCGCGCCAGGTGACGGTCAACCGGCCGTCGCGCGCCACGCTCCAGTCCACGGTCACGCGACCGTCCGGAACGCTCAGGGCGCCGTACTTGGCTGCATTGGTCGCCAGCTCATGGAAAATCATGCCCAACGACAGCGCCGCGGACGGCTTCAGCCCGACCACCGGGCCGTTCAGCAGCACCCGGTTGGCGCCGTGCGCCTCGGTCTCGTGCTCCAGGATCTCGTGCAGGTCCGCGCCTTCCCAGTGGCTGCGCGTCAGCAGGTCGTGGGTGTGGGACAGCGCCAGCAGGCGGGCCTGAAAACTCTCGGCGAACCGCGCCGGCTCGGCATTGGATCGCGCGGTCTGCATGGCGATCGACTGGACAGTCGCCAAGGTATTCTTCACCCGGTGGTTCAACTCGTCGATCATCAGCCGCTGTCGGCGATCCGCCAGCACCGCGTCGGTGACGTCGTGGCCCTGCACGAAGACCCCGGCCACGGAGCCATCGGAGTCCCTCAAAGGCTGGTAGATGAAGTCCAGATAGACCGTCTCCAGCGCTCCACTCCGCGATCGGGCCAGCTGCACCGGCACGGCGCGTCCCTGGAAGGACTCCCCGGAGGTGCGGACCTCGTCCAGCAGGTTCAGGAAGCCCTGGTCCGGAATCTCGGGAAGCGCCTCTCGCAAGGGCTTGCCGTCGATGTCGTCGCGCCCGACCAGATCGGCATAGGCGCGGTTGTGCATCTGGAAGACGTGATCGGGGCCGGTCAGGACGGCGATGAACCCGGGTGCCTGCAGGAAGATATCGAGTAGTCGGTTGCGCTCGCTCTGCAGGCGCCGGTTATCCTCCTGGACGTGCTCCGCCCGGGCCAGGATGTTGCCGCTGAGCAGGGATTCGACCGTCGACCGGTCGGCGTCGCCCGTCGCCCGGCGACGCAGCCGCTCGATCTCGGTCACGTCCTGGGTGTGCTGCAGGATGTAGACGACTTCGCCGGCCGCATTGCGCACGGGAGAGTGGGTCGCGCTCCACCACCGGTCTTCTATGCGCGAGGTTCCGTCGGGGTCGATGATGGCGATGGGATAGTGGATCAGTGCCAGGTGATCCCGTTCACCGGTCGCCACGACCCGCTCGAGGGATTCCCGCAAACGCCGGGCGTTGGTCTTCGCTGTCTCGTCGTCCCCGCCGTCGTACAGCTCGAAGATGTCGCGACCGACCAGATCCTCGCGCCGCCGGCCCAGCACGTCGAGGTACGCCTGGTTCATGCCCGCGTAACGGAACGCGGGCGTCAGCAACATATAAGGATTGGGCGAGGCGTCGAACGCCAGCGCGATGTCGCGCGCGAGCTCGCCGTTCAGCTCCAGATGCCTCAAGATGCCCCCCGCATGCGGGCGATGAAACGCGCCTTTTTCATCCGGGTTCCGTCCGACCTGAAACTTTTTCTGCATTGTCCCCGGCGTCGCCGCACGCAACCTTGGGCGCATGTCCGCTTCCTTGCTGATCGCTCTCGCCATGCTCGTCCTGCCCGCCCAGGATCCCGACCGTCCCGTCGTCGCCACCACGTCCGGCCCCGTGGCCGGCGTGCAGACGGACGGCGTTCGCGCGTTCAAGGGCCTGCCCTATGCCGCGCCGCCGGTCGGCGACCTGCGCTGGGCCCCGCCCGCGCCTCCCGAAGTCTGGTCGGAACCGCGGGACGCCTCGACGGTCGGGGCCCTGTGTATCCAGCCGCCCGCCAACGGCGACCCCGGCGTGGGGCCTCTGCCGATGAGCGAGGATTGCCTGACGCTGAACGTCTGGGCCCCGGCGGACGCGCGTGACTTGCCGGTCATGGTCTGGATCCACGGCGGCGGCTACAACAACGGCTCCGGGACGGCGGCCTTGTATGACGGGTCGGCGCTGGCGCGGCGTGACGTCGTCGTGGTCACGATCAACTACCGTCTGGGCCGGCTGGGCTTCTTCGACCACCCCGCCCTTGCCGCCGACCGCGCGGCCGATCAGCCCGCCGGAAATTACGGCGTCATGGACCAGATCGCCGCGCTCGAATGGGTGCGGGACAACGTCGCCGCCTTCGGCGGGGACCCCGGCAATGTGACGATCTTCGGCGAGTCCGCCGGCGGCGTCGCGGTCACCCAGCTGATGATCGCCCCGTCGGCGCGCGGCCTGTTTCACCGCGCGGCGGTCCAGTCGGGCCTCGGCCGCCAGGTCTCCGCGGAGCTGGCGCTGGACCGGCCCGGTCGCCCCTCGGCCCAGTCCCTTGGCCGGAGCTGGGCCCGGAGCGCAGGCCTGCCCGCCGACGTCGACGCCGCCGCCCTGCGCGCCGTGCCGGCCGAAAAGCTGCTGAGCCCCATGCCGGCCTTCTACTCCGACAACCTGATCGTCGACGGACACGTCCTGACCGAGGACGTCGTCGACGCCTTCGAGGCGGGGCACCAGGCGCCCGTTCCGCTGCTGCTGGGCACCAACAGCGCCGAGTTCTGGTGGATCCGTCCGACGGATGCAGGTGCCTACGGCCGCGACGACGACGCCCTGACGGAGGCGGAGCACGACGCCCTGCTGGCAGCCTATGGCGGTCCACAAGCCTATGACCAGCACGTCGTCAGCGACCTGATCTTCAACGAGCCGGTGCGCCATCTCGCCAGGCTGCACGCGCGCGCCGGCCATCCGACCTGGCTGTACCGCTTCGACGTCGTCCCCGATTCGAACCCGGAACCCAGCGGCGGGGCCACGCACGCGTCCGAGAGACCGTACGTCTTTGAGACCTTGCATACGGTGGGCCGTCCCCTGGGTGCGCGCGATCATCGCGCCTCCGCGGCCATGGCAGGCTACTGGACCGCGTTCGCGCGGTCCGGCGATCCCAACGGCGACGGCCAGCCGGCTTGGCCCGACTTTCGTCAGCGCCCCGATTTTCTCATGGAATTCAGGAACGACGGTCCGGCGGCCGGAGCCATGCCCCACGCCAGCCGCCTGGACCTGATTGCGGCCTTTCGCGACCGGACCCGCTGACGCCCTGTCACCGGTGCCGGCTGTAGCGCCGGGGGCACAGAACGCCGTGTGACCGAACTGCGGCCCTTGCGGGGCGCATTGAGGGTGTGTCATGTAACCGATTACACATTCGATGCCGACGGACCTCGACAAGGGGCCGGGACTGCATCGGGGCAGGGAGAGAGGCGTCGTGGGCACAGCCCCGTCACACGATCAGGCGCGCGGAGCGGCGGCGTGAAGCCGGCGAACATCCGCGACGTCGCGCAGCGCGCCGAGGTCTCGGTTGCGTCCGTGTCGCGTGTGCTCAACGGCGCGGGCCCCGTCACCGAAGTCACCCGCAAGAAGGTCATGGAGGCCGTCGAGGCCCTGCAATACGTGCCCCATTCGGGCGCGCGCAGCCTGTCGACCAGCCGAAGCCAGACGGTCGGCGTCATCCTTCCGGACCTGTACGGCGAGTTCTTCTCCGAGCTGATCCGCGGCATCGACCTCGCGGCGCGAGAGCGCGGCTATCACCTGATCGTCTCCAGCTCTCACGACGACGCCGGCGAGGCGGCGGCGGCCGTGCGCTCCATGCGCGGTCGCGTCGACGGCCTGATCCTGATGTCGCCGCACGCGGCGGTGGGGCAGGCGGCGGCGAGCGTGACTGGCGGCATGCCCGTGGTCCGGCTGAACGACGGTGCCGCCGAGGCGGATCGCCCCTCCATCGTCGTCGACAACCGCGGCGGTGCCGTCGCGGCGGTCAAGCACCTGATCTCCCTTGGCCGGACGCGGATCGCCCACGTCGCCGGCCCGACCGACAACATGGAGGCCGAGGCGCGCCTCGCCGGCTATCTGGAAGCCATGGCCGGGGCCGGCCTTGACGCCCGCGTGGTGGAGGGCGACTTCGACATGGCGTCCGGCCGTCGCGCCGGGCTGCAGATGGCGCGCGGCGGGGACCCCGTCGACGCAGTCTTCGCCGGCAACGACATGATGGCCCTGGGCGTCATGCTGGCCCTTCAGGACGCGGGCCGGCGCTGCCCGGAGGACGTCGCCGTCGTCGGTTTCGACGACGTGCCGCTGGCGTCCCTGGTCCGGCCGGGCCTGACCACGCTTCGCATCGACATCGCCGAGATCGGCCGCAGCGCGCTGGTGCGTCTGCTGGCCTGCATCGACGGCCAGCTGGACGCCGGACGCCAGGTCGTCCGGCCCGAACTCGTGATCCGCGGCTCCACCTCGGGCCCGGACGCGAAAACACGCGCGGCGAACGAGCGGACGCCGGTCGCGCATCATTCCGCTCAGGGGGACCATCAGGATGTCTAGGATGAACAAGCGCTATCTCGGGGCGGTCTCCGCCCTCGCCGTCGCCATCTCGCTGGGCGTCGCCGGCACCGCGTCCGCCCAGGTGTCCAGCGCCACGCTGCGCGGCACCATCACCGACGCGGGCCAGGTCGAGACCGGCGGCACCGTCACGGCGCGCGACGTCGCGACCGGCTTCATCTCGCGTGGCCGCATCGCCGCGGACGGCGGTTACGTGATTCCGGGTCTGCGTCCCGGCACCTATGAAATCACCGCCACCTCGGCCGACGGGGAAACCACCAGCGACACCGTCACCCTGGCGCTGGGCCAGGTCGGCACGCTGGACCTCGACGTCGGCGCGACCGCCGGCGTGGGCGTCGACGGTGCCACCCAGGTCGATGACATCGTCGTCGTCGGTCGCCGCCTGTTCGAGGTCCGCACCCCGGAAGTGGCGACCAACGTCAGCCAGGCGCAGATCAACAACCTGCCCCAGATCAACCGCAACTTCCTGAACTTCGCGGCCCTGGCCCCGGGCCTGCGCCTGTCGCAGGACCCGCAGGAGCGCACGATCTCCGCCGGCGGTGCGCCCGCCCAGCAGATCAACGTCTTCATCGACGGCCAGAACCAGAAATCGACCATCATCGACGGCGGCGTGGCCGGCCAGGACGACAGCCGCGGCAACCCGTTCCCGCAGGCCGGTGTGCAGGAGTTCCGGGTCATCACCCAGAACTTCAAGGCCGAGTACGAGCAGGCCGGTTCGGCCATCATCACGGCCGTGACCCGGTCGGGCACCAACGAGTTCTCGGGCGATGTCTTCGTCACCTACCAGGACGAAAGCTGGATCGCCCAGGACCGCTTCGCCGAGCAGCGCGGCGACCCCAAGGCCCCGCTGGAAAACATCCAGTACGGCTTCTCGGTCGGCGGCCCGATCATTCAGGACACCCTGCACTTCTTCCTCGCCTATGAGCGCAAGGACGAGACCCGGTCCAACTCCGTCTTCTCCAGCGACGCCACCTACGGCAACCTCTTCGCCAGCGAGTTCGGCACCTTTGCCGCCCCGTTCGAGCAGGACCTGCTGTTCGGCAAGCTGTCGTGGCAGGTGAACCCGGATCACCGGGTCGAGCTGAGCGGCACCTTCCGCGACGAGAACGACATCCGCGACTTCGGCGGGGCGACCTCCTACGACCGCGCCCAGCAGGTCAACACGGACGTCCGTTCGGTGGTCCTGAAGCACCAGTGGAGCGGCGACGGCTTCTTCAACGAGGCCACGGTCGACTACTTCCAGTACGTCTACAACCCGACCGCGCTAAACTTCTCCGAGTACGGCCGCGAATTCATCGTGTTCCGGGACAACTGCGCGCCCGGTGCTGACCCTGTCCAGTGCCCCGTGACGGCGGGCTTCCAGTACAATCCGTTCAACCGCGACCGCACGGTGTTCAACACCGGCGGCCGGTCGGACAACCAGTACATCGAGCAGGAAAACCTGACGTTCAAGAACGACCTGACGTTCACCGACATCGAATGGATGGGCTCCCACACGATCAAGCTGGGTGCCAAGTACTCGATGCAGTCGATGTATGTGGACAAGCAGTTCGGCAGGAACCCGCAGTTCCGCTACGACGTCGAGGGCCGTCCCGAGATCAACGGCAGCCGCGACATTCCGGTGTCGGTCTTCCTTGGATCGGACGTGCCGGCCGCTGACGTCGAGAACAACGTCATCGGCCTGTACATCCAGGACGACTGGCAGATCACGTCGCAGCTGGAAATCAACCTGGGCCTGCGCTGGGACTATGAGGACAACGCGGTCAACAACGACTACGTGACCCCGACGAACATCCGGGACATGCTGAACGCCATCCAGGCGCTGCCGGGCTACGACTTCCCGTCGTACTTCAACCCTGCGGACTACATCTCGGACGGCGACCGCGACGCCTTCGCTGACGCCTGGCAGCCCCGCGTCGGGTTCAGTTACGACGTCTTCGACGACGAACGCACCGTGATCTTCGGCGGTGCCGGTCGCTATTACGACCGGATCGGCTTCAACTTCGCCTTCGACGAGCGCTTCAAGCCGCTGCAGTTCAACAAGGAGATCTTCTTCTCCAACGCGGGCGGACCGATCAGTACGGGCGGCACCGGCACCGTCGACACCGTGGCGTGGAACCCCATCTACCTCACCGCGGCTGGGCTGGACCCGCTGCTGGCCGCGGCACCGGGCGCGGGCGAGGTCTTCCTCGTAAACAACAACGCCCCGATCCCCTACACCGACCAGTACAATCTCGGTGTCCGCCAGAAGTTCGGCGACTGGCAGGCCGAGGTCATCCTGGCGGCCGGCCGCACCAAGGACGAGTTCGCCTGGTACATCGCCAACGCTGGCACCGAGACGGGCAACCGCTTCGGCGGACCGACGCCGACCTCGGTGGGCTTCCCCGAGTTCCGCAACCTGATCTTCTTCTCGGCCCACGGGCGCGAGCGGGAGTATGAGGCGGTCTACGTCAAGCTGGACAAGCCCTACAACGCCCAGGACGGCTGGGGCTTCAACCTGTCCTACACCTTCATGGACGCCCAGCAGAACGGCAGCCGCGACAACGGCCTGGCCGGGTTCGACTTCGACTACAACTCGCCGGAACAGACCCCGTGGTACCCCTCGTCCTTCGACGAGCGTCACCGCGTCGTCGCCTCGGGCATGGTCGACCTGCCGTACGACTTCCGTCTGTCGGGCATCCTGACCCTGGGTTCGGGCACGCCCTTCACCCAGTTCGTCTGCCCGACCGCCGTGCGTAACGACCCGTCCAATCCGGACATCTGCTGGAACGCCGGACGCCCCGAGAAGTACAGCTTCATCATCCCGAACGCCTGGGCCTATCGCCAGCTGGATCTGCGTCTGACCAAGACGTTCGAGCTGTGGGACGGCCAGGCGGTGGAGGCCACCTTCGACGCCATCAACGTGCTGGACACGAAGAACTACAACGGCTTCGAACAGTGCCTGTGCTCGGCGGACTACGGCGACCCCCGGTCGCAGGCGTTCCCGACGCGCAGCTTCCAGATGGGCCTGCGCTACCGCTGGTGATCACCTGACCCGCGCCCGTCGCTCCGGTCTGACCGGGGCGGCGGGCGCTTTTCCTTCTGCGGGCGACCGGCCGGTCGCCGTCAACCACTCCCTGGGGCAACTACCAAATGAAGAAGTCGACGTTCCGGCACCTCGGCGCCGCGTCCGCCATCGCCATCGCCACCTCCCTTGGCATGGCCGGCATGGCCGCCGCCCAGGTCTCGGGTGCCACACTCCGCGGCACCGTCTCCGACGGCGGACAGGCGGAAACGGGCGGCACGGTTTTGGCCCGCGACGTGGCCACGGGCTTCACCACACGCGGACGCATCGCCGCCGACGGCGGCTATGTGATCCCCGGCCTGCGTCCGGGCACCTATGAGGTGACCGCGACCACCGCCGACGGCGACACGACCAGCGAGGTCGTGACCCTGTCGCTGGGCCAGGTCGGCACGCTGAACCTCGACGTCGCCGGCGCCGATCTGGACGGCGCCACCCAGGTCGACGACATCGTCGTGGTCGGCCGCCGCCTGTTCGAGGTGCGCACCTCGGAAGTGGCGACCAACGTCAGCCAGCAGCAGATCAACGACCTTCCCCAGATCAGCCGCAACTTCCTGAACTTCGCCGCCCTCGCGCCGGGCGTCGTGGTCCAGGAGGGCGACACCGAGCGGACCATCTCGGCCGGCGGCCAGCCCTCGATCGCGATCAACGTCTTCATCGACGGCCAGAACCAGAAGGCCACCATCATCGACGGCGGCGTCGCCGGCCAGGACGACAGCCGCGGCAACCCCTTCCCGCAGGCCGCCATCCAGGAGTTCCGGGTCCTGACCCAGAACTTCAAGGCCGAGTACGAGCAGGCCGGTTCGGCCATCATCACCTCGGTCTCGCGCTCGGGCACGAACGAGCTCACCGGCGACCTGTTCGTCCAGTGGCAGGACGGCGACTGGATCAGCCAGAACGTGTTCGCCGAACGCCGGGGCGAGCCCAAGCCGCGTCTCGACCGCCTGCAGTACGGCGGCTCGATCGGCGGCCCGATCATCGAGGACCGTCTCCACTACTTCCTGACCTATGAGCGCAAGGAAGAGACCCGCGAACGCTCGGTCTTCCTGAACCGCACGGAGTTCACGCCCCTTTTCGAGGACGAGCTGGGCACCTTCACCGCCCCGTTCGAACAGGATCTGCTGTTCGGCAAGCTGTCCTGGCAGGTGGACGACAACCAGCGCGTGGAACTGAGCGGCACCTACCGCAGCGAGTTCGACATCCGCGACTTCGGCAACGGCCCGACCTCGGCGGACCGCGCGGTGTCGGTCAACGGCGACGTCCGCTCGGTCGTGCTGAAGCACCAGTACTACGGCCCCGGCTTCGTCAACGAAGCCTCGATCGACTACTTCAACTACACCTACAACCCCCGCGCGGTGAACTTCGACCAGCCGGGCGCCCGCTACGTCGTCTACCGCGACAACGCCACCGGCACGCCGGGCTTCCAGTTCAATTACAACAACATCGAAGCGACCGTCTTCAACGCCGGTGGCGGGGCGAACAACCAGGACATCACCCAGGAAAGCCTGACCTTCAAGAACGACATCACGTTCAACGAGATCGAGTGGATGGGGCGTCACACGATCAAGGCGGGCATCAAGTACTCGATGCAGGAGTACTACGTCGCCAAGGAGTTCAACCGGAACCCCTTCTACACCTACGACATCAACGGCCGTCCCGAGACGGTCGGCAGCACCACCATCCCGACCCAGGTCTCGCTGGCCCTGCCGGTGGACCCGACCGTGGCCGAGAACAACGTGTTCGGCATCTATGTCCAGGACGACTGGCAGATCACCGACCAGCTTGAACTGAACCTCGGCATCCGCTGGGACTATGAGGACAACGCGGTCAACAACGACTATGTGACGCCGCCGGAGATCCAGCGCTTCATCACCGCCCTGGCGGCGCATCCGAACTATGTCCCGCGCATCGATCTGGACGACTACATCTCGACCGACGGCCGCGACGCCTTCACGGGCGCCATCCAGCCCCGCATCGGCTTCAGCTACGACGTGTTCAACGACGAGCAGACCGTGCTGTTCGGCGGTGCCGGCCGCTACTACGACCGGATCGGCTTCAACTTCGCCTTCTCGGAGCGTTTCGGCCCGGTGAACCGCACCAAGAACATCTTCTTCTCGCCGGCGGGCGGCGCCTACGGGGGCCAGGTCTCGACCGTGGCGTGGAACCCGATCTACGCCACCCGCGACGGGCTCGACGCCCTGCTGGCCGGCACGGTCGGCACCGGCGAGGTCTTCCTCGTCAAGAACGAGGCCGAAGTTCCGTTCACGGATCAGTTCAACCTCGGCGTCCGCCAGAAGTTCGGCGGCATCCAGACCGCGCTGACCTTCTCCTACGCCAAGACCGAGAACGAGTTCGGCTGGTACCGACTGAACGTCAATGACGCGAACGCCGTGGTCATCCCGCTGCCCAGCCTGATCGACCCGAACACCGGAAGCCAGTTCCCCTACCGGAACGCCTTCTATTCGGATCACGGCCGCGAGCGGGAGTACAGGGCGATCTATCTGCAGATCGACAAGCCCTACAACCGCGATGCCGGCTACGGCTTCAACATCGCCTACACCTTCGCCGAGGCGACCCAGAACGGCAGCCGCGACCAGGGTCTGTCGAACTTCGACTTCGACTATCCGTCGATCGAGCTGACGCCGACGTTCAACTCGCCGGGCACCGATCGGCATCGCCTGGTCATGTCGGGTACGGTCGACCTGCCGTGGGACTTCCGCCTGTCCAGCCTGATCACCCTCGCCTCGGGCAAGCCGTTCACGGCCTTCAACCCGGGCAGCGGCGGCAAGCCGCGGTGGTTTGAGTTCTATCCGGAGAAGTACAGCTTCATCATCCCGAACGCCTGGGCCTACCGCCAGGTGGACCTGCGCCTGACGCGGGAGTTCCGGGTCCTGGACGGCCACATCGTCGATTTCACCTTCGATGCGATCAACGTCTTCGACTTCGAGAACTACAGCAGCTTCAACCAGACCTACCGCGTCAACAACGGCACCCCCGACGCCGCGCTGAATCCGACGTTCGGCGAACCCACGGCCCAGTTCCTTCCGACCCGCAGCTTCCAGGTCGGTCTGCGCTACCGTTGGTGACGATCTCCTGAGCCTGCCGGGCCGCCGCGACGCCCAATCGTCGCGGCGGCCCTTTTTCTTTTGAGTTTTCCAGTACCGCGTAAGAGGATTTCGCCCATGGATCGACGTCAGCTTCTCCTGTCCGCGGGCGCGGCCGCCGCCTTCTCCGGGGCCGGCTGTGCGGGCCTGCCGATTCCGGGCTTCGGTGCCGGCGGCGTCGATCCGGAGGTCACCGATCTGCAGCGCCGCACCTTCCAATGGTTCGCGGACACGCAAAATCGCGACAACGGCCTGACGCCGGACCGCTGGCCGACGCCGTCCTTCGCGTCGGTCGCCGCCGTCGGTTTCGCCCTGACCTGCTGGCCCATTGGCGTCGAGCGCGGCTGGATGAGCCGGGAGGAGGCGCGCGACCGCACCCTGGCCACGATCCGCTTCTTCCACGACGCGCCCCAGGGCCCCGCCGCGACCGGCGTGACGGGCCACAAGGGCTTCTTCTACCACTTCCTCGACATGCAGACCGGACACCGCTTCGGTCGCACCGAGCTGTCGACGGTCGACACCACCCTGCTGCTGGGCGGCATGCTGTACGCCAAACAGTGGTTCGACGGCGACCACGCCGACGAGGCCGAGATCCGGACCAAGGTCCAGACCATCTACGACCGCGTCGAATGGGACTTCGCCGTCGTCCGCCCCGATCTGATCTCGATGGGCTGGCATCCGGAGACCGGCCACATTCCGCACGACTGGCACGTCTACAACGAGGGGATGCTGACCCTCCTTCTGGCCATCGGCAGCGACACCCACCCGGTGCCGGCGTCGGTCTGGGAAAAATGGTGCAGCGCCTATCCGCGCAGCTTCAACGCCGAGTGGGGCCCGAAGCACCTGCAGTTCGCGCCCCTGTTCGGGCACCAGTACAGCCACATGTACGTCGACTTCCGCGGCATCCACGATGCCTGGATGCGCGACGTCCAGTCCGAGATTCCCGGCTTCGACTATTTCCAGAACAGCGTCCGCGCCGTCGCCGCCCAGCGCGACTACGCCGTCCGCAATCCGATGGGCTGGGTCGGCTACGACGACCAGGTCTGGGGCCTGACCGCCTGCGACGGTCCCGGCGACTTCAAACAGGTCGTGGACGGCCGCGAACGCCAGTTCTTCAGCTACTCCGCCCGCGGTCCGGGCGACCGCGACGACGGCACCATCGCCCCGACCGCCGCCCTGGCCAGCTATCCCTTCGCCCCGGCCGAGGTGACGGCCTGCTTCAAGGCGCTGAAGGCCCGCTACGGTGCCGGGATCTGGACCCGCTATGGCTTCCTCGACAGCTTCAACCCGACCCTGACCCAGCGCGACGGCCCGCTGCTGCACGGCTCCATCGTGCCGGGCGTGGGCTGGGTCGACGGTGACTATCTGGGCATCGACCAGGGACCGATCGTCATCCAGATCGAGAACGGCCGCAGCGACGCCGTCTGGAAGCTGATGCGCAGCGAGCCCAACCTGATCCGCGGCCTGAAGCGCGCCGGATTCACCGGCGGCTGGCTGGACGGGGCATGACCCTGCTTCGGCCCGACCGCCGCGCCACGCTGGGCCTCATGGCCGGCGCCGCCGCAGGTCTGGCTGGCTGCGGTCGGAGGGGGGAGGGCACGCGCCTGACCTTCTGGGCCATGGGCAATGAGGCGACCAACGTCCCGCAGATCCTGCCGCGGTTCGAGGCGCTGAACCCCGGCATCACCGTCGACGTCCAAGCCCTGCCGTGGACCGCCGCGCACCAGAAGCTGCTGACCGCCTACGCCGGCTCCTCGTTGCCGGACCTCAGCCAGGTCGGCAACACCTGGGTGTCCGAGATGTCGGCCATCGGCGCGATCAGCGAACTGCCGTCGTCGGCCACCGACCTGCTGACCGACCAGTTCCCGGCGGTGCTCGACACCAACCGGGTGAACGGCCGCGTTGTCGGCGTGCCGTGGTACGTCGACACCCGTCTTCTGTTCGTGCGCACCGACATTCTCGGCCGCGCCGGCTACGACGCCGTGCCGACGACCTGGCCCGAGTGGAAGACGGCCATGCACGCGGTCAAGCGCGTCCAGGGGCCCGACAAATACGCGATCCTGTTGCCGCTCAACGAGTTCGAGCAGCTTCTCACCCTGGGACTTCAGGGCGACGAGCCGCTGCTGCGCGATGACGACACGCGTGGCAACTTCTCCAGCCCGTCCTTCGTCGCGGCGCTCGCCTTCTACAAGAGCCTGTTCGACGAGGGTCTGGCCCCCGTCGCCTCCTCGACCCAGATCTCCAACGTCTGGACCGAGTTCGACCGCGGCTGGTTCAGCTTCCACTTCTCCGGCCCCTGGACCATCGGCGAGTTCCGCGACCGGCTGTCGCCGACCACGCAGTGGAACACCGCCGGCGTGCCCGGTCCGCGTGGCCCCGGCGCCTCGGCCCCCGGCGGGTCGTCGCTGGTGGTCTACCGCTCCTCGCCCAACCAGGAGGCGGCGTGGAAACTGGTGCGCTTCCTCATGGACCCCGCGATCCAGGTCGAGTTCAACCGCATCACCGGCGACCTGCCCAGCCGCCCCAGCGCCTGGGCCGACCCGGCCGTCGTCTCCGACCCCGCCATCGCCGCCTTCCAGGGCCAGTTGCAGCGGGCGAAGCCCGTACCCAAGGCACCCGAGTGGGAGCGGGTCGTCACCGAGATGCAGATCGTCGCCGAGCGCATGGTCCGCGGCGAGTTCACGCCGCAGACCGCCGCCGCCGAGATCGACCGCCGCGCCGACCGGCTTCTGGCCAAGCGCCGCTGGATGAGGGAGCAGGGCAGGGCATGACCGCCGTCGAGGCCACCATCGCCGCCGAACCGCGCCGCCCGGCCGCGAACCCGCGCACCCGCTCGCGCGCGGCCTGGGGCTTCGTCGCCCCGGCGCTGATCGCCATCGCCGTCTTCTTCGCCGTGCCGGTCTTCGCGGCCCTGCTGCTCAGCCTGACCGACTTCGACATCTACGCCCTCGCCGACCTGCGCAACCTGCGCTTCGTCGGGCTGGACAACTACGTGAACCTGTTCAGCAATCCGCTGTTCTGGGGGGCCATGAAGAACACCGGCCTGTTCGCCCTGATCGGCGTGCCGGCCTCCATCGCCGCCTCCCTGGCGGCCGCCCTGCTGCTGAACGCCCGCATCATCAAATGGCGGCCGGTCTGGCGCGTGGCCTTCTTCGCCCCCTTCGTCACCACCCTGGTCGCCACGGCGGTGCTGTGGAACTACCTGCTGCACACCCGCTACGGCCTGATCAACTGGGCCCTGACGGGCATCGGCCTGCCCGCCGTCGACTGGCTGGGCAGCCCCGCCACCTCCATCCCGGCCATCCTGATCTTCGTCGTGTGGAAGACCTTCGGCTACAACATGCTGATCTTCCTCGCCGTCCTCCAGACCGTGCCGGACGAGCTGCACGAGGCCGCGCGCATCGACGGGGCCGGGGCCTGGACGCGCTTCCGGCACGTCACCCTGCCGGCCATCGCCCCGACCCTGCTGCTGGTGTCCATCATCTCGGTGGCCAGCTTCTTCCAGCTGTTCGCCGAACCCTACGTCATGACCCAGGGCGGCCCCGCCCAGTCGACCGTGACCGTGCTCTACTTCATGTACGAAGAGGGCTTCAAATGGTGGAACCTGGGGTCCGCCTCGGCCGTCGCGTTCATCCTCTTCCTCTGCATCCTCGCCATCACCCTGATCCAGCTGGCCGTCGCCCGCCGTCTGGGGGCCTACGAATGAGCCGGCGCTTCAATCTCCAGGCGGTGCTCGCCAATCTGGCGGTCGTGGTCCTCGTCGTGATCGTCCTGTTCCCGCTGGTCTGGATGGTCTCGGTCAGCTTCATGAGCCAGGGCGAGGCCGCCACCTTCCCGCCGCCGCTGCTGCCGTCGAAGCCGACGCTGGAACACTACCGCGACCTGTTCGTGACCCAGGGCATGGGCCGCTACATGCTGAACAGCCTGATCCTGGCCACCCTCGCCACGATCCTGGCCCTGCTGTTCACCGTCCCCGCCGGCTACGCCTTCGCCAAGCTGCGCTTCGCCGGCCGCGAGCGCCTGTTCCAGCTGCTCGTCGCCGCCCTCGTGGTGCCGGCCCAGATCGGCACCCTGCCGCTGTTCCTGATGCTGAAGTCGATGGGGCTGGTGAACACCTACGCCGGGGCGCTGGTGCCCTGGCTGGCGTCCATCTTCGGTCTGTTCCTCGTGCGCCAGTATTCCCTCTCGATCCCCGACGAGATGCTGGAGGCCGCCCGCGTCGACGGCGCCTCAGAGGGCCAGATCTTCCGCCGCGTGGTCCTGCCGACGCTGCAGCCGATCGTCGTGACCCTGGCCCTGTTCGTCTTCCTCGGCAGCTGGAACGACTTCCTGTGGCCGCTGATCGTGCTGACCGACCAGTCGAACTACACCTTGCCCGTGGCCCTGGCGGCCATGTCGCGCGAGCACGTCCAGGACGCCGAGATGATGATGGCCGGCGCCGTCCTCACCGTCGCCCCCGTGCTCATCCTCTTCCTCGCCCTGCAACGCTACTACATCCGCGGCATGCTCGCGGGCAGCGTGAAGGGCTGACCTGTCGCGGAGCTGAAAGTATGCGCGTTCTCCTCGGCGTCCTCGCGGCGTTCGTCTTCGCCACCCCCGCCCTCGCCCAGGAGCCTCGCGTCCTCGACGCGTTCGAGGACCTGTCGCCGTGGGCGGCCGACGCCTCGACCGACGTCTCCTCCGCCGTCGCTCCGGTCGACGGGCGCGAGGGGCGGGCCATGCGCCTCAGCTACGACTTCAACGGCCGCTCGGGCTATGCCTTCGCCGCCCGCGCCATCGACCTGAACGTGCCGGACAATTTCGAGATCAGCTTCTGGGCGCGCGGCGACATGCGGCCCAATACGCTGGAGATCAAATTCGTCGACGCCACCGGCCGCAATGTCCACTGGCGCCGCATCGAGAACTTCCAGGCCCCGTCCGAATGGACCCGCTTCACCATCAAGAAGCGCCAGATCACCTGGGCCTGGGGCCCGGACCCCGACCGTACCTTCCGCGGCGCCGAGCGCATCGAGTTCGTGGTCACGGCGGGGCAGGGCGGCGCGGGCACGCTTGAGGTCGACCAGCTGGATATCCGCGAGCTCCCGCCCGAGCCGGGCGTGCCGCCGCGACCCGAGGCCGAGGCCACCAGCGTCGACGGCCTGAACGTCGCCGCCCGCGCCGTCGACGACGACCCCCTGACCTTCTGGCGCTCGCAGCCGGGTGCCGAACAGTCCCTGACGCTGGACCTCGGCTACGAGCGGGAGTTCGGCGGCCTCACCCTTCGCTGGGCTGACCGTTACGCCGCGTCCGGCTATGTGGTGCAGGCGTCCCCGGACGGCCGCGAGTGGCGCGAGCTGGTCCGCGTGACCCACGGTGACGGCGGCGCCGACTGGCTGCGCACGCCCGAGGCCTCGGCCCGCTGGCTGCGGATCGACCTGCAGCGTCCCCTCGACCAGTCGGGCGTCGTCGGTCAGGCGGGCGCCGGCCAGCGCCTCGGTCAGGCGGCAACGAACGCCTACGCCCTCACCTCGGTCGAGATCGAACCCCTGACCTTCGGCGAGACGTCGACGAAGTTCATGATGGCCGTTGCCGAGGAAAGCCTGCGCGGCCTCTACCCGCGCGGCTTTCTGGGCGAGCAGCCCTACTGGACCCTGGTCGGCGTCGACGGTGGCGGCGAGAGCGGCCTGATGAGCGAGGATGGGGCCATCGAGCTGCGCCGCGCCGGTCCCTCGATCGAACCCTTCGTGGTCGACAACGGCCGCCTGATCACCTGGGCCGACGTCAACATTGACCAGTCCCTGCGCGACGGCGACCTGCCGATCCCGACCGTCACCTGGACCTCCGACGACTGGACGCTGGCGATCACCAGCTTCGCCGAGGGCGAGCCGGACCAGGCCCAGCTCTACGGCCGCTACGTTCTGACCAACACTTCGCCGCGCCCGCGCACCTTGACGCTGGCGCTGACGGCCCGTCCGTTCCAGGTCAACGGCCCGGTCCAGTTCCTCGCCATCCCCGGCGGCGTCGGCCCGATCGAGCAGGTCGACTGGAACGGCTCGACCCTCGTCCTCAACGACGCGATCCGCATCTCCGCCCTCGTCATGCCCGACGCGGTCTCGGCCTCCACGTTTCAGGCCGGGGCCGATCCACAGGCACTGGTCGCCGCCTCCGGCGCCCGCCGTGCGCCCGGGGACCGTCTCGTCGACTCCGACGCCTCGGGCCTGATGGCCGGGGCCCTGCACTATGACGTCATGCTTCAACCGGGCGAGAGCCGTACCTTTGGCCTCGTCGCCCGGCTGGCCGGCCCGACGCCCGACCTTCCGCCGACCGGCGCGGTCGAGGCCGTGCTGGACGCCGCCGAGGACCGCGTCGCCGCCGACTGGCGCGGCAAGATGGACCGCTTCGACCTGATCCTGCCGCCGCAGGCCCAGCGCATCGAGGACGTGGCCAAATCCTCGCTGGCCCACATGCTGATGTCGCGGCAGGGCCCGATCATCCAGCCCGGCACGCGCAGCTATAACCGCTCGTGGATCCGCGACGGGGCCATGATGGCCGAGGGCTTGAACCGCCTCGGCCACACCGACATCTCGGCCGCCTATCTGGACTGGTACGCCCCCTATGTCTTCGAGGACGGCAAGGTGCCTTGCTGCGTCGACGCCCGTGGCTCCGACCCGGTGCCCGAGAACGACAGCCACGGCGAGTTCATCTTCCTGGCCGCCGAGAACTACCGCCACACCCGCGATCGCGCCGCGCTGGAACGCGTCTGGCCCCAGGTGCAGAAGGCGATCGCCTACATGGACGGCCTGCGCGCCACCACGCGCACGGCGGAGTTCCGGACGCCGGAAACCGCCCACCTGTTCGGCCTCCTGCCCCCGACCATCAGCCACGAGGGCTATTCCGACAATCCGGCCTACAGCTACTGGGACGACTTCTGGGGCCTGATCGGCTACCGCGACGCTGCCTTCATCGCCGACGTCCTGGGCGACGCCGACGCCGCGGCCCGCATCCGCGCGGCGGGGGCGGAGTTCCAGACCGACGTCATGGCGTCCATCACCGCGACCGCCGCTTTCCACGACATCGACTGGATCGCCGGGGCCGCCGACCGGGGCGACTTCGACGCCACCTCGACCACCATCGGCCTGTCGCCCGGCGGCTTCATCGACGAGCTGCCGCAGAGCCTCCTGATCAACACCTTCGACAAGTGGTGGGACAACTTCACGGCGCGCCAGGAAAACCGCATGACGTGGCGCGACTACACCCCCTACGAGCTGCGCAACGTCGGCGCCCTGATCCGTCTGGGCCGCCGCGACGAGGCCCTCCGGGCGCTCGACTTCTACTTCGCCGACATGCGCCCCGTCGCCTGGAACGGCTGGGCCGAGGTCGTCGGCCATCATGAGCGCGAGCCCCGCTTCATCGGCGACATGCCGCACGCCTGGATCAGCTCGGACTACATCCGCTCGGCCATTGACCTGCTGGTCTATGAGCGGGTGGACGACGGTGTCCTGGTGCTGGCCGCCGGCCTGCCGTTCGACTGGATGGCGTCGGAAACGGGCGTCGGCGTCCGCGACCTGCGCACCGCCCACGGCCTGCTCAGCTGGCATCTGAAGCGCGACGGGGCCGCCTGGACCCTGACCTTCACCGGCGCGGCCGCACCGACCGGCGGCTTCGAACTCCACTGGCCTGAAGACCAGCCCGTCCCCGCCCGCGTCCGCATCGACGGCCGCGCGGCGGAATGGGACGGACACGTATTGAGGATTCCGGCGAACGCGCGACGCGTGGAGATGCGGTGACAACACCCTCTCCCACAGGGAGAGGGCTTGAGGCTCGCAGTGCGTCAGCGATGCGCCAGCCGAAAGGGTGAGGGGCCACCGTCGAAAGGGTGCCCCTCACCCTTTCGCGTTTCCAATCGCTTCGCTCCTCGACGCTCAAGCCCTCTCCCTCGGGAGAGGGAAGCCCTAAGCCCGCTCGAACGCCCGCCCTTCTGCGTCGAACAGCTGCACCTTCTCCGCCGGTGCCTTCAGCGTCAGGCTCTGCCCCTGCGTCGGCCGCTCGGCCCCGTCCAGCTGCGCCGTCAGCATCTCGCCGTCGCCGCCGTCCAGATAGGCATAGGTCGCGTGACCCAGCGTCTCCACGAAGGTGGTCTTGGCCGTCAGGGCGCCGCCCGGTCCCTGAGTCGACAGATGCTCGGGACGCACGCCCAGGGTGACCTTGTCGCCCGGCTTGGTGCCCGCCGCCTTCACCGCCGCCGGCATCACTGCTCCCGACGCGGTCCGCACCGTCACCTGTCCACCGCCGGCCTCGACCACCTCGGCGGGGATAAGGTTCATCTTGGGGCTGCCGATGAACTCGGCCACGAAGCGGTTGGCCGGGCGCTCGTACAGCTCCATCGGCGCGCCGACCTGTTCGATCTTGCCGCCGTTCAGCACCACGATCCGGTCGGCCAGCGTCATGGCCTCCACCTGGTCGTGGGTGACGTAGATCATGGTCGTGCCCAGCCGCTGGTGCAGGCTGGCGAATTCATAGCGCATCCGCACGCGCAGGGCCGCGTCCAGGTTCGACAGCGGCTCGTCGAACAGGAACACGTCCGGCTCGCGCACGATGGCCCGACCGATCGCCACGCGCTGCCGCTGCCCGCCCGACAGGGCCTTGGGCTTGCGGTCCAGATAATCCGTGATGTTCAGCACCTCGGCGGCGGCGTCGACGCGGCGCTTGACCTCCGACTTGTCCATCTTCGCCAGCGACAGGGCGAAGCCCATGTTCTCGCGCACCGTCATGTGCGGGTAGAGGGCATAGGACTGGAACACCATGGCGATGCCGCGATCCGACGGCGACAGGCCCGTCACGTCCCGTCCGCCGATCGACACGGAGCCGCCGTCCAGTTCCTCCAGCCCGGCGATCGTGCGCAACAGGGTCGACTTGCCGCAGCCCGACGGCCCGACGAACACCACGAACTCGCCGTCGGCGATCTCCAGGTCGATGCCCTTCAGCACCTCGACGGCACCGAAGCTCTTCCTCACGCCGCTCAGCCGAACGTCCGCCATCCGTCTCCACCCACGCCGGTTTCTTGTTTGGCGTCAGCGTAAACGGTTACAGGGACGGCGCAATCCTCAGGCGCGCTTCGGTAGTCCCCGTCACGAAGGCCAGGCGTCGAAGGCGCAACCGCCGCCGTCCACGTCCCTCGGCCGACGACGTCCGATGCCGGCGTCGGCGAACATGCGGACGACGACGTCGCAGCGGACGTAGACGCCGAAGTCATGAACGTCGTGGTCGCGGTCCGAAATGATGTAGCCGCTCATGGTCGGATACCGTTCCGAGAGCCGGCGACCGACGGCGGGGTCGTGGCCGAGGTCCGTCGCATTGTAATGCGCCGACAGCGGCGAGAAGTATTTCTTCAGCACCGGGTCCAGCGGGTTCACCGTATATCTGACGTCCAGCGGCCAGGGTGACAGTTCCCGGAACCGGGGCGGCGCGGCCGCGGCGCTGTTCGTCGATGAGGCGGGCCCCCAGAAGTCGGGATTGCCGATCGCCGGCGCCATCATCAGCAAGTGATAGCGGTTTCCTGTGTCGGCCAGTGCGGCGGGCTGCAGAAAGCCGGGGGGGCAGGGCGGTGCCCCCATCGGGCGCGCATCGCCGTCGGGACACAGGAAGGGCTCCGTGCCCGCGACGAAGTCGGGGTCGTAGGAGGGGTTGCTCAAGGCGCTGAGCGAGACGGACGCGCCCCGGCTGTGACTGATCAGATAGACGTCGGCGTTCTCGATCCGCGACAGGAGACGCCGCAGGCCGCGGGATCCGGCGACCTGGCTGTAACCCGTCGCCCAGAACCAGATGCGTCCGGACCCCACCATCTTGCGCAGCGGACCTCCCCAGCTGGTCAGCCCGTCCCAGTAGAACTCGACCACGACATCGTCCGGCCGCAGGTCGAGATTGTCCTGGACGAGGGCGTACGAGCGGCGCGCGCTCGCGGCCTCGTCGTTGAACCCGTGGATGAGGACGAACACCCGCTTGCGGCCCTCGACGGCGGCGTCGAAGGTGTCCAGCCATCTGGCCTCGTAGGCGTGGAGCGCGCGGCGCTGACCTTCGCGCGCGTCGATCGCCACCGCGTTCAGCAGGGAATCCGCGTCCCTGAAACGCGTCTCACCGATGACGTCGTCGGACCGCCAGTCGTCCGGGAAGAATGTGCCGTTTGCGTCGACGAAGGTCTGGATTCGCCCCGGGGCCGTGACGGCGTTCGTCCAGCCCGGCGGGGGAGTCGAGTGCCCCAGACACCCGCCGACCAGCAGCGCGCAAAGGGCCACGATCAGAAATCTGGACATTCAACCCTCCCGTGTTCCGGAAGGGTGGCACAAGTGCCCCGCGACGACCAGTTAAAAGAACGGGGATATGTCTAGGCGCGCTTGGGCGGCTTGCCCTTGAAGGGCTTGCCGTCGGCCTTGGGGCGGAAGGGCTTGGCGCCCGGCTTGCCGGCCCAGGGCTTCTTTTCGCCCTGCGGCTTCTCCACCCAGGGCTTCTTGCCCGCGGGCGTCGGATCGTCCTTGGACCGCTTCACCCATTTCGGTTTGTCGCCGGCCGGCGCGGCCGCGGCCGCGGCGGGCGGGCGCGGGGTCCACGGCTTCTTCGGCGCGTCGCCCTCGGCGCGGGGCTTGCGGAACGGCTTGTCGGCGCGGTCGCCGGACGGCTTGTCCCATTTACGCAGCGACTTCTCGCCGGGCGCGGGTGCCACCGCCTCGGAGACCGTCACGTCCGGATCGCCTCCCTTGGCGATGGCGGCGCGGAACTTCGCCTCGGCCTCGGCGGTGATCTCGAACTTGGTCTCGCGATCAAAGATCTTGATCGAGCCCACGTCGCGCTTGGTCACATGACCCAGGCGGCAGATCAACGGCAGCAGCCACTTGGGATCGGCGTTCTTCTCGCGACCCACGTTGATCTTGAACCAGCTCATGTCGCCGCCGCGCGCGAAGTCGACCAGTGGCCCCTCGGCCTGGCCGCGCTCGTTGCGGCCGGTCGCCATCGCCCGGGCCATGCGCGCGTCGTCCTGCACGTCTTCCGGCGGCGGCAGCTTCTCGCGGTACAGCCGGATCAGGGCGGCGGCCACATGCTCGGGCGACGTACGCTCCAGCAGCTTGCGGCCCATCTCCAACGACTCCTCGTCGGCCGGGGCGGTCAGTACCGGGTCGGTCAGCATCCGCTCCTGATCCTTGGCCCGGATCTCGTCGGCGGACGGCGGGCCCGACCATTCGGCCTTGATGTTGGCCGACTGCAGCATCAGCTCGACCTTGCGGCGACGCGTGTGGCTGACCATCAGCACCGAGGTGCCCTTCTTGCCTGCCCGCCCGGTCCGGCCCGAGCGGTGCAGCAGCGTCGCCTTGTTCACAGGGATTTCGGCGTGGATCACCAGACCCAGGTCCGGCAGGTCCAGCCCGCGCGCCGCCACGTCCGTGGCCACGCATACCCGCGCGTGTCCGTCCCGCAGCGCCTGCAGCGCCTCGGACCGCAGCGACTGCGTCAGCTCGCCCGACAGTCCCACGACCTGGAAGCCGCGCTCGCGCAGGCTGGCCGTCAGGTGCTTCACCCGCTCGCGTGTGTTGGCGAACACCAGGGCGCCCGGGCTCTCGAACCAGCGCAGCACGTTGACCACCCCGTGCTCGATCTCGTGCGGAGCCACGCGGATGGCCTTGTACTCGATGTCGCCGTGCGCGACCGTCTTGGAGGTCGTGTCGATGCGGATCGCATCGCGCTGATAGGTTTTGGCCAGGGTCGCGATCTCGCGCGCGATGGTCGCCGAGAACATCAGGGTGCGGCGCTCGGCCGGCGCGGCGTCGAGGATGAAGGTCAGGTCTTCGGCGAAGCCCATGTCCAGCATCTCGTCGGCTTCATCCAGCACAACGGCCTTGATCTGCGACAGGTCCAGCCCGCCGCGCTCGACGTGGTCCTTCAGGCGGCCGGGCGTGCCCACCACGATCCCGGCGCCGCGCTCCAGCACGCGCCGCTCGGCCCGCGGGTCCATGCCGCCGACGCAGGTCGCGATGCGCGCCCCGGCCTTGGCGTACAGCCACTCCAGCTCCTTGGACACCTGCAGCGCCAGTTCGCGCGTCGGGGCAATGATCAGGGCCTGCGGGGCCGCATTGTCCTCGAACCGCTCGGCCTCGCCCAGCAGCGTCGTGGCCAGCGCCAGTCCGAACGCCACCGTCTTGCCCGATCCCGTCTGGGCCGAGACCAGCAGGTCGCGGCCCTCCTCGGCTTCCAGCACGGCGGACTGCACCGCGGTGGGCTCGGCATAGCCGCGTTCGGAAAGAGCGCGATCAAGCGCGGGATGACTGGCGGGGAAGGGCATTTCGGGTCGGTCCAATAGCACGGTCAGCGCGCGAACGGTCAGCGCGGGATCGGCGGACGGCGGCCTGTAGGGTGAGATAACGGCGAAATGGTGGATGCGACAGGGATTGAACCTGTGACCCCCTCGGTGTGAACGAGGTGCTCTCCCGCTGAGCTACGCATCCGGGCCGTTTCAGGAGGCGGGGACATAGCCCGGTGAAATCGGCGAGGCAAGTCTCGCCGCGACGATCCCGTCCACCGCCGCCTCCAGCTCCCCGAACCCGTCGATCAGCACGTCGCCGCCCAGGTCCGCCGGCGCAATCTCGGTGTAGCCGAAGGTGGTCACGATCACCGGCACGCCCGTGGCCCGCGCCGCCGAGACGTCGGTGATCGAATCGCCGACCATGACGGCGCGGCCCGGATCGCCGCCGGCCTTCAGCACCGTCTCGCGGATGTGCGCCGCGTCCGGCTTGCGCGCCGACACCGCGTCGGCCCCGCAGATCGCCGCGAACCGGTCGGTTAGTCCCAGCTTCCCGAACAGCGCCAGCGACAGATGCGTCGGCTTGTTCGTCGCCACGCACAGCACCGCGCCCCGCGCCGCCAGCCGGTCCAGCGCCGCCACCACGCCCGGATAGACGTGGCTGTGATCACAGATGTGCTCCAGATAGTCCTCGAGGAAGGCCGCCAGCAGCGCCGGCTGCTCCGCCTCGTCCCAGTCCGCCCCCGCCTCGCGGAACCCGTCCTTCAGCAGGGCGACCGCCCCGTGCCCGACCAGATGCCGCGCCGCCGCGATCGGCCGGGACGGCAGGCCGCGCGCGGACAGCAGCCGGTTCAGCGTGCCGATCAGGTCGGGCGCGGTCTCCACCAGCGTCCCGTCCAGGTCGAAGGCGAGGGTCCAGCCGCTGAGGTCTTTCATGCGCGTCTCGTCAAAACCCCTCTCCCATCGGGAGAGGGAGGGGCCCGCGGCGAAGCCGTGGGAGGGTGAGGGTCGGCTGGGCAAGGTTGGCCGACGGCCCTCACCCTTTCGCCTTGCCGATCGCTGCGCTCCCGGAGGCTCAAGCCCTCTCCCATTGGGAGAGGGGAAACTTCCCCGTTCTATTTGAGTCCTTCGCACCGTAAAACGCGGCATCGTCGAACCCGGAGCCCGCATGACCCGTCGCGCCGCCATCATCCTCGCCGCCGGCCAGGGCACCCGGATGAAGTCCGGCCTGCCCAAGGTGCTGCACCCCGTCGGCGGCCGCGCCATGCTGGACCACGCCATCGACGCGGCAGAAGGGCTGGGCTGCGAGCGCGTGATCGTGGTGGTCGGAAACCACAGCCCGGAGGTCCGCGCCCACGTCGAGAAGCGCCTCGGCGCCGCGTCCATCGCCGTCCAGGATCCGCCGCTCGGCACCGGTCACGCCGTGCTGGCCGCGCGCGAGCTGATGGCCGACTTCGACGGCCAGGTGGTCATCACCTACGGCGACGTGCCCCTGATGAAGGCCGCCGACGTCGAAGCCGCCTTCGCCGGTGAGGGCCTGACCGTCGTCGGCTTCGAGGCGCGCGACGCCACCGGCTACGGCCGCCTGCTGATCGACGCCGACGGCGGGCTGGAAGCCATCGTCGAGCACAAGGAGGCGTCGCCGGACCAGTTGAAGGTCACCGCCTGCAACTCCGGCGTCATGGCCGCGCCCTCGCGCCTGCTGTTCGACCTGCTGGCCGAGGTCCGCAACGACAATGCCAAGGGCGAATACTATCTGACCGACGTCGTCGCCCTGGCCCGCGAGCGCGGCGCCCCGACCCGCGCCGTCTTCGCGGCCGAGGACGCCGTCATGGGCGTCAATGCCCAGGGCGAACTGGCCCAGGCCGAGGCCCTGTTCCAGAAGGTCCGCCGCGACGACCTGCTGGCCTCGGGCGTCCGCATGCCCGCCCCCGACACCGTCTTCGTCAGCTGGGACACGACCGTCGAACCGGGTGCCGTGATCGAGCCCTACGTCGTCTTCGGCCCCGGCGCCGTCGTGCGCGCGGGGGCCAGGATCCGCGCCTTCAGCCATGTCGAGGGTGCCGAGGTCGGGCCGGGTGCCGAGGTCGGTCCCTACGCCCGTCTGCGCCCCGGCGCGAAGCTGGGCGACAAGGCCAAGGTCGGCAATTTCGTCGAGGTGAAGAACGTCACCATGGGCGCGGGCGCCAAGGCCAACCACCTGTCCTATCTGGGCGACGGCGTGGTCGGCGCGGGCGCCAACATCGGCGCGGGCACCATCTTCTGTAACTACGACGGCTTCTTCAAACACCGCACCGAGGTGGGGCAGGGGGCCTTCGTCGGCTCCAACAGCTCGCTTGTAGCCCCCGTCACCATCGGGGCCGGCGCCATGGTCGGCTCCGGCTCGGTCGTGACCTCGGACGTCGCGCCCGGCGACCTCGCCCTGGCCCGCGCGCCCCGCACCACGAAGGCCGGCTGGGCCGCCCGCTTCATGGAGACCATGCGGGCGAAGAAGGCGGCGAGGGGCTGAGCGGCCTCACTCCGGCAGGGCGTAGTACCCGTTCGGGATGCGCCTGCAGTCAGGCGCCAAGGGATGCATGACCAGATCGGCGGGCGGCGCGCCGGTCTCCTGATCGACCACGCCCGTCGTGCAGTCGCCGCCGTTGAAGCGCTGCGCCAGAGCGTAGTTGCCTCCCGGTCGCGGCGTGAAGCTGATCAGGTTGGTGCACCCCGTGACCACGGCATAGGCGGCGCGCGGTTGTCCGTAGATTTCCGCCAGCAGGTGCGTCCTCTGGCCGCCCTGCAGCCTGAACGTCGACGAGGTCTGGCCGGCGAAGATTTTCGACATCGGGTCGAAAGCCGCGATCTTCAGGACCTCCCCGCATTCAGCGCCAGAGGACCACGACAGAATTTGTCCCGTGCCATAGGTGCCCAGCTCGGGGTCCCGTGCATAACTGACGCGGGCGGCGTCGGCGGTGTCCGCCGGCTGCACGAAAACCGTTTCGCACGCGCCGCACGCGAGGGTGGCGGCCGCCGACAACATGATGACCGCGTAGCGCTTTCCCATCCCATCTTCCCCCGATAAAGCCGGGGCAGCCCACCACCGATCCGCGGTCCCCGCAAGAGAGCCCAGATGTCCGACCTCCAGAAACGCCGCGCTGGCGAGGCCGCCGCCCTCCGCGTCGAGGCGGGCATGACCGTCGGTCTCGGCACCGGCTCCACCGCCGCCTGGTTCGTCAAGGCTCTGGCGGCGCGGAACCTGCCGAACCTCCGCTGCGTGCCAACCTCCGAGGCCACCGCCGATCTGGCCCGCGAACTGGGCCTGCCGCTGGTCACCTTGGAAGACGTCTCCCGCCTCGACCTGACCGTTGACGGCGCCGATGAGATCGGCCCCGGCCTCGCTCTCATCAAGGGCGGCGGCGCGGCCCTGCTGCGGGAAAAGCTGGTTTGGGAGGCGTCGGCCCGCTGCCTCGTCATCGCCGACGCCGCCAAGGTCGTACCCCACCTCGGCGCCTTCCCCCTGCCGATCGAGGTCGTCGCCTTCGGTCACAAGACCACCGGCAACCGCATCGCGGACGTCCTGATCGACCACGACGTGGCCATGCCCGCCCGCGTCCGCACCGCCGAGCGCGGTCAGGTCCGCACCGACGGCGGCAACCTGATCTACGACGCGAAATGCGGCGTCATCCATGACCCCGCCCGCCTCGCCGACGACCTGAAACTTGTCACCGGCGTCGTCGAACACGGTCTCTTCCTCGACCTCGCCGACGAGGCCATCATCGGCACGGACGCGGGCGTCGAGACGCTGCATCCCTGAGGCAGGCCTCCGCCTTCCTTCCGCGCTTGCCGGGGGTAGAGGGAGATCGCATGCGATCGACCGATCTGGCTCGCGGAGCGAGACGGATGGGGGGTGAGACGCCGGCTTGACCGATGACGTCCCGATACCGGGCCCGGCACCGCTCTTCCTTCTCCCCTTGCGGGAGAAGGTGGCGGCCGAAGGCCGTCGGATGAGGGGTCGCGCGGGCGTATGCCTCATCGCTTGCAACGGCAGGGCCGGAGAGTCCCCTCATCCGTCATGCTTCGCATGCCACCTTCCCCGGCGAGCGGGGAAGGATTGCGTCGGCCGACCCGTCTCCATTGTGACGATCCGCAGCGGAAATCCGCGCGCAATCAACGCTCTCCGAAAAACTTCAGCCTCGACGCCGACATCAGT
>JAESGW010000185.1_pt1 | contig 115528 bp, 84 predicted proteins | sample 9269791 | NCBI WGS metagenome assembly JAESGW01 (sample SAMN16773120, study PRJNA677053) | algae metagenome | isolation source: Aphanocapsa lilacina HA4352-LM1 and co-occurring heterotrophs from near cave... | place: USA: Maniniholo cave, near Haena, Kauai, HI | collected 2009-07-28 | reverse complement strand
GCAATCGCCTGCGCCCTGATAGCTTGCGGTGCGCAGGCGCAGGACAGCGCGCCCGTCCGGGGCGAGAAGGTCTTTACCGGCGAGGTGATGACCAGCTGGGGCAAGAAGGTCACGCCCGAAAATGCGAGGCGCAGCTATCCGCGGCCGCAACTGAAGCGCGCCAAATGGCAGAATCTGAACGGCCTGTGGGATTACGCGATCACCGCGCCGTCGGTGGCGAAACCGACCCAGATGGACGGCAAGATTTTGGTGCCGTTTGCGGTCGAATCGCGGTTGTCGGGCGTGTCGCGCCGCGTCGATCCCGAAGACCGCGTCTGGTACAGCCGCAGCTTCACCGTGCCCGCCGACTGGGCCGGGCAGAACGTCATGCTCAACTTCGGCGCGGTCGATTACGAGGCCAAAATCTGGGTGAACGGCGCGATCGTCGGCGCGCACAAGGGCGGCTTCGACAGCTTCGGCCTCGACATCACCGACTTTCTGAAGCCGGGGGCGAACGAACTGGTCGTCCAGGTCACCGACCCGACCAGCGCGGGCAGCCAGCCGCGCGGCAAGCAGATCCTGAAGCCGGAAGGCATCTGGTACACCGCGGTCAGCGGCATCTGGCAGACGGTCTGGCTGGAGCCGGTGCCCAAGCTGCACATCGCCGATGTCCGCGCCACGCCGGACATCGACCGCGGCACGCTGAAGGTGGATGTCGCGCTGAGCGGCTGGGCCGAGGACACCGACGCCGTCCGCCTGACCGCGCGTTCGGGCGGCAAGACCATCGCCTCGACGATCATCCGCGCCAATCGCCAGGCCACCCTCCCCATCCCCAATCCGCGGCTGTGGTCGCCCGAGGACCCGTTCCTCTACGACCTGACCGCCGAGCTGGTGACGGTGCGCGATCCCTATGCCGGCAAGCCCGAGCGCAACCGCGTCGCCTATGATGCGCGCTACACCAAGGGCGAACGCGGCACCTATGCGGCGGCGCAGGCCACCGGCGCGCCGCGTGACCGGGTCGAGAGCTATTTCGGCATGCGCAAGATCTCGGTCGGCCCCGGCACCGTCGCCGGCCAGCCGGCGCTGCTGCTCAACAACAAACCCTATTTCCAGCACGGCACGCTCGATCAGGGCTGGTGGCCCGACGGCCTCCACACGCCGCCGTCCGAGGAGGCGATGCGCTACGACCTCGAATTCCTCAAAAAGGCGGGCTTCAACATGGTCCGCAAGCACATCAAGATCGAGCCGGCGCGCTATTATTACGACGCCGACCGGCTGGGCGTGCTGGTGTGGCAGGATATGCCTTCGGGCGGCGGCGAGGACCAGTTCCTCGCCGGCACCAGTCAGGCGCAGGCAGTGATGTCGTCCGACATGATGGCGCAGAACCAGGACGAGCTGACGCGCATGATCGGCGATCTGCGCGCCTTTCCCTCGATCGTGATGTGGGTGGTGAACAACGAGGGCTGGGGCCAATATGACGCCGCGATGCTGACGCAATATGTCCGCGGCATGGACCCGAGCCGCACCGTCAACGCGACGAGCGGCTGGCTGGAGACCGCCTCCGAGGTGTCCGACGTGCTCGACATCCACACCTATGAGGATGTGCCCAAGCGGCCCCCGCTGCAGACCGACCGGGCGATCGTACTCGGCGAGTTCGGCGGCATCGGGCTGCCGGTCGAGGAGCATCTCTGGCAGACGGGCGACCGCAACTGGGGATACCAGACCGCGACCGACCAGGCCGACTATATCGCGCGCTACAAGCGCAAGATGGATGAGGTCATCCGCCAGGCGAAGGAGCACGGCCTGAGCGCATCGGTCTACACCCAGACGAGCGATGTCGAGGGCGAGATCAACGGGGTGCTGACCTATGATCGCGCGCGCGCCAAGGCGCCCGCCGAACGACTGGCCGAGATCGTCGCGCCCCTATGGGCCAGGGAGGGCGATCGCTGAGAAGACGCCCGGGTTGCATGACGCTCATTGCGGCGAAACGCGGGCACGTCACGCCGTAATTCAATTGACAATTTGTTTTTATTATTATGAGGTGCGGGCTCCACAGCGGCTGGCTGCCATGAACGGCACCACCATCAAAAAGCGCCGCGGGAAGCTGCAAGGGAGGGGAGCAGGCGCTCCCCGTGCACGAGGGAGGAGTATCGAAATGGATAACATGATGCGGGTTTCGCGACGCCCCGGACAGGGCCGCCTCGCACGCGAATTGATGCTGTCGGCCAGCATGATCGCCGGCTTCGCCGGCATGGCGCAGGCCCAGACGCAGACGCCGCCGCAAGCGCCCCCGGCGCCGCAAGCTACGCCGCCCGCGGCTGCGGATCAGACGGCTGCGGATCAAACGGCAGCCACCCCCACCGATCAAGGTGCCGATATCGTCGTCACCGGCTATCGCGCGTCGATCGAGGAAAGCCTGGCGCAGAAGCGCGAAGCCAACGCCTTCGTCGATGTCATCACCGCCGAGGATATCGGCAAGTTCCCCGACAAGAACGTCGCCGACGCGCTACAGCGCGTGCCGGGCATCGTCATCTCGCGCGACGGCGGCGAGGGCAGCCGCGTCAGCATCCGCGGCCTGCAGGAAGGGCTCACGCTGACGCTGCTCAACGGCAACTTCATCGCCGGCGCGGACAGCGGCGATCCGCAGCGGTCGTTCAACTATGTGCTGCTGCCGTCCAACTTCATCGCCAGCACCGAGGTATACAAATCGCCCGAGGCGCGGCTGGAGGAAGGCGGCGTCGGCGGCACGATCATCCTCAACACCCGGCGGCCGCTCGATCTGCCGGCCTGGTCGGGTTTCGCCTCGGCTGAAGGCACCTATTCGGACACAACCGAGAAGTTCGATCCGCAGCTCGCCGGGCAGATCTCGTGGAAGAACGAGGCCGAGACGTTCGGCGTTCTCGTCGGCGGCGTCTGGCAGAAGCGTTCCAACCGCGAACTGCGCGGCACCACCGAAACCTGGCGCTGGTGGAGCGATCGCGCCGGTCCTGATGGCGATGGTGATCCGCTCACGCCTGCAACCGACGTCAACGGCAATCCGTTCGCCAACGACGACGCCATCTCCTACTGGCCCGGCCAGGGCGTAACCGCCCGCGACGGGACGCATTATTCGGGATATTGGGCGCCGCAATCGGTGAACGCCGAAGTATTCAATCAGGAGCGCGAGCGGTACGGCATCCAGGCGACGGTGCAGATCAAGCCGTTCGAGAACGTCACCGTCACGTCCAACTATTTCCGCTTCCAATATAGCAGCGACTTCACCAGCAACGTGCTGAAAATCCCCGAATGGGGCTATGGCAATTTCTTCACCGGGCCGACCTTCGATTCCAGCGGCACCATTTTCCAGTCGGCACGGTTCGAGGTGCCGGCGGCGGGAACCGAATGCCTGGCCAACACCCCGCCCTGCACCATGGAAACGCCCCAGATCGCCGGCACCTACAGCCGGGAGAAGCAGGTCTCCAACACCTTCGAAACCGAGGTCAAATATGAAGGAGACCGCTTCGACGCCGTGGCGAAGTTCGGCAAGACAAGGGCGACCGGCGGCCCTTCGATGCGCTTCAGTGTCGCGGCCAAGCCACGTCTTACGGTGACCGGGGCGGAGCAGAATGGCAATTTCCTCAGCGCCTGGGATTTCACCGGCGGCAATCTCAACATGGAGTTCTCCCCCGAGCTCCAGGAGAATATCAAGAACGGGATCGCCCAGATCGACATCGGCTCGACCGGATCGAGTTTCACCAACAGCGAACTTGAGCAGCGTTACGCGCAGCTCGATCTGACCCAGCGCTTCGACGGTTTTCTCAGCTCGATCCAGGCCGGCGCGAAGTGGCGCGACCTCGACGTCCATCGCGAAATCGGACGCAACGAATGGTATGTCGATCCGGCAACGGAGCTGCGCTACCAAGACACGCCCGCGGGTGCGATCGCGCGTCCGGAATTTTTCTACGACGAACCGATCGGCAATGTTACCGGCGGCGTCGGCGCGAACCTGTTCCCCGGCATCGATTTCGAGCGGTATCTCAATTATATAAACTCGACCTATGGGCCGTCGGTGCGGGTGCCCGAGCCGGAGAACGTCTATAATCTGAGCGAACGCGTCTGGGCCGGCTATGTCCAGGCCAACTTCGAAAGCGGCGGGTTTCGCGGCAATATCGGCCTGCGGGTCGCCAGTACAAAGCAATCGGGCATCAGCACGGACGAACTGGAATATCTCGATGACTATTGCGTCGACGGTCCGGGAGGGGATTTCGATCCCAACAGGCCGGTCGGATCGGACGGCAACTGCCAGATAATTCCGCTGGAGCAGCGCCGCAGGCGCGTCAACACGCTCGTCGATCAGTCCAAGAGCTATACCGACTGGCTTCCGAGCCTGAACGTTTCCTATGAAGTCACCAGCAACCTGCTGGTGCGCGGCGCGGTCGCGAAGGTGATCGCTCGCCCGGCGATCCACGAACTCGGGAGGCAGCGCTCGCTCACCTTCCGTTCGGCGGCATATGCATTTGACCGGGGCCAGTTCGGCGAGTTCGAAGGCTGGTCGGGCGAAGGCGGCAATGCCGAATTGAATCCGTTCTCCGCGTGGCAATATGATCTGGGCGTCGAATGGTATTTCCAGCGCGGCTCGGTGATTGGTGCTACTCTGTTCCGCAAGGACGTGTCCGATTTCGTCGTGCCGCTGGTGCTCGACGTGACCCGCGAGGTCGCCGGCGAGCAGGTGCTGATCCAGCCCTATTCGACACAGGCCAACGGTTCGGATGCGGTATCGCAGGGCATCGAAGTCTATGCCCAGCACACGCTGGACTTCGGCCTGGGTGCGCAGGTGAACTTCACCTATAACGACACGTCGGTCGCCGAGATCACGCTGGATGGCGAAGTGGTCGGCGAATCCCCGCTGGTGGGAAGCTCCAAGACGCAGATCAACGCATCGGTGTTCTACGAGAATGACAGGCTGCTGGTGCGCGCGTCCTACAACCGCCGGGGCGAGCGGGTGCAGGGGCTTTCTTCGGGGCTGAACATCTATGATGCTCCGTACGAGCAGGTCGACATCAACGCATCCTACGAGCTGATGGACGGGCTGATGCTCAATGCCTCGGTGATCAACCTGACCAAATCGGTGGAGCGCCAGCATCTGGGTAACGACACCGACGATCGTTTCGTGCGCAGCAACTATTTCGGCCGTCGCGCCTATGTCGGCATCACCTATAACTTTTGACGCATCGCGCTTGCGCTGATGTGTCCGGAGTGGCCCCATCTCCCCTCATCCCCTGGGGCCACTCCGTCTTTTTTTTACCGAGCGAAAGGGATCGCATGCCGAGAAAGCTGTTGACGATGCTTGCGGCGCCGGCCCTGCTTCTCTCGGGCTGGGCGATCGCTTCCAACCCGATCGTGCCTGGCTGGTATGCCGATCCCGAGATCCATGTGTTCGGTGGACGATATTGGATCTATCCGACCTATTCGGACCATTTCGGCGAGCCGGACACCTCGGAACGCTTCACGCCGGAGCAGCAGGAGGCGCGCAAGCAGCGGATGGTGCGGCCGTCCTACGGCATCCAGACCTTCTTCAACGCCTTCTCGTCACCCGATCTGGTCAACTGGACCAAGCATGAGCACGTCTTGGATGTCGAGAACGTCGCCTGGGCGGCCTATGCGGTGTGGGCGCCGTCGGTGATCGAGGCGAACGGCAAATACTACATGTTCTTCAGCGCCAACGACATCCAGAGCGACAGGGAAGTCGGCGGCATCGGCCTGGCGGTCAGCGATACGCCGGGCGGCCCGTTCAAGGACGCCATCGGCAAGCCGCTGATCGACAAATTCCACAACGGCGCGCAGCCGATCGACCCCTTCGCCTTCCGCGACAAGGACGGGCAGGTCTATCTCTATTATGGTGGCTGGAAGCACGCCAACGTCGTCAAGCTGAGCGCCGACATGAAGTCGATCGTTCCGCACGCGGACAGGTCGATGTTCAAGGAGATCACCCCGCCCGGCTATGTCGAGGGGTCGTTCATGATCGAACGGAACGGCACCTATTATCTGATGTGGTCCGAAGGCGGCTGGACCGGCCCGGACTATAGCGTCGCCTATGCGATGGGGCCGGGTCCGTTGGGTCCGTTCAAGCCGATGGGCAAGATCATGGCGCAGGACCTGCGCATCGCGCGTGGGGCCGGGCATCATTCTGTGGTCAATGTGCCCGGAACGGACGAATGGTACATTGCCTATCACCGCCGCCCGCTCGACACGGACAGGGGCGAACACCGCCAGCTCGCTATCGAGCGGATGATGTTCAACGCGGATGGCACCATCCGTCCGGTTGTGCTGACCAACGAAGGCGTGAAACCGCGTCCGATAAGGGGAGACAAGGGGTGAGGAACGGCTTGGGCAAGGCGCTACGCGGCGCGCTGACATTTGTGGTGGCAGGCGCGATGATCATTCCGGCGCCGGCCGTTTTGGCGCAAGAGGCCGCTCCTGCCCCCGCCGGCGAAGCGCTGGTCGATCTGGTCAACCCGCTGATGGGCACCGATTCCAGCTTCGAGCTGTCCTACGGCAACACCTATCCCGCGGTCGCCGTGCCGTGGGGGATGAACTTCTGGACCCCGGTCACTGGCAAGATGGGCAATGGCTGGGGCTATATGTACGATGACAACAAGATCAGCGGCATCAAGCAGACCCACCAGCCCAGCCCGTGGATGAACGACTACGCCGCCTTCGAGCTGATGGCGGTGACCGGGCCGGTGCGGATCAAGCAGGAGGAGCGCGCTTCCTGGTACAGCCACAAGGCCGAGGAAAGCCGCCCCTACAAGTACAAGGTCTATCTGGCCGACCATGACGTGACGGCGGAGGTCGTCCCCACCCACCGCGCCGCGCAGTTCCGCTTCACCTTTCCCGAAAGTGACGACGCCCACATCGTCCTCGATGCCTATAATGAAGGCTCGATGGTCACCGTCGATGCCAAGCGGCGGCGGATCACCGGATACGCCCGCAACAACAGCGGCGGCGTGCCGGCCAATTTCCACAATTATTTCGTCCTCCAGTTCGACCGCGACTTCACCGTCTCGCGCACCTGGGACGAGAACTGGCAGCTGCATGACGCGCCCAGGAGCGAAGGCGCGCATGTCGGCGCGGTCGTCAGCTTCAAGACCAGGAAGGGCGAGCAGGTCGGCGTCAAGGTCGCCTCCTCGTTCATCAGCCCCGAACAGGCCCTTCGCAATCTGGAAAGCGAAGTCGGCAAGGACAGCTTCGCGCAGACCGAGACCAAGGCGAAGGCCGAGTGGGAGAAGGAACTCTCCCGCATCCGCGTGACCGATCCCGATATCGACAACCGCCGCACCTTCTATTCGGCGCTCTACCGCATGCTGCTGTTCCCCCGGCCGCTGCATGAGATCACCGCCGCGGGGAAGACCGTCCATTACAGCCCGTATGACGGCAAGGTGCACGACGGTTATCTCTATACCGACAACGGCTTCTGGGACACCTGGCGCGCCGTCTTCCCCTTCTTCGCGCTGATGTATCCCGAGTTCGACAGCAAGGTGATGCAGGGGCTGGTCAACACCTACAAGCAATCGGGCTGGCTGCCCGAATGGGCGAGCCCGGGTCACCGCAACGTGATGATCGGCTCCAACTCGGCGATCATCATCGCGGACACCTATCTGAACGGCGTGCGCGGCTTCGACGTCGAGACGCTCTATGAGGCGATGGTCAAGAACGCGACGACATCGCAAGGGCGCCCGCGCGACGAGCGGGGCCGGGTGCTGACCGCGGTCGGGCGCGAGGGCGTCGAATATTATAACCGCCTCGGCTACGTTCCCTATGATGTCGGCATCAACGAGAATGCCGCGCGCACGTTGGAATACGCCACCGCCGATTTCGCCCTGTCACGCCTCGCAACGGCACTCGGCAAGACAGAAGACGCCAAGAAATACGCCGCCCAGGCGCAGAACTACCGCAAGCTCTACGACACGCAGAGCGGCTGGATGCGCGGGCGCAACCAGGACGGCAGCTGGTCGACGCCGTTCAACCCGCTGAAATGGGGCGATGCCTTCACCGAGGGCAATTCGCTCCATTACAGCTGGTCGGTGATGCAGGACGTGCAGGGGCTGATCGACCTGATGGGCGGCGACAAGAAATTCGTCGACCGGCTCGATTCGATCTTCACCACCGCGCCGCTGTTCGACGACAGCTATTACGGCCAGACGATCCACGAGATCCGCGAGATGCAGATCGTCAACATGGGCCAGTACGCGCACGGCAACCAGCCGATCCAGCACATGATCTATCTCTACGACTGGGCCGGCGCGCCGTGGAAGACGCAGTACCATGCGCGCGACATCATGAAGAGGCTCTACTCCTCCGCGCCCGATGGCTATCCGGGGGATGAGGATAACGGCCAGACCTCGGCCTGGTATGTCTTCTCCGCGCTCGGCTTCTATCCCGTCACGCCGGCGGTGGGCGAGTACGCCATCGGCAGCCCGCTGTTCCAGAACGTCCAGCTCACCATGCCGAATGGCAAGACGCTGACGATCGAGGCCGAGAATAACGGGCCGAAGAACGTCTACATCCAGTCGGTCACCTTCAACGGCCAGCCGCACGACAAGACCTGGCTCGACCGCGAGGCGCTGCAGCAGGGCGGCACGCTGCGCTTCGTCATGGGCGCGGAGCCCAACAAGCAATGGGGCAGCAGTAAATCGGCCGCGCCCTTCTCGATGAGCGCACCCAAGGGGAAATGAGCCGATGAACCTCAGTCGTCGCGATATGATTGCGAGTGCGGGCGCGCTTGCCCTGTCGGCCGCTTTGCCGGGCGCCGCGTTCGCCGCGCAGCAGGTGACCAAGCGGCCGCCCAAGAGCGCGCGCGGCTTCACCAGCCGCGCGGTCGAAGCCGAGATCGTGCGGGTCAAGAAGAAGATCGGCGACCCCGAGCTCGCCTGGCTGTTCGAGAATTGCTACCCCAACACGCTCGACACCACCGTCCAGCTCGGCGAGGTCGATGGCAAGCCCGACACCTTCGTCATCACCGGCGACATCAACGCGATGTGGCTGCGCGACAGCTCGGCGCAGCTGCAGACCTATGTCCATCTGACGCCCAAGGACCGGGCGCTCCGCCGGCTGTTCCACGGCGCGCTGCAGCGGCAGGCGCGCTGCATCCTGATCGACCCCTATGCCAACGCCTTCATGAAGGACCCGGCCGCCAAATCGAACCTGCCCGCGATCAGCGACGCGACCGACATGAAGCCGGGCGTCGCCGAGCGGAAATGGGAGATCGATTCGCTCTGCTATCCGATGCGGCTGGCGCACGCCTATTGGACCGCGACGAGGGACAAGGCTCCGTTCGACGATCTGTGGGCGAGCGCGATGAGGGTCGCGGTCGATACGCTGCGCGTCCAGCAGCGCAAGAACGATCCCGGCCCCTATCATTTCCAGCGGGTCGACAAGTCGCCGACCGAAACGCTGATGTTCGGCGGCTTCGGCGCGCCGACACGCAAGGTGGGGCTGATCCATTCTGGCTTCCGCCCATCCGACGACGCCTGCCTTTATCCGTTCCTGATCCCGTCCAACCTGTTCGCCGTCTCGGCGCTCGGCATGCTGGCGCACGTGCTGCGCGAGACGCGCGGCGACGGCGCCGCGGCGCGCGAGGCCGAGGCGCTGGCGGCCGAGGTGCGCGTCGCGCTCGACGCGCATGGCAGGATGCCCGACGGCCAGGGCGGCGAAGTGTGGGCCTATGAGGTCGATGGCTATGGCAATGCGATCTTCATGGACGACGCCAATGTGCCGAGCCTGTCGGCGCTGCCGCTGCTCGGCTCGGCCAAGCGCGACGATCCGCTCTACCGCCGCACCGCCACGCTCGCCTGGAGCGAGCGCAATCCCTATTTCTTCAAGGGGAGCGCGGCGGAGGGCATCGGCGGCCCGCATATCGGCATGGACATGGTCTGGCCGATGTCGCTGATCACCCGCGCGCTGATGAGCGACGATCAGGCGGTGATCCGGCAATGCCTGCGCACGCTGAAGACCACGCATGGTGGCACCGGCTTCATGCACGAGAGCTTCCACAAGGATGATCCGGCGAAGTTCACGCGGAGCTGGTTCGCCTGGGCGAACGGCCTGTTCGGCGATCTGATCCTGGACATCGAGCGCCGCAACCCCGCGCTGATCGCGGGGCAGATCTGAGATGGTGTTGAGCACCAATCGGCGGCAATTGCTGGCGGGAACCGGGCTGGTGGCGCTGGGCGGCCTGTCCGGATGCGCCAGCTGGGCGCGGACGCCCGAAGCAGGCAAGCCCGATCTGTTCGTCGGCACCGGCGGGCACGGCCACACCTTTCCGGGCGCGTCGCTGCCCTTCGGCATGGCGCAGCTGAGCCCCGACACCGACAATGCGCGGTGGGACGCGTGTTCGGGCTATCACCGCACCGACGGCTCGATCATGGGCTTTTCGCACACCCATCTCTCGGGCACCGGCATCGGCGACATGCTCGATGTGCTGGTGGTGCCGACGCGCGGCAAGCTGGAGCTGGTGCCGGGCGCGCTCGACAATCCGGATACGGGTTACCGCCAGCGCTTTTCCGAAGAGCATGCCGAGCCGGGCTATTACCGGGTGAAGCTCGAATCCGGGGTGCAGGCCGAACTGACCGTGACCGAGCGGTGCGGCCTCCACCGCTACCGCTTCCCGCAAGGGCCGGGGCATATCCTGATCGACTTCGCCCATATGATCCTCGACAAATGGGACAAGGGGGCGCTGATCGAGGCAGCCTCGCTCGCGCTCGCGCCGGACGGCACATTGAGCGGCAGCCGGCAGATCAACCGCTGGGCCAAGGGGCGGCACATCCATTTCGCGATGCAGCTTTCACGCAAGCCCGATCGCGTCCAGTTCTTCGGCGACGGCGATGCGCCAGCGGCCGAGGGTGCGACCGCGATCGCCGGCAAGAGCCTGAAGGTCGCGCTGTTCTACGATGATGCCGGGGGCGACCCGATCCTGATCAAGACCGGCCTCTCCGGTATCGATCTCGATGGCGCACGCGCGGCGCTCGCGGCCGAGGCGCCGGACTGGGATTTCGACGGCGCGTGCAAGAAGGCGCGGCAGATCTGGAAGCGCGAACTCGATTGCGTCCGCGTCGAGGGCGGGACCGAGGATCAGCGCACGATCATGGCGAGCGCGCTCTATCATGCGTTCCTCGCCCCAACGCTCTTCACCGATCGCGACGGCCGCTATGTCGGGCTCGACCGGCAGGTGCATCAGGCGCCCGAGGGCGAACTGGCCTTCAGCACCTATTCGCTGTGGGACACCTATCGCGCGCTGCATCCGCTACTGACGCTGGTCCAGCCCGAGCGGTCGGCGGTCTTCACCCGCGATCTGATCCGCCAGACGCAGCAAAGCCCTTACGGCCCGCCGGTCTGGCCGCTGCAGGGGGTCGAGACCGGCACGATGATCGGCTGGCACGCGGTCGTGGTGCTGGCCGAGGCGAAGGTGAAGGGGATCGAGGCGGACTATGCCGCCGCCTGGCCCAATATCCGCCGCCGCGCATTCGATCGCACCTTCAAGGACAGCGATAGCTCGCTCGGCCGCGGTTTCTATTACGATCTCGGCTACATCCCCGCCGACAAGGTCTGGGAGTCGGTCAGCCGCACCCAGGAATATGCCTATGACGACTGGGCGATGGCAGTGCTCGCCGATGCCGCGGGCGCGAAGGACGATGCCGAGGCGCTGCGCAAGCGGAGCCTCAATTACCGCAACGTGCTCGACGCCTCGATTGGCTTCGCGCGGCCCAAATTCTCGGACGGGAAATGGTGGGAGCCGTACGATCCCATCCAGATCGGCCACGATCCGAAGAAGCATCGCGATTACACCGAGGCGAACGGCTGGCAGACGACCTTCCTCAACCAGCACGACATCTACGGCCAGATCGAAATGTTCGGCGGCGACAAGGCGTTCGAGACCAAGCTCGACGCCTTCTTCAACGCGCCATCGACCTTGCCCGACAATGCGCCGCCCGATATCTCCGGGCTGGTCGGGCAATATGCCCACGGCAACGAGCCCGATCAGCACGCGCCCTATCTCTACGCTTTTGCCGGCGCGCCGCATAAGACGCAGGCGATGGTCCGGCGGCTGCTGACCGAGATGTACAAGGCCGACCCCGACGGCGTGATCGGCAACGACGATTGCGGCCAGATGAGCGCGTGGTTCATCCTCTCCGCGCTCGGCTTCTATCCGGTCGATCCGGTCAGCGCGGTCTATGTCTTCGGCTCACCCCTGTTCGACGACGCGGAGGTCGCGCTGGGCGGCGGCAAGACGCTGCGCATACGTGCGCGCGGCAACGGGCCGGACGCCCCCTATGTCCAATCGATCCGCTGGAACGGCAAGCCATGGACCCGCAACTGGATCGATCACGCCGCGCTGGCCCAGGGCGGCGAGCTCGAATTCGAGATGGGCGCGAAGCCATCGCGCTTCGGGTCGGCCAAGGCAGATCGTCCGCCATCCTTCGGTCGGACGGCGGAGACACATGCATGAACGTCAGATCGAATGACGGGCTGACGCAGCGGCTGCCGCTCGCCGGCGTCGAGCTGGGCGGGACCAAGTGCATCGTCACGCTGGCGCATGGCCCCGGCGTGGTTCTCGATCAGCGCACGGTTCCTACGACGACGCCCGAAGAGACGCTGCCCGCGATCATCGCGATCCTCAAGGAATGGCAGGCGGCTGGCGGTTTTCGGGCGCTGGGCATTGCTTCTTTCGGGCCGCTCGAATTGAATCCCGATTCCCCCCGGCACGGCCAGATATTGAACACCAACAAGTCCGGCTGGCCCGGCACCGAGGTGCTGCACCTGATCTCCGCCCCGTTCGATGTGCCGACCGGCTTCGACACCGATGTCAACGGCGCGGCGCTTGCGGAAATTCGCTGGGGCTGCGCGCGCGGCCTGGAGGATTTCGCCTATGTCACCGTCGGCACCGGGATCGGCGTCGGGCTGATCGTCCATGGACGACCGACGCGCGGGATCGGCCATAGCGAGATCGGCCATCTGCGCGTGCCCCGCACTCCGGGCGACGCGCATCGCAGCGTCTGCGACTTCCACACGGACTGCGTCGAGGGCCTCGCCTCCGGCACCGCGCTGGTGGCGCGTCTCGACGGGCGCGAGGTGAATGACGCCGCGCCGGACGATCCGGTCTGGACGCCGATGGTCGATGCGCTGGCGGCGATGTGCCATGCGCTGGTCTGTTCGACCGGCCCGCACCGCATCGCGATCGGCGGCGGGGTGGTATCGGGACAATCGCATCTGCTTCCCCGGATCGAGGCGATGCTGATCGACAGCCTGAACGGCTATCTCGACCTGCCGAATCCCAGCGATTACATCGTTGCGCCGCTGCTGGGCGCCTCGGCCGGCCCCCTCGGCTCGATCGCCCTCGCCGCCGACGCCGCCGAGACGGCGGGCGATCGGAAGGCGCGCGCAACGATGCGTAGCTAAGGTCGCCAACGTCGGATCGCGCGGTCATCGCCTTTGCCGGATTGACCAATCCTGCCGGCATGTGCCAGTGCCGCATCTTCAAACCCGGACCGTGAGCCGCGTTTGAAATGCGGGTGTAGCTCAATGGCAGAGCAGAAGCTTCCCAAGCTTACGACGAGGGTTCGATTCCCTTCACCCGCTCCATTCTTTTCAATAGCTTAGGGGCGTCCTCGCCAAGCGTTCCGACTCATTTTCGTGTCGGAATTCCGGCTCAGGTTACTTCCGCTGAGCGTTTGGCCGTGCACCTCCATCGGCCAGGCGTCGTGCCAAAACTGTTCGCGAACGATCGGGTAAAGTGGCTTTGGTCCGAAAAGCCGCATTCGGCGGCGATCTCGGCGAGCGACAGGGTGTTCGCCTCCAACAGACCCGCCGCCCGCACGATTCTTTGACGGACGAACCAATGATATGGCGCGACGCCCACCGTGTTGGCGAACGCCTTGATGAAATGATTCACCGAAAGATCGAGCCGGTCGGCGATCTCGGCCAACGGAACGGCGCGGTCGCCCTTCCCCGACATGAGTTCCTGAGCGACCTTGACCTGCCACGGCGCGAGACGCGCGCGATCGGCAAGGCGACGCATGGGCCGCACGCCGCCGCGGGTCGGATTCATGCGACTGGCCGGCATCAAGCACGCCCCTGTTGTTCTCGCCATCCTCTGGAACCAAAGATGTGCCGCATCGCGACGCTGCCCCTTCAAGTCCCTACAGATCTGACACTTGCGGGAAGAAGTTCGGCAATCCATTCACGGACCTCGCGGCCCGCTCCGATGGTTGCTGCACGGCAGAACGGCCGCTGCCGGAACGACCGGGGAAATCGCGATTGCCAGCTTTTCCGTGCGATCCGGCCTTCAATAGAGGCTTTGGGTGCATGTTTTCCAACGGACGTCCGTCACGACCAGGAACGACGAACTGGTCTGTGCGCACGATGGATAAGCGGCGGACATAGGCACACCCGACTGCGGTTACCTATCCTGCCCTTACCTTGCGTCAGACAGCAATCAGCCGTCCGCTGGTTGCAATGGCGACCGCATGGATCTTGTTCACCGCGCTCAGCTTGCCGACCGCGTTGCCGAGATGAAATTCGACGGTGCGCCCGGCGATGCCCAGCGCCGTCGCGCTGGCCGAGACGGTCCAGCCGATCGCCGCCAGCCGCAGGCATTCGATCTCGCGGTGAGTCAAAGGTGGGGGCGCATTGCTCGCGTCCGCGATGGGCAGCAATATCTTGGCAAGCGCATGGAACTGGGCGGCGGTGAATGCGAGCTCGGGCGCGCGTTCCTCGAGAAGCCGCACGGCTTGCGCCTCATCGACGCCGAACAGGCTGAGATAGGCGGGACCCGCCAGATAATCCTGCACCGGCAACGCGATCCCGGCACCGATACCGCGCGCGCGTTCCGAATCGAGCCAGTCGCGCTGACACCGGGTCATTTCGGCGCCACCGCGCGTCGACCACGCAAATGGCGCGAAGGACGATCGAACAGCGGCGATGGAAGGATCGTCGAACAGCCAGGCATCGGCCTCGCTCGCCACGCTCTCGCTCGTCGCGGTCGATATGAAGCGGATTGGTCGATCTCGCTCGGTGTGCCCCGCGCCGCAAGGCAGATGGCCGAGATGCAAGTAGCGTCCACCGTAAAAGCCCAGGCTGCGCGCGAATTGCCGGAGCCATTTCCGCAGCGCGTCGGGGCTGTGGCAGCCACTCAAATCGCGACCCGGAGATGGCTTTGTGGATGAGGCGATATCTGTCGCCGACGATGGCGACCCCGCAAGATGCCCGTCCCGGCCGCCCTCGTCCTCTGATACGCCGCTCAACAACATTAGGCTGCCCCCGCTAGTGACAGGACACGGTAACCATCAGGTTCCGGCAAAGATTTATTGCGACAGATCGATGACAAATACTGACCGGCATTCGGAGGCGCCGGGCAGAAAACCCTACGCCTGATGCCCTGCGACTGAACGATCGCTTTGATCGACGCCCCTATCTGGTTGTCCGGTTGTTCGATGCGAGACCGGTAGTCGTGGAGGAATCGATCTCGACGACAAAATCCATTGGCGACGGGAGCGTTGGCGGAACCGGCGGCAAAGGCGTCGCCCGCTGCAGCGCGGCAAGCGCGGCCGAGTCGAGCAATTCGGATCCCGAGCTCTCGTGAATCCAGCTATCCAGCAGCGCCCCGCCCCGGTCGATCCGAAACGCGAGCTGCGTGATGCCGGCGAGCCGCTGACGGCGGGCCTCGACGGGGTAACGGCTATGACGGGCGATCAGTTCGTTGAGCCGCCGCTGATAATCGTCGAGCGCGGAAGCGATGGCCGTGGCCGACGCGCTGGTCGCGGCCGGCTCCGGCACGACGGCGGCGCCGAGCGACCCCGATCGCGTTGCCGCCATGGCAACCTCGACCGGTTTCTGCATGCTCTCGACCGCCAAGCGATGACTTCGCGCGGCCGATTCTGCCGTATCATCCACCGGGATCTTGATGGCACGCGGGCTGGGGTGCGCTTGCATCTGGTCCAGTGGGATCATCTCGATGACGAGCGGCGCGCGCCAGGCCTCACGTTGGCCGTTATGTGGTTGTGCGGGCGAAATGGCCCACAAAAAGCCACCCAGCAGCGCCGCATGCCCAACGCACGAGAACGTCATTCCGGCAATATTTATCCGATTGGGAACGAGCATGAAATCTCGCAATATCACTGGCAGATAACCTCTAAAGCACCGCTTTTGGACTCCTGTGTGACAAACCCGGGCAATCCGTCTCAGTCCTGTGGGTTATCACAGCTTAGACGCCATGCGCCTCGGACTAAGGAGGTGAAATGGAAAGCTTGCCGCCCCGCACGCACGTTGCAACGGCCGGACCAGACACTTCGTCGCCCCGTGCTTCGGGCAGAGACGCCGAGAGCCTCCTGGCGATCGGCCGACGGGTGCTGGCGACCGAGGCGGAGGCGCTTTGGTCGCTCGGCACCGTGCTCGACCAGTCCTTCGTCGCCGCGGTCGATATGCTGCTGGCAACCAAGGGCCGGATCATCGTCTGCGGCCTCGGCAAATCGGGCCATATCGCCCGCAAGATCGCCGCGACGCTGGCGGCGACCGGCAGCCCGGCATGCTTTCTCCATGCCGGTGAGGCGATGCACGGCGATCTCGGCGTCATCATCGCCGCCGACAGCTTGCTGATCCTCTCAAATTCGGGCGACACCCGTGAATTCGGGGCGATCCTCCGCCGCGCCGAACTGTTGGCGGTACCGGTCATCGCCATGACCTCGAACCCGGGTTCACCGCTCGCCGAAGCGGCCGATATCTGCCTGTTGCTCCCGGCGATTCCCGAGGTCTGCCGCTATGGCAGCTCGCCCACCACATCGACGACCATGATGCTCGCGCTGGGCGATGCCCTTGCGGTGGCGGCGATGCAGGTACGCGACGTCCAGGCGGAGGACTTGCGAAGGCTGCATCCGGGGGGGCGTTTGGGTCTCGATCTGGTCGTCGTCGACAGCTTCATGCACAGGGGCGGCGCACTGCCGCTCGTCGCGGCGGACATGGGCATGCAGGATGTTCTCAGCTGCATCGCGGCCGGAGGCTTTGGGGTGGCGGGGGTCATCGACGATCACGAACGATTGATCGGCGTCATCACCGATGGCGACATTCGGCGTCACGCATTCATGCTCAGCGGAGCGACGGCGGCAGATGTCATGACCACGCGCCCGCGCACGCTGTTCGTCGGCGCGGTGGCGCGCGACGCGCTCGCCATTCTTTCCGAAGCACGGATCACGTCGCTGTTCGTGATCGACAATGCGATCGAGCGACGGGTCATGGGTCTGATCCATATCCACGACCTGCTCCGTCTCGGGATCGGCTGAGTGGATCTGTCCGCCGCACCGGATCGTCGGGCAGCGACGCTTCCCAAAACAGCGGTTATCGTGCCGGCGCGCTTCGGATCGTCACGCTTCCCGGGCAAGCCGCTGGTTCCGCTGCGCGGTGTCGGAGGATTGGCCAAACCGCTGATCGAGCGCAGTTGGGATGCCGCGCGCGCGATCGCCAGCACCTCGATGATCTGGATCGCGACCGACGATATCCGGATCGCCGACGAAGCGGCGCGGTTTGGTGCGCGGGTCGTGCTGACCTCACCCGATTGCCGGAACGGCACCGAGCGCTGCTGGGAGGCAGTCAACGCCGCGGAAATCGACGCGGACATCATCGTCAACCTGCAGGGCGATGCCCCGCTGACGCCGCCGCTCGCCGCCGAGGCGTTGATCGACGCGATGCTTTCCGATCCGTCGATCGCGGTCGCGACCCCGATGATCCGCTGCTCTCCCCTGCTGCTCGATCGCCTCCATTTCGAGGAGCGGTGCGGCCGCGTGGGCGGAACGACCGTGGTCTTCGACGAATTGTCGAACGCGCTCTATTTCTCGAAGCGCGTTATCCCCTATGTTCCGGAGCGCATGGCCGAGGCGCCCGTCTATCTGCATCTGGGGCTCTATGCCTATCGCCGCGAGGCCCTTGCCCGCTATGCGGCGATGGCCCCTTCAGCGAACGAGCTGGTCGAAGGGCTGGAGCAGTTGCGGTTCCTCCACGCCGGTATATCGGTGCGGATGATCGAGGTGGCCGATCCGCCCGGCGGGCTTTGGGAGGTCAACAATCCGGGCGATATCGTCACGGTAGAGGCCGCGCTGGCCGAGCGGCGGCTTGCCTGAGCATCGCGGCCGGCCAGAGGTGATACGATGCGGCTTTGTGGCCATGACGTCGGCGGCGACCGACCCCTTTTTCTGATCGCTGGACCATGTGCGCTGGAATCCGAGGCGCTTGCGCTCGGCGTCGCCGAGCGGGTGCGTGCCGTCGCCGACCGGCTCGGCATGCTGGCGATCTTCAAGGGCTCGTTCGACAAGGCGAACCGGACATCGGGCAATGCCTATCGCGGCCCCGGCATCGATGAGGGGCTGGCGATCCTGGCCAAGGTGCGTCGCGAGACCGGACTGCCGACCCTGACCGACGTGCACGATGTCGCCCAGGTCGATCAGGTCGCCGCCGTCGTCGACGTCCTCCAGACCCCGGCCTTTCTTGCCCGCCAGACCGATCTGATCGCCGCCGTCGCCCGCTCGGGCCGCCCGGTCAACATCAAGAAGGCGCAATATATGGCGCCGTGGGACATGACGCATGTTCTGGACAAGGCGCGCGCCGCCGCGCGCGACGCCGGTCTAGACGATGATCGCTTCCTGCTGTGCGAGCGCGGAACCAGCTTCGGCTACAACGCGCTCGTCACCGATCTGCGCAGCCTGGCGGTAATGGCCGAAACCGGCGCGCCGGTGATCTTCGACGCGACGCACTCGGTCCAGCTGCCGGGCGGCAAGGGTGCGAGCTCGGGCGGCGAGCGGCGGCACATACCTGCATTGTGCCGGGGCGCGGTGGCGGCGGGAATCGCCGGCCTGTTCCTCGAAACCCATCCCGACCCCGACCACGCGCTTTCCGACGGACCCAACGCCTGGCCGCTGGATCTGCTCGAACCGCTGGTCGAACGGTTGGTCGCGCTGGACCATTGGGTGAAGCAGGCCGGCGATTACCCCGCCGCCTGACGTTACGACCCGCTGGCCGCCGGTGCGGCTGGCAACGCCTCGCGGTTGAACGTGATCGTGCTGATCTTGGAGTCGAGGCCCTGGACGACCGCCGCGGTCAGATCGTTCGCCATGTTGCCGCCGATCACGCTGTTGCGATCGACCAGCAGTCCGCAATTCCGCTGGCGGTAGATCTGCGCGATGACCGGCTGGATCTCGGTCGATACGCGATCGAGCGCCTTGACGCGGGTCGCCTCGATCTCCCGCTGGCGTTGCGCCGCCTTCAGCTGGAGCGGCTGCAGCTTCGCCGACAGCGCCTGCTCGCGCGCCTGGCGCTGCTCCGCCGACAGTCGCGCCGCCTCGCCCTGGAAGGTTTTGATTTCGGTTTCGATGGGCTGACGCTCGCGATCGACCTCGGCCTGCGCTTCCTGCGACAGCACGCGCAGCCGCGCGGTCGCCGCCTGCCCGACCTTGGCGTTGGCGAATACCGCCTCGCGCGACACCAGGCAGACTCCCGCCACGACAGGCCCGCCAAGGCCCTGTGTCTGCGGCGCGGGACTGGCGTTTTGCGCCTCCGCCGTTCCCGCCAAACCAATACCGACAACGAGGATCAACGAAATACGCATGGTTCCGGCTCTCCACTGCTTTGCGACGAGGCGCCCATCCCGACTCGGATAGGTTTTGCGCTCAGGGCGATAGGCGGGTCGATGTGCTCCCGCGCCTGTGGCTTTCCGCAGGCAACATCCGGTGCGCGACCGGCGATACTGCAAAGGCGGCGTTCGATCGTCGCATCATGGGACGGGCATGACGACGGACGAGACTTCTGATCGTGGCGGAGACGGGCCGGCTGCGGCGTCGGCCAAGGCCATCTTGCGCGCGCCGCCGTTTCCCGGCGCGCGGCCCAGGGGATGGCCACGATCGCGTCTTGCCGACGGTGCAGGGTCGGTCGGCGACCGCGAGACGATGCCGGTCTCGCTGCTCGCCGAAGCGATGGCGCGGACCCGCACCGGCGGCAGCTTCTGGATGGACCAGCCGCGCGATCGTCCCTTCGCCACCCTGATCCACGCACGGTCGGCGCGCGAAGCCAGATCACTCACCGACCGATGGCGGACCGTTGATGGCGGTATGGCCGTGTCGGTGCCCCGCGCGCGCTGGTCGACCGCCCTGCGCAAGACGGCTGGCCACGGATTTCAGGTCATTCCGGACGACAGCGATCTCTGGCCCTGGATCGGGCGCGCGCGGCTGATCGTCGCGTCCGCGCGCTCCGAATTGGCATTGCTTGCGGCCGCCGCCGGCAAGACCATCACCGATCCGGTAACCGCCCGCCCGATCCCGCACACCGGCCTGCTGGATGCGCTCGGCGACCGGATCGGCGCGTTCGACTATTTCGATCCCTTTGACGGCACACCCATCGATGCTGGCCGCTGGATCGAGATCCTCGGCGAGTGGCGGCGCATGATCGACGCGAACCGCCAGATCGGCGCCGCGTACGGTATCTCGCTCTGGAAGCGCCCCGCCATTGCGCGGTTTCTTTGGTCCGGCGCGGCGCGCGGGATCGGGCAACGCGCTCCGGCCAAGGCGATCGCCATCTGGCCTTCACGGACGCCCGCCGACGTAACGGCGCGGGCCGAGTCCGCCGATGTGCCCGTGATCCGGATCGAAGACGGCTTCATCCGTTCGGCCGGCCTGGGCACGCTGTTGCATCCGCCTCAGTCGATCGTCGTCGATCGCCTGGGCATCTATTATGACCCGCACCGTGCAAGCGACCTCGAAGTCCTGCTTGCCGAGATCGACCTGGACGATCGGCTGCGCGCCCGTGCCGCAAAGCTCATCCGCGCGCTGACCGATCACGGCATCACGAAGTACGGCACCGGCGGATCTGCGCGGGAGACGCTGCCCCGCGCCCGCCGTCATATACTGGTGACCGGCCAGGTCGAAGACGATCAAAGCGTCCTGCTTGGCGGCGGGGATGTCGGGGGCAATCTCGATCTGCTCCACCGTGCGCGCGCCGAGGAGCCTGACGCCTGCATCATCTACAAGCCGCATCCGGATGTGGTCGCCGGCCTGCGCAAAGGCCATGTGGACCGGTCCGAAGCGCTGCGCCACGCCGATCTGGTGCTGACCGACGGCGCGATGACGGCGCTGTTCGGGCAGGTCGATGCGGTCCATGTCCTGACGTCGCTCGCCGGCTTCGAAGCCTTGCTGCGCGGCAAGGAGGTCGTCACCCATGGCCAGCCCTTCTATGCGGGCTGGGGTCTGACGAGGGACCTGGCAGCCCCCATCGCGCGCCGGCAGCGGCGATTGTCGCTCGAAGAACTCGTGGCCGGCGCTCTCATCCTCTATCCGCGCTATCTCGATCCGGAGACGCGGCTGCCCTGCCCGCCCGAAATACTGGTGCGCCGCATGGCCGGGCGGCAGCGCCCCCGTGCCGGCATCCTCCAGGCGTTGCGGACGCTCCAGGGCAGGCTCGCGATCGCACGCCGGACGCTGGCGGGCGCCGCATCATGATCGCCGCCACCGGCCGATCCTTTCTGTTTCTGCAGGGTCCGCCCGGACCGTTTTTCTCGCAACTCGCGCAGGGGCTGATGGCGAAGGGACACGTCTGCCGCCGGGTCAACTTCAACGGCGGCGATTGGCTGGGCTGGCGCCTTGGCGGCAAAGACGATTTCATCGCCGGGCATGCCGATTGGCCAGACTATCTGTCGGCCCTGATCGATCGCCGCGCGATCACCGACATCATCCTGTTCGGCGACTGCCGCCCGCTCCATCGTGCGGCGCGGGCGATCGCCGCGATGCGCGGGGTCGTCGTCCATGTCTTCGAGGAGGGTTATATCCGGCCCGACTGGGTCACGCTCGAACGGGGCGGCGTCAACGGCCATTCGGACCTGCCGCGCAACCCGGCCGAATATCTTCGCCTCGCAGCCGATCTGCCGCCGGTATCCGTCTTCCCGCCCGTCCCGGCCGAATTCGGCCGGCGCGCGATCGAAACCATTGCCTATTTCCTGACCGCCTGGGCGCTGACCCCGCGGTTTCGACATTATCGCTCACACCGGCCGCACCGGTCGATCGCCGAAGCCGCCGGCTGGCTTCGGCGATTGGCGCTGCGGCCGCTCGCGGTACGCCGGTCAGCGGCGGCGATCCGCGCGATCGGGACGAGCCCCTATTTCGTCGTCCCCTTGCAGCTCGATTCCGATCACCAGATCAGGACCCATTCGCCGTTCGAAGGCATGGCGGAGGTCATCGAGGTCATCGTCGCGTCGTTTGCGCGGCACGCCCCGGACAATGTCATGCTGGTGGTCAAGCAACATCCGCTCGACAACGGCCTGCGGCACTGGCGCCGGATCGTCCGCGCCACCGCCCGCAGACATCACATCGATCGGCGCGTGCTGTTCGTCGAACAAGGTGACGTCGAGGCGCTCGTTGTCCAGGCGGCCGGGGTCGTGACGGTGAACAGCACGACGGGCACCTTGGCGCTGGCCTCCGGCACACCGGTTTTCGTGCTGGGCCGGGCGGTGTACGATCTGCCCGGCGTGACCCATCAGGGCGATCTCGCCAGCTTCTGGGCCACGCCCGATCTGCCGCAAATCGAAATCTACGAAGCCTTTCGCCGCGTGCTCGTGGGGCGCTGTCTGCTGCGGGGCGGTTTCAGCAGCCGTGCCGGTCGCGCGCTGCTCCTTCCCGCCGCGCTCGAACGGCTCAGCGACAGCGTGGCCACCATCCCGGTCGATACCGCCGCCGTCAGACCAAGGGCCGCCGGCTGATGCTGCTGACATATGATCCAGCATTCCCACCGGGCCCCATCGATGTCCGATCGACGCTCCCGCGGCAGCCTGCGCAGCGATCGTCACCGGAGATCGTGCTGGATATCTCGCGGCTCCTGTCGCGCGTCCTGCATGCCACGCCGACCGGCATCGATCGGGTCGAAATGGCCTATGCCCGGGAATTGATGGGACAAGCGCCCAACCGGCTGTCGTTCGGCGCGGTGCACCCCGCCGGCCCCTATGGCCGCCTGACCGCCGATACCGTCGAACGATTTCTCGACCTGACCCAGGCCCGCTGGGAAAGCGGTGGGGCCAGCGAAACGCCGATGGCCGCCCGGCTGTTTGCGATCAACGCGCTGTGGCGGTTGTATCCACGAACCGTCCGCCGGGCCGATCGGCCGCGCGTCCTCCTCCAGGCATCGCCCCATCATCTCGATCGTCCGCGCACCGTCGCCGCCAAGCTTGCCCGCGAGGGCGCGCGTTTCGTGTGTCTCGTTCACGATCTCATCCCGATCTCGCACCCGGAATATGCGCGCCCCGGCGATGCCCGACGGCATTGTCGGCGGCTGCAAACGCTGGAGCGCCATGCCGACGCGCTGCTGGTGAATTCGAACGCGACGCGCGAGGCGCTGCTCATGCGGTCCGGCGCCGCGCTGGCGCAGCGGCCCATCAGGGTCGCGCATCTCGGGCTGGATCGACGCGCCGATGCCACGAAACCGTCATCGCACGATGCCAGCATCAAACCCTATTTCGTCTGCATCGGCACGATCGAGCCGCGCAAGAATCATTTGCTGTTGCTCACCGTCTGGCGGTCGATCGTCGAGGCGATCGGCGCGGAGAATGCGCCGAAGCTGCTCGTGATCGGGCGGCGCGGCTGGGAGAATGAGAACGTGGTGGACATGCTCGAGCGTTCCCCATGGCTTCGCGATGTCGTGCATGAATTGCCGGGCGTGCCCGATTCGGATCTCCGTTCGATCGTGCAAGGCGCGCGCGCGCTGCTGATGCCGTCCTTCGCCGAGGGCTTCGGGCTTCCGGTCGCCGAGGCGCTCGACGCCGGGGTGCCGGTGCTCGCCAGCGATCTTCCGGCGCATCGCGAAGCCGGCGGCAACGTGCCCGAATTCCTCGATCCGATCGACGGCGTAGCCTGGCGCGACGCCGTGCTTGCCTACACGGCGCCATCAAGTCCCCGCCGGATCGCGCAACTGGAACGGCTCGAGACATGGCGGCCGGTCCGCTGGCACGATCACATCGCCACCGCCCTGTCGCTGATCGAAGAGGTTGCGGCATGCCCGACGACCTGAGCCTGCCCCGCCGCCGTTCGCGGTTTCTCGAGGGGCTCGACGTCCAGGCGCGCGTCATCGGCGCGCTCATCCTGCGCGAGCTGCATACCCGCTACGGGCGCGAGAATATCGGCTATCTCTGGATGATCGCGGAGCCGATGCTGCTGGCCGGCGCGGTCGCCAGCATTCATGCCGGCGAGAAAAACCATTTCGGGTCGGATATCCGCTCGGTGCCGTTCGCGATCCTGGGTTATTGCGTCTTCATCCTGTTCCGCTCGATCATCACCCGCGCGGAATCGGCCATCGAGTCCAACCGCTCGCTGCTCTACCACCGGATGGTCACCCTCTACGACATGCTTGCGGCGCGGGCCCTGCTCGAAGGGGCATCGACCATCGCCACCTTCGCGCTGCTCATCTTCATTGCCTCGCGATTGGGTTGGGCCGATCTGCCGGCGCGCCCGCTGATCCTCGCATTCGGCATATTTCTCATGCTCTGGTTCTCGTTCGCCGTATCGATGCTGGTCGCCGCGGTGAGCTATGACAACAAGCTCGTCACCAAGTTCATCCATCCCCTCACCTATCTGCTGATGCCGGCCTCGGGCGCGTTCTTCCAGCTCGCCTGGCTGCCCGAACCTTATCGGACATGGCTCAGCTGGTTTCCGATGACGCAGATTTTCGAACTCGTGCGCCACGGCCAGTTCCACAGTGCGACGCTGCGCTACGTCGATTTCACCTACATCATCGGGTGGAATCTCGTGCTGCTCTATGCGGGGCTGGTGTCGCTCAAGATCGTTCGCCGACATATCCACCTATAGTCTGGAACCGCTTGCGATGCACGCCATCACGCCCCCGGAACTCTTCGATGAATCCGATTCGCCGCCGACCCAGCGCGCGCGCGCGATGGCGGGCGCGCGCGACATCATTCGCCAATATCGCGGATTCCTGCTGGTCGTGCTGCTGCCGTCGCTGCTGGCGTCGCTCTATGTCGGGGTCATCGTCTCGAACCAGTATGTCTCAGAGACGCATTTCGTCGTCCGCGCCGCCGGAACGAGCCAGGGCACCTCATCGGGTATCGAGCAGTTGCTGGGCATCAACCAGGTCTCCGCATCGCAGACGGAGTCGCTCGCCCTGGGCGATTATCTGACGTCGCATGACGCCGCCGCGGTGCTCGAACGGCGGCTGGGCCTGTCGGCTCTCTTCCAACGCCCGGACGTCGATTATTTCAGCCGGCTCCGGACGAATGCCCCGCCTGAGACGCTGCTCAAATTCTATCGCAACCAGATCGAGGTCAACTATAGCAGCGAGACCGGCATCACGACGATGAAGGTCAGGGCATTCCGGCCGGACGATGCGCTCCGGATCGCGTCGTTGCTGCTCGACATCGGCGAGAATCGGGTCAACCAGCTCAACCAGCGCGCTTATGACGATGCGCTGAAGGTCACGCGCGGTCAGCTCGCCGATGCCGAGCGCGACCTGACCTCGATCCAGAGCAGCCTGACCCGCTTTCGCCAGGGTGCGCGTGATATCGATCCGGTCCGGTCGAGCGCTGCGCAGATCGAGCTGGTATCGTCCCTGCGCGCCAATCTGGCAGGCGCGCGCGCGCAGCTCGCGGGCATGGCGGGTGCAGTGAGCCCGTCCAGTCCGCAATATCGGGTGATGCAGGATCGCGTGAACGGGCTCGCCGTCCAGGTCGCCCGGGAAGACGCCCGCCTGACGGGCGGCAATCGGGCGATGGCTGCCGGATTGAGCGCTTATGAAGAGCTGCAGCTTCGTCAGGATTTCGCCGCGAAACGCTATTCGGCGGCGGCCGCGACGCTCGAGGCGGCACGCGAGCAGGCGGTTCGCCAGCAGCTGTTCGTCATCCGCGTGGTCGAACCGAACCGCCCCGTCAAATCGCTCTACCCGCGGCGTCTCTGGACGATCGCCAGCATCATTGTCGGCCTGCTGCTGGTCTACGGCATCGGCTGGCTGATCGTCGCCGGGGTACGCGAGCACGCCGCCTGACCCTCACCGATCGCAATCAGGAACGCGCATGAACATGCCCCCTTCGCTCCGTCGTCTGGTCCGCTCGCCCGCGCAAAAGGCCGTCGCGATCGCGGACTCTCATCGTGATGCCCGCGAATGGGCGCAGGCCGCGACAGCCTATGCCCAAGCGGTGGAACTGAACCCGTCGCGGCCTGCGATCTGGGTGCAATATGGTCATGCCTTGAAGGAGAGCGGCGATCTCGACCGCGCCGAGACGGCCTATCGCCAGGCGCTGGCCCAGGAAGGCGCCAACGCCGACACCCATCTGCAGCTGGGACATCTGCTGAAGATCAGCGGCAGGCCGCAGGAAGCTGCCGAATGCTATCTTCGATCGCTGGAGATCACGGCGACCCAGCCCGATGCCCTTCGGGAAATCCAGGACCTTGGCTTGATCGACGTCTACGTCCCCGCCGATCGCCTGCAAGCCGTTCTGGGCAGGATCATCGTGGCGGAGGGCGCGATCGCACCAACCGCTATCCCACCCACGGAAACGTCGATGGAGGCTCTCGCCGCCGCGCTGGATCGGCTGAAAGAGACGATCCCTTCAGCCGAGCAGGGCGATCTCGCCGTCTTCGCTGATACCGCCGCGCGCATCCGGGCAATCGCGCGGGAGACTCCCGGCGACGCGGACGTGCCCGACGAAGGCGCGGCGCTGATATTCGACGCTTCAGACCTGATCCATCACTTCCGCCACAGCCGGGTGCCGACCGGCATCCAGCGCGTCCAGCTCGAGATCATTGCCAGCCTGATCCGCCAGCGCCGCGAACCGGTTCGCATATGCGCCATGTTTCGTCACCGTTGGGTCGATATCCCCACCGCGCTGTTCGCGACCCTCGTTCAGCTCAGCGCCGCGAGCAGCGATACCGGCGCAGCGGATTGGCGCGGTGCGACGATGCATCTCGAGATCGTGCTGGGTTCCGCCACGCCTTTGCGTTTTCCGGTCGGCGCCTGCCTCGTCAATCTCGGCACCTCCTGGCACGTCGATTATCTGCTCCAGATCCGCAACGCCAAGCGGGACTCGCAGATCCGTTACATCCCGTTCGTCCACGACCTGATCCCGATCGTGGCATCCCGGTTCGTGCTGGAGAGCGTCACCCAGGATTTCGTCGGCTGGCTCCTCGCCGTATTCGATCATGCCGATCTGTTCCTGACCAACTCGCAATCGACCCGCCGCGACCTGATCGCCGAAGCGGGGCGCCTGGGCCATGCGCTGGCGGAGGATAACGTCATCGTCATACCGCTCGACGCGCGGTTCACCTCGCCACCCGATGACCGCGGCACCGGATCGGCGTTTCTGCGCAAACGCGGTCTGCTCGGCCAGCCTTTCGTCTTGATGGTGGGGACGATCGAGCCGCGCAAGAATCATCTGGCGGCGATCGACGCCTGGGCCGAATTGCTGGCGAAGTCCGATGGCCATGCGACGCCGAAACTGGTCTGTGTCGGCGGTCGCGGCTGGCTGAACGAGGATGTGCTTCACCGCGTGGCGGCGAACGCGGCGTTATCGGATCATGTGCTGTTTCTCCACGATCTGTCCGACATCGAGCTCGCTGCCTGTTACGACGCCTGCCTCTTCACGATTTATCCGAGCTTCTACGAAGGCTGGGGCCTGCCCATCACCGAATCGCTTTGCCACCGCAAAGTGCCGCTGCTGTCGGACGCGTCGTCGCTGCCCGAGGCGGGCGGCATTTTCGCCGAATATTTCCCGATCGGCGTACAGCCGGCATTCGTCGCGGCGCTCCAACGGCTGATCCACAATCCCGATCATAGGCGGATGCTTGAAGCGAGGATCGCGGACAATTTCGCACCGCGCGAATGGGACGCGATCGCCGCGCAGATCGTCGATACGGTTCGTACCCGCACCGCTATTCAAGGCCGGACTGTCATTCGCACCGGAGTGCCCGAAGTGCGGCTTGGGGCCTATTATCCTTTTGCCCGCAACGACGTCTCGCGCATTGAGGATGGCTTGGTATCGGGCGAGGCGCTGCGGGGCGAAGGAACGTGGCACACCTCGGAATCCTGGGGCTGCTGGGCAAGCGGGCCGAACGTAAAGCTGGCCTTCCGCGCGCCGATCGACGGTCGCATCCGCTGCTTTCTCGGCGTGAACGGCCTGCCTGGGCGCGCATACGGGATCGCTCTTGCGATAAATGGCAATCCTATTTTGAAGGCGCCAATTCGGCAGTCCGAGCAGAAATGGCTCTCGCTTACCCTCGGCGCGGCCGCGGGTGAAATTATTGAGATTGATGTCCGGAGCGACGCAGTCCAGGATTTGCGGCAACTGACCAACGGTGCCGATACCCGCCTAGTCGGTCCGGGACTGGTCGGCTTTTACGCTTGTGCGGCCGACGACTTTGCTTCCCGAATGTCCTTCTTGGAGGCAGCGGCGATCGGCATCCTCGCGCCGGGCCCGCTGGAGCATCATGCGATCGGGTCATCCGCCGCCACCGATCGTTGACAAGGACAACCGAGAGACGGCGAGCGCGAGCTTTCTCTGGTCGGCGTCACCAAATTCGGAAGGCGCTATGGCGTCCGGATGAATGAATCGCAATGTGTTCGACGTTTTCGTATTGATCATATGGGCCGGTAGTTCATAACAAACTCGCGTAGATCGTCGTATCTGGGATTCTCCTACCAAATAACCATTAAATATAATGAGAAGCTTTTGTTGCTCGATCTTTTTGTTGATATGTGGTATTACATTAAACTGAAGCAGATATATCTCTGCTGGTATTTGTGGCAGATTTAAAATGCTGTCAAAATTAATAGTCCAGCGATGATCTGCCTCTGGATACGACCAGCCACGACCGAATATGCTATTATTACCAATGTCGATCTCAAAACGAACATCATTTGACGATGCGGAGTAATTTATTGAGATATCATCACTAATCTCTTTATCTTCTCGATTCTTTATCCACCAATAATAATCTCGATTGCGGCCTTGCTGAACCTGCGAAGCATAATCAGCATTGTCTGGAATATCAACTAGATGCTCGCCATAGCGATCACCAATGAAATATTCCTCAATCTGAGTGTATGGAGGGATGAATTCATGCACCTTATTTATCATGTTTTGATAAGGCTCTAGAGCGAATGAAGCATAATCATCAATAGCAGCTCCGGCGGCGACTTGAATTGCAAGCTCGGGCATATTGTATTTCCCGGCCCACAGCACAACCCAACCCTCGGTTAACGCGTTTATATGTCGTCGCAAGCGTTCTGAGACGATATGAGCATCGGACTCAAGGTGGATTACCTTTTCAAATCCATGTTCCTTGGCATAAAGCGCGCCAAAGGCGAAGGATCTATGCCAACCAGGAAAGTTCAATAGACTTTTGCGACCTTGGTTCTCGCTGAAGTGATAAAGAACCTTCGGCGCAACCACGCTCATCAGGGCCGGACTAGGTGCATTTTCTTCACGCATGATCGTTATATCATGCCAGTCTGGCAAGACAGGTGATCCATCATCCACTAACAGCATTTGATCGTAATGAAGTGATGAAGCCTGTATCGCATCCACCCACCAGCGATATCGCAGGTCCCACGTCTGCAGATTGGCCGCGTGGGCAGTACAATATATAAGAGTCTTCATGATCAGCCGTGAACCTCTTTAACAATTATCTATTCTAAAGCCAGTATCGACTTGTGATTTGTTCATCTGAGGCGACAACGGAAGTTGGCTCTACATTCATCTCATCGTGAAAATCACGAAGCGCATCACCATCCAGGTTCCAAGACAGCATCGTTGTCACCATATTCGCATAGTTGTCTGGCAATTTTGTACTCCGCGGATCGAGATTCGTGATGATAATCAATCCGGTAGGCGAAGCGTCCAATGCCGTAATCTGAAGATCTGGACGTTCGCGCTTGAGCAAGAGCGCGGTTCGCCAAACGTCTCCCGCCCACCATTCGCGGCGATGTGCCCGCAATGAGGGCTCCGATCCCTGAACCCGAGTGGTGATCGCGCGTTCGACTGGCAAACAATCATGAAGTATAACCACCGAATTGCGGCGACAGTAACGCTCAGTATTGATGAAGTCGCGGAGCAGAAATTCACAGCGGTGCATGCCGTCAAGAAACGCCATATCGATGGGGGCGCCCAATATCCGACTGATATCATATTCTACGAAAAATCGGTCGCTGGTGGTTTGATAAAGACCAAGCGATGGGCGATTGACGATAGACCGTACGATATCCAGGTTCAGGAAACGGAACGACGGGTCGACTGCAATCGCTGCACAGCGTGCCAACGAAAGAGACTCGCCAGTATCGCAGCCGATTTCAAAGTAAGTTCTAGGCTTTAGTACTGAGTGCAGGCGCGCCAGGACGACGTGATAATTCTCCCCCATCAGATCTGAGAGAGAGGACATATCTGATGGAATCTGGTCAACCATATCGAACATCTGAAATGTCATTTGATCTGATCAGGCGGAAAGCCGGAGAAAATTCCTCATTCATATCATCAACTCCAAATTCGTTGGCTGATGTCATATTCATGGAGCGCAACCACTCAGCGCGTCAGCTCCCTGACCCCGTAAAAGGGCGAGAATAGCTGATTGATGATCTGAACCAGTTTCGTGGCCTGGTTCGATCGGGCGTTGGCGATGTAGATGACATCGCCGTTGCGCATGGCGAAGCGCTGCGCGACGAAATAGCTTTCGGGTTGCAGCATATTGAGCCGGTAGATGATGGGCCCCGGCGCGGTGCCGCCTTCAAGCTGCGGCGCCCATCGAAACACGAACACCGCGGTGGGATCGGCCTGGCGATCGGACGGCCCGCCGGCGCGTGCGACGGCCTGGGCCAGTGTCAGCCGCCGCATCTCGAACGGAATCTCGGATACGCGGTCGGTCGCGCCGAACACGGTGAAGCTCTGGACAGCCGACAGGATCTCGATCCGGTCGCCCGGCAACAGCATCAGATCTTCCGGCGAACCGGCGCGCAACGCATCCATCGCGATTTCCGCGCTGCGCTCGCCCCTGGTCACGCGCACCGTGGTATCCTGCGGCTTGGTCGTCGTTCCGCCGGCGAGCGCGATGGCATCGAGCACATGCTCGCGCGCCGCCGACAGCCGAACCCGGCCGGGGGTGCGCACCCCGCCCAGGACGAAGGCGCTGTTGGTTACGCTCTCACGCACCGAAACGCTGACCTGCGCATATTGCGACAGACCGCGCATGCCCTGCAGCACCGCTTGTTCCACCTCTTGCGGCGTCTGCCCCGCGACCCGCAGCTGGCCGACATAGGGGATCGTGATCGTACCGTCGCGCGCGACGGTCATCAGCGGCAGCCCGCTGCCGGCCGCGGTCGGTTGACCGGCGGTCGCGGCCAGGGCCGACCCGCCGGAGAACAACGTCGTCCCGACCTCGAAGACCGTGACCTGGAGGATGTCGCCCGGCCCGATCAAGTCGATCTCCCCCGTCGCGGCCAGCCCGGCCAATGTCTCGGTCGAGGTCTCGGGCGCATTCGCGGTGGACAATGTCTCAGCGGTGAGATCGACCAGCGTGGCCGGAAGGCGCGCCGTGGACCGCGACGCGGCGAGCACGTCGTTGGCGGTAGGCCCGCTCGACGGCAGCGTCGAACATCCGCCCAGGCTCACCAGCACGCCGATTGCCGCCGCATGTCCGGCCAGCCGGCGGCGTCGATCGTTCAATCCGCGCATAGGGTAGTATCCGTCGATGACGAGTTCCTCGCCGCAGCGCGCACCATGTCCGGCGCGACGAGAGGCCGGTACAGGCTGCGAAGATTGGCCTGGAACCGATCGCCCGAGAACGTCGCCGCCTGGATCGGCCCGGCGGCGGCGAGCGCGCGGCGCAGGCCTTCATCGCGATCAATCCGGCCGATCGCCGCGGCGATGGCGGCCACGTCATAGGGATCGACCAGGATCGCCGCCTCACCCGCAACCTCGGGCAGCGATCCGGCGGTGGAGGTGATCGTCGGTACCCCGCGGGCGAGCGCCTCGACCACCGGCAGACCGAAGCCTTCGTAGAGCGACGGAAACAGCACCGCGCGCGCGCCGGCGATCAGCGGATCGAGCATCCGTCGCGGCAGATAGTCGAGTTTGCGTATGCGATCGACGCCGGACAGGTTTCTCGATCCGACCGCCCCGAGCAGCCGCAGCTCATCCTCGGACCGCCATGAGCGGCCGCCCACGATCACCAGTGGCGCGGTGGTCTCGGCGGTCAGATAGGCCTCGATCAACCGGCCGACATTCTTTTTCGGTTCGATGGCGCCGAAGTAGAGAAAATAGCCCTGGGGCTCGAGATCGAACAGCGACCGCAGCCGCGTGGCGAGATCGCCGGGCGAGATCGCCGGAACGGGATCGATCGACTGGTGACAATTGACCACCTTCGCCGGATCGGCGTCGAGCAGCGCCACGATATCCTGACGCGATGCTTCGGATACCGTGCAGATGCGCGGCGCCCGCCGGATGCAGGCGCGCAGCAGGCGATCGTGCATGCGCTTGTTCTCCAGGCTGGTATGCGGCAGCCGCAACGGCACGAGATCGTGGATGGTGTAGATGTTGGCGGCGCCGCGAAGCTGGATCGGCACGGGATAGGTCCAGTGCATGATCGCCGGCGGCTGGTCCATGTGGACGGTGAGGAACTGGCCATAGCGCCGGAAATGCCGCGCAGCCACGCTCCACAGCGATCCGAAGCTGTACAATCGGGAAAAGGGCGGGATGCGATCGGCAAAGGCCTCGGCATGCACCCGGCCGGTGACCGGAACCTCGATCAGACGCCGCGGCAGCGGTGACACCAGCAGCCGCGGGCGCTGCGGCCCGGTGACGTCTGGCGCGTCCTCGCGGCCAAGCTCGGCGAAGAACAGGGTTTCGCGAAGATCCCGTGGCGATCGGGGATGCACCGGCACGCCGAACACCAGGTCCGGCGGCCGCCCGAGCTCGGCGATGCTTCGACCCAGTGTCCGGGCATAGGTCGCGACCCCGGTGCCGCGGTGCAGCGCCAGGTTCAGGCCATCGATCCCGACGGAGAAGGACTCCGTCATCATCGATCGCCGATCCTGGCCGGGTTCACGGCATGCGCCTCGAAGGCCAGCTCGGCGTAGAAATCGCGCAGCCTGAGCGCATAGCGATCGGTGGTAAAATGCTGCGCGCGGGCAAAGCCGCGCTGGCGCAACTGGGCAACCAGCGCCGCGTTGGAGGTCAGGGAGGCAAAAGCGGCCGCGATCTCGGCGACCGAGCCTGGATCGACGAGCAAGGCGGCCCCGCCCGCGACCTCTGCGGTCGCCGGCAGTGCCGATGCAACCACCGGGGTTCCGAGCGTCATCGCTTCCGCGATCGGCAGGCCGAAGCCCTCGGCAAGCGAGGCGAGGATCAATCCCCGCGCCCGCCGGATAAGGCCGATCAGCATCTTGCGCTCCTGCCAGGGCAACAGGACCACGCCGGGCATGCGCGACAGCACGCGCTTGATCTCAGCCGATCGCCAACCGTCCGGCCCGACCACCACGAGCGGAAGACCGCTTCCGCTGATCGCGTGCGCCCGCGCGATGGCGATCAGGTTCTTGCGCGGCTCGATCGTGCCGCAACACAGAAAATACCCGCCCGCCGCCAGCCCAGCGGGTAGACCGGGATCGCATTGGATCGGAATATCGACCGCCTGGGACAGCGAAACGATCCGGTCCGGTGCGAGTTCGAGCGTGGCGGCGATCTCGCCGCGGGCGGCCTCGGACACCGCGACCAGCCGATGCGCGCGTTCGACGACACGCCTGAGCAGCATCGCATGGCGCTGCTTGCGGATCGGCGTGAGCCGGGGATGGAGCAGCGGGATGACGTCGTGCACGGTATAGACGTTGCGCGAACCCTGAAGGAACAGCGGCACCGGATAGGTCCAGTGCATCACCGGTGGCGGCTCGGGCGACGAGACCGGCATCAGCTTGCGATGGATGTCGAAGAACACCTGCGCCTCGCGGAATATGTCGGCGCAGACCAGGGAGTGCATGCCCCCGTCATCGACCGGTCGGTCGGACGGTTGCGACGCGCGCGGCGTCCGGCCGTCCCACGCCGCCATCCAGCGGCCTATCGGGGTTCTCGACCCGCCAAGGTTTGCTCCGGTTTGCCGAAGGACCATCGCCGCGGCGCCCGTTCGCGGCAGGCAGCGCGCGAGGACCGAAGAATAGGTTGCGACGCCGGTGCCCCGCACGTCGAGCATCCGGCTGTCGAGACAGACCTGAACCGGCGCAAGCGACCGGCCCATGCCGACGCGGCGGACATAGGCCGGATCATAGAGCCGGCGGAGCAATTCCTCATTATGGGACGGATCGGGAAGGACCGCGGTCACACGCACCGCCTTCTCGCGACGCGCTGGCCGTTGCCCGGCCCTGCTTGCGGCCGCCCCCGCCATTTGCAAGGAGGGCGGGGAGAATGCCGACGACCCGAATCTGGGGAGCCTGTGCCGTGATTCGCTTCGAGAATGTCTCCATGACCTATCACATCCGCCGCTTCCGCAAGGATGTGCTGCGCGATGTGAGCTTCGTGGTCCCGCCGCGGTCCAGCCTGGGGATTTGCGGTGCCAACGGCGCGGGCAAATCGACGCTGCTGCGGCTGATGGCGGGTGTCGAACACCCGACCACAGGCCGGGTGACGCGCGAGATGTCGGTGTCCTGGCCGATCGGTTATTCCAGCGCCTTTCAGGCGAGCCTGACCGGAGCGGACAATGTCCGCTTCATCGCCCGCATCTATCGCCGCCCCGAAGAGGAGCTGCTGGCCTATGTCGAAAGCTTCGCGCAGCTCGGCGCGTATTTCCGGCAGCCGGTGAAAACCTATTCGGCCGGCATGTCCGCCCGATTGGCCTTCGGCGTCAGCCTCGCGATCGATTTCGATTGCTATCTGGTGGACGAAGTCACCGGCGCCGGCGACGAGCGCTTCCGCCAGCGCTGCCGTGACGAGCTGATCCGCCGGCGCGACCATGCCGCGATGGTCCTGGTTTCGCACGATGCCCACACGCTTCGCGAATATTGCACCGCCGGCGCCGTCCTGCGTGATCAGAAGCTGACATTCTACGACACGATCGACGAGGCGATCGACGTCCATGTGGCCTATCAGAGCGAGGCCGCCTGAACCGGTTCGACCAGGCATCATCGGGCGAACACCAGCATCTGATCGTCGTCCGCGCGCGCGGCCAGCACATCCGATCGTTCGACCGCCAGCAATCCGCGCTCCGGATCGATCCGCCGCAGCGAGAAGCCGTCCGCCAGCATGGCGTTCAGGAACCCGCCTGCATCGGCATATCGCTTCCGGGTGAACTCGACGATCGCGGTCAGGGGCCTGCCCTGGTCGAGCAACCCGCGCATGCCGCGCCAGATCGCCTCTTCGGACGCCTCCGCATCGATCTTGACCAGATCGATACGCGCAACCGCCGCGATGCTGTCGAGCCGCCGCGTGCGAAGCGCGTCCGGTCCGGTCTCATCCGCGCCGAGCGTGACGATATGGCCGCCGCCGGGCTCATCGGGTGGAACTACGAGCGCCACCGCGACATCATCCGCATCGAACAGGGGTTCTGGATGGGAACGCACGATGGCGCCGAACCCGTTGAGCCGCGCCGAGGCGTCCAGCAGATCACGCAGCGCCGCATTGGGCTCAAACGCATGGACCTCGCCGGTCTCTCCGGTCAGATCCGCCATCAGCATGGTGAAGTAACCGATATGCGCGCCGATATCGACGCACACCATGCCGGGCCGGATGAGCTGGGCCAGCGTGCGCGTGACCCATAATTCCCAGAAACCGTCGAACAGGAGATGCGCCGAAAGGTCGAGATCGCGCGTATCGACGAACATCTTGTACCGCCCGAGCACGCGGCAGATGGCGCGGTGATCGCCCAGATAGGCGCTGTCGGCCGATGCGCGTATCGCTTCCTCGCATCGCGCGCGCGACAGGCCGGAGAGATGGGCCAGTGGCAGCAGCGCACCTTGACGCCTCGACCCATTCCGTCTCAATCCACTCGCCAACGCCCTAAGCACCGTGACCCGACCTTGCCCGAGGATCGCATGGCGCCCTGGGACCACGCCTGAACCACTCCCGTCAGACCAGAACCGGATGCGATGGACACCTGCGGGTTTCCACAGGCGCGAAGGTGCGATCAGGCGAGGATCACCACGCCGCCCGGCAGTCGCGTGACATCGACGCCGAAGGCGAGCTCGGCCTGCAGGAAGAAGTCGTCAAGCCGATCGACATGGTAGGTGCCCGTCAGCGGGCGGTTGCCAAGTCTCTGGTTCGTCAAGATCACACGGCCGGGGCGATAGCGATTGATCTCCGCAACCACCTCGCGCATCGGCATCGCCTGAAAGATGAGCGTCCCCGATTGCCACGCGCTCACCAGCCGCGTGTCGGCGGCGGCGGCAACGCCATCGATGCGGTTGTCGTCGTAGCGAATCTGTTGCCTGGCCCGCAGCAGCCGCCGCTGATCGCGCCACGTGACATCGACAACGCCCGCAAGGCAGGTGATGCAGACATCGTCGCCTGTCCGCCGCGCACTGAACCGGGCATGATGCCCGACGCTGTTTCCGTCACCGGCCAGAACCGCCGATCGGCCATCTGCGGCAGTGCCGCTGGTCATGATCGCTTCGCCGCTGACGAGTTCAATCGTCGGAATGTCGGAACCGGTGCGCAGCCTTATGCTGGTACGGGTGTTGAGATCGATGGCAGCACCTCCCGCCAGCCGCACCAGCCGCCGCTCGCCGGTGCCGGTGCGGTAATCGGCGCGCATCTCTCCCAATGACGGTACCAGTTCCAGCGACCTGCCCATGATGGCGAGCCCGGCCGCCGACGCTGCGATCGCGCCGCCAAGAAACGCGCGCCGGCCGATCCGTGGCGGCGCCCGCTGGATGGGCGGCACAGCGTCGGCTGCGGATAGGCTGCCGTCTTCGGCCTGACGGACCAGGCGCTGAAGATGCACCGCGGAGCGGAACGCTTCCTCGTGCGCGACGCTCTGCGCGCGCCATGCGAGAAACGCGAATTCGTCGCGTTGCGTGGCGGCGCCCGACTGAAGACGATTCAAATGGACAAGCCCCTCCAGGCGCAGCTTCGCGAGCTCTACATCGCCGTGATTCGCGTCTTCCATCATCGCGACAGCCCGTTCATCCACTTCGGCGCGCGCATGCAATCATAGATCATGCGCTTGCTCCCTATTGATAAGACACCTGCGAGAGTCGAAACTGCAACTCCGCGACACTTTTTTCCTTTGTCGCGCGATGAAGATATTCGGTGGCGAGTTGAAGCTCGTGCCGAACGGTTCGAACCGCGATACCGAATTCAACGGCGATAGCCTCGTGCGCGGTCCCATCTACCCAGGCCCGCCGGAATATCTGCCGGCGCCGCGCGGGCAATTGTTGCAGGGCATTTTCCACCGCGGCAAGTTGCAGGCGCGCCTCGACCGCGCGTTGCGGACCCGGTGCGTCGTCCGGGATGTTGATCAGTGTTTCGATATCGGCAGCAGCCAGATGCCGCGCCTCCGCCCGGTTGCGGTTGCGGGCAATGTTGATCGCCATGCGGAAGAGATAGGAGCGGGGACTGCGGATTTCGTCCAGGATTTCGGTTCGCTGCAGGCGGATATAGGTATCCTGCAGCGCTTCGTTGGCAAGGTCTGTCGATCCGAGCAGCGCCGCCAGTTTTCGCCGCAACTCCGGATAGGATGTGAGCAGAAGGGCGATGAGAACATCGCGCGACGCGGTCACCGGTTTCTTGTCCTCGACCGGTTCATTTTTCGCCGTGGGTGACGGATACCAGCTCATGCCGACACAAGGGAAGGGTCAGCATATGGGCTGGCCGTGCCGTCGCGATCGATCCGGGTTGGGCCGTGCATGATGCGGGCGTTCCAGTCTGCCGGCAAATCCGCCGGATCGATGGCAGGTATGATTGGCTTAACAGCAATTTTGGCGTCGTCGTAAACCTGTGGATTTCCACAGGCCATCGTTGCCTTGAGTGGCTTTGGCCGTCCCAAGAAGAAGCAGCCCCGAATTGCTCCGGGGCTGCCAGGTTTCGAGAAGCCTTGTTGCCGGCGCTCAGGCGCCGGTGAGGCCGGTGCAGGTCGCGTTGGTATGGCCGGAGCCAGGCACGAAATTGTCCTGGAGATACAGGTTCAGGCTGTGGAGCGTCTGCGTGCCTGAGACACCCGCGTCGTCCTGCGTCGACCTGACCAGGAACGTATCGCGGATCACATTCCGCCAGACAGTGGGCATGGCGCCGATATTCGATCGGGCGAGCAGACCCAGTGGCGAACCCGTGCCGGTGATGAAGCCCGTATTGATCGCTGCCCCGGTGGAATCCTGGGTGAGGAAACCCAGATTTTCCGCGAGGACCTTGACGATATTCCCGCGATTGTTGGCCTTGTAGCAGGTGTAGCCAAGGAACTGGGTCGTGCCCGTGATCGCATAGCCGACCGTGGGGTTCGCCAGATTGTTCGTGCCGGTGTAGAGGGCGGAATACCACGACAGCGGGTTCTCGCGCGGCAGGTTGCGCGAATCGGCCGTGTTCCAGGCGCCGAGGGCATTGGTATCGGGCGGCGCGACGTTAGAGACAGCAGCCGTGCCGTTCGTGGCGCTCGGCACAAGGAATGTGGAACCCGAAGATCCCTGCTGCAGGGCGGCGGCATGAAGCGTCGACGAGCCACTCGGCGAGTTGGCGATGAAGTCGCTGGCGATATAGCCGATCTTGCCGTTGAGATTTGCGCCATTCAGCACATAGTCGTTGCCCGCCCCCGCTGTGGCGTTGGTGGCATTGATCGCACGGGCCACCAGGCCGCTGCCGTTCGCGACAAGGAAAAGCCCGCTGCCGGCGTTACCCACTGGCGACGACGATGGTGCGCCGCCGGTGCTGCTTGCCGATACATCGATGGTGCCGGTGGTGGAGGTGATGCTTCTGAAGAACTCCTTGCCCGCCGAGTTGATCGTGCCGGCCGGCGTTGGACCACCGGGCCGCAGACCGGTGTCGGGACGTTCGGTCACGAAATTGACGCCCGAGAGGGGGTCGTAGGGCAACGTCTCGGCATTGATATCAAACTTGTTGGTGGTGACCAGCGGATCGCACTGGGCGGCCAGGGCGCGGGTGAAGATGTCGGTCGTGCCCGAACGGTCCATGCGGCCGACCAGACGGATCGGTACGCCGTCGGCATTCCAGCGGGTCAGGTTGTCATCGCTCGGATCCACATCGTGCAGCGGTACGCCACCATTGGCGGCCGTGAACGCGGCGTCGTTGAAGTTGACGATTTCGCCGTTGAACACCTTGCAATAAAGATCGCGGGTCATCCGCAGGCCGCCGACATTGACGCCGTTGAGGGTGACCGGTGACTGGACGTTGAACTGCATCGGCTGGCCCGACGCGTTGGTCCCATAAACCGGGTTATAGGCGACCGCCACCGGCAGGACGTAGAGTGGGATCTGAGCGGCTGCGCCGGCGGTGGCTGTGCCCGACAGGAGGGGGCCGGCGCCGTCGGAGTCCGTGCTATACGCCGTCAGGTCGGATGACACGACCTGGCTGTCGGCGAAGGCGAACTGGACGCTGGTCCAGGCGGGCTGGCCGCTGATCAGTTGGAAGGGATTACGCGCGCCAGCGGCCGAGAACTGGTTGACGCCGGTGCCGAGGGTGCGCCAGGCCTGCTTGCCCAAGCCCGATCCCGTGGCGACATATTTGGCGACGAAGTTGGGCTGGACCTCTTGGGTCGCGCAATTGAAGGGCCCAGGCAGATCGGTCGGCTCGGGGACCGTGACGAACGATCCGCTCGCCTCCGGCGTCGGCAGACCAAGCTGCTGTGCATCGCCATTGCAGTTCAGCGCCTGCACAAGGACGTTCTGGATCGACGTCGCGCCGGTGCCGTGCAGGGCATTGTCGCCGTTATTCGGGCCGGGGGCAGGCAGAGCGACCTGCGCCTGGGTGGCGGTGGCGAGGGCGCTGCTGGCGATGGTCGCCAGATAGAGCGCGGTCTTGAAGCGTTTCATGTTCAACTCCTGTTATGTACGTTGCCATGTGCTTGTCGGCGTCGAAACGAGCCGTCCCGAGCAGCGCGCCGCCATCGACGGTTAGCCACCGGCCAAAAGCCAAATACACACGAAGTCACATCCGCTCGACATAGGTCGAACGCCGCAGTCGCAGCAACACACACAGCCCCGATGGCAGCGAAAGGAGGAAGTCATTCGCCACCGGTTGGTCCGCTATGATCAGCGAAATATGATTATTCGTGAATCCATTTGAATATTGGATGTCGGAACGACTCGATTACTTGCCGACAATGAATGAATATCGAGTCCAGATGACACATTTGTGATGTATCAGTAATGATAAAGATCACATTTGGTTCATCTTAATCGAACCGATCCGGATATGTCCAAATAGCGCAAATTCTATTTTACACGTATTTGACATTTAACTGTAGTAATTGCGAGATTGCGCCGTGATGATTTGCACTATATTCTTTGACAATAAGACTCGATACATACGAATCGGTCACCGGAGGTATATTGTCAGAGTCTACAGCCCCCGCCCCGCCGACGATTGAAGGTTCCTGTGACAAAATCGGGGGATCCGCGGACTCTCGCGCTCAAGGCGTCGTTGACGGCCCGGCCGGTCTCGCGTCCATGCTGCGCGCACTGCTGCCCGAGGAATCGCTGCAGCGCGCATTGCTGATCGAGCGCGAAACCGGCGACCGGCTCGACGCCATCGTCACCCGGCTCGGGCTGCTCTCCGAGGACCGGCTGGTCGCCGAAATGGCGCGCGCCACCGGCCTGGAGATCGTTGAGCCGACAGCGTGGCCGGTGCAGATGGTCGATGGGCCGGACGTGTCGGTCGCCTTCCTGCGCGAGGTCCGCGCGCTGCCGATGGCGCTTGATGCCGGGGTCGTGCGGATGGCGGTGTGCGATCCTTTCGACCCGTTCGTCAGCGAGGCTTTCGGCTTCCTGTTCGGCCGCCCGGTGGAGCGTCGGCTCGCGCGGTCCAGCGACATCGAAGCGGCGATCGAGCGCCTCTATCGCGGCCAGGCGGCCGAGGACGAGATCGACACCGAGATCGACGGCGACGATCTCGAACGGCTCAAGGATCTGGTCAGCGACGCGCCGGTGATCCGCGCGGTCAACCGCCTGATCGCCCGCGCCGTCGATGAACGCGCATCGGACATCCATGTCGAACCCAGCGACGACGGGCTCGTCATCCGCCTGCGCATCGACGGCATATTGCGCGATTCGGGCAAGCTGCCGGTGGCGATGCGCGCGCCCCTTGTTTCGCGCATCAAGGTGATGGCGGGGCTCAACATCGCCGAGCGCCGGCTGCCGCAGGACGGGCGGCTGCGCCTCTCGGTGCGGGGCCATGATATCGACCTGCGCGTCGCGACCGCGCCCTCGATCCACGGCGAAAGCGTGGTGATGCGCATCCTCGACCGCTCAAAGCTCGCGCTCGACTTCCCCACATTGGGCTTCGATCCCGGCCTCATCGCGCGCATGCGCGAGGCGATCGGCAAGCCGTTCGGCATCGTGCTGGTGACCGGCCCGACCGGCAGCGGCAAGACGACGACGCTCTATGCCGCGCTCGCCGAGCTCAACGCCCCGGAGCGCAAGCTGCTCACCGTCGAGGACCCGATCGAGTATCGCCTGCCCGGCGTCATCCAGACCCAGGTCAACCCCGCGATCGGCTTCAGCTTCAGCACGGCGCTGCGGTCCTTCCTGCGGCAGGACCCGGATGTCATGATGGTCGGCGAGATCCGCGACACCGAAACCGCGCAGATCGCCGTCCAGGCGGCGCTCACCGGGCATATGATCCTTTCCACCCTTCACACCAACACCGCGGCCGGGGCGGTGACGCGGTTGCTCGACATGGGTGTCGAACCCTTCCTGCTGGGTTCGGTGCTGACCGGGGTGCTGGCGCAGCGGCTCGTGCGCCGTCTCTGTCCCGATTGCCGGATGCCCTATGCGCCGGCGGACGATATGCCCGAGGCACTCGCAGCGACGCTGCGGGCACAGGGCGTCCGGCAGCTCTACCATGCGGCCGGTTGCTCCGCCTGCGCCGGCAGCGGCTATGCCGGGCGCATCGCCATCCTCGAGTTTTTGCGCGTCGATGAGCGCGTTTCGCGCCTGATCCTTCGCCGGGCGGACACGCCGGACATTGTCGAGGCCGCCACCGCCGGGGGCATGCTCAGCCTGGTCGACGACGGCATCGCCAAGGCGGCGGCCGGTCTCACCAGCCTTGAGGAAATCCTGCGCGTGGCGAGCGGGGACTGAGCATGGCCGCCTACCAATACCGTGCGGTGAAACTCGACGGCGCGACGGTCTCCGGCCGGATCGAGGCGGCCGACCGCAGCGAGGCGGTGGCAAGCCTGCGCCGCACGGGTGCGACACCGCTCGAGCTGGTGCCCGCGCCCGAGGCCAGGGCGGACCGTCCGGGGCGGATCAAGGCGAAAAGCCGCGCGGCCGCCGCGACGACGATCGGCGAGCTGGCCGTGCTGCTCGACGCCGGCCTGCAGCTGGATCGGGCGCTCGCGCTCGCGGTCGAGAATGTCGAGGATCCGGCGGTGGCGCGCCACCTGGCCGAAATCCTGCGTGACGTCCGCGAGGGCGTCCCCCTCTCCCGCGCGATGGCGCAGAAACCCGACCTCTTCTTGCCGACCGCCGTCGCGATGGCCGAAGCCGGCGAGGCGAACGGCCGGCTCGGCGAGGCCCTCGCCCGCCTCGCCGGCACATTGGAGCAGGAGGCGGAACTGCGGCGCCTCGTCGTCTCCTCGTCCATCTATCCGGTCGCGCTGCTGATCATCGCGGTCGGCGTCGTGCTGCTGATGCTGCTGTTCGTCGTCCCCCAGTTCGAGAGCATGTTCAACGCGACGCGCCAGCAGCTGCCGACAGCCACGATCGTGGTGATAGGCGCGAGCCGCTTGCTGCGCGACTATGGTCTCGTGCTGCTGGGCGCGCTCGCCCTCGCCGTGTTCGCGCTTGGGTTCGCGTTGCGCCAGCCGGCGGCACGGCTCACGCTCGATCGCATCATCCTCGCCACACCGCAGCTCGGCGAGCTCGTCCGGCGCGTGGAGACGGCCCGGTTCGCGCGCACGCTGGGCGCGCTGATCGAAGGCGAGGTCGGCTTGCCGGTCGCCATCGTCCTCGCCCGGCGGACCGTCACCAACCAGGTGCTCGCCAGCGCGATCGCTCAGGTCGCGGCCGGGGTGAAGGAGGGCGGCGGGCTTACCGCGCCCCTCGCAGCGAGCGGCGCGCTGCCGCGCCTGGCGATCGGCTTCCTGCGGACGGGGGAGGAGACCTCGCGGCTCGGCCCGATGCTCACGCGGCTCGCCGACGTGCTCGACCGCGACATCCGCATCCGGCTGGAGCGTCTTATCGGGGTGCTGACCCCCGTTATCACCGTCGTGCTGGGCGCGACGGTGGCCGCGATCATCGCGGCGATCATGTCGGCGATCCTCGGCTTCAACGATATCGCGGTGGCACAATGAAAAAGACCCGTTCTGCCGGTGAATCCGGCTTCACCCTGCTCGAACTGCTCGTCGTGCTGGCCATATTGGGCCTGCTCGCCGCGATCGTCGGTCCGCAGGTCATCCGCTATCTCGACAGTTCGCGCACGCAGACCGCGCGCGTCCAGTCGAAGAACGTCGCCGCCGCGCTCAACCTGTTCAAGCTCGACGCCGCGCGCTTTCCGACCAAGGAGGAGGGGCTGAACGCGCTGGTGCGCGCACCGGCGTCGATGCCCGACTGGAACGGGCCTTATCTCCCCGATCAGTCGGCGCTTACCGACCCGTGGGGCCGCCCCTATCAGATGCGCGTGCCCGGCGAGCATGGCGAAGTCGATGTCTACACCCTGGGCGCCGATGGAGCGCCCGGTGGCAACGGCGAGGCGCGGGATGTCGGAAACTGGTGAGGCGCCGGGCGGGTGCGAGACGCACGCGGCGGGCTTCACGCTGATTGAGATGCTCGTCATCCTAGCGATCGTCGCGCTGATTTCCGGCATCCTTTTCCCATCGGTCGAGCGGGCGCTTCAGCGGCAGGACTTTGCGGCGGCGAAGCTGCGGGTCGAAGGCGCGCTGCGCGCCGCGCGCGCGGCGGCGATCCGGGGCGGCGACACGGTCCGGTTCGATGCCACGCGCGACCGCCGGACGCTTCGCTATGCCGGCGCGGTCGAACGGCTTCCGGATTCGGCGGCGATCACCGTCTCCGGCGAGGGCATCGCCTTCTTCCCCGACGGCAGCACCACCGGCGGCGAGGTCGTCCTGGCGAATCGGTCGCAGACCGTTCGTTGGGCGGTCCGATCCGCGACCGGTGCGATCGAGCGCCGGCAATGACGCCCCGGTCGGCGGAGGCCGGCTTCAGCCTGATCGAGACGCTGGTGGCGCTCGCGATCATCTCGGCGATGGTCGCGGTGCTGTTCAGTGCGATCAGCGCACAGGCCGGCGTGTCGCAGGAACTGGCCCGGCGCCGGATGGCGATCCTCGTCGCGCAGTCGCTCCTTGAACAGGCGGCGAGACCGGGCGCGTCGCGCGATCTGCCGGACAGCGGCCACGACGGTCACCTGGGTTGGCGGATCGCGCGGCGAACCCTTGGCGGCGGCGCCCGCGACAGCGCGCCGCCGCTCGAGGAGGTCCGCATCGACGTGGTCGATAGGACGACCAATCGGCGGCTGACGAGCGTCCGGACGCTGCGGCTCGCGCGATGATGCCGCCGCCGCCCGCGCCGGTTCGCCCCGGCACCGCCGGTTTTACGCTCATCGAGCTGCTGGTGAGCCTCGCTCTTTTGGGACTGGCGGCGGCCATGTTGCTGCAAGGCGTCCAGATGGCCGGCATCGTCGTCCTGCGCGAGCGTGGCGATACCGCGCGGCTAGACGAAATCGTGAGCGCGCAGCGCATCATCCGGGGCCGCATCGAACGGATACGTCCCGTCACCCGGCTCGATTCGGCGCTGCCGATCGTCGATGTGCGCGGCAACGACGCCGACTTCATCTTCGTGGCCCCGCCGCTCGACCGCGCCGCGCCCGACGCCCTCCAGCGCTTCCTGCTGGTGATGACCTCCGCCCGGGATCTGGTGCTCTTCCGCGGCAACATGCGCAACGGATCGATCGACCGGTCGGGCAATGATCTTGCCGGCTGGGAACCGATGACGCTGATGCGCAACATCGACGGTCTATCAATCGCTTATTTCGGGTCGGGGAGGACGGGTGGCGTGCGGCAGTGGCAGACCCGCTGGTGGAACCAGCGCGAGCCGCCCGAGCTCGTGCGCGTCCGCGTGACCTTTCCGCGCGGCGATCGGCGGGTCTGGCCTGATCTGGTGATCCGCCCGCGCGCCACGGTCAACGCCCAGTGCCGCGTCGATGCGCTCACCGGCCAGTGCGAGGTGAGGGAATGAGCGCGCGCGGCATTCTCGACATGGACATGCACACGCTGGGCCGCGGGCTGCTCCAGGGCGCGCGCTGGTGGGTGGACGAGATCCGGGGCGTGATCCCGCGCCGCTGGCGCGGCCTGGGCGGCGAACGGCTTCCGCGTCTGGCTTACCGCGATGGAGCGCTGGCGGCGGACGGCGGACGGCGCAGCCGTGCCGCACCGGGGCTTCGCGCCGCGGTGGTCGTGCCGCAGGCGCTGTGCCTGTCTCGACTGATCGAACGCCCCGTCGTCAACGAACGCGACCTCCAGCGCATGCTCGCGCTGGAAGGCGAGACGCTGCTCCCCTTTCCGGCCGGCACGATGCTGGTCGCCGGACGCGTGCTGGGCCCGGCAACCGAGCCCGGGCGGATACGGATCGAGGTCGCGGGCCTGCCGCTCGACCATGCAAGGCAAATCGCCGCCGCGATCGCCGAGGCCGGCATCGTCGCAGCGCGCATCGAACGGCAGAGTAACGGAGACCCGGCCCCGGCGATCGACTTCGCACCGGCGATGCGCGCGACTGGCCTGATCGCGCCGCCGCGCCGTACGGCGGCATTGCTCTGGGCGCTGGTCGCCTTCCTTGTCGGCCTCAACCTGGCGGCCTGGATCTGGCGTGACGCTGCCGAGATCGACCGGCTGAACGCGCTGGTCGAGGCCCAGCGCCCCGCGGTTGCCGTCGCGCAGCGAATCTCGCGGCGGATCGCGCAGGACCGCCTGGCGGTCACGCGCACGACGGCGCTGCGCCAGCGCAACAATGCGCTCGGCGGGCTTGCCGAGATCAGCGAGGCGCTGCCACCGGGCGCCTGGCTGCAGCGCTATGTCTGGGACGGGGAAACGGTGCGGCTCGCCGGCTACAAGCCCGCCCGCGCCGATGTCGCGGGCGCGTTGCGCCGCTCGGGGCGCTTCGCGGAAGTGCGGCAGCTCGCCGAGGAGACGCAGGTCGAGGTTCCGCTCGGCGCCCGCTTCGACCTTTCGGCCCGGATCGAGCGGCGCTGATGCGCACCCTCAATCTCCGCGAGCGCAAGCTCGTTGCCGTCCTCATCCTGCTTGCCCTCATCGGGCTCTGCTATCTTCTGATCGTCGCGCCGATCGTCTCCGGCTTCGCCACGCGCGCCGAGCTTCGCGAGCAGCTCGCGCTGCGCTACGCGCACAATCAGCGCAATATTGCCGGGATCCCGCGCCTGCGGCGGCAGGCGGAGCGGCAGCGCGGGGCCATTTCGGCATTCGTGGTCGAAGCGCGCAGCGCCGAGGCCGGACGCGAGCGGATCAAGGAACGGCTCCAGAGCGCGATCGGGCGCACCGGCGGCGAGCTTCGCGAGGCCCGCGATGCCGAGGGGCGCCCCGGATGGGCACGCGTCGGCGTCTCGGCGCGGCTGACGCTGCCGCAGCTGACGCGCCTGCTCGCCGAGCTCCAGAACCAGCCGCCCTATCTTGTCATCGAATCGCTCACCGTCGGCGCCGATGACGCACTCGTGACCGGTCAATCCTCCCTCATGGATGTTGAGCTTGACGTCTCTATTCCGCTTCGACCCACCTCAGCTCGATAGGGCCGCCCGCCTACCGCTGGGCATGGCGCTGGTGCTGGCGACGGCGCTGGCCGTCCAGCTGCTGACGCCCGCCGACGCCGAGCCTCCGCTCGCCGGACCGGTCGGCGGCGGCCGCGCGGCCCGGGCCGTCGTGCCCAGCGCCACCCCGGTGATGATCGACCCGGCGATCCTCGCGCGGGCGATGTTCGCTCCCGCCGCCTCGGGCGCCGCCGACGGCCAGGCCGCCGCGCCGCTCGCGGGCTATACCGTGGTCGGCGCGGTGCGGATCGGCCGGCGGGCCTATGCCGTGGTGCGCGCCCCCGACCAGCGCATGATCAAGGTCCGGCCCGGCGGCCGCATCGGTGATTGGCGCCTCGCCGCGCTGACGGCGGACTCGGCAATGCTGGTGCGCGGCGATGAACGCCTTGCCGTTCGCTTCGGGACGCAAGCGCCGACAGCTTCAAATTCGACCGTAGAGGGGACATAAGTGATGCGTTTCAGGTCCAGGCTTCGCGCGGGGGGCGCTATTGGCGTGCTCCTCGTTTCCGGCTGCGCCACGCCGCCGGCGCCGCGCCCGATCGAGATGCCGCAGCCGCCCGCTATCGTCGCCGAGGCCGAGCGCGCCCAGGCGCAGGTGCGCTCGACGATCGTCGGCGGCGAGGCGCCGGTGCCGCAGACCCCCGCTACAGGTGTACGCCCGCCGGCGCCGGGTAACGTCTCGGTGACCTTGCCCGATGCCGATGTGGGGGTGGTCGCGCAGTCGGTCGCCGAACTCGTCGGCAGGCCGATCGCGGTCGATCCGGGGGTGACCGGCCGGGTCAGCCTGGTGACGCCGGCACCGGTCGCCCGCTCGGCCATACTCGGGCTGTTCGAGGCCGCGCTGCGCACCGCCAACCTCGCGCTGGTCCCGGTCGGCGACGGCTTTGCCGTGCAGACCGTGGCGACGGCGCAGGCGCGGGGGCCGGTAACCGTCGATTCGCTCGGCTTCGGCACCGAGGTGGTCAAGCTCGAGTTCATCAACGCGGCGGAGTTGCGCACCGTGCTGGACGGCGCGCTGCCCGGCGTCGTCACCGCGACCGATCCCGCGAGCAACAGCATCACCATCGCCGGCACCACCGGCCAGCGCGCCGGCGCACGCGGTCTCGTCCGCGAGTTCGACGTCAACTGGCTGCGCAACATGAGCTTCGCGCTGTTCGTGCCCGAACGGACCGACAGCCGCCTGATCGCGCCCGAACTCGAAAAGCTGATCAACGCGAACGACGCGCCGACCCGGGGCCTGGTCCGCCTGATCCAGATGGAACGGATCAACGGCATCCTGGCGGTCTCGGCGCAGCGGCAATATCTGGAGGATGTGCGCCGCTGGCTCGAGATCCTCGATCGCGAGGGCGAGAGCGCCGAACCCAAGCTGTTCGTCTATCGTGTCCAGAACGGCCGCGCGCGGGATCTGGCGCGGACGCTCAACAACGCCTTTGGCAGCGATGGCGGAAACGACGCGGCGGCGAACGCCGATCCCTTCGCCAATGCGGAGCAGGCGTTCGGCCCCAATGGCGAGACCAGCCTCCCTGGATCGAGGCCGCCTGCGACGCCCGTCCCCCCCGCGCCCGGAGCCGCCCCGGCAAATGATCAGCAGCCGGCCAACGCCGGCCCGCCCCCTCTTCAGCAGACGCGGATCACCAGCGACGACGTCAACAACGCGGTGATCGTCTACGGCACGCCAAAGGAATATGCCGTGGTGGAGGATGCGCTGCGCAAGCTCGACATCCTCCCGACCCAGGTGATGATCGAAGCGGCGATTACCGAGGTTTCGCTGACCGATGACCTGCGTTTCGGTGTGCAGTGGAATTACATCACCGGAGATAGCAATTTCACGCTTACCGAGGGAACGACCTCAACGCCGACGCGCAATCTTCCCGGGTTCTCCTACTTTTTGACTGGCCGCGATATCACGGCCGCGCTGAATGCGCTGGAAGAGCGGACCAACATAAAGGTGGTCTCAGCCCCCAAGCTGCTCGTGCTGAACAACCAGACCGCGGCGCTGCAGGTCGGCGACCAGGTTCCCATCCAGACGCAGCAGCAGCAGAGCACGGACGGCGGGAACGCGCCGATCATCAATTCGATCGAGTATCGCGACACCGGCGTCATCCTGAAGGTCACGCCGCGCGTCAATGCAGGAGGCCTGGTGTTGCTGGACGTCGCTCAGGAAGTGAGCAGCGTGGGCGCCACCCCACAAAACGGATCGCCCACCATCGCGACGCGCAGGGTCTCGACTTCGGTCGCAGTCCAGGACGGGCAGGTGATCGCGCTCGGCGGGCTGTTCCGCGATAGCCAGAGCTTCGGCAAGAACGGTTTGCCCCTTCTGTCGCGCATCCCGATCCTGGGCAGCTTGCTGTTCGGCAACACAAAGAACATGCAGATGCGCACCGAATTGATCATCTTGCTGAAACCGCACGTCATCCGCTCGGGCGACGACGCACGCGCGATCACCGAGGAGCTGCGTCGCAAGATCCGCACGCTGGAGCCGTTCCGCACCGAAGGCCGGATCCCGTGAAACGCGCGGGCGAGGACGGCTATGCGCTGGTCGGCGCGGTGGCGAGCATCGCGGTCTTCGCCGCAATGTCGCTGGCCGTGCTGTCGGCAACGCGGCTGATGCTCGAGGATGTCGGCGCCGAGCAGAGCCAGCTCCAGGCCGGCGCCGCGGCCGACGCCGGCGTGGCGATGGCGATCAGCGGGCTGCTCGCCGAGGATGTGACGCAGCGCTGGCCGATCGGCGGGCGGCCCCGCGCCGCCACCTTCGGCCACGCACGCCTCGGCATCCGTATCGAGGACGAGCGCGGCAAGGTCGCGCTCAACCTGCTTGACGAGGAACGGGCCACCCGGCTTCTCGAGCTCGCCGGTCTCGACGGGGATCGCCTGCTGATCGCCCGTGATTCGCTGCGCGACTGGATCGATACGGACGAAGAACCGCGGCCCTTCGGCGCCGAACGCGCCTTTTACCGTCCGGCGCGGATCGTCCCGCCGAACGGCTTTCTCGCTTCGGTCGACGAGCTCGGGCTGATCAGGGGCTTCGACGCCGCGACCGTGGCCCGGATCCGGCCGATCGCGACGGTCTCGATCGGCAATTCGGTGTTCGATGCGCGCCATGCGGACCCGCGCGCTATCGCGGTCATGGCGGAGGGCGGCGAGAACGGCCCCGCGGCGATCGACCGGGCCCGCGAGCTGGCCGGCCAGCGCACCGCGATCGAGTTCACCGACACTTCCGACCGGACGGGCCGCCCGCTCGCCATCGTCGCGGAGGCGACGCTTCCCGACGGCGCCCGCGCGCGCCGGCGGGTCATCGTCGAACTGACCGGCGCGGCCTCTCGCGCCTATGTCGTCAGATCCTACGAATGATCCGCGCCAGCCTCCCACTGTGGGATCAGACGATTGGTCCGGGCGGCTCGCTATGGTCTCAGCGTGCACGCGGCCCCGTCGCTTTCGGCAGGAGGAAGGCCAGAAGGAGTAAGTCTCATGAAACCAGCTAAATTCTTCGAAACCGAAAGTTTCTACCTCGGCGACCAGCATGGCTATCAGGCGGTCGATTCCCTGTCGGTCCGGAGCGCGGACGCGCTCTCGTCAAGCCGCGCGTCGGCAAGCGTGTCCAGCCTGGTATTCGAGCCGGGCGACGGCACCATCACCGGAAGCGAGATCGACACCTATGCGCTCGATCTGGTCGAGGGCCAGACCTATATCTTCTCCTCGCGCGGGGTCGGCGGCAACGCGCTCGTCGATACCCAGCTCTATATGATCGACGACTCCCTGACCGAAGCCGGCATCCTGGCTCAGGACGATGATGGCGGCGATGGCCTCAATTCGCTGATCACTTACACCGCCACCTATACCGGCGTTCACTATCTCGGCGTCAGCGCCTATTCCGGCTCGGGCCTCACCGGAGACTATGCGGTCGACGGGTTTCCCAGCCTGGGCGCGGACGTGGTTTCGGACGATTTCGCCCAGGCCACCGATCTCGGCCTGAGCAGTGTGACGCTCGGCTTCATCGATGCCGGCACGTCAACGCGCTATGGTCAGGATTTCAGCGAGGTCGATACCTACAAGTTCGAAGCCGAGGCCGGAAAATACTACACCTTCGAGCTGGCCGGCGGCGCCGACTATAATTCGGACTACACCGCCCTCCCCGCCGGCGAGATCGATGCCCGGCTCGTGGTCTATAATTCGGCGCTCGCGGTCGTCACGCAGAACGACGACATTTCGTTCCCGGACGATATCAACGCACAGGTGGGTTTCGTCGCGGGTTCGAGCGGAACCTATTATCTGGACGCATTCTCCTACGCGCCCTGGACCGGCGGTTATTCGATCGTCGCGCATGAATATGACGTCGTGAACGGCACGAGCAGCAACAACACGCTGATCGGCGGTGCGGCGGACGACGCCATCAACGGCCGTGGCGGCCGCGATCTGCTGAACGGCGGCGCGGGTGACGATCTGCTGACCGGTGGCGCCGGCAGAGACACGTTCGCTTTCAGCGATCTCGGCGGTTCGGACGAAATCCTCGACTTCGTCCGCGGTACGGACAAGGTCGATGTCAGCGCGCTTGGCGACTTCAGCTGGGTCGGGTCGGGCGCGTTCAGCGGCGGCGGCGGCGCGGAGCTGCGCGGTTACCAATGGAACGGCGACTTCTACCTTTCGGGTGACGCCGACGGCAATGGCGTCGGTGACTTCCTGATCGAGGTCAACACGGCGCTGAACAGCCACGACATCATCCTTGGCTGACCGGTAAGGACTATTCTGAGAAAGCGCCCCGGAAGACCCCCCGGGGCGCTTTTTTCACGTTATGCGACGAAGGCGGTTTTTTCTCGTATGCGACGCATCGGATGGGGGCAGCTCTTCGGTTTGAGACGCTTCGGCCTGGGCGTGGCCCTGTGCATCTTCGCGACCGGCGCCGCACAGTCGCAAACGCAGCTGCCGGACCCTACGCAAACCCCGCTCGACATTGATTTCGCTCACGATCCGATCCTGGGCCTCGCGCGCCAGCAGGCATCGAACGAGCTGTTTCGCGCGACGGTCGAGGCGGCCGTGCGGCGCCACCCGGCCACCGACGAATCCCGCGCCGCCGTCGACGAAGCTGATGCGGTCGTCGATGGCGCACGCGAATCGCTTTACCCCTCGGCTGACATCCAGGTCTCCACCTTTCGCGTGCTGTCCCGCGAATTCTCCAACGATCCCAACAATATCATTGAACGATCGCGCGCGCCGACCCGTACCGATGCGCTCGTCTCGGTTCAGCAGACCCTGCTCGATTTCGGTGCGGGCGGCAGCCGCGTTCGCGCCGCCGGCGCCCGGCTGCGCGCCGCCGGCGCCGATCTGGAGGCGACCGCCGACCGGGTCGCGCTCAGCACGATCGCCAGCTGGTATGACGTGTTCGATTATCGCGCGCTCACCCAATTGTCCGAAGCCTATGCCGCCAGCCTGCGTGACATGCGCGAAGCGGTGGAGATGCGCATCGGGCAAGGCGCGTCGGCCGAAGCCGATCTCGCGCAGGCCGATATCTACATCGCCCGCGCCGACACGCGCCTCGCCCAGTTCCGGCGCCAGCTGGCCAATGCGGAGGCGACATTCGCGACCTGGACCGGCATGCCGGTTCCCGGAGCGCTGGCGCGGGCGCCGGCACCTGCTCTTTTGGTTTCCGGCGGCGACGATCTGGGTCTGGCGGCCGCCAGCAACGCCGTGGTGCGCAGCGCGCAGGCCAATGCGGAATCGGCCCGTCAGGAGGCGCGCTCGGTGCGGGCGGAGCGGCTGCCGCAGGTGACCGCCGGGATCGACGCCGGGCGGTACGGCGTCTTCGAGACCGATCGCGACTATGACATTCGCGGCCGGGTCGGACTGCGCTTCCGGCTGTTTGGCGGGGCCGACGCGCGCGCCAGCGAATATGCCGCACGCGCGCGCGCCGCCGATGCGCGCGCCGTCCGCATCCGCGCGGAAGCGGAGCGGGACGCGGCGATCGCATTGTCCGACGTGCAGGCCCTGGAGCGCCAGCTTGCGGCGCTCGAGTCCTCGTACACGTCCAGCCGGCGATCCCGCGATGCGATCGTCGAACGTTTCCGCGTCGCGCGCGGGACGCTGTTTGATGTCGCCACTGCCGAGGATGTCTATTTCGAGAGCGCCACGGCCTATATCCAGTCGCTGACCGCGCTCGACGCGGCGCGATACGTTCTGCTGTCGCGAACCGGTCGCCTGCTACCCGCGCTCGACATCGCGCCCGTCAGCCTGGGGAGACGCGAGTGAGCGCCGACAATCTTGTGAAGGTTCCGCGCCCGCGGCTGGCCGGCTGGCTGACCGAACCGATGCGCCGCGAGCGTGCGGCCTATGCGAAGGTCGCGCTGGCGGCGGTGTTCATCAACATCTTCGGTCTGCTGACCGCCCTTTTCACGATGACGATCTATGATCGGGTGGTGCCGAACAACGCGATGTCTTCGCTCGTCGCGCTCTCGATCGGCTTTGCCATCGTCATCGTCTTCGACTTCATCCTCAAGATGCTGCGCGCCTATTTCGCCGACCATGCCGGCGCGCAGATCGATCGGGATATCGGCGCCGCGGTCTTCGACCGCCTCATAGCGATGCGGCTCGAGCTCAAGCGGGGATCGACCGGCCACCTGACCGGCCTGATGCGAGAGCTGGAGGCGCTGCGCGACTTCTTCGCTTCGGCCACGCTTGTCGCGGTGGTAGACGTTCCGTTCATCCTGCTCACCCTTGTCGTCGTCGCGATCATCGGCGGCTGGGTCGTGCTGGTGCCGGCCGTCATGGTGCCGCTCGTCATTCTGGTCGGATGGCTGACCCAGCCCGCGCTGGCGCGCTGGACCGCACGGTCCATGGGCGAAGGCTTCCTCAAACAGTCCGTCCTGGTCGAAACGATCGGCGGCCTCGAAATGGTGAAGGCCGCGGGCGCGGGGCCGCTCCTGTCGCGGCGATGGATGGCCGCTGTCGATCGGCACTCGAACAGTTCGCTGCGCCAGCGGCTGATCTCCGCGATCGGCATCAACTTCGCCAGCACCGCGGGCGCGCTCTCCTATGCCGGTGTCGTTATCGTCGGCGTCGTCATGATCGCGAACCAGTCGCTGACGATGGGCGGGCTGATCGCCTGCTCGATCCTCACCGGCCGCGCGATCGCGCCGCTCGCCCAGATTTCCCAGTTGCTCACGCGGATGACCGCCACCCGCACGGCCTATCGCCAGATCAACGCGATGATGGACATGCCGGTCGAAGGACCCGAGGGCGACCCGCTCCGCTTCGGCCATCTCAACGGCGCGATCGAGTTCCGCAATGTCAGCTTCCGCTACCCCGGCGCGGCGGAGCGGACGCTGAACCGGCTGAACTTCGCGATCCAACCGGGTGAGCGGGTCGCCCTGCTCGGGCGCGTCGGCTCCGGCAAATCGACCATCGCGCGCCTGATGCTCGGCCTCTATCCCCCCGAAGACGGGCTCGTGCAGATCGACGGCACCGATATCCGGCAGCTCGATCCGGGCGCGCTCAGGTCCGGTATCGGCGCGGTGCTGCAGGAAAGCGTGCTGCTGACCGGATCGGTCCGTGAGAACATCGCGCTGGCCCGGCCCGATATCGATGACGCGGAAATGCTCCGCGCCGCGCAGATTTCCGGCACCCACCAGTTCATGGGCCAGATCGCCAATGGCTATGATCTCAAGCTCGCCGATCGCGGCGAGGGCCTGTCCGGCGGACAACGCCAGTCGATCGCCATCGCCCGCGCGCTCGCCGGGCGGCCGCAGGTGCTTCTGATGGACGAGCCGTCAAGCGCCATGGACCAGCAGACCGAGGCCGGCCTGATCCACCGGCTCCAGGAGGAGCTCAAGGACCGCACATTCATCCTGATCACCCATCGCCCGGTGCTGCTCCAGCTCGTGCAGCGCGTCATCGTCATCGAAAAGGGCCGGATCAGCGCTGACGGACCACGCGACGCGGTGCTGAGCAAGTTCGCGCAGCCAAAGGCGGCCTGATCCATGTCCGATACGCCTGCCGCCGCCCGGACCGGGAACCTCGACGACCGCATCAGCGCGCGCCAGGCTTCCAATTTGCTGCTGTGGAGCGTGGTGGGGTTCGTCGTCATCTTCTTCGTCTGGGCCGCGCTTGCCGAACTGGAACGGACGGTGCGCGGCATCGGCCGGATCATTCCAAGCTCGCAGTTGCAAGTCATCGCCAATCCCGAAGGCGGCGTCGTCGATCGCATCCTGGTCCGCCCGGGCCAGATCGTGCGCGCGGGCGAGCGGCTGATGACGCTCGATCCCGTGCTGCGCGAGGCCGAGCTGGGCAGCGGATCGGCGACCTTGACGGCGCTTGAGGCCAAGATCGCGCGGCTGGAGGCCGAAATAGTTGGACGCACGCCTGTCTACCCTGCGGCGGCCGATGCCTCGGCGGCCGAACAGGTCCGGATTGAACAGGCGCTCCATGCCGCCCGTATGGCCGATCTCACCAGCCTGCTCGGCGCGGCCCAGGCGCGGCTCTCGCAGGCGTCGCGCGGCGTCGCCGAGGCGCGGGCGACCTATGAAGCCCGCATCGCCGCGCGCGATGCCCGCACCGAAGAGGTACGCATCCTGCGCCCGCTGGTCGAACGGGGCATCGAGCCCCGGCTTTCCCTGAGTCAGTCCGAGAGCGCCGCCGCCGTCGCGACCAGCGAGGCGGCCGCCGCATCGGCGTCGATCTCCCGGGCCCACGCGACCGTCGCCGAGGCACAAGCCAGCGCCCTGCAGACCCGCCAGGACTGGCGCGCGCGCGCCGCGGCCGAGCTGGCGGCCGCCCAGGCCGAGCGGGAAGCCCGGCGCCGCACGCTCCCGGCGCTCGCCCAGCAGGCCGATCGCACCATATTGCGCGCGCCCCTCCCAGGCAGGGTCAACCGCGTGCTCGTGACGACGCGCGGCGGCGCCGTCCAGCCCGGCCAGCCGCTCGTCGAGATCGTCCCGTCGGAAGAAAGCCTGCTCGTCGAGGCCCGCGTGCTGCCGCAGGACATCGCCTTCGTCAGGCTTGACCAGGACGCGCGGGTCGCGATCACCGCTTATGACCGCGCAGTCTACGGTACGCTCGACGGCCGGGTCGTCGCGATCTCGCCAGACGCGGTCGCCGAGGAGCGCACGGGCGAGACCTTCTATCTGGTGCGGGTGCGGACTTCGGCGAGCGCGCTGCGCGACGCGGCCGGACGGCAATTGCCGATCGGGCCGGGCATGATCGCGGAGATCGACCTGCTGGGCGATCCGCGGACGGTGCTGCAATATATCCTGACGCCGATCACCAGGCTCGGCGAAACCGCCTTCCGCGAGCGGTAGCGGCGATCGGCGCGCAGGGTCAGGCCGCCACCGCCTGCAAGGGCGCCGCCGGGCGGCGCCACCACGGCGCGATCATGGTGAGCGCCACCTCGACCATCGCCGGCGCCGCCAGCACATGATCGAGCCGCGCCGCGCCATCGGTCCAGCGCCAGCCGTGATCCTCGTGCCGCTCGGCCGGGTAGAAGCCGGCGCCGAACGCCACGTCCTCGATCGCGAGGGCGACACCGTCGATCCGCAGCTCACCCACCGCGACGCCAAGCCGGCGCCCGTCGGCTAGCCCCGGCATGATCTGTGCGAGTATGCTGGCGCCGGAGACGAAGGTCAGCACATCCGCTGCCGGCACCGCGAACCAGAACCGGTTGCCGGAGCGGTGTAGCGGCGCGATCGACGCGCCATCGGCTTCGAGCGCCAGGTCCGGATCCTCGCTGCGCTCCCACCCCAGCGACATGGCCTGATCGAGCAACCGCTGCTGGACGGCGACGAGCTGCGGACCCGCCGCGACCATGGGCGCACAGGCATTTTCCCAATTGCTGGGGTCGAGCCGGCCATGCAGTTCGGTGAAGTGGCCCGCATTGGCGAAGCTGGCGCGATTGCCGTCGTCGAGATAGGATTCGCACGCCAGCCCCTCGGCGACGAGCAGATCGTGGCCTTCCAATTCGATATGATAATAGCGGACCTCCCGCACCTCCTCCTGAACGACGGTCGCGCCGTTGACGAGATACCCGACGGGAATGAGCACGCCCTCGACGAACACGGCATGGCCCGGCGACAGGCGCAGATCGCGTGCGGGAAGGCCGGGACCGAAGGCGTGGGCGCGAACTCGAACCGGCTTGATCTCCCACGGCCGCGGATGAAACAGCGTCCGCGCCACCATCTGCCCTATCCACTTGACCGGCCGCACCGTGCCGCCCGCGGTCACGACCATGTCGCCCGCGCTCAGAGCTTCGACCGCGACCGGCCCATCGACGGTCTCGATCCGTGTGCCTTCCGCGAAACATATCGGCGTGAACCCGCCCGCAACCTGCTCGTAGTCAAAGACCATCGTGTAGATAGTCGAATCCGGCAAGTATACATTACTGAGAGCAACATAATCACCACCGAAAAGAGAAGATATTGTAGCCTCCCGAAGGGGCGACGCGATCATTAAGTTGCCGTCATTGGAGAAAGCATGAATATAATAAGTCACACCAGGGTTGGTACTCAGTGTGAACGTGCCATAGACTGGCATGATATCATCGTCCGGAGAATCAGGAACATTTCCGGGCCCCCCGGGAATGACGAGTTCGGACACCGAAGTGACCGTCGTTGGCTCGGTAGAAAAAGCCGACGAATCATCCGGATCGAAGTATCCCGTTATAAACCCGTCAGCTGTCGGTTCTGCGACAATCCCTCCTCTTGCCCAAGATTGGACCGCGAAGGTGATGTTCAGGAGCGTGTTTGGGTCGAATGGCATGATCTATCTCCTTGAATGAGCGTTCAGTTCTGATCGGCCTCCAACGAGCAGTCCGGATCGTCGGCGCGGCCGGGTTCCGGGCACCGGCCGTCGCCAGCTGGGCCGAGCACATCGACGGTGATCAGCGAGCGGCGATCGGTGCGGTCGCGGTTGGCATTGGTCAGGCCGGCGACCTGCGCGGCGATCGCCGAACTCGCCTCGGCCGGCGTCGCCACGCCCGCCGTCACCGATCCGCTCGGCACGCCGCTGATCTCGCCGGCGGCGCTGAAATTATCGGCATTGGCGACCCGTGCCGCCGCCACCAGGACGTTGCCCGACGCGCGCACGCCGGCGTCGCCCGCGTCGATCTCTCCGACCGGGGCGACCAGGATGATATCGGCGGGCGGATCGTCCGGCGTCCGCTTGAACGCGCCGATGCCCGCGCCGGCGACGCTGCCGGCGCTGTTGACCTGGGCTTCGCCATCGATGTCGAGGCGTACCGTGATCGGCGGGAAATTCGACGCGCTTTTCGGCCCCTGGCCGGCGTTGAGATCGCCGTTCGATGACCACATGGTGATGTCGCCGCCCTGCTGGGTGAACAGACGGCTCTGGTTGAGGATGAAGTCACCATCGGTGAACGCGCTGATCCGGCCGCCCTGCAGCGTCAGGACGCCTTCGTAGCCGAGCGGAATTGCGCGAATGCTGGAGGCGGAGCTACCAGGCGCAAAGGGCAGCCGCAGCCGGCCTTGCTCGAGCTGCGAGGGCAGGAAATAGCGGATGCCGCTAACGTCGTTGATAACGCCGCCATTGAACGCCGTCTTGCGCCGGAAGACCTGATCGGAGGTGCGGACGACCGAGCCGGCGATCACGTCGCCGCCGGGGCCCAGGATGTTGACGTTGCCGCCTCGCCCGGTCTGGAGCGTCGCCAGACGCAGATCGACATTGCCGGTGACGATCCGATCGGCGATCTGGGGCTGGCCATTGACGATGTTGCGGACCGGCTCGCCGAGCGGATGATCAGCCGAGACCGTCGTGGGATCGAGCGTGTAGGGCGCAAGATTATCGGTATAGCCCAGGCGCGTCGGGAACAGCGTCTGAACCGCGCGATAGCCGCGGACATATTGCTGGTAGGACGGGCCGTCGGGGATCGCCGGCTGGGCAAGCTCGTTGAAATAGAGGTCGTTGATCAGGAAATCCTGCTGGCGCAACGGATCAAGCCCGGCGAAGGCGGTGTGGAGATCGCCAAGGCGCCCATAGCTCGCCTGCGCCAGCGCGGTATTGCCGGCCGCGGTGTCGGGGTAGCTCTGGTTGGCGAACAGCGACGCGAACAGCGCCGGCTCGTTCTCCCGCAGCCATTCGGCCAGCATCGGCGCATAGATCGGTCGGCTGCGGTCGGGCCGCCGGTTGCCGAACGAATCCACGACCTGCGCGAACAGGTCACCGTCAAGCATGTCGGCGTTGGCGGGATTGAGATAGGTCTCGCGCAATGCCGCATAGTCGGCGCCCGCCGCCATGCCGAAGCGGATGCTGAGATCGGCGCCCGCGTCGGCGAGCCACGGATTATAGTCGTTGCCGATCGTGCGGATGCCGCCGGCGAAAGTGAAGGCGGGTTCGACGCTGGTGCCGCCGGTCGTCGCCGAGGTCACGAACGGCCCCAGATTGCGCCCGGCCTCGACGATCAGCGTGCCGGGCCCGCCCAGGATGAAGTTGCCCGAACGAATATAGGATGCGGCCGAACCATCGTCCTGACTGCCACCGTCGGCGAGCGTACCCAGGATGTCGCCACCGGCGCGGATGCGGGTGACGTCCGACGCCTGCGCGTTCTGGCCGACGAAGAACATGTCGATGATGTCGCCGCCGGCCGTGATCCGGCCTTGCTTGGGCAGGAAGATGGCCGACAGGTTGATATCGCCATTGCTGTAGATGCGGGCCGGTTCCGGATCGCCCAGATGCGTCGTCCGCCGGTTGTGCTGCAACCGCAGCTGCGCGTCGGTCGTCCGCGCGCCGACCGCGGGGATCTGATAGGGTAATCCGGGCACGCTGCCTGAGGCCGTCGTCGGCGTGCCGAACGCACCGCCCAGCAGCGACGGGTCTGCATCGCTCATCGCGATCAGCAGCGAGTTGATGTCGCCCTGGCTGAACAGCCGCAACTGGCCGATCGGCGAGGGGAACAGCAGCCGCGGCGAACTGGCATAGCTCTGCGGCGTCGAACTGTCGGTGGGGAGGAAGATGCTGGCGGCGAGGGATGTCATCGCGAAAGACGGCGGCAGCACCTGGATGAAGCTTTGGGGTATGGCGGAAGAACCATTAACGACGTTCGCGATCTTGCCGAAATCGCGCGAAATCGCGTTGCTGTCGATAGGCCCGGCATCGGTTTCGAGAATGCTGGTCGTCTCGGTCGCGGTGAGGCTGAACGACGCCGTCGGGCTGAAGAAGCCCACCGCATTGGCCGACGCCAACGACGACGGATCGACGCCAAGCGCCGACACCGTGGCAAGCGTAGCGGCGCCACCGGCGGAGACATCGACGACGGCGTCGGTCAGGCGGACGCGCATATATTGTGCGATCGTCGAACCCGGAATCGGCTCCGTGCCGAAACCCGCAATGTCGCGGTCGGCATGGATCGTGCCCGCCCCCGTCGCGACATCGTAGCGGCCCGCCAGGATGTCACGCCCGGCGGACACCGCCAGTTCGCCACCGCCGAAGGTCAGCATGGTCACGCCCGCGCTCGTCGGCGCCGTAGTCACGCTGCTGTCGATCGCGACCGAAAGTTCGCTGATGTCGCGGCCCGCATCGATCGTGACGTCGCCGCCGCCCAGCGCGCCGACCCCTGACGAGAAATAGCGCGGCGCGATACCGATCTCGGTATCGAGGCCGACGATACCCGTGCGCCAGCGCTGGCTGCCAAGGCCAATATCGGTGCCCGCACTACTGGTCTCGACCTGGCCGGCCAGGCGACCTTCCCCGAGGAAAAACTCGCTCCAGATGTCGCGGCGCCCGAGCACGTCCCGCCCGGCGTCGAGCGCGACGTCGCCGCCGCCCCTGGCGAGCACCGGCTGTATGTCCGACAGCGCCTTGGGCGAGGGGATGAACTCGACCAATTCTGGCCGCGGGCTGAGATAGGGGCTGTCGGGCGTGATCGCGATACGCGCCCCGCCGCCGACGATGCGCGCATCGACATTGGTCGGCGCCACCCGCACACCCGCCGTGTAGATCGCAGCGCCCGCGAACTGGACACTGGCACCGCTCGGCGTTGCGGTCTGGTTGCCGTTTTCCTGCCGATAGACCGGCGTCGGCGAGCCTCTCAGATCGATGTCCCGCGCGGCCGCCACGTCGATCGACCCGTCGCCGGTACGGACATAGCTGCGGACATAGGTGCTGTTGGCCGCGCCGAAATTGATCGGCTGTGCAAGCGCGGCGGTGGTGTAGCCGGGCCGCCGGCTGGCGAGACCCGACTGATAGGTGGGTTCAAACGACTGGAGGAAGCCGATCACCTCGGAGAGCGGCGCGACGATCCCCGTCCGCGCATTGGCCGGTCCGACAAAGGTGCCCGGTCGTCCAGCGAAATATTGCGCGGCGGCCGCGCGCGCCTCCGCGCCCAGGCCGATTGCGGCATTCCCCCAGTTGATCTGCGTGAAGGTATCGTCGCGCAGCTGATCAAGACCGTTCATCTCGGGCAGGTTCAGCGTGTCGCCGATATCGAAGCTGACCGGGGCTTCCCCGAATCCCAACCCCTGCAACCGGAACTGGAGGCTCCCGCCATAGACGGCGTTGCGATTCGTTACCTGGACCCGGTAGGAATATTCGCCCCCAACCGTGACGTCCGCGTCGCGCGCGCGGTCCACCAGGAGCGGGTTCGCCGAAATTCCGTCACCGGCACCGGCGACGAGCCTGAGGTCCGATGAATGGATCACGCCATTGTCGGGCAGCAGCGGAAAAAGTTCCGCAAAGCCGAGCGGATCGCTGGCGTCGCCATTGCCCGCAGCGCCATTGCCGGTGACCGCGAGCGGCGAGTTGATGAACTCGTTGCCGGACGAGATGTCACCTTGCTGCGCGGCCGCGTTGAGCGCGATGGTGACGATCTGCGAGGCTGGCGGCATGGTTCCCGGCGTGAAACCGGCGAGGCCGCTGCAATCGGCGCCCGTGCCGCAGCGGAACGACAGCCCCGGCGAATAGGCACGATCGCCGCCGCCAAGCTGATAGTTCATCCAGGCCGGGTCCGACCGGTCGCGGAAGGTGAAAAAGCCGTCGCTGATGCTGCGGTTGATGGTGAGGTCGCCGCCCGCGCGCATCGTTACGACCGGCGCCTCGCCGCGCGCCGTGCCGCCGGTGCGATAGAGGAAGGTCGTGAAGCTATCGAGCAGATGGCCCTCGCGGCCGGGCGTCACCGCATAGCGCGTGACGCCGCCCGTGCTGATCTCGTCGATCACGGTGAGATCGCCGGCCGCCACGGCCGCGGCAAGCTGTTCGGGGCTGAACGTCGCCGCCGCGAGATTCCACTGGGTCTGGGTGGCGAGATCGCCCGCGGCCGCCAGTTCCACGCCCGGCCGTAGCCGGATGCCCTGAAGGCTGCTGCCGTCGACCGTCGAAACCCCGAAATCCTGGACGAACCGCACCACCGAAGGCGTGCCGTCGGCCAGCGTGAAATTCTCGGTGAAGGGGTTGAAACGGCCGCCGTCGGCGCTGCTCTGCGCCATGTTGAGCACGAGGCCGCCATTCGCGGTCGAAATGCCGGAATAAAGCCCGCTCGCCGCGATCGCGTCCAGGTCATAGCGCCGGAACGCTTCCAGCTGAATGCTGTCGGCGCCCTGGATCGCGCCGCCGATGCTCACCGCCACGCGGTCGCCCGCCGCGCCGATCACCGGTGCGCGCAGATGGACGGTGCCGCCCTTGTCGGGCTCGGCATAATAATAGACCGTCTCGGCGGCCTGTGTCGCCGGATTGGTGACGGTCTGCGGGATCAGCCGCCCGCCGGATTCACCCACTGCCGCTGCCGCCTGTGTGCGGCGCGCGCCGACGTCGATGATCGCGCCGTTGGCGATGTTGATGGCGGCGTCCTCACGCGCGATGCCGATGGTCACGTCGCCGGCCGTGGCGGCGCGGCTGTCGGTGTCGGCATAGCCTGTCGTGTGCGTGTCGAGCCGCGCGGTGGAGGCCAGCGTCACGCCCGCGGCGCCCCATAGCGCGATGTCGCCGCCGTTCACGTCGGCGTTGCGCGCGGCATCGGCGGAGAGGCCGGCGACATTGACCCCCGACGTGTCGATCGTGCCGGCGATCCCGATCGCCCCGCCGTCCGCGGTCAGGGTGACATTCTTGGCCCGAACCGTCTGGCCGGCGTTGAGATCGAGGTTGCCCGCACCCGAGCGGATCCAGATGTCCCCGCCGAAGAGGTGGCCGGAGCGGCCGACGAAGCCGGCGAGATCGAAGGCGCTTTCCGCCGTATCGAACGCGAACGATCCGCCCCGCGCACCGGTCACGCCCGGATTGATCGCCGCGTCGAAGGTGATCGCGCCATTGCCGGCGAGGAGGTTGATGGTGCCGGCCGATCCCTGGCCGGTGTCGCTGATGAGGGTCGTGCGTGCATCGGTGGTCAAATCGCCCTGCAGCGCGACCAGGTTGATCGTGCCGCCGCCGGCCGAGATCGTCACCGGATCGACTGCGTCCCCGAACGTCACATTGTAGCCGGGGACGTCCAATGTCGCGCCGGCCAGCGCGATATCCGTACCGGACCGGATGTCGATGATGCCCGCCGTCGCGCGGATCCGGCTTCCCTCGATCCGCACGGACCGGACCGGCGCGTCCAGCCCGCCGATGGCGATACGGCTCGCCGGCGCGGCGTTGCCCTGCGGCGTCGGAACGGCCCCCGTGACGGCCGGTGCGATCATCGCGAAATCGCCGGTGGTGAGGAAGGTGTAATCGGGGCGCACCGTCTGGTTGCGCGGATCGGCCGCCGCGGCGCGATCGGCCAGGAAGGGCGTGCGCAAGGTCAGCGACGCGTCGCCGGTCAGGAAACGGCCCTTGCCCTCCACATACATGCCCTGCGCGGCGCCCAGCGTGACGCTGTCCGCGACGCCCGCCACGCGAACGTCGTTCGCCCCGAACGCGATCGTCTGCGCGTCGAGCGCGAAGCTGCCGCCCAGGCCGCAGAAGCCGGCGGCAAGACAGCCGTCAGCGGCGTTGGCGGCGTTGGCCAGGCGGACGTTCGCGGCGGTGATCGTCACCGCCTCGTCGGCACCCGTCCCCGCCGTGCTCGCCAGGGTCGCCGAGTCGATCACGAGATCGTTGAACCGATGATTTCCCGCCGAGAAACGCACGGCCCCCGGGGACCGGATGGTCAGGCGATCGGCTGCCGCGAGTTTGGCCTCGAGATTAGAGCCGATCACGCCAGGCGCGCCGGCGTCGCCATCCTCGAAGCGGATCGCTCCGCCGCTCAGCGCGATGTTCGACACATCGATCGCTGCCTGGTCGGAGATTGCGAAGGCGCCGCTGGAATCCAGCGCGAGCGCCGATCCGGTGATTGTCGCCGCGCCGATCTCGATCGTCGACTGGCCGGTGCCGGTCCGGCTGACAAGACGCTCGTTGCCGCTTGCGAGTCTGACCAGCGAACCGCCCGTCGCGATGGCATAATCGCCCGAAGGCTGTGTGCCCAGCTCTCCGGTGGCGTTCAGGACGGCCCCGTCGGCGATCGTCACGCGCGATCCGGCCCCTCCCGCCACGAGCAGCAGCTCCGGCGCCTGCAGGGTCGCGCCCCCGCGAACCTCCACCGCGCTGGCGGTGGCGGACAGCGTGGTCGAGCCATCGGCATTGTCGCTGCGTCGTCCGCCGATCAGCAGGCTGGTCGCATTGAGCCGCGACAGCGCGCTATCGGTCAGCGTCAGCGCGCCCTCGGTGGCTTCGGCGCCTTCGCTGGCAATGACGATGTTGGCGCCGAGGATGTCGAACTGGCCGCCCTGCCCGCCTGAGGCTGCCCGCGTGTCGAACGCGCCGGCCAGGCGCAGCTCGGTCAGCGGGCTCAGGATGACGCGCGCCGCATCGAGCGGCAGGCGCGGCCGGGCGAGATCCTTGCGTGCCGCGCGGTCGGTGACCGCCTTGGAGCCGCTCGTCGTGAGGATCTGCGAATAATCGAGAAACGTGTCTTTGGACTGCACCGTGAATGACCGGCGCTCGGATTCGGCGATGCCGGTGCCCGCATAGGAATAGCGGCCGCCGACGACGATGCTGCCGTCGAGCAGCGTCGCGCTCTGCCCCGGAATCGAGCCGCTGGCGCCGCTATTCTCGACGACCCGCAACGCGCCCGGAATGGCCATCGCATATTTCGCCGGCAGGAGCATATATTCGCCTGCCGCGATGCCGGGAGCGGCATCGAGGGTGATGCTCAACCCGGCGCCGCGGCCATAGAGATCGACCGGTCCCGCCGTGCCGTAATCCGCCGAATAGATCGGGTCGTAGAGCGCGGCGGAGCCGATCTGGCTGACCGGCACCAGCGCGAACACCTGGCGGTGATCGGCATATTGGAAGCCGATCCCCGTCACCGGATCGAAGTCGTTGCTGCTGAACGCATCGCGGTTGAAGCGGTCGAGCACGTCGCGCGAGCCGCCGACGCCCGACTGGAACTCATAGGCGAAGATGTCGCCGCCGCCGCGGCCGTCGATCAGCGCGCCTTCCGCCTGGACGATCGACGCGCCTGCAAGCTGCAGACGGCCGGCCGGCGCGACCGAAATCGGCTGGGCGATGGTCGGGAAGAAATATTCGAGCCCGTCGGTCGTGGTGCCATAGGGGATGTTGAGGCCGACGCCCGACACCGTCGTCACGCTCCCGGCGCCAAACGTCACGGACTCGGTGGGCGCGACCGTCAGATTGGCCACGCTGGTGGCGCTGTTGCTGCCGAGTTCGAGCGAACCGAGCGGAGCCGCCAGATAGCCGTTCTGGACGATCTCCTTCGCAAGCACCTGCACGCGCGATCCGGCCGACAGCGGCGCCGGTGCGTTCGGGTCGAGATAGGTGTTGCCGAAAGTGATCCGGTGGTCGCCCAGCGCGGCGATCCGGTACGGCGCGGTGATCGAATTCGGACCTTCCGGCAGACCTTCCAGCTCGTGCTGGTAGTTGCCGGTCCCGGTGGTGGCATAGGTGCGGCGGGCATCGATGGTCAGATCGCCGCCGGCGACCAGCGCGCCGGTGATCGTCGAGGGCAGGTCCGAATTCGTGCCGGGCACGGCGTTGACGCCGGTCAGACGAACGTCGGCAGGGGTGCTGAGCGTCAGGGCGGCGATCGAGCGGTCGAACAATATGCCGCCCGACACATCGATGCCGAGTCTTCCCGCGGCGAATTTGACCGCCGCATCACCGGCGGGCGTCATCCCGGCATTACCAACATCGGCGACCCGGCTGTCGAAACGGACATAGGCCGCCCCCAGCGTCGCGTTCGTGCCGGCCGTCGCCGAAATCGTGACCTGGGCGTCAGTGCCGGTGATATTGGTGCTCGTGGGCGCCTGCGACGTGACAAGCAGCCCTTTGCGCAGCGACAGCGAGAAATCACCGTCAAGCCGCAGCGAGCCGCGGGCGATCAGCGTGTCGAAGCCGCTACCGGCTATCATATCCACCGGGAGATAATCGAGCGGCAGCATCGTCGCGCTCGCGCCGCCCACGGTCGGCCGGAGCCATTCGAGCGTTCCGCCTTCCGCCTGGCTTGCGCCACCCCGGGCGGCGATCGGCGTACGGCCCAGCGTACCACCGGCCCCAGCCGACACGGTGCCGGCTGCGCTCCACTGCGCGGCCGGTACGAACACCCCCGCGCCCATCGCCTGATCGAACACCGCGCTGGCGCCGCTGATGTCGAGCACGGCGTCGTCGCGGCGGATGAGGGTCCGCGCGGCCGTAACGGCGCCGACCGAGAAACCGGGTGTCCCACCGGGCGGCGCATAGACGGCGGGATTGCTCGGGAAGACGAACGCGGCGCGCGCGCCCAGATCCTCGGGTGCCGCCGTTTGCAACGTGCCTCCGGCGAGGACACGGCCGCGGCGGATTTGGGCGCCGTTGCCCGCAGCCGGCGCGCGCGGATCGAGCAGCGCGATGCCGGACAGGTCGGTCACGCTGCCGGAGTCGAGCCGGATACCTTCGGAGACATCCAGGATGCCGAGGAAATGGATAAGGCGATCGGCGCCCTCCCGCGAAACCAGTTCACGGTTGGTCAGCAGGCGGCCCGGGTTGGTCGGATCGACGATCCCGGCGGCATTGACGGCATCTTCGTCGAAGCGGCCTTGCGCATCGACCGTCCCGCCGAACGCGTCGGCAAGTCCGTCGCCGCCCAGCGCCGCGTCGCGCACGCCCAGCGTATCATTGACACTGACCAGATTGGGAAGGAGGTCGGCGCGTTGGCTGATTGTGCCGCCGCGAAGGACAATGCTGCCGGCATTATAGAGCTTGGCCGTGGTGATCGAGGCGCCCGGCGTGCCGGTGATCTCCCCGCCCGCCATGACATCGAGCTCGGTGAGGCCGCCCAGGACAAGGTTGGCGGCGCGGCGGTCCCAGGCGAGACCGGGCAGGGTCGGCGCGAGGAACGACTGACTGGAGAGATCGGCGCCGGTGCCGAGCCCGCGCAGCGCCGCCGCCTGGCCTGACGTCAGGACCGAGGGCAGCACCCACTGGGTCAGGTCGAGCTTTTCTCCGCGCCCTACGACAAAGCGCGTGGTCTCGAAGAAGGCGGAATTGTTCGTGCTCGCGTTGGTGAAGATGTCCGGGACGATCCGCGAGCGATAGGATGTGACGTCAAGCGTACCAAAACCGGTCGTGGCGAAGAAATCGAGCCCGATATGCGTGGCGCCCGGACGGACATCAGAACCGAAGCTGACATCGGGCGCAAACAGGGTGAAGGTGCCGCCGCCTGCGAAGCCGAAGCCGCGGATCGATCCCGGCGCGATCTCCACGACCGAACGCGGCTCGGGCACGAGCTGGGGGACGACCGCCGAGAAGACGCCTTCCGCCGGCAATGGCGTGAAATCGACCGACTGCCCCCCGCCGCCAATCGGCCGGTCACTCCCGGTCCCTGACCCGCCGACGTCGCGCGAAGTGCGGTAGATTGAAGCATAGGTGGTTTCGTTCAACAGCGTCACATCGCCGCCGCGGCCCGACAGGTCCAGCGCGCCGGTCGGTGAGACATAGCCGCCCGAGGACACATCGATACTACCGCTGATCCGCAGGCTGCCGCTCAGGTCGCCCGCCTGCGTCTCCGCGTTGATGCTTCCGGCGGTGCCGATGAACACCCGTGGCGCGACCGCGAGGCTGATCCTGCCGCCATCGGCAAAGGCGCCGCCGCGCGGATATTCGGCTTCGGTGAAATCATTCACCCACAGTCCGGCGGTCGACAGCGTACCGGCCACGACGACATCGAACGGGCTCGTGGGCAAGGTCTCGGGCGTGAACAGCCCGACAATGTCGTCACCTCCGCCCTGGCCCTGGAGCCCGGTGCGGAACAGCGAGCCATAGGCGCCGCCGAAATCGAAGCTGGTTCGCGCCGCGATCGTGCCCGATGCCGCTTCGACCGTCCCGTCGAAGCGGATCGTGCGGCCGGCGATCACGTCGAGCCGACCGCCCGGGGCCAGCGTCAGGTGCGATGGTCCGGTGATCGTCAGCGCGTCGGCTGACTGGAGCGTCACCGGATTGGCACCGGCGAACGTCACCGTGCCGGTTGCCGCCAGGTTGAGCGCGGACAGGCCCGCCGCCGACAACATCGAATCACTGAGCAGCAGCTCGGACCGGTTGGTGTCGGCCGCGCCGCGATTGCCGTGATAGACGATCATATCGCCGCGCGTAGCGATCGACAGCGCGCCGCCGGACGGCAGCTCGTACGGCGCCCGCTGGAGCGTCCGCGCATCACCCGCTACGGTCGATGCGGTCGATGCGCGGCTCGGGCGGTCGCCGTCCGCTATTTGCCGCGACCCCGCGAACGCGTTGGCGTGAACGGCGCCGTCGAACGTTACCGCAGGGGCGTTGATCGTCAGCCTGCCGGCGTCGCGGCCTTCGTCATAGCTCGCCTCGACGCGCTCGCCCGATGCGGCGGCGTTGAGATAGGTCCGCAATACGCCGAAACGCGGCTGGATTTCGGTAAAGCCGTCGGCAACGGCGACATAGACGTCGTTGGGATCGGCATTGGCGATATCGACGATACGGCCGTCGTCGGTCACCAGCCGGCTCGTCCGTACGGCGCCGGCGGCATAGTTCACCCAGCCGCCCGAAATATCGATGCGAGCGTCGCGCGCGATCTTGACCGATGGCGCCGCCGCTGGATCGAGACCCGTAACACTTGAATCATCGAAATTGTTGAACAGGTTGACGGTGCCGCCCCGCGTCATGAATTCGGCGGCGCTGGCGGGGATCTGGCCGGCGAGGCTGCCGGCCTCGATCAGCGGCGAACCGATCCATGCGACCCCGTCCGCGCGGACGCCGGACAGCCGCGGATCGATGTAGAGCGTTGCGCCATTGAGCGAGAAATTGCCGTCAAGCGCCACTTCGCGGTAATTGGGCGTGTCGCGCAGTTCGTTGCGCTTGACTGGGGTGATCAGCAGCTGGTTGCGCGACGCATCCAGCTGCACATCCTTGATGCCGCTCACATCGATGATCGCTCCGCTGCCGATATCGATCCGGTTCGGGACCGCCCCGACGCCGACCGATGCGGTTGTACCGCCCACCGAAACATCTGCGTTTGGAGCATAGATCACGGCATTCGTACCCATTACGAATGTCGTCGGGGACGATATGTACCGCGGGCCGGTGGGATCAGCGTTCACGAACGGCGCGAAGATTTCGAGCTGCGACGATTTGAACCCGCTCGGCGCATCCGCGCTGCCTTGCGGGATGATCTCGCCGCTGGCGTCCGGCCGGATCTCGATTACGCCGGCCCGTGCCGGGTCCGCATTTCCGGCGATCGTCACCGTGCCCGCGCTGATCGCAATCTTGCCGTTGCGCGACACGCTTGTGGTTGACGACAGCATGCCGTCGATCGTCACCGAACCCTGCGCAGCCGTTCCCAGCGAAAGATAGCCGCGCCGTGAATCGATCAGGCCGGATACGCTGATCGTCCCGTTGCTCGGGATCTGACCGGCTCTAGAGGTGTCGGTGATGAGCTTGAACCCGCGGACATTGGGATCCGGGTCGTTGATCGGATCGTTGCCCGCACCGGTCGATTGCTGAAAGATGATCGCGCGGCCGGCTTGCAGGCTGACCTGGCCATCGACCGCGCTCAACACACCGTCGCTGTCGATCGCCGGCGCGGCCAGGATCAGAAACCCGCCCGTGCCCGAGCTGATCCGCGCACCCTGCGCAACCGCGACGCTCCCCTCGATCTGATCGACAAGGCGAACGGTGCTCTCGTTCGCGAACTCACCGTCCGCGGCGTTCGCCGAGACCAGCAGCGGCTGTGCCGTCGTCCCGCTGGCGGGCCCGAACAGCCCGTTTTCGAGGAATGCGGCGTTGCGCTCCTGGACCGTCTTCCCCCGCACGCGTTCGGAATCGCTAGAAACGAGCCGGACCGCAGCGCCGAGTTCGAGCGTGCTTGCCAGCAGCGAATGGGTGTTCACTTGCGAATTCGCACCGAACAGGATGCCGTTCTGGTTGAGCACCACGACGGTGCCGTCGGCGCGGAGGTTGCCGAGAATCCGGCTGGGCGCGACGGCATTGGTGACGCGGTTGACCGCGACCCAGTCCGGCCGCGCAACGCCGTTCTCGCGCTGGTTGAACTGAAGTGTCGTGTTGGCGCCGATGTTGAAGCTGTTCCACGAAAGGAGCGCGCGCTGCTGTGTCTGGTCGATCGAGACGACCGCGCGGCCGTCAACCGCGGTCTGGGTCGGCAGCCCCGCCCCCTCCCAGGTCGCCACGCCCGTCGGATCGTTGATCGCGCGCGCGCTGACCAGCAATTGGCCGGCCCGCACGGTGTCGCCAGCCTTGGCGGCGGCCACCGCTTCGCGGATCAGGCTGGTCGGATCGAGCCCGCCCGTCGCCAGGCCGTCGGGCACGTCACCGCCTTGGTTCGCCGCGCGCGCGGCCTGCTGGGCGGCGAGGATAAGGTCACGGGTCTGCTGGGTGCGTGATTGCGTGGAGCGCTGCCGCGCGAGCGCTTCGGTCATCGTCGCGGGGCGGCGCGGGGTGACCGTGTTCGGCGCCTGCACCGGCGGCCTCGGTGCGGCGCTGCGCCCCCCGAGCATGCCCGACAACGACTGTCCCGAGGCCGGCGCTGCCGACAGGCCGTGCGCCAGCGCCGTCAGGCTCGCGCCGAACAGCAGCATCGAACGCCGGTCGAGCGATGGAATAAGCGCTTTACGGACAGTCATAAAAAGGCTCCAGCCCGAAGGTGACCAAGATGACCGGCGACGGACGAAAATCGCCGATGCGCATGACGCGCGGATGACGCCGCAACGGGCCGGGGCGCGTTACGGCACATCGCGCGGCGTGTCCGTGGGTGGGGAATCGGCTGCCGCGGGCCGGCGCGGCCCGGCGTCCAGCCGGTTGTCGTAGATCCGGTCGCCGGCATCCTGTAGCTCGGCCTCGAACCGGCGCCGGCCGGTCTCGAAGGGCAGGAAGCGGCCGCGCCCATAGCGTTGCTGATAGCTGGCGATAAGCTCGTTGCCGATCGCGACCAGCCGTCCGTTCTTCTCGCGGCACCGGGCGAGCGTGGTCACCTGGTCGCGCAGGCCGCCATTTTCGGCACGCAGCTGTGCGATCTGCTGTTGAGCAGCCACCAGCTGCTCCTGAAGGGAGGTGAACTGCCGTTGCGCCGCAAGCTGTGACTCCTCATCGGCCGGGGCCGGCGGCACGTCCTGAGCAACCGCAGCCGTCGCCAGCGTAATCGCCGCAACCAGGGCTATGCCGGCCCTGCGCATCAGAACGCGACCCCGAGATCGACCTGGAGAACATCGATCGACAGCGGCGCATCGACGATTTCGTCCGCGCTCAGCCAGCGTGCGCCGAGCGTGATATTGTTCAGCACGGCCAATTGGCCGCCGACGAAATATCCTTGTGCGTTGGTGCCGCCGAGGTGGAAGTCGCTATCGGGGAAGCTGTCCGGAACGGCGTCGCTCTCCAGATATTTATAGCCGCCGGAGATCGCCCAGTCGCCGCGCTTGGCCAGCCGGACATTGCCGCGGAAGAGATGGGGACTGCCGACCGAAAGATAGGCCGCATAGCCTTCGTTGCCGCCGACGAAGCTGCCGGTGCTCCCGGGGCCGCACACGCCGGTCTCGTTGCTGACATTGTTGATCGGCCGGCCGGCAAAGCCCTCGTTGCAGATATTTTCCGGGTCGAAGCCGAAATTGTGGAGATAGTTGCCGGTCAGCTTTGCCTGGATGCCATCGGTGATCGGCACCGAGACCGAGCCGTTCACGTCGAGCACCCGGTAGGCGAATTTGAGGCCGAGGAATTGCGGTTCGATCGGATTGGCGGGATCGGGGTTGAGCGCCGTATCGAAGCTGCGCAGGAACATCAGCGTGTTGCCCTTGGTCGCGAACAGCGGCCGCAGCGCATCGGTCGAGCATTCGATGTCGGCGCTGGTGTAGACGTCGCACGGCGCCGAGACATGGCCGCGCAGATAGGTGAAATTGTGATAGGCGGCCGACAGATTGGCCTCGATCCCGTTTCCGAAGCGTCCGCCCAGCTCCAGCTGGGTGCTCACCAGATAGCGGTCGCGGAAATTGCGCTTCTCGAAGGCGGTCGACGGGAAATCGCTGTCGCCGAAGTCGATCGGGAACCCACCGCCGCGCGCCACCAGCGAGAAATTGGGAACACCGATGATCCGGCTGAAATCGACCTCGCCGAACACGCCGTCCAGCGCGAGGTCCGGATCGAACATCAGGTCCGTGTGCCGAAGCGGATTCTCGAACCGGCCGACCGTGATCTTGCCGCCGGGAAACAGCTCGCCGCTCAGATAGGCGAGCTGCAGCCACAGGTCGCGCTTGCGGAAGCCGCCGTTCAGCGTGGAATTGGTCGAGATCGGGCCGTTGTCGTCGCCGGTGGCGACCTGGAAACCGAGCTTGAACCGTTCGGCGATCGTCGCTTCCAGTCCGAGCCGGGCCCGGATCTGGAGCACATTGCCGCGGTCCTTTGTGGTGTTGAGCGTCGGCACCACCGTCGTCGGCGCCGTGGTGATGTCATAGGGGCCGGTCGCATTGAACTCGGCGACGTCGATGAAGAGGTTCGAATTGTTCTCCGCGAAGAGCGACGAGGCCGAGCGGAAGCGAAAGTCGCCGGTGATGCGGATGTTGTTCACCCAGTCGGGCGCGGCCTGGTCGGGCGCCGCCCAGCCCTCGCGCTGCGCCTGGGCCAGCACCTCGGTCTTGATCTCATCGCGGATCTGCGCGCGCACCGTCTCGGGAACATAGGGCACGCGAACCGTTCCCGGCGGTGGGGGCGGCAGATCGGCAGCCGCCTGCTGCACCGGCGCCGAGGCGCGCGCCTGGACCGCTTCGGCCTGCGCCTGCGCGAGCAGCCGTTCGCCATTCTCGCGGGTGATCGTCCCCTGCTCGACCAGCAGGCGAACGAGGTTCACGACCGCGCTCTCCGAAGGCCCGCTCGGCAGCGCCGGCGCCGGGCTCGCCGCATTCTGGGCGAACGCCGGCACGCCCGCGCACAGCGCGATCGCGGCGGCGCCCCGCCCCAGGGCGTGGCCCGAAATCCGGCATCTCGATCGACCAAACATCTTGTATCCCCTTGTCCTTCCGGTGCTGTGCCGATCAGAGAGCGCGACGTCCGCGCACCGTTATTCGTTGTGGAAACCGCATCGATGATGGCGGGGCGTCGAGGCCGCGGACGCGCAGCAAGATCGCCGCCAGTTCGGCATCGCGCTCGTCGCGCCCGCTCGATCGCACCAGCCGCGCCGCCGACACCGTGCCGCTCGCCGTCACCGTGATGGCGAAGTCGGCACTGAAGATCAGCCGGTTCACCCGGTCGCTGTCCTGCACCCGTTCCTGGAGCGCACTGCTCAGGTAGCGCCGGTAGAACGCATCGCTCATCCCGCCGCCGCCCGTGCCGGCGCCGCAGTTCGTCCCCAGGCAGGTGCCGGCGCTTCCGGGCGAACCGATGCCGCCGCCGCTGCCCGCGACAATGGCGCCGGCGCCCGGTTGGGCCGGCGCATTGATCGTCATTGGCGCGGCCGCCGGTTCGGGCTCCGCCTTCGGGGTCTCGGGGTTGGGCGTGGGGTCGGGCTGCTCGGTCGGCTCCGGCGGCTCCGGCTCGGGTTCGGGCGGCGGCGGTGGAGGCGGGGGCGGCGGCACCATGCTCACCAGCAGCGGCGACGGCGCTTCCACCTTGACCCCGCGGACCGAATTGAGCTGGTCATAGACGAAATAGGCGATCGCAAGGATCAGCAGCACGCCGATCGTGTAAGGCAGCATCGATCCGGCCTTGCGGAACCAGGTCCCTTCGGACCGGTCCCACCTTTCGAAATCGAAGGTCTGCTCGCGCATCGTCTGGATTCCGCGGCGATGCTAAGCGCTGGGGCCGGGCTTGCCGGTGACCAGCCCGACCTTGTTCAGATCGAGCTGGCGGCACAGGTCGAGCACCTCGGTAATCTTGCCGTATTGCGCCGTCTGATCGCCCTTCAGCACGATCGGCACGTCGGGATTGGTCGCCTTCGCATTGCGCAGCCGCACCTCGAGATCGGCGAGCGTCACCGGGAAGGCGTCCATGAATATCTGGCCTTCGTTGGTGACGGTGATGGCGATGGTCTTGGGCTGCGACAGGTCTTGCGAGGCGCTTGCCTTGGGCAAGTCCACCTTGATCCCCTGCACCGACGCGGTGGCCATCAGGATGAAGATCACCAGCAGCACATATGCCAGATCGAGCATCGGCGTGATGTTGATGTCGTCATATGCCTTGCGTTTGCCGCCCACTTGCATCGGTCTTACTCCACTCGCGAAGGGTTATTCGGCGGCGCGCAACGTTTGCGCCGCCGTCGCTGCCTCGTTCTGCATTTCGGCCAGCCGCGTGATCAGGCGATCGACGAACACGCGCATGTCGTCCGAGATCTTGGCGATCTGGGTGTTGAGATAATTATAGCCGAACAACGACGGGATCGCGGCCGCGAGCCCCGCGATCGTCGCCAGCAGGGCGGCGGCGATACCCGGTGCGATCGCGTTGACATTGACATCGCCGGCCATCGCGACGCCGCCGAAGGTGTTCATCACCCCCATCACCGTGCCGAGCAGGCCGATGAACGGGCCGCCCGCGATCGCGATCGTCAGCAGCACCATCCATTTGTCGAGCTTCTGGTTCTCCTCGACCACGATAGCATCGACCGCGGCGCGCATCGCCTCGACCGCTTGTCCGGTCAGCGGACGATCGCCGTACAGCCGTCGGCGGATCTCGACCTCGTCGATGCCTTCCTCGTAGATCCGGCCGAGCGGCGAACCCGTGACATAGGCGGTCTCCGCGGGGCTGATCTCGGGGATGCTCTTCACGCTCACCAGCTCTTCGTGCATCTCGCGAAAGCGCCGCATGAAGGCCGCGTTGCCGCGTTGCGCCTTGCCGATATAGCGGGCCTTGGCGATCATCACCGCGATGGCGATCGCCAGCATCAGCATGCAGATGCCGATGATGATCGAATCGACCGTCTCGATCTTGCTGATGATGAAGAACAGCGTTCCGCCGCCCTCGCTTTGCCGCTCCGCCGTCTCGGCCACGCCGACCAGCCTGTTGGTCGTGCCCTCGGCCTGCGCGGTCGCCAGGATCATCGCCGCCGGACGCGCGGTCTTCGCCAGCCGGGTCTCGTCCAACTCGCCGAAGAAGGGCCGCCCCGGCGCGCCGCCCAGGGTGATCGGTCCGTCCAGCGCGGGCAATGCCGCTGCGCCGTTCGCCGCCTCGACGCCATTGACATACAGCCGGACCGCCTGACCATCGGCCACCACCGCGAGGTTGATCCATTCGCCCGGCCTGACGGCGGCGGTGCCCTGCAGTCGCTGCTCGCCGATCAGCGCGAAGGGCACGCCGTCGGCGAAGCCGACGACCAGCGGCCCGCGTGTGAAGACGGCCTGTTCGCCCTGCGGCCGATCGAGCTTGACCCAGCTGGTCAGCGTCATCGGCGCACCCGCGGGCATGGCGAGCGACGGACTCGCGGGAATGACGAGCTCGCCCTGCCCCGCGAACCGCGCTGCGCGCGCGATGATGCCATTGTCGTTGAGGCCGGGCGCTGCGTTCTGCGCGTTGTTGCGATTGGCCGTGGTGTCCCTGGCCGGTTGCCCGCCATTCTCGCTGAAATGATAGGCGGCGATGGTATCCGGATCGTAGCTGCCGGCAATGTCGCTCCCGGCCGGAGCGTTCTTGTTCCCGAAATACAGCCAGAGCTGGCGTTTCTCCCCCCCGTTCAGGTTGGGCACCGAGACCCAGAGCGTCGCGATCCCGTTGGTCGCGTCGAACCGCTCGATGTGGAAGGGCAGCGGGGTCCGGTTGTCTGTATCCACCAATCGCAGATCGGCGCCATTCTCAAGCGAATCGGCGAAGGTGAAATTGCCCTCGTGCAGCCGCACGAGCAGCAGCGTGCGGCCGATCGGACCGCTGAGATTGACCCCCGACGGAGAGCTGTCGACGGTAATGGCGCGGCGATACGGCCATTCCTCGTTCCACCACCCGCCTTCGCCTTCCTGCGCGAGCGCCGGGGTTGCGAGCGCGCACAGCGCGATCAGCCATGTCAGGATCAGCCGGACCACGATCATTCCCCCCGATTGCTGCGTCACGTTCAGAACTCCCCCTTGATCGAGAAGCTGTAGCGCGGGTCTCCGCGGTCGCTGATCGGCCCGTCGCGAACGGGCACGCCGACCAGGAACTCGCCGGAGAAATAACGCTGCAGCTGAAAACGAAAGCCCCCGCCAATGCCGGCGATCCACAAGGATCCGGTCTGCTCAAGCGCCGGCCGACGCACGCGGGCATAGCCGATGTCCCCGAACGTGAAGAAGCGCAGCTCGTCGAAGGGCTGTCCCAGCATGGGCGCGAGGTTCGGCGCGCGCACTTCGACCGATTCCTGAACGCCGTTATCGCCGACGAATTCGGAGACGTAATAGCCGCGCACGCTCGATACGCCGCCAATCCCGAACTGTTCGTTGGTGATGAGGCTCGAATCGGCGAGCTGGCCGGCGAGCCGGATGGCGACGATGACGTCGCCGGGCAGCACCCGCGTATAGTTGGCATCGACGTTGAAGTGGACGAAATTCTCGCGCGCATCGACCGCGCGGGCCTGGAACTGGTTTTCAAGAAAGCCCACGCTGCCGCCGGTAGGGCCGGTAAGAAGGCAGGTCGCGGTTTGATCCGGCACCTGCGCCGTTTCAGGATCAACGCAATCGAGCTCCTTGACGATCCGCAGCCCCGCGGTGACGCCGAGCGTCAGGCCATAGGTCTCCAATTCGGATGACACGCTCCCGGTATATTCGGCGACGAACGGGATATAGCGGATGGTGGTCGGCCGGATCGTCTCGTTGGCGAGCAGGATGCGCTCTTTGAACGACTTGAAGTCCGGCCCGAAGCTGACCTGCTGGAAGATGCCCTCGCCCGGCAGCCGGTAGACGGCGCGCAGGCCGATCTGGTATCCGTCGCCGAGCACGTTGGTGCCGCCCAGCGCCGCGACATTGCTGTTAGAGGTGTAGCCGTACATCAGGACCGACCAAGGCGTGCCGATCAGCGGCGCGTTGTAGGACGCGGAGATGACCGCGCTCTGCGACGTATCCTGCGGCGCCAGCGAGCTGGTCAGCGAGACGCTATGCCCCAGGTTCCACAAATTGGTGTACCGGACGGTGCTGACCAGGCGGAGCGGCTCGGTATTGGGGCTGTTGTCGTTGTTGAGCTCAATGCTCGCATGATAGGGCGGGCTGTCCTCGACCTTCAGATCGACATCGATCGTGCCCGGCACCTGCCCCGCGCGGAACACCGGATCGATCTGCCGGTCGGGAAAGCGGTTGGCGTCGGCGACGTCGCGCTGCAGCGCGGTGAGGTTGAGCGGCCGCCCCTCGACCAGCGACGGCACCTGCGCCCGCGCGACGCCGAGCGAATGATGTTCCGAGCCGACCACCCTGACGCGCCCGACCGCGGTCTCGTTGATGGCGATCTGGACGATCCCGCGCGAGAAGGTCTCCTGCGGCTGGACCGGCACATCCACCTGGACCGCATTATACCCCTTGGCGGCATAGGCGCTTTCAAGCGCCTTCTGGGCGGCGACCACATCGTCGTTGCTGCGGTCGGGGCCCAGGAACGGATAGATCAGCCGCTCGATCTCGGGACCGCTCAGGATCGTCGCGCCCGATACGTCGATGGCCATGATCGCGAACCGGTCCGGCGCCTGCCGCGCATCCTCGACCACGGCGGGGGGCGCCCCACCCGGATTGCCCGTCTGTGCCGCCGCCGGAGACATCGCGAGCAACGGCATGCCGATGGCAAGGCAGCTAAAGACCTTCAGCCTGTCGCCGGCAGCGGCGACGCGTGCATTCGTCACCATCGCCACCTTCAGACCCGGATCAGTTGTTCGCTCACCGCGATCGCGACGGCATGAAGACCGTTTGCAGCGCCGAGCTTCTGGGAAGCGCGCCCCATATGATGCTGGACGGTGCGCACCGTGATGCGGAGTTCGCCGGCAATGGCCGGGATCGTGCAGCCCTGCGCGGTGAGATGAAGACACTCGCGCTCGCGCCGGGACAAGGGGATGGCGCCCGGACAATTGTCGAGGCTCGGCAGCAGCGATTTGGCGCGTGCGTGGAATTGCGCCGCGGCGAATGCGAGCGCCGGGGCACACTCGTCGAGAATTTGCGCCGCGCGCGCCTCGTCAACGCCGAAAAGCGAGAGATAGGCGGGGCCGGCGGCATGGTCCTGGACGGGCAGCGCGATCCCCGCCGCTATACCGAGCGCGCGCTCCTCGCCCAGCCAGATCCGTTGATGCTCGGTCATCTCGGGTCGCACGCGCGTCGACCAGATGAACGGAACGAAAGCGCCTGCCGCCTCGCCGATGACGGGATCGTCGAATCGCCAATCATCGATGTCGGCCGCCCGGCGATCGCGCGCGGCGGTCGAAAGGAAGCGGATCGGACGTCCCGTGATCGTCGCCCGGGTGCCGCTGACGAGATGGCCGGCATGCACGTAGCGCGCGCCATAGAATCCGAACGCGCGGGCAAGCCGCTTCAACCAGTCTCTCAGATCGTCGACGGTCAGGCAGGGGGTGACATTCGCCACGAACGCGCGCTCGGCCGCGGGCGCCGCCGCCACGGCAACGACAGCAGTAGCGTCGGCCTGAAACCGGCCGCGCTCGAGCACATTGCTCGTCAGCATATCTGGTAAACCCCCGGCCGATATGGATCCTATCAACAAGACACGGCCGCCAGAAAACCTGGCAAAGAAATATTATGACAAATTTGTGTCAACGATGTTCGAGAGAAGGCTCCTTTACAGGTCGAACGAAGATCGAACATTGCACAAATACTTGTTCACGCGTTCCGGCGTCGTGAACGGGATCACAGCGATTCGCCTCTCCTCAGCGCGCGCCAACCGGTCTACTCCCGGTGCAGATGTTTGACCTCCGATCGACCTGCCTCGCCCTGCTCATCGCCTTCATCGGCATAAGCCCCGTTTTGTCCGATCCCGCCGCGGGCCAGACGGCCCGATCGGATGAGCGGATCAACTTTGACATTCCAGCCCAACCACTTGACGCGGCGCTCGCTGAATATTTCCGTCTGACCGGCGTACAGCTGCTCTACGACAGTGCGGTGACGGTCGGCCGGAGGTCGGTGGCCATTCGCGGCCCTCATGCGCCGCGCGAGGCGCTGCGTCTCATGCTCGCAGGCTCGGGACTGGTTGCGCGCTACAGCCGCAGCAACGCCGCGATCATCGTCCCGGCCGCCGATCGAGGCCACCGCCCGCTGGTGCCGCTGGGCCGCGTCGTGGTGCGCGAGGCGGTCACCGCGCCGCGGGTCTCGTCGCTGGAACGGATCACCTATTACAACCTGCTCGAGGAAGAGCTGCAGACGCGCCTGCGGACCGACGAGCGCACGGCCCGCCTCGTCTTCAGGATCGTGGTCGCACTCCGCGTCGATCAGGACGGCCAGCTCCGCGACGTGCGGATCAGCCGAAGCAGCGGCCGAGGCGCGACCGACCGTCTCGTCGCCGACGTGCTCGGTGGCGCGGCGGTGGTGCGCCCCCCGATCGGATTGCCGCAGCCGCTGATGATCTCGCTCAAAGGACGGCGGAATTGAGGATTCACCGCGGCGTGCAGCGATCGCCGCCGCTATAGATCGATCAGGCCGCCGCCGACGGCGCGCACCACCGCGGTCAGCTTCGTGCGCGCGCCGAGCTTGGCGACGATCTTGTGCAGATGAAACTCAACCCCGCGGAAGGACAGCCCGAGCAGATCACCGCTTTCGGCGGCCGTATGACCCAGTGCCGCGAGGCGCAGGCATTCGATCTGACGCGAGGTCAGCACCGAGCCGTCGGGCGCGTCGTAATGCGGCGCAAGCAGCCTTGTGCTCCGGACATGGAAGTGGCCGGCGATGAAGGAGAGTTCGGGCGCGCATTCCCTGGCGAGGTAATCAGCGGATGCCGCGTCCGGCCCGAACAGCGCGAGATAGGCGGGGCCAGCGAAATAATCCTGCACCGGTATGGCGACCCCCGCCTCGCCGCCCTCCATACCCTCGGCGACGCGCCGGGACGGCTGCGCTTGGGCCGCCTCGGGTTCCGGCGGCGCCGGCCAGGCGAAGGGCGCAAAGGCAGCGCCGACACGCCCGGCCACCGGATCGCGGACCGACCACTGACCCGCGCCGGCGCAGTCCTCTTCGAGCCGCTCGGTCGACAGGAAGCGGATCGGCCGCGGGCGTTCCGAACTGCCGCTTTCGCCAAGCGCGTGGCCCAGATGAACATAGCGCCCGCCGACAAAGCCGAACAGGCGCGCATAGCCTTCAAGCCAGATGCGCAGATCGGCCGCCGTGGTGCAGGCGGCGATCTGTCCGGCATGCGCCGCGACATTCGGCGCGGACCGCAGCGCGGCCGTCCGGATCATGAGATCGACGGGCACCGCTCCGCCGATATCAGTTGCAAACGCGCCGCCTTCGAGCATCGGCATCTCCAACTGGTCCCGGTGTGAAGACAGCCTGGCCCCGGCTTATGGCAAGAGAATCTTGTGACAAGTTAGTGACCTTCGCACGCAACGCTGTGGCATTGCACAGCGCAAGGACCGCGCCCGCCGGCCTAGAGACGCGACTCCCAGCATTGCCGCCAAGTCAGAGGTCCGGATGTCGGCGAAACCCACCCCCCGCGATCACCAGCGATCTCGATCCCGGAACCATCCTCGGCCTGGGTCGGCGCGCGATCGCCACCGGGCCTGAACCATGGCTAGTGCGCACCTTCCACAGGTCTCGGCGCTCCTGGCGCGAGGGATCATGTTCCAGCAGAAAGGAAAGCTGCAAAACGCCGTCCGCGCCTATGACGACGCGATTCGACTGGATGCGCGACATCTGGAGGCGCGCTGCCTACGCGGCGAGGCGCTCGCCGGGCTCGGCCGACTCGGCGAGGCTCTGTTCTCCTTCGACCAGGCGATCGGCCTCGCCCCTTGGTCAGCGGATACCCACGACCGCCGCGGCGTCGTCCTTGCGCGAACGGGGCGCATGGCGGAAGCGCTCGCCGCCTTCGATCAGGCCACCCTGCTCGATCCCGACAATCGCAATGCCGCCAACAACCGCGCGAACGCGCTGAAGAGCCTCGGCCGCATCGCCGACGCGCTGGACGTTCTCGAAGACCTCGTTCGGCGAGCGCCCGATTTCGCCGCCGCGCACAGCAACCGCGCGCTGGCGCTCGCCGCGCTCGATCGCCACGAGGATGCGCTGGCGGGGTTCGACGCCGCGATCGCGTGCGATCCGGCGCAGCCCGATCCCCATTGCAATCGCGGAGCCGCGCTGATGAAGCTCGGTCGGCCCGACGATGCGGCCGCGGCGCTTCAACGGGCGCTCGCGCTCGATTCCGATCATGTCGGCGCGCTGTCGAACCTTGGCGAGCTCCACGCGAAACAGGAGCGTCTTGACGAGGCGATGATCTGCTATCGCCGGATCCTGGCGCTTGAGCCGGACGATGTGGATGCCAATGTCGGGCTGGGCCGGGCGCTGTTCGCCTTGCGGCAGTTCGCCGACGCGGGAACCTGCTACCAGCAGGCGCTGAAGCGCGATGTGTCGAACGCGGCGGCGCTGCTCGGCCTGGCCAAGGCGCTGTTCGAGATCGACCGCCTGGCCGATGCGATCGTCTGCTACGATCATTGGCTGAGCGTCGATCCGGACAATGCGGTTGCCCATCATGGCCGCGGGATCGTGCTCGGCATGATGGGCGACATCGAAGGCGCACTGGCGAGCTATGAACGCGCGCATGCGATCGATCCGGCGCATCCGGGCGAGCTGATGACCCGCTGCCACGCGGCCATGCGCTTGTCGCGGTGGGAACGCTTCGACGAACATGTGGCGGAGCTGCACCGGCGCATTACCGCTGGCGGCAACGAGGGCCCGCCATTTGCGTTGCTCGCGCTGTCCGACGATGCGCTTGTGCAACGGCGCGCCGCGGAAACTTTCAGCGCCCAGTTCGAGGCTGGACAACCGCTCCCGCCGATCGCGGCCCGCTATCCTCGCCGGGACCGTATCCGGATCGGCTATTTCTCGTCGGATCTCCAATATCACGCCACCACGCACCTGTTCATGGAAACGCTCGAGGCGCATGATCGCGACCGGGTCGAGCTGTTCGGATTCTCCTTCGGACAACCCGCCGCCGATGAATGGCGCCGGCGCGTGACGGACGCCTGCGACCGGTTTCTCGACGTCCGCCTGGAGCCGGACGCGCAGATCGCGCGACAGGCGCGCGAGCTGGAGATCGACATCGCGATCGACCTCAAAGGCTATACCAAGGGGTGCCGCCCCGGCATCTTCCTCCACCGCGCCGCGCCGATCCAGGTCAGCTATCTCGGCTACCCAGGCACCAGCGGCATGCCCGCGATCGACTATCTGCTCGCCGACCGGGTGCTCGTTCCAGAGCCATTCCAGCATTTCTATTCGGAGAAGATCGCCTACCTCCCCGGTTGCTACCAGCCCAATCTGGCGCTCACGGAAATCCCGCGCGTCGCCGATCGCGCCAGCGCGGGGCTGCCGGAGGGCGGCTTCGTCTTCTGCTGCTTCAACCAGAACTACAAGATAACGCCGGAGCTGTTCGCGGTCTGGATGGCGGTCCTCGGCCAGGTGGCGGACAGCGTGCTGTGGCTGTGGGTCGATCATGACGCGGCACGGCAGAATCTGCGCCTGGCCGCGGCCGCGCTCGGCATCGCCGGGGAGCGGCTGGTGTTCGCCGAACGGACGCCGCCCGCCCGGCATCTCGACCGGCTGCGCCTGGCGGACCTCTTTCTCGATACCCTGCCGTGCAACGCCCACACCACCGCCAGCGACGCGCTGCGCATGGGCCTGCCGCTGCTGACCTGCGCCGGCCAGTCCTTCGCCAGCCGGGTGGCGGCCAGCCTGCTGACCGCGCTCGGCCTGCCGGAACTGATCGCCGCCGACCCCAGCGACTATCAGCGGCGCGCCGTGGACCTTGCCAGCGACGCCGCCCGCCTGGCCTCGATCCGGTCGAAACTGCTGACCAATCGCCACGACAACGGATTGTTCGACCCGCGCCGCATGGCCCGCAGCCTCGAGGCGGCCTACGTCCGCATGTATGAACGCCATCAGGACGGCCTGCCGCCCGATCACATCCATGTCTGAGCCAGCCCGGGCGCGTTCGGAAGATCTCGGCTAAGCCGCCGCCCGCACCGCGGCGGGGCCGGCCACCACGCTGCATGACCCGGAATAGAGGCGATCATGATCCCAGGTGACGGCGTCATTGGCGTTCGCCATGAAGAGATCGGCGGTCTTGCGCTGAAGGTCGATCGGCGTGACGATGATCAGCTTGACGGCGACGTTGCTGATCGGCGCCGTCATCTCGACGCGATCGGGCCAATAATCGACCACCCGATCGAAGCGGATCGGCGCCTCGCGCGCGAGGCCGTCAGGGTCGGCAACAATGCGCGTGCGCGGATCGACCGGTTCCGGCGGCGAGGTGGAGGCCGGGGGCTCCGTCGTCCGGACGGGGATGGCCGGCAGGAACAGTTTGAAGCGATGCCGCCCCTCGAACGTGAAATCGCCCGGGCCCTGATTGCGGTTCGGATCGAAATTGGTGATCCGCCGCAAAGTACAGTCGAGCAGCCTGTCCGGCAGCATTGCCGGACGGTCGGTTGCGGTCGCATTGACGGGCGCGGTGTCGCCGACGGAAGTCTGCGACGGCAACGATGCGATGAACGCGAACAGCATCAGCTCGGCGATTGCCCTGACCATCTCCACGGCTCCGATCGAATGATTGAGATTTGACCTGCCACGCTCCGCCACAGGCTGTGTTCGAGCGCTTTCGACTATGGGCGGTCGATGACGCGTCGATGACGCCGATACCGGCCCGGCTTGCCGCACCGCAGCCCGCCGGAAGCACGATATTCCGCGGGCGCGATCGACATCGCCACCGGAGAAACCTCCAGATTGAACCGACCGATGCAATCGCTTCGGATCAAAAAGAAAAGTCGGCCGAGCGCCTTCCTGAAAACTGTCAGCCAGATGCAACGCAACATGAATAGACGGGCTGCGGTCAGGGCGGGGAGGCGCATATCTGGTACCGATCGACCCCGGCAATCTACCTGTCGCTGGCGGTGGCATCGGCCGGTTTCCCGAGCCCGCTCATCGCCCAGTCCGGCCGCCCCGCGCCGGCGGTCATCCCGATCGAGGATCGCGATCGGGCGGTCGAGTGCCTGACGCTCGCCGTGGCCCACGAGGCTGGCTATGAAAGCCTCGAAGGCCGCCAGGCCGTCGCCGAAGTCGTGCTGAACCGGATGCGCGATCCGGCGTTTCCCAAGACGGTGTGCGGCGTCGTCTTCGCCGGATCGACACGGCGCACCGGATGCCAGTTCACCTTCACCTGCGACGGTTCGCTCCGGCGAACCCTCCCCGATGCCGTCGTCGCCGCGGCGCGCGCCATCGCCGAGCAGGCGATCGACGGTCAGGCGCCGTCGCAGGTCGCCGGCGCGACTCATTACCATGCCGATTACGTCAACCCCTATTGGGCGCCGAGCCTGACCCGCCTCGCGAAGATCGGCGCGCATATCTTCTATCGCAGCCGAGGCGCGAGCGCGTTCGGCACGCCGGGTGCCAACCCGATCGTCAACGCGGAAATGCCGATAGCAGTTGAAGCGCGCGCGCTCGGCGCCCCGTCGCCCGAACCCGCCAAGGGCCGTATCTTCGCGCCCTGGGGCATCGCGCCGGGCGGTAACGCACAGTGATTTGCGCGGTCAAGCAGCTGACATCATAGGCGCACTGCGTCAGATTTTGCCGGCCAGGCGCTCGCCGATCTGATCTTCCGGCCCGGTCGCTTGCGGCGGTTGCGGCTGGCGCGCGATGAGCCATTGCGCGATGGCGCTCTCCGCGGGCGGAGTCAGCCTGACGAACGCGCGGCGGCGGTCGTTCGGATCATCCTCGCGCACGACGAGACCATGTTGCTCAAGCTTGCTGAGCCAGCGCAACGCGGTTGTCAGCGGTATGTCGGCGGCCAGGCAGGCGTTGGAAATGTTGACGCGTTGTCCAAGATGATGCGCGACGAACAGATCGAGCAGCATGTCCCACGCCGGATCCAGGAAGAGTTCGTGCGGCAACAGCTTCTCCCGGAATCGCCGGGCCTGAACCTCGGCGCGGGCGGCAAGCACGAGCCAGTCCGGGCCGAGTTCGCCTCTGGGCTGAGCGGGAGCCGGCGGAGGCGGGGCCGCCACCCGCTGGGCGAGCAACGCGATATGGTCCGAAAGATCATGAACCATTCGGCCCAGCGCGCGAATATCTTCCGCCTGTCGGATATTGTCCCTCATGAGGGAGGTCATGCGCCCCCGCGCCAGCGCTGCCATGCTCCTGTCACGCGATCGATCTCGGTGGGCTCGCAGACATTTTATCGGAGACCAGCTTCACGACATCCCTCTCCCGTCCTCTCACTCAGGACCAGCGACCCCCCAAAAGTCGCCAAGCATCCGAGTCTTAGCCACCGTTCTTTATCAACGCGCAGACCCGCCGACGCCTCGCAGATGCCACAGTCATCCCCCTATCAGGATGCGTTCAACTTCGGTTCGCGACCATCGCCGTGGCCGTTAGCAGTCCGGCAACTTCCGGCGCCAGCAAACGGATGGATGTCGTTCCACAAGGGGTTGACCGCTCCGATCCAGAGAATGATATGGTGCAACGTATCATTACTCGTGGTTCGATGGATGCGGCGCATCGCTCGAAGGGGAATTCGTTTGATCTTGTTTCGATGGCCCGCGCTGGCGGGGGCGGCGGGCGCGACGCTGATGGGCGCATCGATCGCGGTAGCGCAGACGACACCTGAGGAGGAAGGTCGTGAGACCGGCGACGACATCATCATAACCGGCACCGCCGACCGCCAGTTGCTCCTCGACGCGCCGACGGAGACGGGAAGCCGCCTCGGTCTGACCGCTCGCGAGACACCGGCGACCATCGACATCATCTCGGCGCGCCAGATCGAGGAGATCGGCGCCCGCACCAATGTCGAGGTGCTCAATCGCGCGCCGGGGGTCACCTCGTCGCTCGTCGCGACCAGTCCGGGCGTGCCATCGATGCGCGGCTTCACCGGCGACGCACTGGGCTTGTTCTATGACGGCGTTCGGGTCGGCTCGCCGAGCTTCTTCACGCGCACGGCGGATAGCTGGCTCTACGACCGTATAGAGATTCTCAAAGGACCGGCCTCGGTCATGTATGGTGAGGGCGCGCTTGCCGGTGCGATCAACCTCGTGCCCAGGAAGCCGAGCTTCACCGGCACTTCGGGCGCGGCGCTGCTGAGCTATGGCAGCTTCGATACGCTGCGCGCGGCGGGTGACGTCAATCTCACCGCCAGCGAGGCGATCGCGCTTCGCGGCCTCGCCAGCTACACGCGGACCAGCGGCTATGTCGACGATACGGACTCGCGCCTGTTCGCCGGCAGCCTCGCTGCCAGTATCCGCCCGGCGCGCGGGCTGACGATAGAGCTCGCAGCCGATTATGGCGAGGATGCGTACGAAACGGCCGACTATGGCATTCCGCTCGTCCCGCTCGCGATTGCGCGCGATCCCTCCGACGCCGTCGAGGCCGCCAATGGCTATGTCATCGACAGGGCATTGCGACGCGCCAACTACAACGTCACCGATGGCGTTCTCGATTCCGATACGCTTTGGCTGCGCTCGCACGTCGCCTGGGAGATCGGCGACGGCCTGAGGTTCGACAATCACCTGAGCAAATATCATTCGGACCGCCGCTTCATCAACGCGGAGATATACAGCTACAACACCGGCAGCGGGCTCATCGATCGCACCACCGGCATCATCACCCATGACATCGACAGCTGGATCGAGCGGCCGAGCTTCACCGGCGACGTGACGATCGGCGGGATGCGCGACCGCTTCACCATCGGGGCCGAGTTCAGCGAGGTCGATTTCCGCACCCGCCGCTATTTTGCCAACAACACCGCGGTCGATCCTTTCGCACCGGCGCGCGGCACCTTCCCGGGTGGCAGCGGCGCGCCATTGCCGCCGGTCAACAGCTTCGCCAATGCCAAGGTGCGCGCGATCTTCGCGGAGAATGCGCTCAATCTCACCCCCGAATGGCTGCTGATCGGCGGCGTCCGGCAGGACTGGATCGACTATCGCCGCACGATCCTGCCCGCAACGCTGATCGACCGAAAATTCAGTGCGCGCTCGTGGCGCGCGGGCACGGTGTACAGCCTGACGCCCAAGACGCAGCTTTTCGCGCAATATGCCGAGGCGATCTCCCCGGTCAGCAACTTCTTCCTCTTGTCGCTCGCCAATGCGCGCTTCGACCTGACGCGCGGCAAATCGGTCGAGGGCGGGATCAAGAGCAGTTTCTGGGACGACCGCATCGACGTGACCCTTGCCGGCTATTGGATCAAGCAGGACAACATCATCACGCGCGACCCCAACGACCCTACGCTCAGCGTCCAGGGCGGCAGCCGGTCGTCGCGGGGCGCTGAGCTGTCGGCATCGGCCGCGCTCACCCGCCAGTTCCGCGTCGATGGCAATCTGACGGTGCTCGACGCCAGGTTCGACCGGCTGATCGAGGCAGGCGGCATCGACCGGTCGGGCAACACACCGCCGCGTATTCCGGAATTCGTCGCCAACCTCTCCGGCTTCTACAGTTTCGAGACGCTGCCGCTCACGCTCAATGCCAGCCTGCGCCGCACCGGCGACTTCTTCAGCGACAATGCCGAGGCCATACGGATCAAGGGTTATGTCGCGATCGATGCCGCGATGGGCTGGCGGCTGCCGTTCGGCCAGCTGACGGTGCGCGGCCGCAACCTCACCAACGCCTTCTATGTCGACTACACCGATGTCTCGACAGCCCAGTTCCAGGTCGCGGCGCCGCGGAGCATCGATGCAACGCTCTCCGCGAAATTCTGACATGCGGCGCATCGCTCTCTGCACGGCCTTGCCCTTCTCGTTCCTCGACTGCGCGCCGGCGCAGGCGCAACGGACCGAAGACAATGCCGTCACCAACGCCGAGGATGCGTTCGGCAGCTCGGTCGGCACCGAGACGATCGGTCTCTACAGCGCCAGCCAGGTACGCGGCTTCTCGCCGGTCACCGCCGGCAATGTGCGCCTTGAAGGCGTCTATTTCGATCGGCAGGGCTTCATCGCCCAGCGCCTCGTCGAGCGTTCGACGGTGCGCATCGGCCTGACCGCGCTTGGCTACCCGTTTCCCGCGCCCACAGGGATCGTGGACTACACGCTGCGCGGCGTCGGCGAGCGACCGCTGGTCTCGATCGTTGCCGGCAGCTACGCCTATGGTGCGCCGATGCTCGAGATCGACGCGCAGTTGCCGATCGCCGGAAAGCATCTGGGCGTCGCGGCGGGGGCCTCGATCGCGAACGAGGAATATTATGACGGATCGAGCGCGCGCTACATCCGTGCGGCGCTGATCCCGCGCTGGCGTCCGGCCGAAGGCATTGAGATCACGCCGTTCTGGAGCGCGACCTGGGGCAAGGACGAAGAGGCGCCGCCGATCGTGGCGACGGCGGGCGCGTTCGCCCCGCCCCGGTTCGCACGCCGCCACTATTTCGGCCAAAGCTGGACCGCCAAGAACAGCACCAGCCTCAACCATGGCGCGATCGCCAAGGCGCGGATCGGCGAGGACTGGTCGGTCACCGCGGGCGCATTCCGGTCCGTGCTCCGATATGAACGCAATTTCGCGAACCGTTTCCTTGGCACCACGCAAGACGGATCGACGCGCGAGCAGGTGATCGCCGATCCCGAGCAGCGCTACGCCTCGACCAGCGGCGAGCTTCGCGTCAGCCGCAGTGTCACCGAGGGCCCCCGGCTCCACATCATCCACGCCGCGGTGCGCGCGCGGCAACAGCACAATCTCTACGGCGGCTCCGCGGCGCCGTTCGAGCTCGGGCAGCGGCGGCTTGGCGATGGGGTGGCTGTGCCCCCGCCAGCGCAATTCCTGTTCGGCGAGCGCACCGAGGACCGCGTGCGGCAGACGACGGTCGGGCTGGCCTATGAAGGCCGCTGGCGCGAGGTCGGCGAGCTGAGCCTCGGCGTGCAGCGCGCGGATTACCGCAAGGCGATCCGGCCGCCCGGGCTCGCCGAAACCATCGCCCGTGACCGGCCCTGGCTGTTCAACGCCGCGGCGGCGCTGTTTCTCGGCAAATCGGTCGCACTCTATGGCGGCTATACCCGCGGGCTTGAGGAAAGCGGGATCGCGCCGAACAACGCGGCGAACCGCAACGAAGCGTTGCCGGCGATCCGCACGCGCCAGGCCGATGCCGGTATACGCTGGCAGGTGACCCCCGCGATCAAGCTCGTTGCCGGCGCGTTCGAAGTGACCAAGCCCTATTTCAGCACCGACGCCGCCAATCGTTTCGTCGTGCTCGGCGACGTCCGGCATCGCGGCGCCGAGTTCAGCCTGTCCGGAACGCCCGCCGCCAATCTCAGCCTGGTGGCCGGCGCGGTGCTGATGCAGCCTCGCGTTACGGGCGTTGCCGTTGATGAGGGGCGCTTGGGCTCACGCCCGCTCAATCAGCCCGCGCGCGTGCTGCGCGCGAACGCCGAATATCGTCCGCCGGCGATGAAGGGGGTGTCCTTCGATCTCGCGGTCGCGAATTTCGGCAGGCGCTACGCCTCGAACGACAATCTCGCGGTGCTGCCGGGCTACACGCTGCTCGATCTCGGCATGCGGTACCGCTTCCAGCTCGCCGGCTCGCCCGCCGTTTTCCGTCTCCAGATGGCCAATGTCACCAACGCCTATGTGTTCAGCGTGCTCGGCAACAACACCTATGGGCTGACCGACAGCCGGCGCGTGCTCGCCTATCTCTCGCTCGATCTTTGACCAGGAAATCTGAGGAACCCATGACCGATACGCCCCCTATCCTGATCGACCAGCTGACCCTGAGCTACGGCGCGCACCGCGTGCTCGACGGCCTGTCGCTGACGGTGCCCGCCGGCAGCATCACGGCGCTGCTGGGCGGCAACGGTGCGGGCAAGTCGACGACGCTGTCGGCGCTGCTCGGCTTTGTCCGCGCGACAAGCGGCGAGATCGCGGTGTGCGGCATCGATCCCGCACTCGATCCGGATGGGGCGCGCCGGCGCATCGCCTATCTTCCCGAGAATGTCGCGCTGTACGAGCATCTGAGCGCCGTCGAGAATGCCGATTATCTGCTCGCTTTGTCTGGCGACCCGCAGGATCGAACCGCGATCATCGGCGCCTTCGCCGCCGCCGGCCTGGAGGAGCGCGCCTGGGACGAGCGGCTCGGCGGTTTTTCCAAGGGCATGCGCCAGAAGGTGGCGATCGCGGTTGCGCTGCTCCGCCGTGTGCCGGTGCTGCTGCTCGACGAGCCCACCTCTGGCCTTGACCCGCGCGCGACGGCCGATTTCAACCGCCTGGTGTCGAATGTGCGCGACCAGGGCGCTGCGGTGCTGATGGTGACGCACGACCTGCTGAGCGCCACCGACGTCGCCGATCGTATCGGCTTCCTCGAAGCCGGGCGCATCGCCGAGGAGGTAAGCGCAAGCGGTCCCGAACGCTTCGACATCCGCGCACTCCATGCGCGCTTCTCGGTCGTCCCGGGGAGCAAGGCGGCATGAGCCCGACACGCCTGATCGCGGCGGACGAATTCCGGCTGATGCGGCGCAACCGTGTCGCCGTAACCGCCGTCATATTGCTCGTCTTGCTGACGCTCGTCGCCGTGCTGACCTCCTGGTCGCACCAGCGCGGCATCGCCGAGCTGCGCGCGCGCCATCAGGCCGCGGCCGAGCGGGCGTTCGACAACCAGCCTGACCGGCATCCGCACCGCGTCGTGCATTACGGCCATTTCATCCTTCGCCCGCTGGGACCGCTCGCCGCTTTCGATCCCGGCGTCGATGCGTTCACCGGCAGTAGCATGTTCCTCGAAGGGCATCGCCAGAACACCACGAATTTCGGTGATGTGCGGCAGAGCTCGCTGCTGGTTCGCTTCGGTCAGCTCACGCCTGCCTTCGTGCTGCAGGTGGTGGCGCCGTTGCTGTTGATATTCCTGGGCTATGGCGCGCTGGCCCGCGAGCGCGAGCGCGGCACGCTCAGGCTGTTGATGCTCCAGGGCGCCTCGCGCGGTCAGCTGGTCGCCGGGAAGCTCGGGGCGTTGGGGCTGGTTGCGCTGATCGTTGGGTTGCCGGCGATGATCGGCTTTGTCCTGATCAGCGGACAGCCGGGCGCACTGTTTTTGCCGATGACGGTGATCGCGCTCGGTTATGGCGCCTATCTGGCGCTTTGGACCGTTGGCATCCTTTTCGTTTCGGCACGGGTGCGCCGGAGCCGCGATGCGCTGCTGGCGCTGCTCGCGATCTGGACCGTGGTGGTGATCCTGCTGCCCCGCGTCGCGCCCGATGTGGCGAGCGCCAGCGTCCCCCTGCGCAACCGGCTTGCCACCGATGTCGCCGTTGCGCGGGACCTCAGGAAGATGGGCGACAGCCATAATCCGGACGACCCTTATTTCGCCGCCTTCAAGCAATCGGTTCTGGACCGCTACGGCGTCACGCGCGTCGAGGATCTGCCGGTCAACTATAAGGGCCTGCTCGGCATGGAAGGGGAGAAACTGACGTCGCAGCTGTTCGACCGCTATGCCGGCGAGAGCTATGCCGCGCAGGCGAAACAGAACGGCCTGGTCGCCGCGGCGGGCGCGCTGAGCCCGACCATCGCACTGCGTTCGCTGTCGATGGCGGCAGCCGGAACCGACTTTGCCGGCCACCGCCGTTTCCTCGAACAGGCGGAGGCATATCGCTACACGCTCGTCCAGCGGCTCAATCGGCTTCAGGCCGAGAGCGTCAGCTACCGGAATGATACCGCGCAGGACCCCGATGCCGATCGCCGCAAGCGGGTCTCGGCCTCGAACTGGGAACGCATGCCCGACTTCGCCTATCGCCCGCCGGGCGGCGCAACGCTGGCCGCAGCCGCGCTGCCGGGCCTCGCCATCGTCCTGGCCTGGCTCGCGTTCGCAGGCCTGCTGCTGTGGCGCACGACACGCCGGTTGGGAGCGAACTGATGCGACTGATGATGCATGAGCTCCGCCTGTTGTTGCGTGCGCGGCTGGCCGCATTTGCGCTGTTGCTCTTCGCCGGGCTGACCATTGCGTCACTGGCGGCGGGCATGGCGGAGGTCTCGCGCCAGCGCGCGCAGATCGCCGCGATTCCAGCGGCACAGACCGAAGATATCGGCGCGATCGCCGAGTGGATCGACAAGACCAGGGATCCGGGCAGCGCCGCCTATTACAGCTTCCACCCGACCTGGGACCCCCCTTCCCCGCTGGCCTTTGCCGCGCTCGGCATGCGCGACGTCTCGCCCTATATGCTGAGGGTGCGTGCGCTGGGCCTCGAAGCGCAAATCTACGATGGCGACAATTTCAATCCCGAGCTGGCGCTGCCGGGGCGGTTCGACTTCGCCTTCGTGCTCGTGTTCCTTGCGCCGCTCTTCGTCGTCGCGCTCTTCCACGATCTCCTTTCGGGTGAACGGGAGGCGGGCCGCGCGCGGATGCTCCAGGCCCTGCCCGGGGGGCGCCGGCTTTGGACGCGGCGCGTCGGTCTGCGCTTCGTCCTGCTGTACGCGGCCTCTGGCCTGCCGTTCGCCGTTGCGGCCGTGCTGGCGGGCGCGCCGCCGGGAGGCATGCTCGCAATTCTGGCTGCCACCGCCGCCTATCTGATGTTCTGGATTGCGCTGACCCTGCTGGTCGGCCGGCTCGGCTGGAGCTCGGTCGCCAACGCCGCCACGCTGGCGGCCGGCTGGCTGGTGCTCGTACTGGTCGTGCCGACGCTGGCGCATGTCGTCATCAACCGGGCCATTCCCGTGAACCAGGGCGCGGAGATCGCGCTCGCGCAGCGCGAAACGGTCAATCGCGCCTGGGAAATCCCGCGCGAGGAGACGATGCGCCGTTTCTATGCGAGCCATCCCCATTGGGCGGATTCGCCGCCGCTGCCGCCCCAGTTTCACTATAAATGGTATCTCGCCTTCCATCAGGTCGGTGACGAGAGCGTGGCGAACCAGGTCCGCGCCTATCGCGCCGGACTGGAACGGCGGGATGCCGCTGCCCGAACATTGGGCTGGGTGTTGCCGTCGGTCGGCATGCAGGCGCTGCTCACCCGGCTGGCCCATACCGATCTTAAAGCCCAGCTCGCCTATCAGGACCGCATCCGTGCGTTCCACCGGCAGCTGCGGGAATTCTACTATGGCTATCTGTTCAGGGACCGGCCGTTCGGGAAAGAGGATTTCAAGCACGCACCGCGCTTCGATGGCCAGGCGAGTGCGGCCAGTATAGTGTCGGCGTCGAAATCGTGCCGCTCTTCGCTGGAAGGCTACTCAGCGCATGTATAGGGAACGCTGGTACATACCGCCGCTCATTCACGCGGCAAGTACAGCACGCAATATGTGACGATAGCGCCCCTCTTCCTCGCCAGATGGCTTTCGCCGCGCGATCTGGCCGACGATGCTGAGCGCCGCCTCGATATGAACGCGAGCATCGTCCGGGCCGAGCGCCGGCCTTGCGTGGCACAGAAGCGCGGTCAGCCTGGCCACCAGGGCCGTGCGGACGCCGTCCAGCCGGGCGCGATCGTCCGCCTCCATATCGACGACGGTCGATTGCAGCAGCCCGATGACCGCGCCTTCCTGCGCGGCGCAGTCCGCCATGACCGCCGCCATCGCCGCCACGGCGGATTGACCTGACGAGGCCGCGAGCGAGGCTTCGATGTTCGTGACGGCATCGACCGCCGCGGCTTCGAGCAGCGCCAGCAGCAGTTCGGTCTTGCGGCTGAAATAGCGGTAGATGCCCGGACCGCTGATGCCGGCGGCGGCGGCGATCGCGTCGATGCTGGTGGCCGCATATCCCTGCTTCTGGAACATCGCCGCCGCCGCCGAAAGGATCAGCGCCCGGCGCGCGTCGGGCGACAGGCGCACCCGCGGTCTCGGCTCTTCTCTGGCATCCGCGGCGGGCATCACCGCCCCCTAGCATCGCGCGCGCATCCACGCTAGTAAACGATCGTTCACTAGTAGAGAGATGCCCGACCATGTCTTCCCGCCCTCTCGCCGATCCCGCCTGTTTCGATCCCGATCATTTCGCCAGCCACGGATATCCGCACGAGATCTGGACGCGGATGCGCCGCAAGCAGCCGGTGGCCTGGCATGACGACGGGCTTCGCGAGCCGTTCTGGGCGGTCACGCGCTACGGCGACATCAAGGCGATCGGCAAGGACAGCGAGACCTTCATCAACGCGCCCGGCGTCACCATCCTGCGCAACGACCAGCTCGCCGAAGCCGGCGCGCCGCGCGTGCCGCTGATGCTGACGATGGACGCACCCGAGCATCAGAAGAACCGCCTGGTCCTGCGCGAACGCTTCAAGCCCAGCGTGATGCGCGCGCTGGAGGCGCATATCATGGAACGCAGCCGCGAGATCGTGGACGAGGTCGCCGCACGCCGCGTATCTTCCGCCACCGCGGGAGGCGAGGTGATCGACTTCGTCGAAGCGATCGCGATGCGCCTGCCGCTGGACGTGATCCTGGAATTGCTGGGCGTACCCACCGACGACCGCGACCAGATGTATCTGTGGAGCAATGCCGTGATCGGCAGCGAAGACCCCGATTATGGCAGCGTCGATCTCCCCCGCGAGGCCATCGCCGCCGCACAGCAGGCGATGTTCGGCTATTTCGCGAAGTTCATCGCGGCGCGGCGGGTCTCGCCGCGCGAGGATCTGGTGAGCCTGCTGGTCGAGGCGCGCATCGACGGCGAGCCGCTGGGCGATATCGACATCCTCGGCTTCTGCTTCCTCCTCGCCATCGCCGGCAACGAGACCACCCGCAACGCCACCAGCGGCGCGATGCTGGCGCTGATCGAACATCCAGAGCAGCGGGCGGCGCTGACCGCCGACCCCAATCTGATGGGTCCCGCGGTGGAGGAGCTGCTGCGCTGGGTGACGCCCATCGTCTACATGGCCCGCACCGCGACCGCGGACATCGACATCGCCGGCCAGATCGTGCGCAAGGGCGAGAAGGTGGTGCTGTTCTACCCGTCGGGCAACCGGGATGAGGAGGTGTTCGAAGCGCCCTTCGCGCTCAACCTGTCGCGCCGGCCCAATCGCCACCTCACCTTCGGCTTCGGCCGGCACAGCTGCCTGGGCAACGATCTCGCGCGGATCGAGCTGAAGGCGGTGCTCGGCGAGGTCCTTTCCCGCTTCCCGGGCCTGGAGCTGGCCGGCCCGGTCAGCCGCCTGCGCTCCAACTTCGTCGGAGGCATCAAGCACATGCCGGTGCGGCTGATGCCATAGCCTCTCGACAAAGCCTTTCGCTCCATTAAAGCTATCATTATAATAATGGAAGGAGGGCTATGGGGCGGATCATCCGGCGCCTGATGGTTGCGCTCGCCGGGCTGCTGGTCGCGGCGATCGGCGGCGCGCTTTCCTGGTGGGGCTTCCAGCTCGCGACACTGGGCGGATCGCTCTATTATGCGGCGATCGGGCTGCTGCTGGTCGCGGCGGGGGTGTTGATCATCCTGCAGCGCCGCGCCGGATACTGGCTGTTCGTCCTTGGCGTATTGGTCACGGTGCCATGGGCGCTGTGGGAGGCGGGGCTGGACCGCTGGGGTCTGATGGCCCGGCTGCTCGCGCCCGCGATGCTGCTGCTTCTGCTGACGCCCGTGGCGATCGCGATGCGTCCGGCGCGGTTCGAGCGAAACCGCATCGGCGCACGCACGCTTTTCGGTTTCAGCGTCTTGCAGGCGGTTCTCCTCGGGTTCGGCTGGATCGCGGTGCGCGACGCCGCTCCTGCCGCCGATGGCGATGCGGCGGCGGTGGAGCGGGTCGCCCGCGCGGACTGGCCGAGCTATGGCGGCGACTGGCGGGGCGATCATTTCAGCGCGCTGGCCCAGGTCACCCCGGCCAATGCGCCCCGGCTGCAACGCGCATGGTCGTTCCGGGTCGGCGGGCTCGATGATCTCGGCGCGAACAGCCGCTTCACGGCGACCCCGCTGGTCATCGGCCGGACCATGTATCTGTGCGATCCGCGCAACGTGATCGTGGCGATCGACGCCACCACCGGACGCGAGCAATGGCGCCATGATCCACGGGTCACGGCGTCCAAGGCCTTTTCGATCGTCTGCCGCGGCGTTTCATATCACCGCTCGGCTGAAGCGGGGCCGTGCTCTGAGCGCATCCTGGAGGCGACACTGGACGCACGGCTGATCGCGGTCGATGCGCGGAATGGCGCGCCCTGCCCCGGCTTCGGGAAAAGCGGCGCGGTCGATCTGCTCAGGGGTGTTGAGCCGCGTTTCGACGGCTATTATTATGTGACTTCGCCGCCCGCGATCATCGGCGATCTCGCGGTGCTGGGCGGCTACGTCATCGACAATCAGCGGCTGGACGCGGCGCGCAGCGTTGTGCGCGGCTATGACGTGCGCGACGGCAGCCTCCGCTGGACCTGGGATGCCGGCGCTCCCGATGGCGCGGCGCGAGACCCGCAAGCGCTGTTCTCCGCGGGCAATCCCAATGCCTGGGCGGTGTTCAGCGCCGATCCGGAGCTGGGCATGGTGTATGTCCCCACCGGCAACAGCTCGCCCGATTTCTTCGGCGGGCTTCGCACCCTCGCGGCGGAGCGCTTCGGCACCTCGATCGTCGCGCTCGATGCGGCGAGCGGCGCGGTGCGGTGGTCGTTCCAGACGGTGCATCACGATCTGTGGGATTACGACATGCCCGCGCAGCCCGCGCTGGTCGATCTGCCGGTCGACGGACAGACGGTGCCGGCGCTGGTCGCAACCGGCAAGACCGGCGAGATCTTCCTGCTCGACCGCCGCGATGGCCGGCCGCTGTCTCCGGTGGAGGAGCGCCAGGTGCCCCGATCCGGCGTGGCCGGCGAACGCGCATCGCCCACCCAGCCCTTCTCCCCGGGCCTGCCGTCATTCGCCCCGCCGCGCGTGGAAGAACGCGCCTTGTGGGGCGCCACGCCGATCGACATGCTGCTCTGCCGGCTGCGCTTTCGCCAGCTCCGCTACGAAGGCGCCTATACGCCACCGTCGATCGCGCCGTGGCTGTTCGCGCCGGGCACGTTCGGCGCGATCAACTGGGGCGGCGTCGCCATCGATCGCGCACGCGGCCTGATGATCGTCAACAGCGCCTCGATGCCTTTCATCGGGGAACTCGTACCGCGTACCGTCGCCGACAAGGCCGGCGCCCGGCCGTTCGGCGCCGATTCAGGACGCCCCGCGCGCCCGGCCGAGGGCGCACCGATGCCGCCGATGGCAATGAAGGGGACGCCGTTCGGGCTGCGGCTGACGCCGTTCCTCTCGCCGATCGGCTTTCCCTGCCTAGCCCCGCCCTGGGGGGAGATCGCCGCGATCGACCTGAAGCGCCGCACATTGGCGTGGCGCCGCCCCTTCGGCACGACCAAGGGGTTCGCGCCATTCGGTCTCGCGCTACCGGTGGGGATCTTCAATCTCGGCGGCGCGGTCACCACCGCCGGCGGCGTCACCTTCATCGGCGCCGCGACCGACGGCTATTTCCGGGCGATCGAAACCGCCACCGGGCGTGAGCTGTGGCGCGCGCCGCTGCCCGCGGGCGGCCAGGCCACCCCGGTCAGCTACGCCGCCGCCGATGGCCGGCAGATGATCGCGATCGTCGCCGGCGGACACGGATCGCTCCGCACGCCGCGCGGCGATCACATCGTCGCCTTCGCCCTTCCTCGCTCGCAGATCAGGAACCACGCGCCATGACCGACTGGAATGCCCTCTATGCCGATCGCATGCGCAGCGTCGTCGCCTCCGACATCCGCGAGCGGATGAAGCTGCTCGACGCGCAGCAGATCATCCATCTGGGCGGCGGCCTGCCCGATCCCGAGATATTCCCCTATGATGCGCTCGCCGAGGCGTCATCGGCCATCTGGGCAGACCGGACGCTGGCGCGCACGGCGCTGCAATATGCACCGAGCGAAGGCTATGCGCCGCTGCGCGCCTGGATCGCCGAATACCTCACCGAACACGGGACGCCGTGCGGGATCGACAATATCCTGGTCACCAACGGATCCCAGCAGGGGCTCGATTTCGTCGCAAAGCTGCTCCTCTCGCCGGGCGACCGGGCGATGGTGGAGATTCCGAGCTTCATCGGCGCGCTGCGCGCCTTCGACGCCTACCAGCCGAGCTATATCGGCTTGCCCGAGCAGGCCGAGGACTGGGACGCGCGCACGCTCGGCGGCGCCAAATTCTGCTATGTCGGCCCCGATTTCCGCAACCCGACCGGCACGACGATGTCGCTGGCCGAGCGCGAGGCGCTGCTCGGTCTCGCCGGGGCGACCGGCATGGCGGTGGTCGAGGACGCCTGCTACGAACAGCTCCGCTACGATGGTGATCCGATCCCGTCGCTCCTCGCGCTCGCCGTCCGCCGCCATGGCGATATCGAGAAGGCGCCGGTGCTGCAGACCGGAACCTTCTCCAAGACGATCGCGCCTTCGCTGCGCATCGGCTGGATCGCCGGACCGGCCGAGGCGATCCGCAAGCTCGTCCTGATCAAGCAGGCGAGCGATCTGGCGACGAGCGCGCTCAACCAGATGCTGCTGCTGGCGGTGGTGAAGACGCATCTCGACCGGTCGGTGGAGACGGCGTGCGCGGTCTATCGCGAGCGCCGCGATTCGATGCTGCGCGCGCTGAAGGAAGCGATGCCGGCCGGGGTGCGATGGACGCACCCGGAAGGTGGTCTGTATGTCTGGGGCGAACTGCCGGAGGGTGTCGATGCGGCGCTGTTCGCCCAGCGCGCGCTTGCCGAGCATTCGGTGTCGATCATCGCCGGCGCGGCCTTCTACCCGGCCGGCGCCGCGAATGTCGCGGTCCGCCGCAACACCTTCCGCCTCAGCTTCTCGATGATCGATTCCGCACTGGCGCGGACTGGGGTCGAGCGGCTGGGGGAGCTTGCGCATGACATGCTGCGTGAGGATCAGCCGGTGGCGGCGGTGACCGCGATCTCCAGGGCATAAAGCGGCGAGGCGAGCACCGCCTGGATGGTCGTCCGGGTGGGCGCGCAGCCGGGCGCGATCCATGCGTCCCATGCCTGGTTGAGCACCGGCAGCACCGCCAGATCCGACAGATACAGCGTCGCCGTGAGCAGGCGCGATCGATCGCTGCCCGCATCGGCAAGCAGCGCGTCGATGCGCTGCAGTATCTCTGCCACCTGATCGGCGACCGCACCGCCGCGATGATCGATCGCCACCTGTCCCGAAAGATAGGCGACGCCGCCATGCACGACGGCGCCGCTCATCCGGGGATTGGCCGCGATCCGCTCGATGTCCGCCATCCCCTGGGTCTCCTTCAGAACGAATAGCGCAACGATGCGCCGTACATGCGGGGCTCGTTGTAGATGCGCTGGTTGATGCCGAGGCCCGAATTGATCAGCGACGCGCCACCGATCTTGTATGTCGTGTCGGTGAGGTTGGTCACATAAAAGGCCAGATCGAAGCTGCCGCCGAAAGCCCGGTTCCAGTCGAGATTGAGATCGATCGTATCGGTCGGCCCCTGCCGGCTTTCGCCATCATAGACATTGGTCCCGTCCGCCAGCGTGATGAACGGTACCAGACCCAGGATCACCGAGCTCTTGTGCGCATAGTTCGCGGACAGCTCCACATCCCCGATCGAGGCCGGCACGGGCAGGGTCAGGCGCGCGTTCACGTTGAACTTGTGCTTGGGCGTGAACGGGAAGATGCGCCCGCCTTGCGGCGTCGGCGCGTTGGTCACCGGATCGCGGCGGGAATAATCCAGGAAGTCGCCATATTTGGCGTCGGTATAGGCATAAGCGAGAAGAACGTTGAACGCGCGCGAGGGCGCGATCGTCACCTCGGCCTCGGCCCCCTTGATCTTCGCCGAAGCGGCGTTGACCAGCGCGCTGACGGTCAGCGTGCCCACGGCGAAGGTCTGGTTGAGCTGGGCGTCGTCGAGCCATTGCTGATAGGCGGCGAGATTGGCGCGGAAGCTCCAGCCACCCAGCCGGAAATCCGATTTGACGCCGATCTCCACGTCGCGGATCGTCTCGGGCTGATAGGCGAAGAGCGAGATCGCATCCGGAATCGGCGGATTGGCGAGCAGCACCGGCGCCGCCAGCGGATTGGTGCCGCCCGCGCGGTAGCTGCGCCGATGGGCGATATAGGCCATCGTGTCCGGCGACAGCTTATAGTCCAGCCCGATGGTATAGGCGTCGCTGTCTGCCTCGGCCTCGAAGGAAGCCTCGCATGCGTCGGCCCGGGCGGGATCGGCCACGACGGTGCCGGTCGCGCCGGTGACGCAGCGCCCGCTGGTGACCTGGTAGAGCGTCAGCGCGCGGCGATCGCGCGTCCAGCGATAGCCCGCCGATGCGGTCAGCCCCTCCAGCGCGCCGCCGAAGCTGTAGCCGACATTGCCGAACACCGCGCGCGAGGTGTCGTCGATATACTGGTTGGCGTCGGTGACCGATCCGAACACCGATGTCTGGTGGCCGTAATTGGCGTCGGGCGTGGTGAGATCGGCGCCGAACAGCCCGACGATGAATTTCAGCCGATCGTCGAACAGCTGGCCCTGCAACTGCAGCTCGTCGGTGATCTGGCGGATATTCAGGCTCCACGGCTCGTCGGCATCGCGTGCGTTGCACGATGCCCGCGTGGCGCAGGTGTCGAAATCGAGGATGGTCAGCGCCGAACCGTCATAATCGAAGCGGTTGAGCTGCTTGAAACGCCGATAGCCGAAGATGTTCTTCAGCGTCAGTCCCTCGGCGATCTCGAAGGTGGTGATATTGGAAATGCCGAACGACCGCTTGCGGTCGATGCCGTCGACATTGCTGAACGTCACCCGCTCTCCCGCGGCGAGCTGCTGCCGCAGGGCAGCTTCGATCGTACCGCCGAACAACCGTGGGATCAGCGCCTGCGAATTGACCGCGGCGAGCAGGTTCGAACTGCCATTGGTGGTCGAACGAAAAATGTCCGCGACCAGGACGTTCGAAAAGCGATCGCTGGGCTCCCACAATATAGAGGCGCGTCCGCTGAAGAAGCTGCGGTCGTCCTGCCGGTCGCCATTGGTGGCGTTGAAGGTGAAGCCGTCCCGCTCGACCGCCTTGGTCGCGAGGCGGATCCGGAGCGTGCTGGTGATCGGGATGTTGATCGCGCCTTCGATCCCGCGATTGTCGTAATTGCCATATTCGACCTGGAGATAGCCGCCGAAATCGCGGCCGGGCTGGCGGGGCTCGAACAGCACCGCGCCACCGGTCGAATTGCGGCCGAACAGCGTGCCCTGCGGGCCCTTTAGCACCTGCACATTCTGCAGATCATAATAGAAGCCGGGACCGCCGCCATCGCCGATCGGCAGCGGCACCTGCGCGAAATAGGCGGGCACCGTCACCTGCTGGCCGGAGATCGACGCGCCCGAGCCCGATTGACCGCGAATGACGTAATTCTCCTCGTCGCGGCTGCTTTGCGCGGAGGTCAGCGCGGGCACGATCTTCGACAGATCGACCGCATTTCCGATGCGCTGCGCCTCCAGCGTCTCGCCCGAAAATGCCTGGACCGCGATCGGAATGTCCTGCAGCGCCTCCTCGCGCCGCCGCGCGGTGACGACGATGTCGGCGATGTCGCCTTCGGCCGGCGCCGCGGTCTGTTCGGCCGGCTGAACGGCCGTCTGTTCCTGCCCCCAGGCCGGCGTAGCAAGAGCGTACAGCGCGGCAGCCCCGCACAGCAAATGATGCTGCTTCATCTCCCTCTCCCTCTCTTTCGGTCGCGCATTGTTTTTTGTTCGGGATGCGCGTGATCCCGTCACTCATTCAGGCGCGGTGCGATCAGCCCTCCATCGACGGGCACGGCGGCGCCGGAAATGTACGAAGCGTCGTCGGACAGCAGGAAGGCGATCGCCTTGCCGAATTCATCGAGCCGGCCGACGCGGTCGAAATGCGAAAGCCTGTCGAGATAGGCCTGGCGATCGGGCGTGCGGCTGGGATGCGGCGGATTGCCGAGGACCACCGCGTTCACGTTCACCCCGTGGCGCGCGACCTCCTTCGAGACCGAGCTGACCAGCGCATGCAGCGCCAGCTTGCCCGAGGCATAGGCGCTGCCCGATTCCTGGCCGAGCACCGCCGAAATCGAGCTGATGCAGACGATCTTGCCATAGCCGCGCGCGATCATGCCGGGCAGCAGCGCGTGAAGCAGCATCGCCTGGGTGAAGAAGTTCATCTCGAAAATGGCGCGGAAATGCGCGAACTCCGATTTCGCGAACTCCGCCCAGGGCGTCATCGGCGGACCGCCGCCGGCATTGTTGGCGAGCAGATCGACCTTGCCGTGCGCGGCCGTCGCTTCATCGACCAGCGCGCGGATGAAGTCCGCGTCCATCACGCTGCCCAGATGGGTCGTGACCGTGACGCCTTCGCCGCGCAGGCGGGCGGCGGTTTCGTCGAGGCGGGCCTCGTCGACATCGTTCAGCGCCAGCGCGCAGCCGCCGCGGGCAAGCTCGGTGGCGGTCGCCGCGCCGATGCCGCGCCCCGCGCCGGTGACCAGCGCAACCCGGCCCGCGAAGCGGCTCACGCCGCCTTCCTCGCGCGCGGATCGGAGAACATCGGGTTGGCGGCGTTGTTGGTCCAGATCTGATGGCGGGTGAAGCGCCAGTCACCCGTCGCCCTGGAGAAGGTGAACAGATAGGTCCCTTCATGCAGGCCGTGGTGCCATTCCCCGTCTTCCTGGCCGACCAGCGCCATCTGGTAATGACACAGCGCCCAGGCGGACTGATCGTCGTCGCCGATGCGCACCACCTGCGTGCCGATCAGGTGGCGAATCTCCAGACCGGTGATCCTGGTCAGGTCGCGCGGCGGCGCCACGACGCCCTGGCTGCGCGGCAGGGCCGGTTTGGCGTGCAGGCCGATCAGCGCGTCGCGGCCGCGGACGGTCTCGTCCAGCGTGCCCTTCATCACCCGCTCGATATTCTCGTCGTAGAGCCGCTCGAGCACGTCCCAGCCGCGGCTGTCGCAGGCGAACGCATATTCGTTGATCATCTCCTGGATGCGCATCTTGTCGGCGAGGAACTGGACCTTCTCGTCCAGCGTGGTGCGGGTGCGCTCGATCGCCGGCGTCAGCTCGCGCCAGCAGGTATAGGCGTCGTAGAGCACTGGTTTCTCCTTCTCTCGATGTCAGATGGGTCCGCCGCGTCCGCCGGCGACGGTGATGAGTTCGCCGTTGATGAAGCCGCCATCGTCGCTGCACAGAAAGGCCGCGGTCGCCGCGATCTCCTCCGGCCTGCCCAGCCGGCCGACCAGCGACAGCGTCGACATGAAGGCGATCTCCTGTTCGGACCGGTTGCGCTGCATCAGCGGGGTCAGGATCGGCCCGGGGGCGATGCAGTTGGCGCGGATGCCCTGCGCGGCATGATCGATCGCCAGCGACCGGGTGAGCGAGATGACCGCGCCCTTGGCCGCGACATAGGCGGGGTTGCGGCCCATGCCGGTGACCGCCGCGCCGGACGCGATGTTGACGATCGATCCGCCGCCGGCCGCGGCGATGGCCGGAATGGCCGCGCGGCACATGAGGAAGGTCGAGGTGAGGTTGAGGCGGACCCAGAAGTCCCATTCCGCCTCGTCATATTCGACAAGGGTGCGGCCCGGCCGGCTTCCGCCCACCACGTTGATGAGGAGGTGCAGTGCGCCGAAGCGTTCGGACGCCAGCGCCGCCGCGCGTGCCGCGTCGTCCGCGCTGGTGGCGTCGGCGACCAGCGTCGCGATGCTGGTGGAGTCCCTGGCGGTTTCCGCGAGGCCAGCCTCGTCGATGTCCGTGGCCACCACGCTGGCGCCGCGTTCGGCGAACAATCGCGCCGTCGCCTGCCCGATGCCCGCCGCCGCGCCGGTAACCAGCGCCACTTTGCCTGCCAGCTGCATGCTCTCTCCCTCTTCGGGGAACGGCACGCATCAGCAAGGGGTGGCGGCCATGCCATGCATGGTCCGCGATCCTCCGCCGTCGTCCTCCCCACGCGCGATTTTTATAATCGCTAACTTAGCTATTTCATACATGATGGAATTACAAACGCAACTGCCTTTGTCTGCGGACCCACATCGCGCCGGCGGCGAAGAAAAGGGTTGCCGCCATCACCAGGAATGCGGTGTGGATGCCGACCGCGGCGCGCAGCGGCGTCATGACCAACGGGTTCACGAAATCCGCGAGATACAGCACGGTGAATTCGAGCCCGATGGCGCGCGCGCGGAGCGCCGCGGGCACGCGCCCGAGCAGGATGCCGCTGATATGCGGCGGTATCATTCCCCCTCCGCCCCCGGACAGGAAGGCACCCAGCGCCAGCATCCACACGTCCGATGAAAAACCGATCACCGTCAGTCCGGTGGCGAGCATGGCGGTGAGGAATATCTGCACCCCCCGCTCGCCCAGCCAGGCGTAGAAGCGGCCGTAGCAGCCGCCGAAGATTCCCCCGGCGAGCACCCCGGTGGCGATCACCATCGATCGCACCAGCGGGCTGTCGACGCCGTCCTCGGCAAGCAGGAAGGATAGCTGGATCGAGGTCATGAAATAGCCGACGAACAGGAACATCGCGAGCGCATAGATCGGCCACAGCCCGGCAAGCGGCTTGAGCGATTCGCGCTTCTCCGCCCGCACCGTGCGCCCGACTCCGCGCGGAAGTCCGCCGATCACGAAGCCAAGCACGACAAAGGCGAAGAGATAGAGCAGGAACGGCGCGCGCCATCCGCCGGCCTCCGCCAGCACGCCCGACAGCAGCAGCCCGCTGACCGCGAAGAACCCGGCGACCGCGCTCTGATAGCCCAGCAGCCTGGCGCGGGCGACGCCTTCGAACCAGGCGCCGACGATCACACCGATCGCCGTGGCGACATGCGCGACGCAAAAGCCCAGCAGGAAGCGGGACACCAGCAGCAGCGGCAGATCTTCGATGAGATAACCGCTGACGCCCAGCAGACCATAGCCGATCAGCGCGCCGATCATCACCGGCCTGGGGCCCCATCGCTCGACCGCGAGCCCGCCGGCAAGGCCGCCCAGGATCACCCCGATGGCGGGCATGGTGAGGATCATCTGCGCGGCGAAGGCGCCGCCGGTCCGGCCGCCGAAATGCTCCGCCATCGATGGCAGCACCGGCCCCAGCGCGGCGAACATCAGCGCCATCAGCGGGGCGCCGCCGACCAGCACGACACGGGAGGCGTTCCCGCGCCAACCCGCGGGAATGCCGACAAATGCCGGCCGTTCGCCTCCCATCATAGCGCTCCTCTTTCTTTTATATCTTATCTAGTATCATCTACCGATCTTCGAAGAAATCAAGCGCCACGCGTCTGCGCCAGCGCGAGCGCGGCGATGCGATCGAGCTGCTCCACCGCCAGCGCCGCCTGTGGCGAGGAAGCAGTGCCGCGGATCAACCGCCCCTTGATGCCGTGGATGATCGCGGCGAGGCGGAACAGGCTGAAGGCCAGATGGAAATCGAGACGATCGATGCCGTCGCGGCCGGTCCGCCGACAATAGGCGTCGATATAATCCGGCTCGTTCGGGATGTTCAGCGCGGGCAGGTCCAGCCCTGCGAGCCCGGTCGAGAAGCCCGGCGGCATCCGGTACACCATCAGATGGTAGCAGAAGTCGGCAAGCGGATGCCCCAGCGTCGACAGCTCCCAATCAAGCACCGCCACCACGCGCGGCTCTGTCGGGTGGAACAGCATGTTGTCGCAGCGAAAATCGCCGTGGACGATCGCCGTTTCGTCCCCTGCCGGGATGTTGCCGGGCAGCCATTCGATCAACGCATCCATCGCCGCCACGCGGCCGGCATCCGCATCGGCCAGATATTGTTTCGACCAGCGGCCCACCTGGCGCTCGAAATAATTGCCGGGACGGCCGAAATCGCCGAGGCCGATGGCCGACGGATCGATCGCGTGCAGCCGCGCGATCGTGGCGTTCATCGCGTCGAAATAGGCCGGCCGGTGTTCGCGCGGCACTTCGGGGAAGGACGTGTCCCAGAAATTGCGCCCTTCGACCATCTCCATGACGTAGAAGGCGGTGCCGATCACCGCCTCGTCCAGGCACAGCCCATAAGGGCGCGGCACCGGAAAACCCGTGGCGTGCAGCGCGGTGATCACCCGGAACTCGCGGTCCACCGCGTGTGCGCCCTTGAGCAGGATGCCGGGCGGCTTGCGGCGCAGGACATAATCGCGCCGCGGCGTCCGCAGGCGGTAGGTCGGATTGGACTGGCCGCCGGCGAACTGCTCGATCGTCAGCGGCCCCGCGAAACCCTCGACATGCGCCTCCAGCCAGCGCAGCAGCCCGGCCTCGTCGAAGCGGTGCGCGGGGCGCAGCGCCGCCAGCACGTCAGCCATCGGCAAGCGCCGGCTGCAGCACCCCGCCCAGCGCCAGTTCGCGGTGCGACTGCTCCAGTCCGGTCGCCGGCACCGTCTCGCCGGTGCGGTCGCGGATGCGATCGAGCCCCGCGAGCACGCCCTCGGGCGCATCCTCGCCCGCGCCGACATGGATGCCGCGGGTGAGCGTGATGTGCGCCGCCTCGAAGCTGCCGCCGCCGGCGCACAGGACCATGCCGCTGGGCGCTTCGTCGCAGACCAGCGCCAGCATGCCGGGCGAGACGCTGGCGGGATCGAGCGCGGCGAGCGCGTCCTCGCCCATGATGTCCGCGGTCATCCGGGTGGCCGCGGAAGGCGCCAGGCAATTGACGCGGATGTCGTGCTTGCGCCCTTCCTGGCTCAGCGTCTTCATCAGCCCGACCAGTCCCAGCTTGGCGGCGCCATATTGGGACTGGCCAAAATTGCCGTAGAGGCCCGAGGACGAGGTGGTCAGCAGAACGCGGCCGAAGCCTTGCGCGGCCATGATGTCCCACACCGCCTTGGTGCAGTTGACCGAACCCATCAGGTGGACGTCCACGACCGTGCGGAAATCCTCCAGCGGCTGCTTGGCGAAGGTCCGATCGCGCAGGATGCCGGCATTGTTGACCAGGATGTCGATACGTCCCCAGGCGGCCATCGCCTGATCGGCCATCGCCTCCACCTGATCAAATTCGGTCACGCTGGCGCCGTTGGCGATCGCATCGCCACCCGCGGCGCGGATCTCCTCCACGACCTGCCCGGCCATCGTCGCGCTGGCGCCGCTGCCGTCGCGCGCGCCGCCCAGATCGTTGACGACGACCCGGGCGCCGCGCTTCGCCAGCAGCAGCGCATGGGCCCGGCCAAGACCCCCGCCCGCCCCGGTGACGATCGCCACGCGACCGCTCAGATCGATCCGCATCGTTGCTGTCCTTTCATTTGCCAAAGACACTCGGCCGGCACATCGCTGAGCGCCTCGACGGGCCCGAGCCAAGCGGCTCCCGCCCTTTGCCGCGGGCGGATTTAGGGCAGCGACGAAGCCGCCGTCGAATGTCGATGGCCGATCGAAGGAATCGCAATCGGGCATTTGCCGTGGTGCGACACGGAAGCCAGCATCGCCGCGACACCGGAGAGATGATGGGACCGCTCGATCCAGAAATGCAAGCGATCCTCGACCGCCGCAACGCGCTCGGGCTGCCTTCGTTCGCCGCGGGCTCGCCGGCCGATGCGCGGCGGGGCTATGCGGAGGCGCAGGCAACGCTTCCCGCCGGCCGGGGATCGGCAGCGGTCCGTATCCGCGAAGAGACGATCGAAGGACCGCGGGGACCAGTCCCGCTCCGGCGGTACGAACCAATGGCGGCGCCACCGCGCGGCAGGATCCTCTACATGCATGGCGGCGGCTGGGTGTTCGGCACGCTCGACGGCTTCGATCCGGTCTGCCGCCAGCTCGCGCATGAAACCGGCGCCGAAGTCGTCAGCGTGGACTATCGCCTGGCGCCCGAGCACCCCTTTCCACAACCGCTCGACGATTGCTGGGCGGCGCTGCTCGCTATCGCGGGCGACACCCCGATCGCGGTGATGGGCGACAGCGCGGGAGGCAATCTGGCGGCCGCGCTGGCGCTTCGCGCGCGCGATCGCGGCGGACCGGCGATCACGCTGCAGGTCCTGCTCTATCCACTGCTGTCTACCGACTTCGAGCGCGCATCATTCGGCGCGTTCGGCGGCGGCGACTATCTGATTTCGACCGCTGACGTGCGGTGGTTTTGGGATCACCACACCAGCCCGGCCGATCGGATGAACCCCGAGGCGGCTCCATTGGCGGCAACCAACCTGGCCGGGCTCCCCGGGACGATCATGGTGCTGGCAGGATGCGATCCGCTGCACGACGAGGGTGCGGCCTATGCCGCGGCACTGGAAGCGGCTGGCGTGGCGGTGACGCTGCGCGATCATCCCGACATGGCGCACGGCTTCTTCACCCTGGTCGATCTGATCAGCGCCGCCAATGTCGAGATAGCAGAGTTAGCCCGGCTGATCGCGGAGCGGCTGGCGCGCTGAGGCGCCGGATCAGCTCTCTTCGTCCAGCCGCTGCTGCACCAGCGCGATGAACTTGGCTACCAAGGGAGATCCGCTGCCCTTCGGCCACAGCATGCTGATCGGCAGCGGGAGATCGAGATCGGGAAGCTCGCGAAGCACCACGCCGGGCGGGGTCCGGTCGGCGCGCGCGGCGGTGATGATGCCAAGGCCGATCCGCGCCGCCACCAGCTCGTACGCGATATCGACCGCCGACACCTCGACCACGATATTGGGCGATACGCCGCGCGCATCGAACGCAGCGATCATCCGGTCGAACAGCCGCGGCGAGGTGTGCCGCGCCGGCCACAGAACCGGCTCGTCGGCGATCTCGCGCACCAGCACCTCGGACTGGGCGGCCAGGCGGTGGTCGGCGGGAAGCGCGAGCATGAACCGGTCGCTGCCAACCCGCATGCGATCGAAATTATCGGCATCCGTCGCCTCGTCGATAACGAAGGCGACGTCGATCTCGTCAGCCAGAAGGCGCGTCCGCTGCGCATCCGACGTCAGCGGAAAGGCGCGCAGCTCCACCTCCGGATAGAGCGCGCGAAACTCGCGCAGCACAGTCGGCAGCACCGGCCGGCGCAGCATCGCCTCCGAAAAGGCGACCCGCAAAGTGCCCATGTCCCCGTTGGCGAGACGATGCACGTTGCGCCGCGCCTCCTCGATCTGCAGCAGGATGCGGCGGACGTCATGCGCCAGCAATTGCCCGGCCGGCGTGATCGCCACGCCGCGGGCCTGGCGGACGAACAGCTCGACATCGCCGAGCTCGCGCTCGAGATCGGCGATGCGCCGCGACAATGCGGATTGGGCGATGTTCAGGCGTTCGGCGGCACGATGGAGATTCTGCTCCTCGGCGGCGGCGAGGAAGAAGGGGAAGTGCTTGGCGATGCGCAGCGTGCGCAAAGTGGCGACTTGATTCGGGACGGCGCGCTCTGGGGAGGAGGACATGGCCGCAGCTATGCCCCCAACGCGGGCGCATGGCCAGATTTGACGCGCACGCTCAACCGAGCGCGACGCGCACGACCGCGCTCGCCCGAACCCCGGAGGCGTGCATCGTCACCTCGACATCGGCCCGGTTGCTGCCGTCGAGATGACGCGCCAATACCCAGCCCGCGACATGATCGGGCGCAAAAGCTTCGTCGGGCGCGCGCAAGGACACCAAGGATGCGGCGGATGCCCCGGACCAGCGGCGCACCATCTCGCACACGCGCTCTCCCACCGGAATGTCGGCGGCACAGGCGCCGTCCAGTTCGACGGACTGACCCAGGCGGACATCGGCAAAACGCAGCGGCAGAACCTTCATCGTCACTCTCCATCGGCCGGCGGAGCTTTGCTCTCGCCCGATACGCACGGCGCTGGCAGGCTGCTCCGGGCAGCGTACAGCGACTCGTCAGACGCATTGGTATCCATCTTTTATATAATAGCTAGGGTCTATCTGCCGGAGCAAGGTCAGAACCCGGCTCTTTACTATTAAAGATAGATAGTGCAATCGCGATCCGAGGAGAGATATATGACTGCGCTGGATTCGCCCGATTCAATGTCGCTTGTCCAGCGCCTGGCGCGGCGGCGTTCCCCCCAGCCCGATTCGTTGATGTCCCCCGGCCCCAGCCGCACGGAGATCGAGCAGCTGGTCGACATCGCCCTGCGCGTTCCCGATCATGGCAGGCTGAGCCCCTGGCGCATCATCCTGATCGCGGGCGAAGCGAAGACCCGGTGGCTGGCGCGCCTGTTCGAACTCGCCGAGCAGCGCGAGGACGCGCCCAAGGCGCGCGTCACCACCCGCAAGCTGGCAGCCGCGCCGCTGGTGACGGTGATCGTCTCCACCCCCCTGGCTGGGCACAAGGTTCCCGAATGGGAGCAGCAGCTTTCCGCCGGCGCGGTATGCATGAACCTGCTCAACGGCGCCCATGCGATGGGCTACGGGGCGCACTGGCTGACCGGCTGGCACGCCTATGACCCGAAGGCGACCGCGCTGCTGGGCCTCGGTGACGGTGAACGGATCGCCGGCATCATACTGGTGGGGAGCGTCGCCGAGCAAGCCGCCGACCGCCCCCGTGCGAGCGCCGCCGACGTGGCCCGCTGGCTGGATATGTGAGGTGCCTTCAGGCGCGCAGCGTATCGGCCTTCACCGTGACGCTGGTGTCGAAACCGTGACGGCGTTCCCCGCCATCGCCCGAATAATGCTCGCGGATGGCGCGCTCCGTGCTTTGCGCATCGCCTTCCTCGATCGAACGGTAGATCCGCTCATGCTCGCGCGCCAGCGAGAGGCGGACGGCGCGGTCCGCGAAGGTGCCGTGCACCGACTGGTTGAGCGCCAGCGCATCGACCTGCGCGGACCACAATACCTCCAGCGCGCCCACCACCAGGCTCATCGTCTCGTTGCCGCAATGGGTGACGAGCTCGGTATGGAACGCGCGCGCCAGCCCGATAAAGGTCGCCGGATCGTCGAGTGCCGCCATGCTGGCATCGATATTCTCGCGCAGGCGCGGCAGCACCGTCGTTGCGCGGTCGGGACGCGACGCCGCCTCCGCCGCACAGGCCGGTTCCAACAAGCGCATTCCATTGAGCAGATCGGCCAGCGAAACCGAACGCGACTGAAGCACCAGGCCGAGCATATAGGCGGCCGTGCCCGAATGCGGGACATGGACGATCGCACCGCCGACATTGCCGCGGATGACCGTGATTAGCCCCTCGGTCTCGAGGATGCGGAACGCCTCGCGAATGCAGGGCGGGCTGACACCGAATTCGGCGAGCAGTTCCTCCTGTTTCGGCAGCATGTCGCCGTCCCCCAGCGCGCCGGACAGGATCCGGGCGCGAAGGCTGGATGCGACGATTTCCGCCACACGTGGCTGGCGCAGCCTGCGCTTGCCTGGATTCTTGACTGCCAATCGGGATCTCCGCTGTTTCAGGTACAAAGGCATAAGCGCGCCCTAAATGATTGCAAGTATCGCGACTGGACGAGGAAATCGCATGACCGCCGCCGACCGCTATCAGTGCTTCACCATCAGCATCACGCCGTTCACCGAAGACGGCGCCATCGACGAAGCTGCATTGCGGCGCCACCTCGCCAAGCTGGGGGACGCCGGGATCGGTGTTTATGTCGGCGGCGGCGGCAGCGGCGAGGGCTATACACTGTCGGACGCGGAGACCGATCGGCTGCTGGCGATCGCGGTGGAGGAGCTCAAGGGCCAGGTGCCGATCCGCGCGATGGGCGTGGAACCGCGCACCGCGCGCCAGATGATCGCCTTTCTCGACCGGGCCGAGCGGGCCGGGGTCGATGCCGCGCAGATATATTCGCTGGACGTGGGGCACGGCCACACACCGACCCCGCGCGAGCTGGACGCCTATTTCGAAGAGGTGCTTTCGAACGCGGCGCTGCCTTGTGTGTTCTCCACCCATCAGTCGGTCGGCTATGTCATTCCCGCCCAGGTGATCATCGATCTCTTCGCGCGGCACACGCAGCTGATCGGGCTCAACGTGAGCCATCAGGACCCGAACTATCTGCGCACGCTGGCCGACGCGCTCGGCGACCGCATCGATATCTGCGTCGGCGGCCCGCACCAGGCGCCGCTGGCGCTGGCGTTCGGCGCCCAGGGCTTCCTGTCTTCGGAAGGGAATATCGCGCCGCGCCTGTGCATGCAGGTCATCGCCGCGGCCAGGGCAGGCGACAATGAAGCCTTCCTGGCCCAGTGGGGCAAGCTGATGCGGCTGTTCATGGCGCTCTACGGCAATGGCGGGATCCGCGTGACCAAGGCGCTGCTCGAACATTTCGGGCTGGCGGGCGGCTTTCCCCGCGCACCACGTCTGCCGGCAGAGCCGGACGCGCTGGCGCGGGCGCTGGCGGTGGTCGAGGAGATCGACCTCGCTGAAATCGAAGGCTGGTAATGGGGTGGGCGGCGGCGCCCCTCCGCCGCCCGCACCGGCCTATTCGGCCGCGACCGCCTCGGGTTCGGGCGCGGCTTCGAAGCGCGCCTCCCGCTCGTCCCAGAAAGCCGATTCGCGCGAGGTGTCGATGGTGCGCGCGCCGTGGACGCCGAATTTGCGCCGGGCTTCCTCCAGCGGCAGGTCCAGCCAGTCCTCGTAGCGCGGCAGAAACAGCGCGTCGGACTGTTCGCCGACCTTCATCGCATAATGCGCCAGGTCCCACATGCGGGTGAACAGCTCGGGATAATGGAGCGGCCCGCGCATGAACATCGGGATGGTCAGCAGCGTGTTCTGGACGTTGAGCAGCCCGGCCAGCTCGGCGTTGAAATGGCGGAAGAGGTTTCCGTACTTCAGGAAAGCCGGCATGATCTCGCCGATCCCGTCGAACCCTCCGCCGCTCAGAATATGCATGATGTCGTGGATCTGCACGCCGCGCAGGAAGAAATATTCGAAGCCCGAACGCGGCTCGAAGGTGGGGATGATATCCACCTGCATCCCCGCGCCGGACAGCCACTTGTACCAGATGCCGCCGACCGATCCCTCGGGGCAGGATTTCATGTCCTCGCGGGACAGCCGCGCCAGCCAGCGTTCGTCGAGCCATTTGTCGAACGCCGGCCAATCGCGCCGCGCCTCGTTGAACAAGGTCTCGATGCGGTCATGGTCCTGCACCTCGCGCACCGCCTCGATCAGCATCGGGATGCCGTAGGTGGGCGGATAATCGCGGCCGTTGCGCTTGAGGCACTGGGTCGTGACCCATTCGCGGATGCGATAGTCGTTCATGTATTTGGACGAGCTGATGAGCACGCTGCTCGTCGTCTCGACCTTCTGGCGCCCGCGCTGGAGGTAGGGCAGATCGTCTTCGTTCATGTCATCTTCCCTCAGGCTGCGGTCGCTTCGACCTTGCGGATGACCGGTCCGATAAACGCGCCGGGCAGTTCGCCGGTGAAGGCGCCGTTCTCGAACGTCGGCACGCCGTTCACCAGCGTCAGCCGCATCGGCGCCGCATCGCGCGAGAAGCGCCAGGTGAAGCCGCCCTTCCCATCGGGCACGTCGAACGCGCGGCGCAGCGGCCGCGCCTCGATCTCGTCGAGGTTGAACACCGCGATGTCGGCGCGATAGCCGGGCTTCAGCACGCCGCGATCGTCGAAATTGAAATGCTCGGCCTGCTTGCCCGTCTGGACGTGGATCGCCTCTTCGAGCGTCAGTTCCTTGTTCCTCAGATAATGGGTGAGCAGCAGGATATTCTCGCCGCCGCCGCAGAGCATCTGGCCATGGGCGCCGGCATCCGAGATGTTGGCGACGGTCTGGCTGGTCTTCATCAGCTCGACCGTCTTGTCGAAATGCATCGGGTGCGGCACGCGGTTGACGATCGATTGGACGCCGTTGGCGATCACCCAGTCGGCGAGCGCGTCGGACGGGTGCTTGCCCGTCTGCTCGGCGAGTTCCTTGAGGTTGAGGCCGAGCGGACCGGCGCCGGTTTCCGAATCGAGCAGCAGCATCATGTGCGGATTGGCGACGAGCGATTGCTTGAACGCCTTGTTGTCCCAGCTGTCGCGGGCGCGGGCGCGGAAGTCCTCGTCCTTCAGCAGCGCTAGCTTTTCGTCCTCGGTCGGCGCCTGCACGACTTCGTGCCAGACATATTCGTTCGCCTGCGCGAACGATGAGCTCGAGAAGAAATTGAGCGCGGTCGTCGGCGGCACATGCGCGAAGCTCGGCCAGAAATCGAGACCTTCGGCCTTTTGCTGCGCGCTGATTTCCCACATCCGGTCACGGATCGTATCCTGGAAATGAAGCAGGCCGCCGGCACCCGCCATCTGGACGCGCACCCCGCGATCGCGGCAGAGATTGCCCAGCCGCTCCATCTGCTCGGGCGCCTTCAGCTTGAAGAAGGTGTCGAGGATGACCTGCAGCTGGCTGCCCGGATTGCGCGCGAGCACGCCGATCAGCCCCGCCCATTCGGCATCGTCGGCGACCAGGCTCGGCACCGGCCGGTCCTTGCTGTCATGGTCCATCAGGTTCGACGACATGCCGAGCGCACCGGCGTCGATCGCCTCCTGCAGCATGGCGCACATCTTCTGGATTTCTTGCGCAGTCGCGGCGCGATCCCACGCATCCATGCCCATCACGGCAAGGCGAATCGCGATATGGCCGGCATAGCCTGCGATATTCGTCGACGTCCTGCACTTCGCTTCGACCGACGCGCGATATTCGGGCCAGCTGTTCCAGTCCCAGGGCAGCATTTCGACGAAGGGCTTTTCGGCGACTTCCTCGAAGAAGGAGAAGATCTTGACCATCTCCATGCGCACTTCGGGGTCCTTGTGGACCGGCGCCGCGGTGAAGCCGCAATTGCCGATGACGACGGTGCTGACCCCGTAGCCCGGCAGCGGATCGAGGCTCGGCTGCCACCACATCACCGCGTCCATATGGGTGTGCGGCTCGATGAACCCCGGGGAGACGATGCAGCCGGCCGCATCGACGATGCGCTCGCCCGCCGCCGGGGAGAGGCCCTCTGCGATCTCCGCGATCACCCCGTCACGGACACGGATGTCGGCCGGATAGGACGGCGCGCCCGTGCCATCGACCACCGTGCCGTTGCGGATGAGGATATCGGTCATGCTGCTCTCCTTTTTCGATAGATCAACACATTCTATATATGATTGCAATATTAGTCGGACAGGCCGAGCGATTTTTGCGCGACGATCTCGATGCCGTAGCCGTCCAGCCCGACATAATTGGTGTCGCTGTTGCTGAGCAGCGTGATCCGGTGGATGCCGAGATCGGTCAGCACCTGCGCGCCGATGCCGTATTCGCGCATCTCCATGCGGCGCCCGCCGCTCTCCTCCCGGCCGTCCTGCCGCGCCTTGATGATGCAGGCGACCAGATCCGGCGCGGGCGAACTCAGCACGACGAGCACACCGCTGCCTTCCTTTGCGATGGCGTGCATCGCGCGATCGAGCATGCCCGATCGGTGATCGTCCTCG
>JAESGW010000184.1_pt1 | contig 116562 bp, 105 predicted proteins | sample 9269791 | NCBI WGS metagenome assembly JAESGW01 (sample SAMN16773120, study PRJNA677053) | algae metagenome | isolation source: Aphanocapsa lilacina HA4352-LM1 and co-occurring heterotrophs from near cave... | place: USA: Maniniholo cave, near Haena, Kauai, HI | collected 2009-07-28 | reverse complement strand
GGTGCTGCGCGAGATCGGCGTCGAGACCGGCGGCTCCAACGTGCAGTTCGGCGTTAATCCCGCCGACGGCCGCATGGTGGTGATCGAGATGAACCCGCGGGTGTCGCGCTCCTCGGCGCTGGCCTCGAAGGCAACGGGATTTCCGATCGCCAAGGTCGCGGCCAAGCTCGCGGTCGGCTACACGCTCGATGAAATCGCCAACGACATCACCGGCGGCGCGACGCCGGCGTCGTTCGAGCCGACGATCGACTACGTCGTCACCAAGATTCCGCGCTTTGCGTTCGAAAAGTTTCCCGGCGCCTCCGACACCCTGACGACGTCGATGAAGTCGGTCGGCGAAGTGATGGCGATCGGCCGTACCTTCCAGGAAAGCCTGCAGAAGGCGCTGCGCGGGCTCGAGACCGGCCTGACCGGGCTCGACGAGATCGAGATCGAGGGGCTCGGCCGCGGCGACGACAAGAACGCGATCCGAGCGGCGCTGGGTACGCCCACACCGGACCGTCTCCTGCAGGTGGCGCAGGCGATGCGGCTCGGCTGGTCCAATGAGGATATCTTCAATTCCTGCAAGATCGATCCGTGGTTCCTCGGCGAGATGCGCGGCATCATCGACATGGAAGCCAAGATCAAGTCGAGCGGCCTGCCGGCCAACGCGTTCGGCATGCGCACGCTCAAAGCCATGGGCTTCTCCGACGCGCGGCTTGCCGTGCTGTCAGAGACGTCGGAAGCCGAAGTGACGGCGAAGCGCCGCGCGCTCGGCGTCCGCCCGGTCTACAAGCGCATCGACACCTGTGCCGCCGAATTCGCCTCCCCCACCGCCTACATGTATTCGACCTATGAGGCGCCGTTTGCGGGCGTGCTCGCCGACGAGAGCGCGCCGTCGGACCGGAAGAAGGTCGTCATCCTCGGCGGCGGGCCGAACCGGATCGGCCAGGGCATCGAATTCGACTATTGCTGCTGTCATGCCTGCTTCGCGCTTGCGGACGCCGGCTATGAGACCATCATGGTCAACTGCAACCCGGAGACCGTGTCGACCGACTACGACACCGCCGACCGCCTCTATTTCGAGCCGCTCACCGCCGAGGACGTGCTGGAAATCATCGCCAACGAACGGCAGAACGGCACGCTGCACGGCGTGATCGTACAGTTCGGCGGCCAGACCCCGCTCAAGCTGGCGCGCGCGCTGGAGGCAGCCGACGTGCCGATCCTCGGCACCTCGCCAGACGCCATCGACCTCGCCGAAGACCGTGACCGCTTCAAGCGCGTGCTCGACAAGCTGCGCCTCAAGCAGCCAAAGAACGGCATCGCCTATTCAGTGGAGCAGGCGCGACTGGTATCGGCCGATCTCGGCCTGCCGCTGGTGGTGCGCCCGTCCTATGTGCTGGGCGGCCGCGCGATGCAGATCATCCGCGAGGAAACCCAGCTCGACAATTACCTGCTCGGCACCCTGCCCGAACTGGTGCCGGCCGACGTCAAGGCACGCTATCCCAACGACAAGACCGGCCAGATCAACACCGTGCTCGGCAAGAACCCGCTGCTGTTCGACCGCTATCTGTCCGACGCCACCGAGATCGACGTCGACTGCCTCTCCGACGGCAAGGACACCTTCATCGTCGGCATCATGGAGCATATCGAGGAAGCCGGCATTCACTCCGGCGACTCCGCCTGTTCGCTGCCGCCGCATTCGCTCGACGCGAAAATGATCGAGGAACTCGAACGGCAGACCCGCGAACTCGCGCTCGGCCTCGACGTCGTCGGCCTGATGAACGTGCAATACGCCATCAAGGACGGCGAGATCTACGTGCTCGAAGTCAATCCGCGGGCCTCGCGCACCGTGCCGTTCGTCGCCAAGGTGGTCGGCACGCCGGTGGCGAAGATCGCGGCCAGGATCATGGCCGGCGAGAAACTCGCCGACTTCAAGCTGAAGAAGCGCAAGCTCGGCCATGTCGGCGTCAAGGAATCGGTATTCCCGTTCGCGCGCTTCCCCGGCGTCGATACCGTGCTGGGGCCGGAGATGCGATCGACCGGCGAGGTGATGGGCATCGACAGCTCGTTCGCGGTCGCCTTCGCCAAGAGCCAGCTCGGCGGCGGCACCCGGGTGCCACGCAAGGGCACCGTGTTCGTCTCGGTGCGCGAAAGCGACAAGCACCGCATCGTGGATGCGGTCCGCCTGCTGCACTCGCTCGGCTTCAAGGTGATGGGCACCTCGGGCACCCAGCGCTTCCTCAACGACAATGGCGTTCCGACCGAGAAGGTTAACAAGGTGCTGGAAGGACGGCCGCACATCGTCGACGCCATCACCAATGGCGACATCCAGCTGGTCCTGAACACCACGGAGGGGCCGCAGGCGCTGGCCGACAGCCGTTCGCTGCGGCGGGCTGCCCTCTTGCATAAAGTGCCGTATTACACCACTCTTTCGGGTGCTGTGGCGGCTGCCCAGGGCATCCGCGCCTATCTGGGCGGGGACCTTGAGGTCCGCACCCTGCAGAGTTACTTTTCCGAAAACTGATCGTCGGCCGGGCTGAAATGCCCGCTAAACGATTGGCAATAAAGCCGTATGGCAGGAACTCACCGCGCGTTTGGATGTTGAATCGGCCCTTGAACGGGCCGAAATTTAGTTAGGCTGCCAAAGCTTACACCGGGCCACGACGGCCCCGAATCGAAATCTAAAAAATGCCTCGTGCGCGCGCCGGTAGCGGTTCGCACGATGGAAGGACGGAAAAGATGGTGGAAAAGGTTCCGATGACCGCGAGCGGCTATGCCGCCCTGGAGGTCGAGTTGAAGAAGCGCCAGTCGGAGGACCGTCCGCGCATCATCGAGCATATCGCCGAGGCGCGCTCGCATGGCGATCTTTCGGAGAACGCGGAATATCATGCCGCCAAGGAAGAGCAGTCGCACAACGAAGGCCGCATCGCCGAGCTCGAAGACAAGCTCGCGCGCGCCGACGTGATCGACATCTCGAAGCTGTCCGGCGACACCGTCAAGTTCGGCGCCACCGTCACGCTGGTCGACGAGGACACCGAGAAGAAGGCGGTGTGGCAGATTGTCGGTGAGCCGGAGGCGGACGCCAAGAAGGGCCGCATCTCCATCACCTCGCCGCTGGCCCGCGCGCTGATTGGCAAGAAGAAAGGCACGACCGTGGAAGTCATGGCTCCCGGCGGCGCCAAGGCGTACGAGATCACCAAGGTCGAGTGGCGATAGTCACCCCCAAGTAACCGTTGCGAGAAAGCCGCGTTGCCACGCGGCTTTTTTGTTGGCCGCCGTCCTGACCGGATTGTGAGTGGCGGCGCGCCGCCTTGACCGTTACCTGATTTTTGAGTGCCGTGAGGCAATCGCGTCAACCGGTCGTGCGCAACGGGAATGATTCAAGCTTAGAGGTGTTGTGTCGGCATCACACGCATCGACCGATAGCGTGTAGGATCGTGGTGCTCGCTTTCAGCGTGCCAAACAAGGGGGACAATGACATGGACAAATTCGACAATATGCTCGCCAAATATCAGCCGGTGGCGCTGAGCCTGTTTCGCTTCATCACCGGGCTGCTGCTGTTTCAGTACGGCGTCGCCAAGATACTGAAATTCCCGATCATCCCTGATGGCAACGCTTACGCCTTCCTCAGCAAGGTTCAGTTGATGTCGCTCTCCGGAGCGGCGGGCTTGATCGAGTTGATTTTCGGCGCGCTGCTGCTGATCGGCCTGTTCACGCGGTTCGCCGCCTTCATTCTCGCCGGCGAGATGGCCTTTGCCTACTTCATCGGCCATGCGCCGAAAGGTTTCTTTCCGCTGATCAACGGCGGCACGCTTGCGATCATGTTCTGCTTCGCCTGTCTCTATTTGTCGACGGCAGGCGGCGGACCGATCAGCGTCGATGCGATGCGAAAGAAGTAAGTTCGGTCATCGAACTCTCCGTCATTCCGGGATGGTCCGAAGGACCAGACCTCAGGGTGCAATTGCACCCCGGGGAATCTCGAGATTCTCAGGTGCGCAATTGCGCTCCTGAGTTCGCGCGGATGCGCGCCCCGGAATGACTCTCAGCCCGCGACCTTCACATCGAGCGGCACCGCTGCCTCGTATTTCGAATTGTGCAGCACCAGCGACGTGCGCACGTTGCGGACGTGGGGGGCCGCGGTCAGGTGCGTGACGAAATCCTGAAACGTCGCCATGTCGGGCGCGACGCATTTCAGGATGAAGTCCACCTCGCCCGAGAGCATCCAGCATTCCCGCACCAGCGGCTCGGCACGGACGAATTCCTCGAACGCGCGCAGGTCGGCGTCGGCCTGGCTCGACAGGTGCACCGAAGCGAACACCGTGACGTCGAAGCCGAGCCGACGCGGGTCGAGCAATCCACGGTAACCCTGGATGTAGCCCTCTTCCTCCAGCGTGCGGACTCGGCGCAGGCAGGGCGGCGGCGAAATGCCCACGCGTTTGGCCAGTTCCACATTGGTGATTCGGCCATCGGCCTGAATTTCGGAGAGAATTCTGAGGTCGATTTCGTCCAGATTCTTCGACACGCGCGTCCGGTTCCCTGGTCTGGGTCATCTAGGAAGGTAATTGGTGCAACTCTCTTAGCCCAGTCCGCGGCTGGTGCGCAATTTTATTGCGCGTGCGATGCGCCATTTAACGCCGTTTACCACCGTTCCGGGGAAATTTCGCTTATTTGGATTGCAATTCTTGCATAGCTTCCCAGATGTCTTAGACTTGGATTTGACACTTTCAGCGCCGCCGCGATGCCTTTCCCGCTCGGCGCTCAAGCCCTGAAATAAGCCCCCCATACAAGAGAGGGATCTACCGATGCCCGCGCCTATCCATGCCAAGGTCGTCATTATCGGTTCCGGCCCAGCCGGTTACACCGCAGCGATCTACGCGGCGCGCGCGATGCTGGAGCCGGTTCTGATCCAGGGCATCCAGCCCGGCGGGCAACTCACCATCACCACCGACGTGGAAAACTATCCGGGCTTCGCCGACGTCATCCAGGGCCCGTGGCTGATGGAGCAGATGGAGAAACAGGCGGCGCATGTCGGCACCAAGATCGTCACCGATCTCGTCAATAAGCTCGAACTCGGGCAGCGGCCGTTCCGCCTGACCTGCGATAGCGGCGACGTCTATCTCGCCGAGACCGTGATCCTCGCCACCGGCGCGCAGGCACGCTGGCTCGGCATTCCCTCGGAAGAAAAATTCAAGGGCTTTGGCGTCTCGGCCTGCGCCACCTGCGACGGCTTCTTCTACCGCAACAAGGAAGTGATGGTCGTCGGCGGCGGCAACACCGCGGTCGAGGAAGCGCTGTTCCTGACCAATTTCGCCTCGCAGGTGACCATCGTGCATCGCCGCGATCACTTCCGCGCCGAGCGCATCCTGCAGGACCGGCTGTTCAAGCATCCCAAGATCAAGGTGGTCTGGGATAGCGCGATCGACGAGATCTGCGGCAGCGAGAACCCGGGCAAGGTCACCCATGTGCGCCTGAAGAACGTCAAGACGGGCGCACTCACCGAGGTGCCCGCGGACGGCGTCTTCATCGCCATCGGCCACGCGCCGGCCACCGACCTCGTCGCCGGCCAGATCAAGCTGAAATCCTCGGGCTATGTCGAGGTCGCGCCGAACTCGACCGCCACGTCCATCCCCGGCCTGTTTGCCGCCGGCGATGTCGCGGACGAAACCTATCGCCAGGCGGTCACGGCTGCAGGCCTGGGCTGCATGGCGGCCCTTGAAGCAGAGCGTTTCCTGGCATTGCGCGCGAGCGATCGCGCGGCGGCTGAATAATCATGCGTCGAACGCGAGACGGATTGAAGGACATGGATTGGGACAAGCTGAAGGTGTTTCACGCGGCCGCGGAAGCGGGAAGCTTCACACACGCCGGCGAGCAACTCGGACTTTCGCAATCGGCGGTGTCGCGCCAGGTCAGCGCGCTCGAGCAGGAACTCGCGGTGTCGCTGTTCCACCGCCATGCGCGCGGGCTCATCCTCACCGAACAGGGCGACCTGCTGTTTCGCACCGCGCATGATGTGTTCATGCAGTTGCAGGCGGCGCGCGCCAAGCTCACCGACAGCCGCGAGCGGCCGAGCGGCGATCTCAAGATCACCACGCCGCCGGCGCTCGGCATCAACTGGCTGATCCCGCGGCTCGACGAATTCACCGCGCTCTATCCGGACATCCGCATCTCGCTGATCGTCACCGACGAGGATCTCGATCTGTCGATGCGCGAGGCCGACGTCGCGATCCGGACCCGCAAGCCGACGCAGCCCGACCTGATCCAGCGCAAGCTGTTCTCGATCGGCTTCCACGCCTATTGCTCGCCGGAATACATCAAGCGCTTCGGCACGCCGCGCACGCTCGACGACCTCGACTCGCACCGCATCATCATGCTCGGCGACGCGCAGGTTCCGGTGCATCTGCAGAACCGCGCCTGGCTGATCGACGCCGGCCGCAACGGCTCGGGTCCGCGTGAGGCCTATTTCAAGGTCAACAACATCCTGGGGCTGGTCCGCGCCTGTCAGCAGGGGCTCGGTATCGCCGCCCTGCCCGACTACCTGGTCGAGGAAAACAGCCGGCTGGTGCAGCTGTTCGGCGAGACCGACTCGATCGCGATCGACACCTATTTCGTCTATCCCGAAGAGTTGAAGACGGTCGCCCGCGTGCAGGTGTTCCGCGATTTCGTGGTGAGCAAGGCGCAGCGCTGGCCTTCCTGAGCAGCGGGAAACGCTTTGTGAAACCGCTATGAAATTAGCGGTTTTTATAGGGGCCCCGCTCTCCGCATGTCAGACATGCGGCCCGGCCGCTTGCTGCGAAGGGCTGATGGGGATCATAGTATTTCCACGCTGATCGGTCGCGTCGCGCATATGTCCCCCTCCTCCAGTGGCGCGGCAGTTCAGTAATCCCTCTTGGAAGGTGATTGTGTCGGCCTCACGTGGCCAATACCTTAAGCCGGGCTCGTTCGAGCCCGGCTTTTTTTTGCATCTGCGCCGTCGCGGCTCGGCGAGCCCCCGTGCGGATTGACAATCGAGAGCGCCGCCACCATCATCCGCGAATGATCACGAATTCGTGCGCAGCTCTGTCGTCGAAAAAAGGTCCCCGCCCGGGGACCCGAGATCGACGCGCGCGATAACCTGCCGCTTACCACGATCCCGAAACCCCGCCGTCTGGACGGGGTTTTTTATTGTCCCGTCTCCGGCTCTCGTTCCCCAAGGAGATGGAACCCATGACTGACCGACCGACGATCAACGCAACCACGACCGATCTGCGCAGCCAGCTAAGGGGCCTGTGGCTGCCCCTGGTCACGCCGTTTCGCGACGGCGCACTCGACGAGCCCAGCCTGCGACGACTTGTCAGGCACTTCGCCAGCAGCCCGGTCGACGGCCTGATCCTCGCGGCGACGTCCGGCGAAGGCATGGCGCTTGGCACGGCCGAACTCGAACAACTGGTCACGACGGTGCGCGCGGAACTATCCGCCATCCAGCGCTACATGCCGCTCTGCCTGGGGCTTTCAGGCTCGGTCACCGCAAAGATGCTGGATGCGCTGGATGAAACGGCCGCCTGGCCGATCGACGGCTATCTGATCGCGAGCCCCTATTACACGCGGCCCTCGCAGCGCGGGCTGGTCAGGCACTTCGAAGCGCTCGCCGATCACGCCTCATGGCCGCTCGTGCTCTACAACATCCCGTACCGGACCGCGGTCAACCTCACCAACGCGACGCTGCTGCAACTCGCCGAACATCCGAACATCGTCGGCATCAAGGATTGCAGCGCCGACCGTGCGCAGTCGGTCGAGTTCATCAGCCGCAAGCCGCCAGGCTTTCGCGTGCTGACCGGCGAGGACGCGCATTATCACGAGGCGCTGACCGACGGCGCCGACGGCGCCATCCTGCTGTCGGCGCATCTGGAGACCGAAGCGTTCGCTTCGGTCTACGCACTGCACAAGCAGGGAGATCGCGACCGCGCGCTGGCGTGCTGGGAAGGCGTATCCGAACTGACGCAATTGCTGTTCGCCGAGCCGAGCCCGGCGCCCGCCAAGTACTGGCTGGCGCGTAGCGGACTGATCGAGCGCGCGGAAGTCCGCCTGCCGATGGTGGAAGTGAGCGCCGAACTGGCGACGCGGCTCGATGCGGAATTCGAACGGCGCAGGCCGCCATTGCTGCGGCGCGCGTAACATCGGCGCAACTCCCTCTCGCCTCGACGGTGAGAGGGAAAGCCAATCGCTCGCTCGTCAGCTGACCAGCAGGCGATAGGTCAGCACCGGCGCGAAGCCGAGCACCATCGCCCACATGGCGAACGACGACACCAGCAGGACGTCCTGCACGCGCTGGGCGTACGGGATGGTCGGAAATCTCTTGTCGTGATCGATCATCGGAATCCCCCCGTGTTTTTTTCTTGAGGGCAGATCGATACGCCTAAAATTTTAATGTCGCGCTCGGAGCTTCGCTCGACTTCGAAGCCATGCGGTGACCCGACGTTAACCAGGATCCGGCGGTGGTTAATCGGCGGTAGCGCCTGCGGTCAAATGCGAGGGAAATTCGCACCGCGATCTTAAAACGGCTCGCGTATCGATAGCCCTACAAACAACAGAACGCGGGGGCGCGCCGTGCATTTCGAATACAAGGACACCATTCGTCAGGACCAGGGCTTTTCGACCGAGGACATCCTGTGGGCCATCGGCATCTGGTCGGTGATCCTGACCGCGTCGCCGGTCGTGGTGTTCTACATGCTGATGGTGGCGTAAGCGCACACCCGTCATTCCGGGGCGATGCGAAGCATAGAACTATGGTGCGCAATTGCGCACCTGAGAATCTCGAGATTCCGGGTTCGCTTCGCGCCCCGGAATGACGGCAAGGAAATTGCCACCCAAAAAAGAAAAACGCGCGGAGCCCGCGCGTCTTTGTCCGTCCAGAAAAAGAAAAGCGGCGTTGTTACGCCGCCTGCTTGTGCATGACGCCCGAAGCCGACGCCGTTCCGCGGATCGCCTTGATCGAACGCTCGATCGCGCCCCACAGCCTGGTGATCTCGGCCGCAGCCCGGCCTTCGGCGTAATATTCGCGGGCGCCTTCGCCCTGGCTGAGCGCCATGATGAGATCGGCACGGTTGGTGATCTGGCCGCTCCACACCGGCGCGCGGAATTTCGCCAGCGCCTCGCGTGCGATGGAGACGATGCGGCTTTCGACGCCGTCACGTTCAGCCGGAGCGCCGTTGACCACGACCGCATAGGGCTTGCGCGCCGAACGACAGGTCTGAATCGTTTCCTGCACGGCATTGACGTCGAACACGCCGGGCCGGGCCGGAATGATCACCATCGTTGCGTTGCGGATGGCGTCGTCGACGACGGCCGACAGGTTCGGCGGCGTGTCGATGAAAACCCATTCGATACCGTCGCGCTTGGCTGCAGCAACAATACCGCTGACGGAATTCACCGCGGCCTTGATCGGCGGTTCGTTGGTGCCGCGCAGCTTGTGCCAGAGAGTAAGCGATCCCTGCGGATCGGCATCGACGAGCAAAATTGGTTTCGTTGCCTTGTGAACATGGGCAGCGAGGTGAGCAGCCAGGGTACTTTTTCCCGAGCCCCCCTTACGCGAAGCAAAAACTATGACGTTCATACCTTGGCCTCCAGATTGACCCCAGAAGCCGAAAATGAATCAGCGCGCTGATTCGTGAAAGATAAATTTACAGTTTGCCGCGATGAGGCCACTTAATTGCCAACAAGGCTGGTTTTTGAGTCACACTCGCAACCTTCTGCAACCAAAACTGGAATCGGCTGAAGGCCTTGACGGCTCATCGCGCGTTTTTGGCGCGCTCGCGCTCCTGCTTCAACCGTTCGCGTTCGAGCCATTTGCGCTCGATCCATCCGAGTCCGTTTGCCATCGGCTTCTGTAACGGCGGCACATCCTGCGCGAACAAAAGGAGTCCGAGCGGCAGCATCCAGACGCCGAGTATCGGCAGAAAGCTGAAAACGCCGCCGGCGATCAGCAGCGTGGCCAGCGGAATCCGCGCGTAGATCGACGACGGCTTGCGCACCCAGCCGACGAATTTCGCCGGCCGCGGCGGCAGCTTGTTCTCGAACCAGGCGAAATGCCGGTCGAGTTCTTTCTTGTGCTCACTCAATGGATCTCTCCTCCTGCCAAGGGAGATGTTCATTGGGCAGGGCATACACAAGCGGCAGTCTGTCGCGCGAGGGGATCTTGAAATATAGCTCGCCGCTGTCACGTGGCGGCGGATCCTGCCGGCCTTTTCAGCCGGCTCGCCGTCACACTTGCAGGCTTGCTCGCTGCCGGCCCGATCAGCGGTTGATCGGCCTGGCCACGGCTTCGCGCTCGTTATCGGACCGGAAATGCGCCCGGCAGGCCGGCGAGAGCTGGGACTTCTTGGCGGCCATGCAGGCCGTCACACGGCCGATGTCGGGAATGGCGGCGCCGCAGAGGCGGAACGCGTCGGGGGTGCAGGCCTGCTCCTGTTCGGGGGTGTATGATTGGGCGCTTGCAGGCAACGGCGAAGCCAGGAGCATCGTCGTCAGCAACAATCCAAGCTGAAAACTTCCGTTTCGAAAAAGCATCGTCAATCCCCCCACCCCGATGAACCAAATAAATTGTGGATGAATGCCGGTGATTCGCAAGCGCGCGAAAGCCACACGTCGCGGTCGAAGTGTCGCGATCCAAGGGGTGCGGTCCAAATGTCGCGGCAGCTCGAACGACAATCTGGCTGAGTGAAGGGTGGTACAGTTGGGTGGGCTCGAACCACCGACCTCCTGGACGCCAAGATTCCGAGCCACCCTCACGTTCTACCCGAGCGGCTCGAGAAGCTGGATGTTCAGATATCGATACGAGCATCTCGGCAAGCGGGAGCATCCTGATACCGGCGCAATTACCTACTCGCTGCGGAGCGGCGATGAAGTCGAGCGTATTCCTTCGGAAGGAATTGGCGCCCTACCTCAAACGATAGGCCAATGGTGGCATCTCGGTGTCTGAGGCCATCGCGTTGATCGAAGCCACCGGCAAACGAGGCGATGTGATCCAAAAACGCACATTGGCTACTCAAGATGGCTCACAGCTGTTTATTGATGATTCAAAGAAGCTGCGCACTGAGCGTAATAATTTAGCGCGCCTCGCTTGGCGGTTGCGCCTTAATGGCGGAACCGACGGTCGTCGGATGCTGAGCTGTTCTCGGGTGATCCCACGCCACCTACGTGAAGAACGCGGCAACAACGGCGGTAGCGATAAACCCCGCCAATATCGCGTCACCTAAAAACGTATCCTGCCAATTTGAGTCGTTGAGCATCTACTCTCCCACTCAATGAACAAGTGCCAGATTGGTATCGGCTGAGTACGGCACGGTGATGATTTAAGCGACAATCTCCGCGCTTGCGCGGGGGGTTTTTCGTTAGAAACTAACGGGCAGCACTGCTGAGAGAGGTTCGGTGAAACTGCACATTGCTGGAAACGTGTTATCCGCCCTAATTCAAGTGTAGCAGTACCGATTGTCGGAACGGAAACAGCGGCTTCCGCAATGGATGCAGCTAACCGTGCTTGATCCCGTAACACTGAGCTGGAATCGCGATACTCTCAGGGTTTCCCCGATTGAGGTGTCGGGTTTATCCCGCTTGCAAACCTGCGCGACGTCCATAATACTTGTCAGGCCGCAGCGTCCACAGCACTTCACAGATTGCGATGATTGACGGCGTTCAGTGTCAACAGTGCATGTCGATTTCTCGTAAACGACACTGAACGTTGGCGGACCTACGAAACAAGATGAGCAAGCAGACTCTGTTCAAGCGGCTCGGCGAACTAGGTCGCTAGAGATGGCTGTATTTCATACTGGCCGCCCATGCGAGGTGAACCTGCAAGCCTATTGGCTCCGGTGCAATCCTCGGTTCCATTTACCTGCAAGAGTCCGCTTACAGGAAACAAGCCCTAATGAGCGCGAACGCCGGCCAACAAAAGCTCCCATTGCGGACCCTCACAGCTTTGGTGGTCGGCGGCATGGTCGGCGCCGGTGTGTTCTCAATTCCGCGCAACTTTGCGCAAGCGACAGGAATCTACGGCGCGCTCATCGCCTGGGCCATCGCCGGCGCTGGCATGCTCATGCTGTGCTTCGTGTTTCAGACGTTGGCCAACCGCAAGCCGGATCTCGATGCCGGCGTCTACGCCTATGCGCGAGCTGGCTTTGGGCCCTACGTCGGCTTTTTCTCAGCTTTCGGGTACTGGGCCAGCGCGTGCGTTGGCAACGTGTCGTACTGGATTTTGATTAAATCGACGCTAGGCGCGTTTTTTCCAGCTTTTGGGCAGGGCAATACGGTAACTGCCGTGCTCATCTCCTCAGTCGGGATATGGGCGTTCTACTTTCTGGTGCTTCGCGGCGTGAAGGAAGCAGCGGGCATCAATACAATCGTCACTATCGCCAAGATTATTCCGTTGCTCCTTTTCGTGGTGTTGGCAATCTTCTACTTCAAGCCCGCCGTGTTCGCTGCCAACCTCTGGGGCGGATCGGCTGGGGACTACGGCAACCTGTTCGAACAAGTCAAGGCTACGATGCTGGTGACGGTCTTCGTATTCCTGGGCATCGAAGGTGCGAGCAACTATTCGCGTTTCGCTAAGAAGCGCGAAGACGTGGGTGTCGCTACCGTTATCGGTTTTCTTGGCGTGCTTGCACTGTTCGCGTCGGTGTCGATACTCGCCTATGGCATCTTGCCTCGCGCGGATATCGCGCAACTGCGCCAGCCCTCGGTAGGCGGTGTGCTCGAAGCTGCTGTCGGCCAATGGGGAGCGGTTTTTATCAGTGCTGGCGTGATCGTCTCGGTGCTCGGCGCCTACCTGGCGTGGACGCTGATGGCCGCCGAGGTTCTTTCTGTGGCAGCGAAGAAGCGGGACATGCCGTCCTTTCTGGCACGAGAGAACGCAAATCAAGTCCCCTCGGCCGCACTGCTGATGACTACGCTGTTGGTTCAGTCAGTGCTCATTGCCACGCTATTTTCTGACGACGCCTTTACTTTCGCGCTGTCGCTATGCAGCCACCTTTCGCTTATCCCGTATTTTCTTTCGGCGGCATTTGCGCTGATGCTGGTGTTTCGCAAGGAAACTTACGAGAACGACGCCGGTGACCTTGGCAAAGACACCATCATCGCGATCTTGGCCACGATCTACACGTTGTTCCTGCTGTTTGCCGGCGGGATGAAATTTCTGCTGCTCGGGTTCATCATCTACGCCCCGGGCACCATCCTGTATTACATCGCCCGAAAAGAGCAGGGCAAGCAACTCTTCACGCCGGCGGAGTGGGTCTTGTTCGCGGTCGCGGTCGTCGGATGCGTCGTCGGTATCCATGGCCTCGCCACGGGCTATATCAGCATTTAGCGTCCCGATGCAAAGGAGCTAACCAATGGCGAATACCTCAAGTTTCGGCGTCCATTCCGAGGTCGGTCAACTCCGCAAAGTTATGGTCTGCTCGCCGGGCCTCGCGCACTCGCGGCTGACGCCTTCGAACTGTGATCAGCTGCTGTTCGACGACGTGCTGTGGGTGGACAATGCGAAGCGCGACCACTTCGACTTCGTAACCAAAATGCGCGACCGGGGTATCGATGTGGTGGAAATGCATAATTTGTTGGCTCAGACGGTGGCGGTACCCGAAGGCAAGAATTGGATCCTAGACAATCAGGTCGTGCCAAACCAGGTAGGCCTGGGCTTCATCGACGAATTGAAAAGCTATCTTTCTGGTCTGGACAACCGCAAACTTGCCGAGACCTTGATTGGTGGCTTGTCGACCCATGACTTTCCTGAGGCGCACGGCGGCGAAGCAATCAAGATAGTCAAGGACGCTGCGGGCGCTACCGAGTATTTGCTGCCGCCGCTGCCAAATACCCTTTACACGCGCGATACCACCTGCTGGATTTATGGCGGCGTGACGCTCAACTCACTCTATTGGCCAGCAAGGCATGAGGAGACGATCCTCACCGCGGCGATCTATAAGTTTCATCCCGATTTTGCTGGCAAGGTTAATGTCTGGTGGGGCGACCCGACGCAAGACCACGGGCTGGCCACGCTGGAGGGCGGCGACGTGATGCCCATTGGCAAGGGAATTGTTCTCATCGGGATGAGCGAACGCACATCCCGGCAAGCGATTAGCCAACTAGCGGCGACGCTGTTTGAGAAGAAGGCTGCGGAACGTGTGATCGTCGCAGCAATGCCTAAAATCCGCGCCGCTATGCATCTCGACACCGTGTTTACTTTCGCCGACCGGGACTGCGTGTTGACCGCGCCCGACTTCATAAATCAGACTCGTACCTATTCCTACCGCCCGAGCGACCGCCCGAGCGGCGTCGAGTTGCATGCGGAAACAAAACCATTCGTCAACGTGGTCGAGGAAGCGCTGGGTCTCAAGAAACTTCGCGTAGTCGAGGCCGGCGGCAGCGACTATCAGCGCGAGCGAACGCAATGGGACAGCGGTGCAAACCTCGTCTGTGCGTCGCCAGGCGTTGTGTATGCGTACGATCGCAACACCTACACAAACACCTTGCTGCGCAAGGCAGGTATCGAGGTTATCACCATTGTCGGCGCGGAGCTGGGCCGTGGCCGCGGCGGCGGTCATTGCATGACTTGCCCGATCATCCGTGACCCAGTGGACTACTAACGCCAGGCTACTGATCACCTTGAGCACGTAGGAGATACATAAGTCGTGCGGCCCGAGAGTTCTTGAAGCACAGGCTACATCGCCGCCCACCGTTGGAGCTCGTCACATGGAAGAGCTTGCTTTAGACGAGCCCGATGGAGGTGAAGCTAAAATCGTCATCAGACTTTCCAATTTGCTACAGTTGTACCACACGCTGGATCCGGCGCCGTTCCGCGAAAAGGCGCTCGCGACGGACGCCGAGCGATACATAGTCGATCAGGCTGAGGAGCTTTCGAAGGCGGCTCCCATAGAAATAATGATTCATTTGGCCAATGCGGCGCCCTCCAGGTTGACCGCGTTAGACGTCGCGTCGGCGATTGCGCAGCATTTTTTGGTGCGCTCTGAAGACAAGACGCGAGAGCTGCGAGCCCTGTTGAAGACTGGACGACGGGCGCTTATCATCGGCCTCGTCATTCTCGCGAGTTGTTTTGCCGCCGGATGGCTTGCGGGTTTGGTTTTTGGGAACGGACCTCTTCCGGACGTCCTTAGGGAGAGTTTCTTGATCTTGGGATGGGTTGCGATCTGGAAGCCGTCCGAAATTTTCCTATACGGCTGGCCTGCAATCGTTCAAGAGCGAGAGCTTTTCAAACGGCTCTCGACCGCTAAAGTTGTTCTGACCTGCGTGTCGGAATGAAAGCAATGAAGCAGCGCGTGCGGCAGTAAGGCTATACGCAAACATGGCAGCGAGACGACATCGCGATGTTTGCGAAAGCATCGTGAAGCACTTCAATCTGAATGCCATGGGAAACGCTTTGCTTGTCGCCTACCATCCATGGAGCCCCTTTATGTTACATATAGATCTTCCAACCCGAGCCGAGGTCGAGAAGCTTGCGAGCTACCGCGACAGCCCGGCGGTTTCGATCTACCTGCGCACCACACCCGTGACCCAGGAGACAAGAGCCAATCGAATCGAGCTGAAGAACCTGCTCAAGGCGGCGCTGAAAGAAATGGCCGAAGCGAACATGCCGAGTTCGAGCGTCCAGTCGATTCAGGAAAGCATCGAGGCACTGGCCGAGGACGACGACTTTTGGTTCGAGCAGGCCAACACTCTTGCGATCTTTGCTACGCCAGTTAGCAGTCGCACCTTCCGATTGCCTAACAAGCTGACGAGCATGGTTGAGGTCTCCGACCGCTTTCACCTCAAACCGCTTCTACGCTCGGTGACATTCCCACACCATGCTTACGTCCTGGCGATCGGGATGGGCGGCGTGCGGTTGATTGAAGTTTCCGCTGATCTGCCACCACATGAGGTTTCGGTACCAGGCCTGCCGCGCGATGCCAGTCACGCGCTCGGGCGGCGCAGTCACCTCGAGCGCCCGGGCGGGATGCACGGCGCCGAGAGGACCAGCGAGAATGCGTTGCTGAGCCGCTATGCCCGCGCGGTGTACCAAGCGCTACGGCCCTTGCTTGCTGGCGACGAGCGACCGCTGATCCTGGCCGCAGCCGAACCGATGGCTTCGATTTTTCGAAATGTATGCAGCTATCCCCAACTATCAGACCAGGTGATTGCGGGAAGCGCCGATCACGCATCTGACCACGAGATCGCTGCCGCTGCTCGGAGCGTTCTCGATCACCTCTATGAGACCGAGATCAAGAGCCTCGGCGGTCTATACACGCGGCGCGAATCTCAGGGCCGAGCCACAGCGGACATTGCCCAGGCGGCGCGCGCGGCGACCTTCGGTGCAGTAGACACGTTAATTGTAGACATGGATGCGGTCGTATTTGGCACCGTCGACGACAATGATGGCGCCGTTACTTTTGCAGACAAGGCCGACGCTCGGAACTATGGCGTGGTTGACGAAGTCGCACGACGCGTATTGCAGTCCGGTGGGCGCGTGGTTGCCGCTCGGCGTACTGAAATCCCTGGTGGGCGGGAGCTTGCCGCAATCCTGCGTTATCCCGTTTGAAATCCGGCATGAAAAAACCAGGCCTCGATCCGAAGACGTAACGACCGCGGCTGAATCCCCTCTGAAGCAGCAGAAAACTCCAGTTGCCGGACAGCCAGGCACGACATCGAATACCGACAACAATCAATCGCACCAAAAGAGGAAATGATGAAAGGGATACGATGAACGATGTCCCTGTGCGAGCTTCCACGACGTTCGGCGAGGCGATCATCCCGATCGCGTCGCTCATCATATTGGTTGGTCTTTCGTACTATCTGTTCGGTGACGCCGGGGCCAAGGGGCCGAACCAGTTGGCCTTGGTCGTCGCTACCATGATCGCAGTGTTTCTTGCCTGGCGTCGAGGCCATTCGCTTGATGAGCTTCGTCAGGCGGCGATCGAGAGTGTCAGTTCCGGCTTGGGAGCCGTCTTCATTCTGTTTGCGGTCGGCGCGCTGATCGGGACCTGGGCGATGAGCGGCACCCTCGTCGCCATGGTCTATTATGGACTGCAGATTCTAAGCCCAAATTATTTCTACGCGACCGCCGTGATCATATGTGCCGTTGTATCAATCTGTATCGGAAGTTCATGGACGACTGTGGGTACAGTCGGCGTCGGCCTGTTGGGCATAGCCCAGAACATGGGGCTGGATCCCGCAGTTGCAGCGGCAGCGGTCATTACTGGCGCCTATTTCGGCGACACCTGTTCGCCCCTCTCCGATTCGGCGAATCTCGCTGCCAGTACCGCAGGTGTTGACCTCTATCAGCACTTGCGTGAGACAGCGGCAATCTCCGGACTCGCGTTAGCGGTCGGGGTTGTCGTCTTTGCGTTCTTCGGCAGGCCCGGCAGTTTCGATGAAGGCGCCAAGTTGATTGCGATTCAGCAGTCTTTTGGTGCGTCGCCCGTAATGTTCCTCCCGCTTGCAGTTGTGATTGTCCTCGCGGTGTTGAAGGTGCCGCCGTTCAGTGCGATCTTCATTGGAGCGCTCGTCGGAGGCGGGCTCGCCGTTGTTTTGGCCCCCGACCGTGTCGTTGCATTTGTCGAAGACAGTAACCTGCCGACGTGGCTCGCGCTCATCAAAGGCGTGTGGCTCGCTCTGACAACTGGATATCGCTCGTCAACCGGCATTGCTCCAATAGACTTGCTTGCGACGCGCGGCGGCATGGAAAGTATGCTGAACACCATTTGGCTAGTCGTCACCGCGTTGGCGTTCGGAGGTGTCGTTGAGAAAGCCGGTTACCTCAAGCGCGTCATCGATCCCATCGTCGATGCCGCCCAATCGGCCGGCGCGTTGATGGTATCGCTCGTTGCGGCCGTGATTGCTACCAACTTGGTGACGGCCGACCAGTACATGTCGATCGTTCTGCCAGGACGTATGTTCAAGAACGCTTTCGCGCGACGGGGCTTTGCTCCGGTGGTGCTGTCACGCTCTGTCGGATCCAGTGGAACGCCGAGTTCTGCTTTGGTTCCTTGGAATAGCTGCGGAGCTTACATGGCTGCTACGTTGGGTGTTTCCACATTCAGTTATACGCCCTACGCGGTGTTTAGTTTTGTAAGTCCCTTGCTGGCAATTTTGTTTGCATATGCAAATGTGCGGATGCTGCGACAAAAGGCCGAGAAAGTGCCTAACACTTAAAACCCACGTGGACGTAATGCTGCAGGTCTTATCGCGCGGAAGACATCGATGCGACTATAACAATGTTCCGCCGGCACTCCCGCATCAAGGCGCTGAACTCCGCAACAGCGCGATGGTCGCGAACGGAGCGGCGGCCTATCGCCGGCATGACGCTCAGTGCTTTCCGGTCGGCCAGTTGAAACGGCTGCATCCAACTTCCCACTCTCGAACGGATTACGGTGGCGGAGAGAGTGGGATCCTGCCTCGCCGGATTCGTGTTCTGATGCTGGCTGCTTCCAGTAACGCGAATTGCGACCCCAGAAGTTACCCCGACCGCAGACGCGAAGTCGGCAATAGAACTAAGCTATTGACTTGACTGGTACAGTTGGGTGGGCTCGAACCACCGACCTCCTGTTCCACAGACAGGCGCTCTAACCAACTGAGCTACAACTGCATCCTGCGCGAGGCCCTCAAAGGGGGTCGCGAATGGGCGGGAAACTAGGTGCAACGCCTCGCTTTGGCAAGGCCGCGGAGCCTTCAATTGCGAAGGTAAACGGCCTGAATCTCGTAGCCCGACAGCAAAAAGCCCGGGCCGATCGCCCGGGCCTTAGTCTTGAAGGAAATGCCGGATTGGGTCAGGCGGCCGGCTTGTAGAACTTCGACGCCGAGGCCTTGATCGGCTCGACGGTCTCGGTGGCGACCTTCTGGCCGAGCTCGGCCAGTTCCTTGGCCTGCGCAGTCAGCGTCTCGTACTGCTTCCTGGTGTGCGCGGTCCACAGTTCGAACGCTTCCGCCGGGGTCTTCACGCCGAACAGCTGCTGCGCGAAATCGAGCGACGAGGAGGTGTTGGCCTTGAAGAATTCGATCAGCTTGGTCGAGTATTCGCTCGAGCCCTTGCTGGCCGAGGTGAACACTGCCTCGATGGTGCCGTTGTGGGTCTCGGCGGCATCCTTGAACTTGGCGTAGCTGTCACGGGCCTGCGAAACGCCCTTCTCGGCGAACGCGCGCATCTGCTCGGGAACTTCGAAGGGGATGATGGAGGCGGAGAAGGGATCGGTGGAACTGGTCACGGCATGCATCCTTCAAAATGGGGTTGATTGCTCCCCTCGCGGACGCCGGCGGGCCCGAAACGTCGAGGGGGTCACGTACACTCGCACTCACGGAAGCGCCCGTCCTTGGGCCTGCCTAATAAGCACCCATATCATGTCAAATTTGTGCAGCGCACTGCAATTTCCGGTGCGTCGCCGCAAATTTTACCCGGCCCGGCTGCTCTCGCGGTCCGTCGGGTGCGAAAAGGCTGTATTTCGGCCTGCTGGGGTCAGACTTTCGGCTTGGCGGCGTCCATGGCGGCCCTGGTAACGGCCTGGCCCATCTCGCTGGCCTGTTCCGCCAGCGCGCGCATCTGACCCTGCACATACTCGCTGTGCAGCCGCATCACCTCGGGCAGGTCCTTGGCCTTCAGCAGAGACTGCGCGTAGTCGAGCGAGGCCTGCACGTTCTTTTCGGCATAGGCGATCGCCTTGCTGCCGATATCCTTGGCGCCCGCGGCCGCCGCGGCGTTGCGCTCCTCGATGGTACCGGTAGCAGCCTGCGCCGAGGCAACGAACTTCTCAAAAGTCTTGCGGGCCTGCTCGAAGCTCGCTTCCGCCATCGCCCGCATGTCCTTCGGAATCTCGAAACGGTCTCGCCCTTCGTCGCTCATAGTACGCTCCTGTTGGGTTGGCGCGGCCCAGATACCCCGCCTGCATGACACGGTCTCGCGGGCCCCATGATGGACCTCTGACGGACGCTTGCAAGCGACCCAACGCCGCTGATGGCTTAAGGGTTCGGCCGGATTGAAAAAATGCAGCCGGGCGGGGGTTATCCGCCGCTTTGAGCGTTGCGGGCGGGCCCGCCCGTGGACCTGCGGCATTCCGCTTGCAATACTGCGATTCTCTCGGGCTGTCTGAACTTGGCGGCCGAATTTTGACGCCGGACGGTCATGCAGTCGCGATGAAAGATGCGGAATTTCAGTTGCGCGAGGCCGGCTGCCCGCGACTGGCGGCCTACGCGACAAGCCCCCTGCCCGCATGGTTGTGGACGGCCGACGGCAAACGAATCCTGTGGGCCAACGCGGCAGGCATCCGGACGTTCGGCGCGGCCGATGCCGCAGCGCTTGCAGAGAAAACCTTCGGACCGGCCGATCGGCACCGGCGGCAGATCGCGCGGCTCGCAGGCCGGCTGCCGGCCAACGGCGCCATCCGGCTGGAACGACTGCAGGGCTTTGGCGCGGCGCTCGGCGGGCTTGCGACCTGCGGCTGCGCGCGCTTCGATTTTCCCGACGGCAGTCACGGCGTGCTGATCGCAGCAGGCAACATCGCGCTGATCGCACCGCTGCCAGCACGGCCTCTGCCTGCGCCTCTCCAAAGCAAGACGCCGCAAAGCAAGGCGCCGCTGCAAGCCGCATCATGCGAGCCGGCGCAGCCACCGAGCGCGCACATGGTGGAGCAGACCATCGCCACGCCATCGTACGCCGATGACGAAGTATCAGTACCGTCGGGCGAAGCGCCCACAGGCTTTGCGCTGTTCGACGCCTTCGACGATCCGTCCGCGACGGAGGACGTGCCCGAACTGAATCTCGAAAACGTGCTGGAGACAAATCTTCCGCACGTCGAAGTTACACCGCGTCAAGTGCCTCCTGCCGAAGAGACAACTCCGATGGAAATGCACCCGGACGATTCATTGCCCGCCCTCGAAGCCGCCGACACGCCGTTGCCCGATGCGCCAACCGTACCGATGCGCTTCACCTGGCGCATGGACCGCGATGGCCGCTTCACGCCCCACGCCGGCGATTTCACCCGCCTCGTCGGCCCGCGCCTGTCGGCTTTCGGCCGGCCATGGAGCGAGATCGCTACGACCCTGGGCCTCGATCCCGAGGGCCTCGTGACCGAGGCGGTCGCCACGCGCGAAACCTGGACCGGCATCACGCTGAACTGGCCGGCCGACGGCGGCGACCGGCTGGCGGTCGAATTATCCGGCGTTCCGTTCTTCGATGCCGCGCGGAATTTTATCGGCTATCGCGGCTTTGGCGTCTGCCGCGATCTGGATGGCCTGGCGCGGCTCACCGTCCGTCGCCGCGATGAACTGCTCCGCACAATCGCCGCGCCACAGGAAATGCCTGCGGCGGAGTTACCCGAATCCGTCAGCGCCATGTCGCCATCGCTTGCGCTATTGCCTGAGCCGAACATCGCCGCGATTTCGCAGGAAGCCGATCCGGAAGCGCCGGCGGAATTGCCGCCGGACGACGCGCTGAAGAACGTCGTGCCGTTCCGCCCGCCCGGCGACACCAAGTCGCCGGTGCTGACGCCGGTCGAGAACACCGCCTTCCACGAACTCGCGCGGCAATTGTCGGCGCGGCTCGAAACCGAGAGCGGCAATGACCCGACACCGGCCTCGCCGATCGAAGCCGTCTTCGAAGCAACCGCCGTAGCGGAGGCGCGCGACCAGACAGGCGAGCCACCCGAGTGGTTGGCGCCACCCGAACCGCCTGCGCACGGTGAAGCCAGGCGCGACAAGGCGCTGCTCGATCTGCTTCCCGTCGGCATCCTGATCTACCGGCTCGACCGGCTGCTCTATGCCAATGCGGCGTTCCTGCTGCAGATGGGCTATCCGAGCCTGCATGCGCTGGAAGATGCCGGCGGCCTCGACGCGCTCTATGTCGAACCGGGCGTATCGAGCGCGTCATCGACCTCGGACACCGGCAGGCCGGTGAAAATTTCCGCGAGCCAGCCCGCCGATGCATCGTCGGCAGCAGCCGACGCGCGCCTCTACACCATTTCATGGGACGGCGATTCCGCGCTCGCCCTGATCTTTTCGAATACGCGCCAGGAAGGCGATGCGATCGCGGCTGCGATCTCCAACGCAACGCCGGTTTCGCAAGTCGGCGTCGCAGAGCCCGCCGGCGACAAAACCTCCGAACCGTCTGATGTCGGCCATGCCAACGCCGAAGAACTCGCAGCCATCCTCGACACCACGGCCGACGGCATCGTGATGTTCGACGCCGAGGGCAACATCAACTCCGCCAATCGCAGCGCCGAGGCGCTGTTCGGCTACAACGGCGACGAGCTTGCGCGCCGCAACCTGGCGGATCTGTTCGCGCCGGAAAGCCGGCACGGCGTGTTCGAATATCTCGCCAGTCTCAAGGCGTCCGACGCCGCCAGCCTGCTCGACCACGGCCGCGAGATGCTGGGGCGTGAAAGCAATGGCGGCATGATTCCGCTGTCGATGACCATCGGCCGCACCCGCGCCGACGGTCCGAATTTCTTTGCGGTGTTCCGCGACCTGACGCAGGCGAAGCTGACCGAGAGCGAATTGCGCGAGGCGCGGCGGCTGGCCGAGCGCGCCACCGGCGCCAAGGCCGACGTGCTGGCGCGGATCAGCCACGAGGTGCGCACGCCGCTCAATGCCATCATCGGCTTTGCCGACGTGATGACCGGCGAACGTTTCGGCACGCTCGGCAACGAGCGTTACCGTGAATACATGAAGGACATCCGCGCTTCCGGTGAACGTGTAATCGCGATCATCAACGACCTGCTGGATCTCAGCCGGATCGAAACCGGCAAACTCGATCTCGCCTTCACCAACCAGAACCTCAACGAGATCGTCGAGAGTTGCGTCGCCGTCATGCAGCCGCAGGCCAACCGCGAGCGCATCATCATCCGCACCTCGCTGGCGCATACGCTGCCGCAGATCGTCGCGGATACGCAGGCGTTGCGCCAGATCACGCTGAACCTGATCGGCAACTCGATCCATCTCGCCAATGCCGGCGGCCAGGTCATCGTCTCGACCGCGCTGTCCGATTTCGGCGAGGTCATGCTGCGGGTGCGCGACACCGGCGCCGGCCTCAACGACAATGAAGTCAAAGCCGCGCTCGAACCATTCCGGACACCGGCGCCCTCGGACCAGTCGGAAAGCTCGGGCGTCAGCCTGTCGCTGACCAAGGCCCTGGTCGAGGCCAACCGCGCCAAATTCCAGATCAGGACCGGCGGCCGCTCCGGCACGCTGATCGAGGTAGTGTTTCCGCACGCGGTGGCGCGGGCCTGATCCGGGCATTCCCGCGCGCGATGCGGGAACGTGTCGCGTCCGAACGGCATGGCGCGGCACAAATTTTGCTCGAATCTGACCTGCCTGAATGCATTCGCGGCCGATCGCCTGTTTTTGAAGCACTTTTGGATTTGCTCGCCATGCGCTGCCTCGTCGTCGCAGACCTGCATTATTCATTGCCGCAGTTCGACTGGCTGCTCGCGGCCGCGCCGGAATTCGACCTCGTCATTTTCGCGGGCGACGCCCTCGACATCGGATCGGCGGTCGACTTCCGGGCCCAGATCGTGGTGGTGAAGAAATACCTGTCGCTGCTATCAGGCCTCACGCGCGTCATCCTCTGCTCGGGCAATCACGATCTCGACGAGCGCAGCGCGGAGGGCGAGAAGATCGCGCGCTGGATCGGCGAGGTGCGCGAACTCGGCATCGCCTGCGACGGCGACAGCCTCGTGATTTCGGACACGCTCTTCACGGTGTGCCCGTGGTGGGACGGACCGCTGGTCAAGAGCCGCCTCGAAAGCCAGCTTGGCGAGGCGGCGGCACAACGGCTGCGGCAATGGATCTGGGTGCACCATGCCCCGCCGGCGAATTCACCAACGAGTTGGGGCGGCAAGCGGTTCTTTGGCGACGTCGAACTGGTGCAGTGGATCAAGGATTACCAGCCGTCGATGGTGATCTCGGGCCATGTGCATCAGTCGCCGTTCATCCCTGACGGCTCCTGGTTCGACCGGCTCGGCAATACCTGGGTATTCAACACCGGCCTGCAGCACGGCCGCCCGCCGGTCTGCATCGTGCTCGACCTCGATGAGGGTACAGCTTACTGGCTTGCGGCCGGCGAAGCGCAATGCATCGACCTGCGCGCGCCCTTGGCTCGGCCCGCGGCGCCAGTTCAGAATCCGCCGCCCTGGCTCATATCCTTGGATCGGATTGCCGATCCGAGCCTGGCACGACCTGCATCGGCGGCAGGTTGATCATGCTCTGCAAGAGTTCGCCGACCATCGACAGATGATTGCCGTGACCGGCGTACTGATGCATCAGGTCGGCAAGATAGGTCGTCGCAACATTGAGACGCTGCGCCAGCAGCCGTGCGATCAATAGCGCCACCGCCGGCTGGTCGCGCAGGAACGCCGCCGCATCGTCGAACTCGTAGATCACCGAATCGGAAGCGGCGCGCACGGTCGCCGTATGCGGCTGATCGAGCAGCACGGACATTTCGCCGAGCATCGCGCCGGGTTCGGTGAGGACGGCAACCACGGTATCGCCCTTGACCACCTCCAGCCGTCCTTCCAGCAGGACGAACAGGTGGCCGGTCTTGCTGCCCTCGTGCAGCACGAGCGTGCCCGCGGGCGCCTCGCGCCGCGTTCCTCCGCTGCAATAGTCCAGTACCGCGCGCATCGGCATCATCTCCGTTTCGCCACAGGCTAGGCACGAAGGATGCCAAGGTCGAACGGATAACGCGCGGCTTGCTGCTTAAAATGTCGGCATGGGAATCCGACGCGATCGGGCAAAGGTCCTTCTGGACACCGACCAGCTTTCCGGCTGATATGCGACCAAATGACACGGCCCGACGAGCGAGCGTCGCTGCCCTGCCTGAGCCCGGAGGAACCCCAAATGGCCCTGTTTTGCACGCGCCTGCTCGGCGCGGTCGTCGCGCTGACCCTTGCGGCCAGCTCCCCGGCGCTGGCGCAGCAGCTCGAACTCAAGGTGATGGCGCCTGCCGCCCCCGGCGGCGGATGGGACCAGACCGCTCGCGCGATGCAGCAGGCTTTGGTTGCCGCCAAGATCGCCCGTGGCGTCCAGGTCACCAACGTCGCTGGCGCTGGCGGCAGCGTCGGGATCGCGCAGTTCGTCAACGGCGCCAAGGGCGACGGCAACCAGTTGATGGTGAACGGCTTCGTCATGGTCGGCGCGCTGGCGATGAACAAATCACCTGTCACGCTCGACCAGGTGACGCCGATTGCGCGCCTCACCGAGGAAATCCAGGTCATCGTCGTGCCGGCGAACTCGCCGATCAAGACGGCGCAGGATCTTGCCGCCGCCGTGAAGGCGGACATCGCCAAGGTGACCTTTGCCGGCGGCTCGGCCGGCGGCGTCGACCACGTGATGGCGGCGCTGTTCGCGGGCGCGATCGGCGCCGATGCGAAGAAGGTCAATTACATTCCATTCTCTGGAGGAGGAGAATCGCTAGCCGCGATCCTGGGCGGCAAGGTCACCGCAGGCATTTCGGGGCTGAGCGAGTACGAAGGCCAGATCAAGTCCGGCAAGCTGCGCGCGCTCGGCGTTACATCCGAGAAGCGCCTGCCGGGCAGCGATATTCCGACCTTCAAGGAACAGGGCATCGACCTCGTGCTGGCGAACTGGCGCTCGGTCGTCGCGCCTCCCGGCATCACTCCCGAACAGCGCAAGACCCTGAGCGATGCGGTGGAGAAGATGGCCAAGTCCGACGCCTGGAAGGACATCCTCAAGCAGAAGGGCTGGGATGACGCCTATCTTTCCGGCGATGCGTTCGCCGATTTCCTGAAGAAGGAAACTGCGCGCGTCACCGACGTGCTGAAATCGGTCGGCCTGATCAAATCATGACCGAACTGCCGCAGGCACCGGCGCCACGGCGCGTCGATCGTGCCGGCGTGGTCATTGCCCTTGCGCTCGCGGCAGTAGCCGCGGTGCTGGTGTGGGACTCGCGCCAATTGCCGGCGACCACGATGTACGGCATGGGGCCCGAGGTGATGCCAGTCGTCATCGCGATCGGGCTCGGCATTCTCGCGATCGGCAATTTTATCGACGCGCTGCGCGGCAAGCTGCCGGCGCGCGAGAGCGCCGATCCAAAGGCCGTGCTGCTGATCCTCGCCGGGCTTGCACTGCTGATCGCCATCATCGGGCTTGGCGGCGGCTTCATCCTTGCGACATCAGCGCTGTTCGTCACCACGTCGGCAGCCTTCGGACGGCGCGCCATCCTGGTTGATTCCGCCATCGCGCTTGTCATGACCACGCTGATCTATCTCGCATTCGATCGGCTGCTGACGCTGAGCCTTCCCGCCGGGCCCCTGGAAAGGCTGCTGTAGATGGAAACCTTTGCCGCGCTCGCGCATGGCATGGCCGTCGCCGTCCAGCCGATGAACCTGCTCTATGCGCTGATAGGCGTTTTCCTCGGCACCGCCGTGGGCGTGCTGCCCGGCATCGGCCCCGCGCTCACGGTCGCGCTGCTGCTGCCGGTCACCTACAAGCTCGATCCCGGTGGCTCGCTGATCATGTTCGCCGGAATCTATTACGGCGGCATGTATGGCGGATCGACCACGGCGATCCTGATCAACACGCCCGGCGAGAGCGCATCGATGGCGACTGCGCTGGAGGGCAACAAGATGGCCAAGGCCGGCAGCGGCGGGCCTGCGCTGGCCACCGCCGCAATCGGCTCGTTTGTCGCGGGCACCATCGCCACCATCGGGCTGGCTTTCCTGTCGCCGTGGCTGGTCGATTTCGCGGTGCGTTTCGGGCCTGAAGATTATTTCGCGTTGATGTGTGTGGCCTTCGTCACGGTGTCGGCGACCTTCGGAGATTCGCCGATCCGCGGACTGACCAGCCTGTTCATCGGGCTGACGCTCGGCCTGATCGGCATCGACAAGCTCACCGGCCAGGCCCGGCTCGCGTTCGGCATTCCCGAACTGCTCGACGGCGTCGAGGTGACGACACTGGCGGTCGGCCTGTTCGCGCTGGGCGAAGCGCTCTACGTCGCATCGCGCCGTCATCACACCGAGGAAAAGCTCGAGCCGGTGCGCGGCTCGCTCTGGATGACGCGACAAGACTGGAAGCGGTCGTGGAAGCCATGGCTGCGCGGGACGATGTTCGGCTTTCCGATCGGCGCGCTTCCGGCCGGCGGTGCGGAGATTCCGACATTCCTGTCCTATTCCACCGAGAAGCGGCTGACGAAACATCCGGAGGAATTCGGCAAGGGCGCCATCGAAGGCGTCGCGGGGCCGGAAGCCGCCAACAATGCGTCGGCCGCCGGCACGCTTGTGCCCCTGCTGACGCTCGGCCTGCCGACATCGGCAACGGCTGCGATGATGCTGGCGGGCTTTCAGCAATACGGCCTGAACCCTGGACCGCTGCTGTTCGCGGAGCGGCCCGATCTGGTTTGGGGCCTGATCGCCAGCCTGTTCATCGCCAACGTCATGCTGCTGGTTCTCAACCTGCCGCTGGTCGGCCTCTGGGTGAAACTGCTCGCGATTCCGCAGCCGTGGCTCTACGCCGGGATTCTCGTGTTCGCGACCATGGGCACGATCGCGGCAAAGCCATCGGTGGTCGAACTGTCGATGCTGGCGGGTTTTGGCGTGCTGGGCTTTTTGATGCGCAGGTTCGATTTTCCGATCGCGCCTGTCGTCGTCGGACTCATCCTGGGGCCGATCGCCGAGAGCCAGCTTCGCCGCGCACTCGCTATCAGCCTCGGCGATCCCATGACGCTGGTGCAAAGTCCGATGTCGGCAACGCTGCTCGGCATCGCGCTGATCGCGCTTGTGGCGCCGTTCGTGCTGAAGGGACTGGGACGCTTCAAGGCGAGCGAGGATTAATCCCCAATCACACTCTGGAATACTTCTAAACTAAAAGCTGGAATCGCTCTAAATCGCTGTCTTAGCGACACAGCGTCTCTCCCTGCGAGGCGACCGCTGCGCTACTGAAAGCGGCATCTTCACCACCCTGCCGGAGCCGCTTTCATGAAAAACTTTCGCGCCTACGCCGCTACCGCGGCCGTACTTTGCTTCACCGTGCCCGTCGTCTCGACGGCCTCGGCCAACGGCGAGGTCAACGTCTACACCTACCGCGAAACCAAGCTGGTCCAGCCGCTGTTCGATGCCTTTACCAAGGACACCGGCATCAAGGTCAATGTCGTCTCGGCCAGTTCGGGACTCGAGCAGCGCATCAAGGCGGAGGGCGCCAACAGCCCCGCCGACGTGCTGCTCACCGTCGATCTCGGCCGCCTCGACGACGCGGTGCAGGCCGGCGTCACCCAGCCGATCAAGTCGGTGGTGATCGACGAGATCGTGCCGGCGCAGTATCGCGATCCGGACGGCCAGTGGGCCGGCATTTCGATGCGCGCCCGCGTGATCTACGCCTCGAAGGATCGCGTCAAGCAGGACAAGATCACCTATGAAGAACTCGCAGATCCCAAGTGGAAGGGCAAAATCTGCATCCGTTCCGGCCAGCACATCTACAACAACGGGCTGTTCGCGGCCTATGTCGCCAAGTACGGCGAAGCGAAGGCCGAGGAATGGCTGAAGGGCGTGAAAGCCAATCTGGCGCAGAAGCCTTCGGGCGGCGACCGTGAAGCCGCGCGCGACGTGGCCGCCGGCAAATGCGACATCGGCATCGGCAACACCTATTACTGGGCGCTGATGATGAACAACGATCCCGATAAGAAGCCGTGGGCGGAAGCCACCAAGGTGATCCTGCCGACGTTCGAGGGTGGCGGCACCCACGTCAATCTTTCCGGCGTCATCCTGGCCAAGCACGCGCCCAACAAGGCCAATGCCGTCAAGCTGATCGAGTGGCTGGCCGGCGACAAGGCGCAGCAGATCTACGCCGACGCCAACTACGAATACCCGATCCGCGCCGGCGTCGCCGTCAACCCGACGATTGCGGGCTACGGCAAGCTCACCGCCGATCCGACGCCGATCGCCAAGATCGTCACCAACCGCAAGGCGGCCTCGACGCTGGTCGACAAGGTCGGGTTCGATAATTGATCGCACAGACTAACGAAGGCATTCCACCAACATGCCCTCTCCCTCCGCGGGAGAGGGCATAATGCTGCGTGGTCTTTCGGCTTCCTCCCGATGTTAGCCGGCGTTACTCCCAACACGCATTCGGGCCGCATCGCTGCGTTCATCGCGGTTTCGACCGCCATCCTGGTCGCTGCCCCCGTCGTATCGATCATCGCGCTCGCGCTGCAACCGGCGCCGGATCTCTGGCAGCATCTGATCGAATACGTGCTGCCGCAGAGCCTTCTCGACACGGCGCTCTTGCTCTTCGGCGTCGGCGCTCTCTCACTCGCGATCGGCACCGGCGCGGCGTGGACGATCTCTCTGCATGAATTTCCCGGCCGCCGGATATTGCTGTGGCTGGTACCGCTGCCGCTCGCGATCCCGACCTATCTTGCGGCCTACGTCTACGTCGACCTGTTCGAGCCGCTGGGCCTGGTCCATCGCACGCTGGCGGTCTGGTTTCCACTGCAGGACGCGGTGCGCATGCTTCCCAATCTGCGCTCGCTGCCCGGCGCGATCATCGTGATCGCGCTGGTGCTGTATCCTTACGTCTATCTCTCGGCGCGCACGATGTTCCAGTTCCAGAGCGCCGAGTTCACCGAGGCGGCGAAGACGCTGGGCGCCAGCCGATGGACCACCTTCTGGCGCATCTCGATGCCGATGGCGCGGCCGGCGCTCGCGGTCGGGGTCGCGCTGGTGTCGCTGGAAACGCTGAACGACATCGGCGCCAGCGAGTATCTCGGCGTCCGCACGCTCACCGTTTCGGTGTTCACGACCTGGCTCAATCGCGGCAGCCTTGCCGGCGCGGCGCAATTGTCCTGCTTCATGCTGGCGATCGTGGCTTGCCTGATCGCGATCGAGCGTTACGGCCGCCGCAACGTCACCACGGAATTCTCCGCCGAAAGCCCGCGGCTGACGCAGCGAACCACGCTCACCGGCATCCGTGGCGCGTGCGCATTCGCGGCCTGCGCGCTGCCGGTTCTGGTCGGATTCCTTGTACCGCTGCTGTATCTCGCACATCAGAGTTTCAAGCGTGGACTGTTCGCGAATTTCGACATGGCGTTGTGGCGCGATGCCTTCAACTCGGTGGCGTTCGCGAGCATCGCCACGCTGACGGCGCTGCTGCTCGGCTTCGCGACCATTCTGGCCTGGCGCTGGCGGCCCACCGCGCTGCGCTTCGCCGCGATGAACATCGCGCAAACCGGCTACACGCTGCCGGGACTGGTGCTGGCGCTCGGCCTGCTGGCGCCGCTGCTCGCCATCGACAACGGCCTGAATGCGCTCGCCGGCTGGCTCGGCAGTTCGCTGCCGGGACTGGTACTGATCGGCTCGGGTGCAGCCGTGGTCATCGCCTATGTGATCCGGTTCCTCGCGGTGCCGACCGGTTTCATCAAGGCCGGCTTCGAACGGATTCCGCGCGACTACGACGACAGCGCCCGCGCCGCCGGCGCCGGCCAGTCCACGACAATGTGGCTGATCCATCTGCCGCTGCTGCGCCCCGCCATGCTGGGCGCCGTCATCGTGGTGTTCGTGGATTGCCTGAAGGAGTTGCCGGCGACGCTGCTGCTGCGGCCGCTGAACGTCGAAACGCTGGCAACCTCGATCTACCAATACGCCAGCCGCGGCAGCTTCGAGGAAGGCGCACTCGCGGCGCTGCTGATCGTCGCTGCCAGCATCGGCCCGGTGGCGTGGCTGACAAGGTTCTCGGACGTGCCGGCCGGGCCGGCATAAGCGGGGACTAAATCTCTCGTCGTCCCGGCGAACGCCGGGACCCATAACCCCGGTCGTCTGTTGCTTGAAGAAGGTCTCTGCCGTCAGCGCTTTATCGAGAGGCCGCGGCGTATGGGTCCCGGCGTTCGCCGGGACGACGACACCATTTTGCCGCGTGTTGTTTAGGCGTTCTTCAGCGCCACCCGAAACTCGGCTTCGGTCTTCGCCTTCACTTCATCCAGCGTAACGCCGTCGGCGAGTTCGATCAGCGCCATGCCGTCCTTGCCGTGCTTGTCGATGGTGAACACGGCGAGATCCGTCACCACCATGTCGACGACCTTCTCGCCGGTCAGCGGCAGGTTACACGTCTTCAAGAGCTTCGGGCCGTCCTTGGCGGAGTGCTCCATGACCACGACGACGCGCTTGACGCCGGCGACGAGGTCCATCGCGCCGCCCATGCCCTTTACCATCTTGCCGGGGATCATCCAGTTGGCGAGGTCGCCGTTCTGCGCCACCTGCATCGCGCCGAGAATCGACAGATCGATATGGCCGCCGCGCACCATGCCGAAGGAATCGGCCGAAGAGAAATAGCTGGTGTCGGGCAACTCGCTCACCGTCTGCTTGCCGGCGTTGATGAGGTCGGCGTCCACCTCATCCTCATAGGGGAACGGGCCCATGCCGAGCATGCCGTTCTCGCTCTGCAGGCTGACGTCGATACCTTCGGGGATGTAGTTCGACACCAGCGTCGGAATGCCGATGCCGAGGTTGACGTAATAACCGTCGCGCAACTCCTTCGCGGCACGAGCGGCCATCTGTTCACGGGTCCAGGCCATATCAGTTCTCCTGTGTCGCGTAATTATTGTTGGCGCATGATCTGATCGGAAAACCGGTTTCCACTTTTCCGGATCATGCGCTAAGCCGCGGGACGCGGGCGGGTGTTGCGGAACTCGATCCGCTTGTTGGCTGCGCCCACCTCGATGATGCGCTTGACGAAGATGCCGGGGGTGTGGATGTGGTCCGGATCGATCTCGCCGGCGGGCACCAGGTGCTCGACCTCGGCGACGGTGACCTTCGCAGCGGTCGCCATCATCGGATTGAAGTTGCGCGCGGTCTTGCGATAGACGAGGTTCCCGGCGGTGTCGCCCTTCCAGGCGTGGACGATGGCGAGATCAGCGAACAGGCCGCGCTCCATGATGTACTTCTCGCCGTCGAATTCCTTCACTTCCTTGCCTTCGGCGATCAGCGTGCCGACGCCGGTCTTGGTGTAGAAGGCCGGGATACCGGCGCCGCCGGCGCGGATGCGCTCGGCGAGCGTCCCCTGCGGATTGAATTCGAGTTCCAGCTCGCCGGCGAGGTATTGCTGCGCGAACAGCTTGTTCTCGCCGACATAGGACGAGATCATCTTCTTGATCTGCCGCGTTTCCAGCAGCCGGGAAAGGCCGATGCCGTCGACGCCCGCATTGTTGGAGACAACGGTCAGATTCTTGACGCCGGAGTCGCGGATCGCGTCCGACAACGTCTCGGCAATGCCGCACAGACCGAAACCGCCCGACATGATCATCATGCCGTCCTTGAGAACGCCATCGAGTGCCGATTTGGCGTCGGGGTAGACCTTTTTCATGAAATCAGGACCTGATGGAGGGGTGACGAAAAGCCGCCATTATCGGGAATTATTAGGCGAATTGTTCGCGGCGCGTCAATGACAGGGGGATATCGGCCGCCGGCCCACACCCCGAGGTCGCCAAGGCCTTGAAAGCGTCATGAAAACCCCTCAAATTGTGTGGGTTGGCATGGGCTTAGCGATGTGCCCTGCCCTAATCAACAGCCTTACATCTCACCCGAGTTCGGTTTATTCAGATCCGGATATGTCATTGACCATGGCCCAAGGAATGAAGCGCCTGGGAATGCCGGTTGCGGCATTGTTTGGCGTAGCTTTTGTCGGCCTGATCGGCACCTCCTGGTTCCTGAACCGGGATGCGTTGCGGCAGGCAGTCGAGGCACAGATCCGCGCCGTGACCGGGCTCGAACTGGTGGTCAAGGGCGCGATCGACGTATCGGTGTTTCCCGGCAGCTACGTTTCGTTCCACAATGTCGGCCTGAAGGGCGGCGGCACCGACGACCCGGCGCTGCAGGTCGATGTACTGACCGCGAATTTGCGGCTGCTGCCGCTGCTGCTGCGCCGGTTCGAAATCGCCGATGTGATGATGTTGCGGCCGCATATCCGCGTCGTCAGGGACAGTCAGGGCGAGAGCAACTGGACGCCGTTTGTCGAACGAATAGCGCGCGCCATGAAGCCCGGCGCCGAGAACCAGGTGTCGTTCTCGGAAATCAGGATCCAGGACGGCGTGCTCAAATACGAGGACGCCGCCAACGAGGTCACCGAACAACTCGGGGATATCGATCTGTCTCTGGCGTGGCCGTCGATCTCGCGCTCGTTCGCGGCGACCGGACAGTTCGACTGGCGCGGTGAACGCGTCGACGGCTCGATCTCGGCCGGCGACTTCGTCGCGATGCTGTCGGGCGACCGCTCCGGCCTGAAGGCGCGGCTGGTGTCGGCGCCGATCAAGATCGCCTTCGACGGTTCGGTCGCCAACCGCACCAGCCTGATGATGGAAGGCGTCGTCACCGTCGACAGCCCGTCGCTGCGCAATGCGCTGCGCTGGGCGGGGCAGCAACCGCCCGGCAGCGGCGGCTTCGGCCGTTTCGCGCTGAAGGCCCGCGCCAATCTCGTCGGCACCTCGATCGCGCTGACGAACGTCAACGTCGAACTCGATGGCAACGTCGCCGAAGGCGTGATGACGGTTTCCAACAACGGCCGCCAGACGCTGCAGGCGACGCTCGCCGCAGGCAACCTCGATTTCACGCCCTACATCTCCACCGTTCGCCTGCTCGCCAGCGGCGCGCGCGACTGGAACCGGCAATTGTTCGACCTCACGTCGCTCTCCGCCACCGACCTCGACATGCGCCTGTCGGCGGCGCGGGTCACGGTCGGCGCCACAAAACTCGGTCGCACCGCCATCGGCGCCAATCTGCGGAACGGCGCGCTGGCACTCTCGGTCGGCGAGGCCTACGTGTATGGCGGCGTCGCAAAGGGCTCGTTCGGAATCGCACGCTCGGATGCGGTGGCCGACGTCAAGGCGCAGCTCCAGTTCACCGATGTCGACCTGCAGGCCTGCGCCAGCGAATTGTTCGGCATCAGCAAGCTGTCCGGCCGCGGCAACCTGAACCTCTCGCTGGTGGCGTCAGGCACGAGTCCGTTCGGGCTCGCCACGTCGCTCGACGGCACCGCGACGCTGAACGGGTATAACGGCGCGATCGCTGGCTTCAATGTCGAGCAATTGCTGAAGCGGCTGGAACGGCGGCCGTTGTCCGGCGGCGGCAATTTGCGCTCGGGTTCGACGCCATACGACAAGCTGACGGTTGCAGTGAAGTTCAACGACGGCATCGCCACCGTGGAAGACATCCGCGTCGATGGACCAGCGACGCGCCTGACGCTCACCGGTACTGCCTCGGTGCCGGCGCGCGAATACGATCTGAAAGGTGTCGCCAGCCTGACCTCGGCGCCGGGCGGCGACAAGGGTTTCGACCTGCCCTTCGTGGTGCAGGGCCCGTGGGACGACCCGCTGGTGTTCCCGGATCCGGAAAGCCTGATCCGCCGTTCGCCAGGCGCCGCGCAACTACTGGAATCGATCAAGGACAGCAAGGCCCGCGACGCCGTGCGTTCGGTCATCGAGCGCTTCACCGGCAGTGGTTCGCGGCCGGCCGCGCCGGAGACGGCAGCACCAGGCGGGGCGAAGGCGAATTAGCTTTTTGCACGGAGAGCCTGTAGCCCGGATGAGCGAAGCAACATCCGGCCTATCGTTGTTCTGATCCCGTATAATCCCGGCGCATGTATCGCGCTCGCATTCGCGCGATCCGTTTGCGCCCATGCAGACGACTTGCTGCGCAAGCAGTCGCGCACCGCAGTGCGGCAAACAAATTCCGAAGTTTCCAATTCAGTAACCCGACACCTATAAGGTTCACTGCAGACGACGCGCTTGCCTTTATCTGCGCCTCCGCCATCGGGTGTGATGTAGAACTTTAGCGGCAATTCTTCCTGCGATTGCAAAAACTACGCTGAATGTTCTCCGGGTTTGCGCGAAGTTGCTGACGCCAGACAGCAGGCGCAGCGGGTAGCGCAACTGCTCTCCCGATCATCGGCGCCACGACATCCGACGCCTCAATCCTTGATCCAGCCGATTGACGCAAGCGCCTGCGCAATATGGAAATGTGCGCGCGCATGTCCTGGATGAACGAACCAATGTCCACTCAGACAATTCACGCGCGACGAATGTCAGCGTTGCGCCGGAAGCGGTCATCGCCGCGCGGTCAGCCTTTGACCAGCTACCTGAATTCAGCACATGATACCTTCGCCGACATAACCATAAGAACGGGAGGAAGCATCCATGCCCAATTGCATCGTTGTCGTTCAGTTCGATCTGCCGAAGCGCTCCGAGGAGCAGGCCATCAAAGGCGGCACGTCGACCGCGCCTACCTATCGCGGCCTGGCGAGGAAAGGATTGATCCGAAAGGACTATCTGAATGGCGAGAGCGGCACCGGCGGCGTTTATCTCTGGGATAGCCGAGAGTCGGCGGAAGCCTGGTTTACCGAAGAGCGCATCGCGCAATTGACCGAGCGCTTTGGGGTCCGGCCTCGCCTCACCTGGTACGACACCCACGTCACCGTCGACAATCTGAAGGACGAGACCCGCGTCAACGGCAAGGCGATCGAGGCCGTGGTCTGAACAGGCTGATCGCGGCACAAGGGGCAGCTTCCTATGATGATTATCGATTCCCAGGTCCACGCCTATGAGGCGAACACGCCGAAGCGGCCCTGGCACAGCGTGCCGAACTGGCCGGCTCACGTCACCGGCGACGAGATGGTGGCGGCGATGGACAAGGTCGGCGTCGATGGCGCGATCTTCATCTCGGCCTTCTCATTGTACCGGTACGACGCCAGCTACGCCGTCGAGGTGCAGCAGGCCCATCCCGGCCGGCTCGCCATCATCAAGCCGGTCGACCCCGATGATCCTGCCGTCGAGGACGTCATCGCGGAATGGAAGAAGACGCCGGGCGCGGTCGCGATTCGTATCTGGCTGACCAAGGATGCGAACCGCGCGCCCGACGACCCCGCGCTCGACCGGATCACGCGCGCGGCGGTTCGCCATGATTTTCCGGTCAACATCCATTGCTGGGACAATCTGGATGCGGGCATGACGCTGGTCGATCGCCATCCCGACACGCGGTTCATCATCGACCATATGGGCATCCTGCAGCCGCGCGTGCCGCCGGCGCCGCCCGAACCCTGGGCCGTTCTTCCCCGAGTGCTGGAACTCGCCAGGCGCCCGAACGCCGTGATCAAGGTCAGCGGCGCCTGCACGCTGTCGCGCGAGCCGTATCCTTATCCTGACATCTGGGACCCGCTGGCCCGCATCTTCGATGCCTGGGGTTTCGAGCGCTGCCTATGGGGCACGGACTGGACGCGGACCTTCGCCGTCCTGAACTACGAACAGGGCGTCGAGCCCTTCCTCAGGACGGACCGCCTGAGCGATAGCGAGCGCGCCATGCTGATGGGCGGCGCCTGCGCCAAGGCCTATGGCTGGTCACCGAAGAAGGGTTAGCGCGGCCGGTGGCTTCGCGCCGCTAACCAACGCTGCTTATCTGGAACACAGTGCGGCCCGGACGGGAGGAAACATCCAGCTTTGCATTCAGGCGGCGCACAAACGCCTTGACGACCTGCATTCCAACGCCCGTGCTGCGATCAATATCGAATCCGGCGGGCAACCCCTGTCCTTGGTCCGAGACCTCCAGACACCATCCGTCCAAAGTTTGCCTGAAGTCCACCGCGACGATCCCGTGCTGCCCGTCGGCGTAGGCATGCTTGAAGCTGTTGGTGACGAGTTCGGCCACCAGCATGCCCATGCCGCTTGCCAGATCGGAACGGAGCTTGGCGTTCTCCGCGGTCACCTTGATCGCCGTGATTTGCGGGGGTGCCGTGCTCTTCAGGCTTTCGCTCAGGCGATGCAGGAAGGCGTCGAAGTCGATCTCTTCCAGGCTTCCGGTCAGATGCAGTTGCTTGTGGACGGTTGCAATGGCGAGCACCCGATTGCTGGCCATATCCAGCTGCGCCTTTGTTTCCGGGCTGGTCGCATTGCGGCTTTGCAGGCTCAAGACGGATTGCACGAGCTGCAATGAATTCATGACGCGATGATCGCCTTCCCGGATCAGCGTCGCGTTTTCCCTGACCAGTTCCTCGGCCTGCAGCCGGGCAGCGTGTTCGCCCGCGTTGATCCGGCGCAGTTCAAGCAGCTTCATGACCTGGCTGGCCATCAACCGCAAAAACGCCTTTTGGGTTTCGTCGAGTTCGCGCGGTTTGTAATCGAGCACGCAGACCGTACCGAGCGGAAAGCCTTCCGGCGTCTCCAACAGCGCGCCGGCATAAAACCGCAGATGCGGGTCGCCCGTCACCAACGGGTTGTCTGCGAAGCGTGGATCCAGCGTCGTGTCCGGGATGATAAACAGGCCAGGCTGCAGAATGGCATGGGCACAGATAGAGCTGTCGATCGGCGTCTCGCGCACGCCAAGCCCGACTTCCGCCTTGAACCATTGGCGGCCCCGATCGATGAGATTGATGACCGAAATCGGCGTGCCGCAGATCGCGGCAGCTACTTCGACGACGTCGTCGAAATCGGCCTCGCGGGGTGTATCGAGAATGCCGTAGTGCCGCAAAGCGGCCAGGCGATACTCCTCAGCACTATGCAACGCCGCTTTCACCGACCTAACTCTGTGGCTGGGAGTAATGTGGGATACTGTGGGCTAGAAGGCTGAGTGAGTCCATGATGTTCACAGCTAGGGGACCGAACTATCGTCGAACCCGCGCGGGCGAGGCCGCCGGTGTGGCGGCCTCGCCCTGGCGGCCTAAAGCGCGGCCTCGGCTTCGACATTGACGACGGCCTTCGCGAGACTGGTCAATGCGGCATCCGTGGCTTTCTCTTCCTTCAGCGTCGCGTCCAGCAGCGCGGCCGCATCCGGCATGCCCAGCTCCTGAGCCCAGGTCTTGAGTGTACCGTAGCGGGACATCTCGTAGTGCTCGACCGCCTGTGCCGCGGCGGCGAGGCCGGCATCGAGCGCCGGCATTCCCTTGTAGTCCGCCATGATCTCGGCGCCCTCCTTGGTGATGCCCATGATGGCTTCACACTTCTTGGCTTGCGGCTTCTTGCCGAAAATCTTGAACACCTGTTCGAGCCGCTTCACTTGTCCCCGCGTCTCCTTCTCATGCTTGACGAACGCCGCCTTCAGCTCTTTCGAATGCGCGGCCTTCGCCATCTTCGGCAATGTCTTCAGGATTCTGTTTTCAGCGAAATAGACATCCTTGAGCGTGTCGTGGAAAAGCTCGCTCAGCAGCTTCGGCTTTTTGGCCATGGTGATTCCTCCAATGAAAAAGCCCCCGCAAAGCAGGGGCGGTTCAGTTTCGAATTCTGTGCCTGCTCACCGACGGCAACAGCTTGAGCGAAGCCGAGTTCCATCGAACTCAGCTTGCCGTTTCGATGCCTTGCTTGCTCATGACCGTCGATCCGTCGGGCGCAGCTGCAGAACCTCTTCCTCAGCGATTCATGAAGATCGCGAGCAGCAGAATGATCGGCAGCGGGATGCCGATAAGCCAGAGTAATGCACCTTTTCCAAAACCCATGATCGCCTCCGTTCGATGTTTGACTGGTGATGAAACTTGTTCGGGTTCCTTTGGTTCCATCGCAGCGGCGTGAGTCTTGCACAGCAACGCCCGACAGAACTTCCGCAGGAGGACTCCTTGAAGCTCGCGATCAACGCCGAATTGGCCTACAGCTTTGCGCCATCGACGCAGGTCATCGCCAATATCGAGGCGTCGCACTCGAGCGACCAGACCATCCTGTCGGAATCGCTGGACATTCAGCCGCAGGTCCAGGTGCTGTCCGACACGACGCCGCATGGGGACCGCAGCATACGCGCCGCGTTCTCCGGCGACGTGACGATCCTTTATCAGGCAGTGGTCGAGAATAATATGCGTCAGCTGCTGCCGACGTCGGGACGCCAGCATGTGTGGTCGGACCTGCCCAACGACGTGCTTCCGTTCCTGCTGCCCAGCCGCTTCTGCCCGTCGGACAAGTTCATGCGGTTTGCCCAGCGCGAATTCGGCGGCGGCGGCGACGGCGTGGCGCGGGTAATGGCGATCCTCGAATGGATTCACCGCCACGTCGATTATGTGCCTGGCGTCAGCAACGCCGAGACGACCGCGGAGCGGACGTTCGTGGATCGCGCGGGCGTGTGCCGCGATTTCGCGCATCTGGGCATCACGCTATCGCGGGCGCTGGGCATCCCCGCCCGTGCTGTCAGCGCCTATGCGCTTCAGCTGGAGCCACCGGATTTTCACGCCATCTTCGAGGTGTTTCTCGAGAACAACTGGTGGCTGATCGACCCGACGCGGCTTGCTCCAATCGAAGGCATCATCAGGATCGGCAGCGGTCGCGATGCTTCGGATATCGCCTTCCTGACCTCGGACCAGCAGTGCCAGATGCTGCGGCAAACGATTAGGGTTTCGAGCGCTGGATAAGGGTGTCGCCCCGACGAACGGCTACTCGCTGGAATCCTGCTCTTCGCTGCGCGGCGCTTCCGGCGGGAACACGCTTTCATAGATGGCACGAGCTTCCCGAATTAATCGGGCCCGCTCGAGCTCGGACTTCGGAACAAATCGTATGACTTCACCCATTTCCTGCACCAAACCCAGATTGAAGGACGCTTTGATTATGCGATGTCGAACATCATTCCAATTAGCAAGATTGGGGCCAGCGGGCCAAATTGCACCCCGACCCCGGAAATGGAGGATAAAAAGCCTGTGACTGCGCCGTGACAGGTCGCGGAACCAACGCGGCATTTCCCGTGAATCTACGGATCTGGCGTTCAAGAGTAGCCCGGATCAGCGCAGCGGCATCCGGGTCTTTTCGATCCCGCATGTCGCGGAGCCTGTCATCGGGCGCGCATTCGCGCGACCCGTTGGCTCATGCGGGCTACCGGTACGGCCGCGAGGCGCGGGGCCTACCGTATGACGATACGGTCCGCATTCAACCGTGATACGCAAACAGCTCGATCGGATCGTTGAAGCCGCGCACCGGATGTTCGCCGACGTGCTCGAGTTCAAAATCGCTTTCGACGAAGTCGGCGAACGCGCGGGACAGCAGTACGTTTCTGCCCAACAGCTTGGTGAGGGCTTCGAGACGTGACGCCATGTTGACCGCAGGACCGATGACGGTGAAGTCGAGCCGGCTGCGGGAGCCGATATTGCCGTACATGACGTCGCCGACGTGGACACCGATACCGTAGTTCAACGGCGCCCGGCCGCTTTCGCTGTTCCTTTCGTTCAAGGCCGCCATGGCCTGACGGGCTTCGGCCACCGCGTGCAGCAGATTGGCACAAGCCTCCGGCTGGCTGAGCGGAAAAATGGCGAGCAGGCCGTCGCCGATGAATTTCAGTATTTCGCCGCCATGCTTGGCAATCGGCTCCGACATCGCGTCGAAATAGCCGTTCAGAAGCTCGATGACGTCATCGCGCGGCCAGCTGTCGGAAATCCGGGTGAAATCGCGCAGGTCGCAGATCATGATGGCGGCGCGAACCGTCGTCCCGCTGCCGCGCCGGGTGGCGCCGGCCAGAATGAGTTCTGAGGCGTGCGAGCCGACATAGGTTTCGAGCAGCGTTCGGGCCAGGCGATTTTTGATGCGGATTTCGCTCACCAGCGCCAGGGCCGGCAACAATTTCAGCAGGCCCGCGATATGCGCGTCGTCGAAACCGCCGCGCCGGTCGGTCGCAAAGGTCACGAGATGCTGCTTGCCGAGTGTATGGTACAGCGGCCACGCCACATAGTCGGTCAGGCCCTTCGCCCGCATCTCGTCATAGACGCCGTGCTTGCGGCCGAGCGCGGGATCGCGTTCTAGATTCTCGCGCACCTCGCTGGCACCGTCGTGGATTTCGTTGGCGGGACTGCCGATGTATTCGGATCGCTCCCGGACATCGTAGTCGACTCCCTCGATCACGGCCTCGCGCATCCCGTCGGCCCACATCATCCGCGCCCCAAGCCACTGCGGATGGTGGATCAGGATATGAAGCGTCGCCCGCCTCACCGGAATGCCCGCCCGCTGCAGCCGGATGCACATCTCGGCGAAGATATTGTCGATGAAGCGCTCATCGCGCGTTTCGTTCGTCAGCCAGTGCACGACGTCGCTGTCGGGACGCGCGGTGACGGAATCGATCTTCGATGGCACGTCCATATCTTGCTCCTGGCGGTGACCGTTGGCCGACGGATATGTCGTGTCCGTGCGCGACGTCGTCAACAGCCTGGATCTGCTTGCGCTTGTTGAGTTGCGACGGGGCCTCTTTCGCAATGACGCCACAATCGTCTCCCCTACGGAAGTTTTGCATTACGCATCTGGATCGCGCCGCGTGGTTGCGCTATCATTTATCCAACCGGTTAAAAAGCCGGCGTTTTCAGGGAGAATGACGTGAGATCCAGGAGATTAGGTACGCTTTCGCTCGCGGTCGCTGCTGTCGGGCTGTTTTACGCCACAGCACCCGCGATCGCCCAACAGAAGACCATCACCGTCTGGTTCGGCAAGGGCTTTTACAAGTCCGAGGACGACGCGCTGCTTGAGGCGATCAAGAAATTCGAGGCCAAGACCGGAATCAAGGTCGAACTGTCGCAATACGCCATCCAGGACATGATTCCGAAGACGGTGGCGGCGCTGGATTCCGGCACCGTGCCCGATGTCGCCTATTCCGACAGCTACGACGTGCAGGCGCAGGGCAAGTGGGCCTATGAGGGCAAGCTCGAAGACCTCACCGACATCATGACGCCGATGAAATCGGCGTTCGCGCCGAACACGCTGGAAACGGTGCTGCTCTACAACGACGTCGCCAAGAAGAAGGCCTATTACGGCTTTCCGCTGAAGCAGCAGAGCATGCACGTGCAGATCTGGGGCGACCTGCTCGCACAGGCCGGCTTCAAGCAGGAAGACATTCCGACCAAGTGGGAAGACTACTGGTCGTTCTGGTGCGACAAGGTGCAGCCGGCCTACCGCAAGGCGTCTGGCAGCCGCGCCTATGGCGTGGGCCAGCCGATGGGCGTGGAATCCACCGATTCGTTCCAGTCGTTCTACACCTTCATCGACGCCTATAACGTCAAGCTGGTCGACGACGACGGCAAGCTTCTGGTCGACGATCCCAAGGTCCGGCAGGGCCTGATCGGCGCGCTGAAGGACTACACCGACACCTATACCCGCGGCTGCTCGCCGCCCTCTTCCACCACGTGGAAGGATCCGGACAATAACGTCGCCTTCCACAACAAGACGATCGTGATGACGCACAACTTCACGATCTCGATCGCGGCGAAATGGCTCGACGACTCCAACAATGCGGCGCTGACGCCGGAACAGCGGGCGCTGGGCAAGAAGAACTACGACGAGACCATCATCACCGCGTCGTTCCCCAACAAGCCGGACGGCACGCCGATCAAGTACCGCTCCGACGTCAAGACCGGCCTGATGTTCGCGGTCGCCAAGAACAAGACCGAGGGCAAGGAGTTCATCAAGTTCCTGATGCAGGAGGAAAACCTCCGGCCCTACATCGAAGGCGCGCTCGGCCGCTGGTTCCCGGTGACCACCGAAAGCCAGAAGAGCCCGTTCTGGCAGGCGGACCGTCATCGCAAGGCCGTCTACAATCAGTTCATGGGCGGCACCACGCCGTTCGACTTCACCAAAAACTGGAAGTTCACGATCCTCAACAACGAGAACGTCTGGGCCAAGGCGATGAACCGCGTGGTGAGCGAGAAGGTGCCGGTTGAAAAAGCCGTCGACGAACTGATCGCCCGCATCAAGCAGGTCGCGGGTTAAGCCGTAACGATGCCGGCCGCCGCACTTAAGCTGTCGTCCCGGCGCAGGCCGGGACCCATAACCATAGGCCTGTGTTGTTGTGCAAGAGCCGTCGAACAGCGGCGTACAGCACATCCGCTGCGGGGTATGGATCCCGGCCTGCGCCGGGACGACGGTGTGGCTGCGGCCGGCGTCTCCTGAGAATAGAGTTCAGACCATGGCGATCACGCTTTCGGGCGATCACGCGCTCCCAAATCCACCGCTCTCATCCCGCCTGACCACGCCACAGGTCTGGGGCATCGTGCTGCTGGCGCCCTACATTCTCGTGTTCCTGGCGTTCGTGGTCTATCCTGTCGGCTACGGGCTGTGGCTGGCGCGGCATCCGGCGAGCTATGTCGCGCTCTGGCACGACCCGATTTTCGCGCGCGCCGCGGTCAACACGCTGATCTTCCTCCTGGTCGGCATCAACGTCAAAATGGCGATCGCGCTGTTCTTGTCCGGCTTCTTCGCGCAGCAGCGCACCTGGATCAAATGGCTGTCGGTGCTGTTCATCCTGCCCTGGGCGGTGCCGTCGATCCCGACCATTCTCTCCATACGCTTCATGCTCAATCCCGAATGGGGCATGGTCAACCAGATCATCTTCAAGCTCACCGGCGACGACGGCCCGAACTGGCTGAACGACCCGACGGTGGCGCTTTCGATGGCGATCGGCGTCCACATCTGGAAATCGCTGCCGTTCTGGACCCTGATCCTGATGACCGGGCGGCTTGCGATCTCGCACGACATGTACGAGGCCGCCGACGTCGACGGCGCCACCTGGTGGCAGAAATTCCGCTTCATCACCTGGCCGTCGATGCAGACGCTCTACATCACCTGCACGCTGCTCTCGATGATCTGGACGCTCGGCGATTTCAACAGCGTCTATCTCCTGACCGGCGGCGGCCCCGCCGATCTCACCCATGTGCTCGCCACACTCGGCATCCGCTATCTCCGGCTCGATCAGCTCTCGCTCGCGATGGCCTCCATCGTCTGCGCGCTGCCGTTCGTGCTGCCGCTGGTCTATTTCATGATGAAACGGTTGTCGCGATGAAGCTGCCAACACTCCGTGAAATCGGCACCGAAGCGCGCCTGCTGCTGATCGGCATTCCCGTGCTGATCTGGACCTTGGTGCCGATCTACCACATGTTCCTGTTCGCGATCTCGCCGAAGCAGGATGCGTTCGCCGGAAAGCTCTGGCCGGATCATCCGACGCTGCATAATTTCAAGATCGTGTTCTACCAGCAGCATTATTTCCTGCGCGACTTCTGGGTCCAGTTCGGGAATTCGGTGGTGATCGCGCTTGCCGCGGGCGCACTGACGCTGATGATCGCAACCGCGGCCGCGTTCTCGATCTCGCGGCTGCGCGTGCCCGGCGGCCGCTGGGTGATGAATCTGGCGCTGTTCACCTATTTCATCCCGGCGGCGTTCCTTGCCGTGCCGATGTACCGCACCATGGGCAATTACGGCCTGCTCAACAATCACTGGTCGCTGATCCTCGCCATGGTGACGATCGCTTCGCCCTACGCGATCTGGGTGCTGAAACAGGCTTCCGACAAGCTGCCGGTCGAACTCGATGAGGCCGCCACCATGGACGGCGCCACCACGATGCAGCTGTTCCGCCTGGTTTACGTGCCGCTGATGATGCCGTCGCTGGTCGCGATCGGCACCTATGCGATCCTGCTTGCCTGGAACGAATATCTCTACGCGTTCCTGCTGCTCTCCAAGGACACCGAAATCACGCTCCCCGTGGCGCTCGGCAATTTCCTCGCAGCGGACGACTCGCCGTGGGAGTTGCTGATGACCACCGGCTTCATCTATGCGCTACCGCCGGCCGCGATCTACTACGCGTTCAAGCGGTATATGGTGGGCGGACTGACGGCGGGGGCGGTGAAGTCGTGATGTACCGTCATTCCGGGGCGCGCAGCGAACCCGGAATCTCGAGATTCCCCGGAGCGCAATTGCGCACCTGAGGTCTGGCCCTTCGGACCATCCCGGAATGACGGAGAGCTACAGCGGCGCAGCGCTCTCGCCTTGCGAGCTCGACAATTTCGAGGCGAGCGAGGCGATCACGATCACGACCGCGATGAACGCGATCACCATGGTGCTGATCGCGTTGATTTCGGGCTTCACGCCCAGCCGAACCTCGGAATAGATCCGGATCGGCAGCGTCGCCGAGCCCGGCCCGGTGGTGAAACTTGCGATCACGACATCGTCGAGCGAGAGCGTGAACGCCAGCATCCATCCCGCCGCGATGGCCGGAACGATCAGCGGCAGCGTCACGGAGAGAAACGCCCGCACCGGATCGCAGCCGAGATCCATCGCCGCCTCCTCGAGACTGCGATCGAGCGAGGCAAGGCGTGATTGGACCACCACAGTGACGAAGCACATCGTCAGCGTGGTGTGCGCGATGGACACGGTCCAGAAGCCGCGCTCGGCGTTCAGCGCCACGAACAGCAGCAGCAGCGACAGGCCCGAGATCACCTCCGGCATGACCAGCGGTGCATAGAGCATGCCGGAAAACAGCGGGCGTCCCCTGAAGCGCTCGCCGCGCACCAGCGCGACCGCCGCCAGCGTGCCGAGCAGCGTCGCGATGGTGGCGGAAACCGCGGCGACGCGCAGGCTCATCCAGGCCGCGTCGAGCATGGCGCGGTCATTGAAGAACTCGCGATACCAGCGCAGCGACCAGCCACCCCACACCGTGACCAGCCGCGAGTCGTTGAACGAATAGATGACGAGGATCACGATCGGCAGATAGAGGAACGCAAGCCCCAGCGCCAGCGAGGTGACGTTGAACGGCGACAGGCTGTTGACCTTGCGCGCCATCAGCCCGGCCCTCCGAGCGTGCGGCGCTGCAGCCGGTCGTACAGCAGCAAGGGCGGCACCAGCAGCACCAGCAGCGCCGCCGCGGCGGCGGACGCCACCGGCCAGTCCTTGTTGGTGAAGAACTCCAGCCACAGCGTCTGCCCGATCATCATCGACCCGGAGCCGGCCAACAGATCGGGGATCACGAACTCGCCGACGATCGGGATGAAGCACAGCAGCGCGCCGGCGCCGACGCCCGGCAGCGAAAGCGGGAAGGTCACCAGCCAGAATGCCTGCCGGGGCGACGAGCCCAGATCGCTCGCCGCCTCCAGCAGCGAGGCGTCCATCCTGGCGAGCGTCGCATAGAGCGGCAGGATCATGAACGGCAGATAGGAATAAACGATGCCGATATACATCGCGCTGTCTGTCGAAAGCCACACCACCGGCGTGGAGACCAAGTGCAGTGCGAGGAGAATTTTGTTGAGCAGGCCGTCATGCTGCAGGATGTTGATCCAGGCATAGATCCGTATCAGGAACGAGGTCCAGAACGGCACGATCACCAGCATCATGGCGATCGGCTGCCAGCGCCGCGGCAGCCGCGCCATGCCGTAGGCGATGGGATAACCGATCAGCAGCAGGATCAATGTCGACGTCACGGCGACAAGAAGACTGCGTAGATAGGAGCTGATGTAGAGACTGTCGGAGACCAACAGCCTGAAATTATCCAGCGACAATTGCGCGAAAGCGGCCTTGATCGCCTCCCACCCTTCGGTGAAATCGAAGAGGGGCACATAGGGCGGCTGGGCAATCGCGGTCTGCGACAGGCTGATTTTCAGCACGAAGCCGAACGGCAGCAGGAAGAACAGCACCATCCACAGATACGGCGCGATCGCGGCGTAACGCGCCGGCTGCGCAAAGATCCGTCGTGCGCTCATCGTTCCAGCACCACGCAATCGTCGGCCGTGAACCACGTCACCACGCGCTGGCCCACGCTGTAGGTATCCCTGTCGAGCCGCACAGTGTTGGCGATCGACGAACGCACCACCGCACCGGTATCGAGCTTGACCTTGTAGACCGTCAGGCCGCCGAGATAGCTGACGTCGGCGACCTCGCCTTCGAGACGGTTGACCAGTTGCGAACTGACGGCATCCGATCCCGGCCCGCGGCGCGACAGCTTCACCTTCTCGGGACGAATGGCGACCGAGACCGTGGTGCCGACGGCAATATTGCGCGGCTCGGCCACCGAGAGCGTCCCGCCGTCGCCCGTCAATACCGTCACGCGATGATGCTCGCGCGAAGCGACCGAGCCGTCGAGCAAATTGACGTCGCCGACGAACCCGGCGACCCAGCGCGACTGCGGCGCCTCGTAGAGGTCGCGCGGGCTTGCGACCTGTTCGAGCCGTCCGGCGTTCATGACACCAATGCGATTGGCCATCGTCATCGCCTCCTCCTGGTCGTGGGTGACGACGACGAAGGTCATGCCGAGGCGGCGCTGCAGTTCCATCAACTCGGCTTGCGTGCTCTCGCGCAGCTTTTTGTCGAGCGCGGCCAGCGGCTCGTCGAGCAGCAGGATCTTCGGCCGCCGCGCCAGCGAGCGCGCCAGCGCAACGCGCTGCTTCTGGCCGCCGGAAAGCTGATCCGGCTTGCGCTTCTCCATGCCCTGGAGTTTCACCAGCGCCACCATCTCGGCCACGCGAGAGTCGATGTCGGCGCGCGGCAGGCCGGCCCGTTTCAGCCCGAACGCGATGTTGTCGCGCACGTTGAGATGCGGGAACAGCGCATAGTTCTGGAACATCATGTTGACGGGCCGCTCATGCGGCAGCACCGGCGCGATATCGCGGCCGCCGAGCAGGATGCGGCCCTCATCCGGCGTCTCGAAGCCGGCGAGCATGCGCAGTAGCGTGGTCTTGCCGCAGCCGCTCGGCCCCAGCAGCGCGAAAAACTCGCCGGCGGCGATGTCGAGCGAGAGCTGGTCCACGGCGCGGAAATTGCCGAATGTCTTGGCGACGCCCTCGATGCGGAGCAGCGGCACGGCCGCCGCCGCTGCAGGCAAATTCGCTCGCGGTGCGTAGATATCAGGCGATTCCTCGGTCATGCCACCTGCCAGTACGATCGTGGCCGCACGCTAGCGGCGGATCGGCCTCCGCTCAACGCCTCGCGACCCGCGAGCCACAATATTGTGGATGCCGCCGCTCCCCGCTCTGGTAAAGTTCGAAACTCCCAAAGGCCCGCGATTTTGCGGCAAGAACGTTCGCGGAGGAAACATCGATGCTCGTTCGCTATTTTGGCGCCGTGACGACGATTTGCTGCCTGCTCGCGAGGCCGGCCGCCGCCCAGGAGGCGATCGTGACCTACAAGTCGCTGAGCCCCGAACTGGCGCAGGATCTGGCAAAGGCGACGCTGGCGGATTGCCGCAAGCGCGGCTTTCAGGTGACGGTCGCGGTTGTCGATCGCTTCGGCGTCACCCAGGTGCTGTTGCGTGACCGCTTTGCCGGCCCGCACACGGTTTCGACCGCTACCGGCAAGGCATGGACCGCAACCAGCTTTCGCACCAGCACGACCGAACTCGCAACCATCAGCCAGCCCGGGATGATGCAGGCCGGCATCCGCAATCTCCCCGGCGCCGTCGTCATCGGTGGCGGGCTGACGGTCGAAGCCGGCGGCTCGCTGCTTGGAGCTGTCGGGGTTTCCGGAGCCCCCGGCGGCGACGCGGACGAAGCCTGTGCCAAGGCAGGGATCGAAGCCATCCGCGACAAGCTCGATTTCTAGCCGGCGAGCTTGTCCATCTGGCCAGTGTGATGCGGGTGATGTGCAGGAAGTCAGTTCGTCCGTGGCATGTGACGTATTTCGACCGTCCCGCCCGCCTCGAAGTGCGGATTGCCGATCAGGAGCGATTTGGCGTGATCGATGCTGTCGGCGTTGATGCGAATGTATCCGACGAGATGCGCGGTGATCGGCGGAACTTCGCCTTTCTTCCGTACACAGATCCCATCGCCGATCGCGCTGCCGCCCTCGAACGACCCGCTCTGCTGCAGCCCTTTCAGATAAGGCTCCCAGGCGCTGTCAAGAACACCGGCGACATCGTCGTGCATGAGCAACATGTATTCGGCCATACGAATCTCCCAGATCTGGTCCGAGCACGGCCTGAGGCAAGCGCGCATTCTATAATCAACTTCGCCAAAGCCAAGGTCGGAGCGCGCTGCGGAGCTAACGACATCCGTCATTTGCCATGAACGCCGACAACGCCTCGCGATCCGCCTGCGGCATCGAAAGGCCGAGCTTCGATCGCCGCCACAAGATGTCGTCCGGAAACCGCGCCCATTCGTGCTGCATGAGATAGCGCACTTCGGCGCCGGTCAGTTCCGACCCGAAGGCCGGGCCGAGATCGCCGCGCGATTTGGCGTCGCCGAGGACCGCCTTGACGTTCGAACCGTAGGCGGCGACCAGCCGCCGCGCCTGGCTCTCATCGAGAAACCCCCATCGCTCGCGCGCCTCGTCGACCTCATGATCGAAACGGTCCCAGGCGAAATCGCCGCCGGGCAGCGGCGACTTTGCGGTCCAACGTCCCGACATCGGATAGAACGGCGCAAGCTTCGTGACCGCCCGCTCCGCGCGCAGCCGCGAGGTTGTGACGTCGCCGCCGAAGATCGTGATCAGCGGCGCCTCGCCACGCCGGTAGTGCAGCGTCATCGCGCCATCCCGCCGGGATCGCCGGCTCGCGCGGTTCTTCACCAGATTGGCGCCGGAAAGCGTGCGCACCACGTCGACCGCCTCGATGCGTTCGCGGAAATAGCGGTTCGCCGCATCGCAGAGATAGGCGACGTCGCTGCCCGCCATCGCGACGATGGCGGGATCGCCCTTGAAGGCACGACCGGCGGTGCCGATCAGGGTGAAATCGCGCTCGTAGGGGCTTGCGAAGATCAGCCGGCCGTCGCCGTTCCGAAATACATAGACGTTGTCGCAGTCGAACAACCGTCGCACGACAATCTGGCTCATCTGGACGGCGGCGACGTTGGGCGGCGGCACGCGCAACACCGTCTCGGCGACGGACGCCGTCCAGGCCCCGGCCGCGTTGACGATGGCCCGCGCCGTGATCACCTTGCGGAAGCCGCGATCTTTCGTCACCAGGCGCCATTCCCTGCCGCGCTCGGCCCGGGTGCAGCGCGCGCCGGTGCGGATCACGGCGCCGCGCGCTGCGGCGTCGACGGCGGTCAGCACCACCAGGCGGGAGTCATCCACGACACAGTCGGAATATTCGAAGGCAGTGCCGAACGGCCGCTTCAGCGCGTTGCCGACCGGATGGTGGGTGACATCGAGGGTGGCGGATGGCGGCAACCGATTGCGCGCGGCCAGCCGGTCGTAGAGCAGCAGCCATGAGCGCAACTGCCAGGGCGCGCGCTCCTCCGAATGGGAGGGAATGGCAAAGCGCATCGGGCGCACCAGATGCGGTGCGATGGCGAGCCAGACGTTGCGCTCCGCAAGCGCAGAGCGAACACGAAGAAAATGCCGGCGCTCGAGCCGCTCCAGATCGCCATGGATAAGCCGTGGCGAGGCCGAGGAAGCACCCGCGCCGAGATCGCCTTGCTCCAGCAGGATCACGCGCAGGCCGCGTCCAGCGGCGTCGCGCGCGATGCTGACGCCGTTCAACCCGCCGCCAATGATCGCAAGATCGTAGTCCGCCATACGCAAGCGCTACAGGAGAGAATCGAAGTCCTTCACACTAGGACATGATCAAGACGACAAGATACCGGTTTCAGGACGAGATCGTGTCGAGGAAAGTGCGCGTCCGACACGGCGAGAATGGAATCAGGCGCGCGCCCGCTGGCGCGCCGCGTCCAGTTCGCTGACAGCGCCGCGGCCGACCAGGGCGGCGTACTGGCCGATCGGCAAGGGCTTGCCGAGGAAATAGCCCTGCACCGCGTCGCATCCCTCTTCCGACAGGAAGGTGAGCTGTTCCTGGGTCTCGACGCCCTCGGCGACGATCGACATTTCGAGGCCGTGGCCGAGGTCGATGACGGCGCGCACGATCGCGGCCGATTGCGGGTTGCGTCCGAGATTCATGACAAAGGCGCGGTCGATCTTGATCTTGTCGAACGGGAACGCCTGCAGATAGCTCAGCGAGGAATAGCCGGAACCGAAATCGTCCATCGAGATTCGCACGCCGAGCGCCTTCAGCCGCCGCAGCAGCGCCAGGCCGCGATCGAAATCCTCGATCAGCACGCCCTCGGTGATTTCGAGTTCAAGCCGGTCGGGCGCCAGGCCGGTTTCGAGCAGGATCGAATGCACCAGGCTGACGACGTCGCCGTGCATGAATTGCGCCGGCGACAGGTTGACGGCGACCTGCAGCGGCACCGGCCACGAGGCGGCCTCGCGGCAGGCTTCGCGCAGGATCCAGACGCCCATTTCGACGATCAGGCCGCTTTCTTCCGCCAGCGGGATGAACTCGCCCGGCGATACGAAGCCGCGCGCCGGATGCATCCAGCGCGCCAGTGCCTCGAAGCCGATGATCTTGCTGGCGGCGACCGTGGAACCCGCCGCTGCCTGCGGCTGGTAGTGCAACGACAATTCGCCGTTCCTGATCGCCATCGAGAGGTCCTGATGCAGCACGCGGCGGTCGCGTATCTGCTGATCCATCTCGGGCGCGAAAATGCCGATCGAGCCGCGCGACTTCTGTTTGGCGCGAAACAGCGCCGCGCCGGAATTGGCGAGCAGCGAAGCCGCATCCGCGCCGTGATGCGGAAACACCGAGATGCCGGTGGTGATGCCGGTGCGCACCGACTTGCCATCGATCAGGAATTCTTCCGACATCGTTTGCGCGAGCTGCTCGGCCAGCGCCTTGCCGGCCTCCGGCTGCTTGCCGTCGATGATCAGGCCGAACTCGTCGCCGGAGAGCCGGGCCACCACGCCGCCGCGGGCGGATGCCTGGATGCGGCCGGCCACTTCGATCAGGAGCTTGTCGCCCGTCGCGTGGCCGAACACGTCGTTGATTTCCTTCAACCCGTCGAGGTCGACGCAAAGCACAGCGAATTCCTCATCGGTGCCGGCGCAGGCCTCGATCATCTGGGCCAGCGCCTGCAGGAAGGAAGCGCGGTTCGGCAGGTCGGTCAGGCCGTCATGATAGGCCATGTGCGCCATCCGCGATTCGGTCTGGCGCCGATCGGTGACGTCCTCATGGGTCTTGATCAGATATTGCGGCTCGCCGCCCTCGTCGAGCACGGTCATGCGGCGGGTCAGGAACAGCCGCAGCCCGTCCTTGGTGGAGATCGGATGTTCTTCGGTGAGCAGGCCGCGTTTCTTGATCGCCGCCTCGTCGCGCGCGATGATCAGCTTGGCTTCGCGCGGATTGAAGATGTCGGAGGCGGTCAGGCCGGTCGCGTCCTCGCGGCGGCGATTGAGGATGGTCTCGGCGCTTCGGTTGGCGAGCAGGTAGCGGCCGTCGCTGACGCGTTCGACGATCAGCGAAACCGGGATGTTGTCGACTACGAGTTCGAGGAACTTCTTGGTGCTTTCCAGCTCGCGCGACAGCGATCGCCGGTCGGTGACGTCGTCGAACAGGTTGATCAGGAACTCCGGCTCGTTGTTCTCGTTGCGGGCGACCACGCGGTTCGAGGAGATCACGCGCTGTTCGTCGCCCCGTTCGACGAAATATTCGCTGTGGTTGTGCCCTTCCGGCGCGTTGAGCACGGCCTCGTCCGCAACCTCGATACTCCTGGCGGTTTCCTGCCGGAAGATCTCGTCGGCGCGCTTGCCGACGATGTGGTCGCGGGAAAAGCGGGAGAAGCGCTCGAACGCGCGGTTGACGAAGATATAACGGCCGTCCTCGATGCTCTTGGCGGCGACGCAGACCGGGACGTTGTCGAGCACCGATTCCAGGAACTGCGTCGTCGACGCCAGTTTGCGCGACAGCCGGCGCTGCTCGGTGCAATCCTCGTGGGTCCCGATCGTCCCGCCATTGGGCAGGCGAAACATCTTGCTCAGCACCGATCGCCCGTCCGGCAGCTCAAGGACGACGCCCTCCGGGCGGCGGGCAAGCGCGCTGAATTCCTTGACGGAGAGCGTCATCAGGCCTCGCGCACGGCGTAGTTCGACCAGCTCGGTGCCGGTCATGCCGCTGGAAATATCGGCGCGAGTGAGCCCGTACATTTCGATGAAGCGATCGTTGCAGAACACGATGCGGTTCTGCGCGTTGGTGATCATCACACCCTGATTGAGATTGTTGAGGGCGGAGCTGATGAATGCGTTGCGCCGCAGTCTGGCGTTCCTGGCGCCGCGCAGCGCCGACAAGGCCCAGAGCCCGAGTGCCGTCAGAAACGCGACGGCGGCGATGCCGCCAAGCAGCAACTCCCAGCGCCGGCTGGAATCGAGCGCGTCGAAATAGCTCAAGTCGGCGGATTGTGTGGCTCCCCACGCCGATCCACATGGCACGGCGACGGCAGCAAGGCATGCGAACGCCAGCGCCGGAAACGAATTCCTTCCGCCTGCCTGCCTGTTCGCGTCAGCCATTACCCACCCAAGGATTTGCGGCCGGAGTGTCTGGCTTGACGGGTTTGGATCGGGTAAACGACTACCCTCGCAATCGCAAAATGCGACCTGAATTACGGCAATTGCCCTGACATGATTAATGCTTCACTAACGGGGCCGCATTCGAAGCGTATTTCGAGGCAAACCAACGGGTTGTTGGGGCGCTTCGGCGAACGAAACGATCATGACAAGGCACGGCAACTGCCGATTTCCGTGCCGGATTCCCGGACCCGAAACTGCCATGGACAAGGTTGATTGCGTCGTCATCGGAGCGGGGGTGGTCGGCCTCGCGATTGCACGGCGGCTGGCCCAGGCCGGCCGCGAAGTGATCGTGCTGGAGGCCGCCGAGGGCATCGGCACCGTGACCTCCTCTCGCAACAGCGAAGTGATCCACGCCGGAATATATTACCGCGCCAACAGCCTGATGGCGCAGATGTGCGTCAGCGGCAAGCATGCGTTGTACCGGTATTGCCTCGACCACGGCATCCCGCATCGCAACTGCGGCAAGCTGATCGTCGCGACGACACCGCAGGAAACCGAAAAGCTACAATCGATCCGTGCGCATGCCGAAGCCAACGGCGTCGACGATCTGCAACTGCTGACGGGCGAAGCCGCCCGCGCACTGGAGCCGGCGCTGAATTGCGATGCAGCCCTGTTGTCGCCGTCCACCGGCATCGTCGACAGCCACGCCTACATGCTGGCGCTGCGCGGCGATGCGGAAGACGCCGGCGCGGCTTTCGCGTTTCATACGCCACTGCTTCATGCCCGGGCCGACGCCGGTTACTTCGAGATCGAAACCGGCGGCGACGCGCCGATGACGCTGGCTTGCGACCTGCTGGTCAATTCGGCCGGACTTGGCGCGCCTGCGGTGGCGCGCAGCATCGATGGCATGCCGGTCGGGCAGATTCCTTCGGCCTATCTGGCCAAGGGCAACTATTTCAGTTGCACTGCGCGGTCGCCGTTTTCACGCCTGATCTACCCCGTACCGGAGCCCGGTGGGCTCGGGGTGCACCTGACGCTCGACATGGCAGGACAGGCGCGGTTCGGCCCCGACGTGGAATGGGTCGAGAGCATCGACTACACGGTCGATCCGGCGCGCGCCGAACGGTTCTATCCCGCGATCCGGCGCTATTGGCCGACGCTGCCGGACGGCGCGCTGATGCCGAGCTATTCCGGTATCCGGCCCAAAATCGTGCCGCCTGCGGTCGCCACGCAGGACTTTCTGATCCAGGGCCCGCGGGACCACGGCGTCGCCGGGCTGATCAATCTGTTCGGTATCGAATCGCCGGGACTGACGTCGTCGCTTGCGATCGCCGATCACGTCGGCGCGCTGGCCGATGCGTAATCGGACACCACGATGCCCTGCAACCTGAGGATGAGCGCACAGCGCCCATCCTGGCTGCATGACGTTTTCGGTACTGTGCTGATACTGACTAGTGGAGAGTTTCGAAGGCGGCCTGTTTCAACCGCTGGATCTCATCCTTGACCATCAACTTGCGGCGCTTCAGCTCGACAATTTGCAGGTCGTCTGTGGAAAGGTGCACGAGCGCTTCGTGCAATTCGTTCTCAAGGCTCTTGTGTTTACGTTCTAGTTCAACAAGATGCGCCTCTATCGCCATACGAAACCTCCTCGGTGGTTAAAACCTCAGATTCGATCCGGACAAGAGAGTGTACACCAGCGGCCTCGTCTGTCGATGGCAATCCAGAATCCGACCTCTCAAAATTTTCGGATTTATCTGTAACCAATCGTGACTATGGAACCAGGTCGGCTTGCGGACAGGCTTCGCAGGGACGATATTCTCAGCAGTTTGCGACATTCAACCTCATCGTGCTCTTTAGTCAACGTACACCATGACCGACGAAGATGAGCGCGAGCTCGAAAACGAGCTCGCCCGCCTGCAACAGGAGCATCGCGATCTCGATGCAGCGATCGACGCGCTGCACCAGTCGCCGGCGCCGGATCTGCTGCGGCTGCAACGCCTGAAGAAACGCAAGCTGCAACTGCGCGACCGCATCGCCTTCATCGAAGATCAGATCACGCCCGACATCATCGCCTGATTGTTGCGCAGCATTGCTTGATCGTTACGCAGCGGGATTTTTTCAGCGGCAGCAACAATCCAGCACTGTCGGCGAGGGCACACCGCACGTCCCCAAATGGGATTACCATCGACCGCCTGCCGGCAGATCCTTTTCCCCGACATCCACAAGGCCCGACATATCCCCGTGATCGTGATCCGAGCCTGCTCCGCCGAGCAGGCCAGCGAGCCTGAAGCCCCGGAAACGGGGTGGTTCCACCATGCGTTGAACTCGACACACTCCGGACCATCAGCTAGCGTTTTTGGCAAGACGCATTTCAAGGGGCCTCAAAACGCGCATGACAGCTACCGACCACGGCGCCGACATTGCTGCCGTGCAGGGTGTCGCGGCGGTTCCGAAAATTCTGGAAGTCGTCTGCCGCTCGACCGGCATGGGTTTCGCGGCCGTCGCCCGCGTCACCGAACAGCGGTGGATTTGCTGTGCAGTGCGCGACGAGATCGGATTTGGCCTGGCCCCCGGCGGCGAACTCGAGGTCGAAACCACCATTTGTCACGAGATCCGGCAGAGCGGTCAGGCCGTGATCATCGACAGCGTCACCGACGACCGGGCCTTTTGCGGTCACCATACGCCGGCCCAATACGGCTTCCAGAGCTATATCTCGGTGCCGATCGTACTCGACGACGGCTCGTTCTTCGGCACGTTGTGCGCAATCGATCCGAGGCCGGCGCGGCTGAACACGCCGCAAACCATCGGCATGTTCAAGCTGTTTGCCGAACTGATCGCGACACATCTCGACGCCGCCAGGCGGGTCGCCGCCAGTGAGGAACGGCTGTTGGGGGAACGCGAGACGTCCGAACTGCGCGAGCAGTTCATTGCCGTGCTCGGCCATGACCTGCGCAACCCGCTGGCATCGATCGCAGCGGGCGCGAGCTTGCTGACGCGCGGCACGAGGGAGCCTGCGCCGATCCTCGCGCTGATGCAGCAGAGCGTGGCGCGGATGTCGGCCTTGATCGACAATCTGCTGGATTTTGCCCGCGGCCGGCTCGGCGGCGGAATCGCCTTGAACCGAACGATGAAGCCGCTCGCGCAGGTTCTCGATCAGGTGGTTGCGGAATTGCGCGCAAGCTTTCCGGCAAATCAAATCGAGGCCTATTTCGATCTGACGCGGCCGGTGGATTGCGACGGCGGCCGGATCGCGCAGTTGCTTTCCAACCTGCTCGGCAACGCCCTGATCCACGGAACGGCGGAAAGCCCGGTTCGCATCCACGCCAGCACACGCGCAGACCAATTCGAACTGTCGGTGGCGAATGCCGGCCAGCCGATAGCACCGGAGGCGATCCAGCGGCTGTTCCAACCGTTCTACCGCGTGTCCGACGACGCCCGGCAGGGTCTGGGGCTCGGGCTCTATATCGCCTCCGAAATCGCCCGCGCCCATGGCGGTACGCTGGAGGCGACTTCATCGGCCGAGGAGACGCGCTTCACGTTCAGGATGCCGATCTAGCCTCCCGAGAGCGATCGCCGGCCGATTGAAAAAGCGCGCTGTGGCTCTGCAACCAGACTTGACTCCGATAGAACAAAAAGAGAACATGCTGTTCTGCCGCCAGCAAGGGAGTCCGTCCATGTCCGCCACGCCGTCCCTGTCCGACAACAGCCACTACGAGCAGGCCTGCGATCAGGCCATCGCGATGTGCGACGGCAATCTGCGCTCGACCATCAAGGCGCTGATCATGGTGAACGAATATCTGGAAGCCGAGCTGGAGGCGTTGCAGGTCGCGGTATCTGCCGGCTGCGCGCCGGGCAAACGCTCAAACAGCAACGCGGCCTGAACGGGGCGATCACACCGGAGCGATACCAATGGCTGACGTTACCTACTACGTTGCAATGCCCTTCCTGCAGGACGATAGCGGCGCGCCGGTAGCGGGCGCGGCGGAGGAATGCCAGAGCCCGAACACCGCGATGCGGCGCGCCGAAATGATGTCGCGAATGGCCGGCAGCATCGGCGCCATCGCGTTCAGCCGCAGCGGCGATCCCATGATCGGCGAATTCGGCGACGCGCAACTGCTGCGAAAATTCGGCAACGTGCCGGACGATCTCAGCACGCTTTAGAGACCGGCGCAGACACTTGCGTGTTTACGAAAGCTCGTGCCGCCTTAGCGCCTTGCGCACATACATGGCGCTATCGGCTGCTTCCAGTGCACGGCCGGCTTCCGAGTGGATGTCGAGGATCGTGACGCCGGCGGATGCGCCGGCGTTGATCGTGCGGCCGTCGAAGACGAAAGTGAGGCGATCAATCTCCTCCTCCAGCGAGGCCGCCTTGGCTCTCGCGTCGGTCTCGCTGAGATTCCACAATAGCAGCGCGAACTCGTCGCCGCCGAGCCGGCCGATCACATCGGATGAGCGCACCTGCCTCGAAAGCGTCGAGACGATGGCCTTGAGCACCTGATCGCCGGCAGCGTGCCCGAAAGCATCGTTGATCGGCTTTAGGCGATCGACATCGAGCACGATCAGGGCGCCGCCGGCGCGATAGCGCTTGATGTAGGCGATCGCACGCTGCAGCTCGCGCTCGAAGCCGCGCCGGTTCGGAATATCCAGCAAGAAATCGGTGTCGGCCGAGGCCTGCAGTTCCTCGATCCGGGCCTGGGTCTTGGCCAATTGCGCCTTGAGGCGACGAATCGTCGCCTTGGCGTCGCCAGATGCCGCCGGGCGCCGGGATACGGCCGCGGAGTTCCCACGCGGCGCGGCTTTTCGCCCGGAAGCGCCGCTTTTGGGGCGTTTTGCAGCCCCGGAGGCGGTCGCCCTGGTTTTTTTCTTCATGGCCTTCCCTGTGCAGGCTTGCTTATGAAGGCTTGCCGGGATTCACCAAGACAGGATAGTCCATTCCTGATCCCTTGCCACGCCTTGGATGAACCCCCGGCCGATCCTATAATCGGCCTATGTTTCTGGATTCCCGAACAGAATTGACAAGATGACCGCACCCGTCGCCATCATCATGGGCAGCCAGTCGGACTGGGAGACCATGCGCCACGCCGCCGAGACGCTCACAGCGCTCGGGATCGATAGCGAAAAACGCATCGTCTCCGCCCATCGAACCCCGGACCGGCTGTTCGCCTTCGCCAAGGGCGCCAAGGCTGCTGGCTTCAAGGTCATCATCGCCGGCGCCGGTGGGGCTGCGCATCTGCCGGGCATGGCGGCGGCGTTGACGGAACTGCCGGTGCTCGGTGTTCCCGTCGAATCCAAGGCGCTGTCAGGCGTCGATTCGCTTTACTCGATCGTGCAGATGCCGGCCGGCATCCCGGTCGGGACGCTCGCGATCGGAAAGGCGGGCGCGATCAACGCCGCGCTGCTGGCGGCAAGCATACTGGCGCTGAACGATACGGCGCTGGCGACGCGATTGGCTGACTGGCGGGAGCAGCAGACCGATGCGGTCAAAGAGCGCCCGGAGGGCTCGGCGTGACCGCTTCAGGCAAGGTGAAGCTGAAGCCGGGCGACACCATCGGAATTCTCGGCGGCGGACAATTGGGCCGGATGCTGGCCATGGCGGCCGCGCGGCTTGGCCTCAGGTGCCAGGTATTCTCGCCGGATCCGGACTCGCCCGCGTTCGACGTCGTGCTGAACGCGACCTGTGCCGAATATGCCGACGTCGAGGCGCTGGAGCTGTTCGCCAACGACGTCGACGTCATCACCTATGAATTCGAGAATGTTCCGGCCGCCACCGCCATGGTGCTGGCCGCGCGGCGCCCGGTGCTGCCGGCGCAGAAGATTCTCGAAACCACCCAGGACCGGCTGGTCGAGAAGGATTTCGTCAAGCGGCTCGGCATCGGCACCGCCGACTACGCCGATGTGCCGTCGGTGGAAGCGCTGCGCGCGGCTGTCGCGCGCATCGGCCTTCCCGCCGTGATCAAGACCCGCCGCTTCGGCTATGACGGCAAGGGCCAGGCGATCATCCGCGAAGGCGACGATCTCAACCAGGTCTGGGAAGACCTCGGCACCAAGTCCGCCATACTCGAAGCGTTCATTCCGTTCGAGCGCGAGGTCTCCGTGATCGCCGCACGCTCGGCGGACGGCGTGGTCGAATGCTACGACGTTACCGAAAACGAACACCGCGATCACATCCTGAAAATCTCGCGCGCACCGGCCGCGATATCGGATGCGCTGGCCGCAGAAGCGCGCGCGGTCGCGGAGAAGATAGCGACCGCGCTGGACTATGTCGGCGTGCTCGCGGTCGAGATGTTCGTGGTGGCGGACAATGGCGGACCGAAGGTGCTGGTCAACGAGATCGCGCCGCGGGTGCATAATTCCGGACACTGGACGCTGGACGGTGCCTCGATCTCGCAATTCGAGCAGCACATCAGGGCCATTGCCGGCTGGCCGCTCGGCAAGCCGATCCGTCATGGTCAGGTCACCATGACCAACCTGATCGGCGACGACATTCTGACCTACGAGCAATGGCTGACCGTTCCAGGCGCCACCGTGCATCTCTACGGCAAGGGGCCGCCCCGGCCGGGCCGCAAGATGGGCCATGTCACCGAAGTGAAGCCGGCAGGCAAGAAGTAGCTCGCCCGCCAGCGCTCACGACGCGGTCATTCAATCACGCCCGCTTCGCGCCTTCCACGATGCCGGCCGGCTCCTCGCTGAGCCAGCGATAGAGCACGCCGCCGATCGCGCCGCCGATCAGGGGCGCCACCCAGAACAGCCAGAGCTGCGCCACCGCCCAGCCGCCGACGAACAGCGCCGGCCCGGTACTGCGCGCCGGATTTACCGACGTATTGGTGACGGGAATGCTGACGAGGTGGATCATCACCAGCGCGAGGCCGATCGCCAGCGGTGCGAAGCCCGCCGGCGCCTTGCCGTGGGTCGAGCCCATGATGATGAACAGGAACATCATGGTCATCACCACTTCGGTGATGAAGCAGGCCATCAGGCCGTACTTGCCGGGCGAATGCGCGTCAAAGCCGTTGGACGCAAAGCCCTTGCTGACGTCGAAGCCGGGCGCGCCGCTTGCGATCACGTAGAGAACCGCCGCCGCCACGATCGCGCCGATCACCTGCGCAACGATGTAGGGCAGGATCTGACCGGTCGGAAAACGCCCGCCCGCGGCAAGCCCGACGGTGACCGCCGGATTGAGGTGGCAGCCGGAGATGTGGCCGATCGCATAGGCCATGGTCACGACACTCAGCCCGAAGGCCAGCGAAACACCCACGAGCCCGATGCCGACCTGAGGAAACCCGGCCGCGATCACCGCGCTGCCGCACCCCGCAAAAGTTAGCCAGAACGTGCCGATCGCCTCGGCGGCATACTTCTTCGAATTCATATCTCGCCTCCCTGTCGGTTTTTAAGTCGCTGGAACGCACGGGAACGCTAGGAACGATCCCGTGATAGGCTCGTTAGTTCGCGCATTCGGACCATGGAGCCCGAATCGCGCCAGTTTAGGCGGATTTCTTTGGCTTTCCCGGAGCAAAAGCCACCATCTTCGGTGGACATCCGGGGTTTTGTCTGCTAAATGCCCGCGCTCAGGGTTAAGGGCCAGGCCATTTGCCGGCCCTTCGCTTTACCAGAATTCCGATCCGATCCATTGAAAGAGGATGCCGCGTGCAGGTTCTCGTCCGCGATAACAACGTTGATCAAGCCCTCAAGGCGCTGAAGAAGAAGATGCAGCGCGAGGGAATCTTCCGCGAGATGAAGCTCCGCGGCCACTACGAAAAGCCCTCCGAGAAGAAGGCCCGCGAAAAGGCCGAAGCCGTGCGCCGCGCGCGCAAGCTGGCCCGCAAGAAGCTGCAGCGCGAAGGCCTGCTGCCGATGAAGCCGAAGCCGGTGTTCGGCGCCGGTCCCGGCGGCGACCGAGGTGGCGCTGGCGGTCGTGGCGGCCCGGGCGCTGGTCCGCGCGGACCGCGCTGAACTCTTCGAGCGAACTGATTTGAAAACGCGGGCCTTGAGCCCGCGTTTTTGTTTTGTGGTCGAAGATCAAGCCAAGCGACTGATCCACGTGTTGCAACACTTGCTCGATCACTCGCATCAGCCACTCATCGCTGTTGCGGCTATTTTGACCAATGCATTTTCTTACCGAGCAAGATACCTATGGCGGCACCGGACGCTCGGGTATTTGCCAGATGGCCATTACGATTTACACTGTCTCCTCCCGCGCCAGGCGCTTTGCTGTCGTCCCCATCGGCCTTCTCGCGATCGCCCTTCCGCTTGGCGGCTGCTCGTTCGATTTGGGGTCATGGGGGCCCAGCAATGACAAGCCGCCGCCGGTCGAGCAGAAGCCGACCGGCTCGATCAGTGGACAAGGCATCAGCGATGCGCAGGGCTACGCCGCGCGCGGCCAGACTCTCGCCGGATCCGGCAAGACCGACGCGGCACTTGGGGAGTATGAACGCGCGCTCGCGCTCGATCCCTACAACGTGCAGGCACTGTATGGCCGCGGCCTGATCCATCAAGGCGAAAAGAAACATCAGCAGGCGATCGAGGATTTCAGCGCCGCCAACGGCCTCAAGCCGCAACAGATAGAGCCGCTGCTGGCGCGTGCGAACAGTTACCTCGCGCTCGACAAAACAAAGGAAGCGGCTGCCGATCTCGAGGAGGCGGTCCAGGCCGACCCTAACAACGCGGCAGCCTGGTCGGCCCGCGGCGTCACCTATGAGAGGCTCGGCGACAAGGCCAGGGCATCGGCTTCCTACAGCCGCGCCCTCGCGCTTCGCCCCAGGGACGAAGCCGCGCGAAGCGGCCTCGCGCGGACAGGCGGATAGATTTCAGCAGGAATTTTACTTCGGCAGCACGGCGTGGAAGAGCGACTTCGCCGTCGACAGCACCTCCTCGGCAGCGGCCTCGGTGCGCTGCCGTACGGAAGGCTCCGCGGCTTCGGCGCGCAGATCGAGCGGGCGCGAGAGCGGAATCTCGGCCGGCGGCGTTGGACGGCGCGGGTCTTCAACATTGGCCGCGTAAGGCGGCCGTTGCGGCGCAGCCTGTCCATAGGGCTCGCCGGCAGTCGGCGGAGCCGAGATCATGACCGGCGGCGGCAGCGGCCGCAGTGCCGGCGCAGCCGCGACCCTGGGCGATTCCGCCTTTGGTGGTTCCGCTTTCGGCGTTTCCGCTCTCGAGGTTTCCTTGGGAGCGTCGGGAATACGGGCTACTTCAGGCGCGCGCGCGGATCCCTCGCCGTTGCTGCGCAGACGCTCGATCGCCGCACGCGCCAGATCGTTGGCATCGCGGCGCTCCTCCTGCGCCGGAGCCGCAGCAGTCTCCGCCGGGGCTACCGGAGCAGGCGCAGCCGCGGCCGGTGCCGGGGTCGATGCCGAAGGCTGGGCGGATGATGCCGCGGGCTGGATCGGCGACGGCAGCACGACCCTGATCTTTTCCTTCTCGCGCGGCGTGGCCGTCTCGGCAGACTTCGCATCATGCCTGGTATCGGTCTTCGCGTCAGCCTTGGCAGTTTCAGCCTTGGCAGTTTCAGCCTTGGCAGTTTCAGCCTTGGCAGTTTCAGCCTTGGCAGCCTCGGCCTTGGCAGCATCAGCCTTCGCCTTGGCGGCATCCGCCTTCGCGTCAGTCTTTTCCTGCGCCTTTTCGGCCACCGCCGGTCGTTGTTCGGCGGCGTTCTTTTCCATGATGGCCTTTTCGGAGATGCCCTTGGCCTTGACCCCTGCGGCCGGGAGATTGCTGACGGCGGTCGTACCCTCCGGATTGGCGTCCTTCGTGGCCTTGGTCTTACCCTTCGAGTCGGCAGTGGATACCGCTGCGGCGGGCGCGTCTGTGGCGGGCTTGCTGACGATGTAGTGGTTGACGATGTAGGCCCCGATGACGGTCGCGGCCACCGAGGGGAAGATGTCTACAGTGAATTTCTTCAGGTAATTCAGCATTCAGGCCACTCCCCGAACCCGGTTTGATGCTGGAACTTTGAGGCACATTCAGGGATCAAGTGCGACGGATCGGTGGCAATCGCCCCGTTCCGCCACAAGGTTTCGTGTTCCCCCCGTCCGGCCGGAGCCGGTCTCGGGACCCTGGGCAACGATCAGGGCTTCAGCTCGACCTCCAGAAACACGATCTCGCTAGCCGTCTCGTTGAGCACGTCATGTTCGACGCCGGCTTTGCGGAAATAGGACTTGCCGATGGTGAGCTGCGCCTTGGAGCGTTCGCCGCCCGGCGCGACGATGGTCATTTCACCCGAGGTTACCGGCACGATGACATAGTCCATCCCATGGGTGTGATGGCCGGTGGCGCTGCCCGGCGCCAGCCGCCACTCGGTGACGCGGACCTCGGGGGTGTCGACCTGAACGTCGGATTTGGCGCTGAGCATGGTTGTTGTTCTCCGATCGGGACCCAAACTGAAGCCTTCTGCATAGCGCGTTCCGCCTCACCTGAGAACCGGTCCGGCCGGCGGCGCGCCCTGCCTCACTCCGCCTGGTTCACGGCACCAGCACCATGAACAGGAAGACGGCGAACACCACCATGTGCACCAGGCCAAACAGGATATTGGTGCGGCCGGTGCCGAAAGTGAGCATGCTGAGAGCGAAAGTGAGCAGCAGCAGCACCGTCCCCGGACCGTCGAGCCCGAGCACGAGTTCCTTGTCGAGCGCATAGGTCGCCACACCGACCGCCGGAATGGTGAGCCCGATGGTCGCCAGCGACGATCCGAGCGCGAGGTTGATGCTCTTCTGCAGGTCATTGCTCCGCGCCGCGCCAATGGCGCTGACCCCTTCCGGCAGCAGAATCAGAAGCGCGACCAGTACGCCCGCAAATGCCGGCGGCGCCCCGATCATCGCCGTGCCGACATCGACCACCAGCGAGAACTTCTTGGCCAGCAGCACCACGGCAAGCAGGGAGACGAGGAGCAGCGCGATGCTGAGCGCAAGCATCCGGTTCGACAGGGGCGCGCTGTCGCTGGAGTCGCCCCCACCTCCCTGGATGAAATAATCGCGATGCCGGATGGTCTGCGTGTAGAGAAACACGCCGTAGAGCATGAGCGTGACCACATCCACGAACGCGAGTTGCGCCGCCGAATAGACCGGTCCCGGTGTCGACATGGTGTAGTTCGGCATCACCAGCGTGATAGTCGCCAGCACGAACAGCACGCTGAGATACAGGTTGGCGCCGGAGACCTGAAAATCCTGCTCGCGGTAGCGCAGGCAGCCAATGAAAATGCACAAGCCGACCAGGCCGTTGCAGACGATCATCACCACCGCAAACACGGTGTCCCGCGCCAACGCAGGCACCGGCTTTTCGCCGAGCATGATGGTCGCAATCAGCGCCACCTCGATGATCGTGACCGCAAGCGTCAGCAGCAGCGTGCCGTAGGGTTCGCCGATCCGCTCGGCGATGACCTCGGAGTGATGCACGGCCGCGAACACGGTGCCGAACAGGACGGCAAGCAGCACCGCCGCGAACGCCAGCCCACCCGGCGAGGGCGTGAACTCGTACCCCGTGATCGTGACGGCGCCGAACAGCGCCATCGCCACCATGGGAAAGATCCACGACGATTTGGGCATCGGGCCGTGCGCACTCATGCCATCAAGCCTTCAAAAGGTTCGTGAACGGACGGACGCCCACCATAGCAGCCATCACCCCCTCGCAAGGTTGATGAAATTTCGCGCGATTTCAATCGCACCGAAATTATCCAGATCGTTATGCCCGCCGCGAGCGAGACGGACAAACCGTTTCGGCTCGTTCGCCAGCCCAAACAGCCGCTCGCCAAAGGCAACGGGTATGGTGGGATCGAGCGCACCATGCATGACGAGCAGTGGAGCCTTGACTCGCGCAATGCGCTCATCGGAACGAAACTGGTCCCGTATCAGCAGGCGGACCGGGGCAAACCAGAAGGCCGACGCAGCGACATCGGCAATCGAAGTATAGGAAGCCTCCAGAACCAGCTTCCCAACCGGCCGGTCGGCGGCCAGTGCCACCGCGACGCCGCTGCCAAGCGAGAAGCCCCATACGACGATCTGGTCCGCGCGATAGCGTGCGACCGTAAAGGCGTAGGCCGCGGCCGCATCCTGCAGCAATCCACGCTCGCTTGGTTGACCGCTCGATCCCGAATAGCCACGGTAAGACAGCGCGACAACGCCAGTTCCGTCGGCAATCACATCGCGAAAACGGCCAAAGAAGCCGGCGAGAAAATCGCCGTTGCCATGGAAGTAGAGAATAATGGGATGGCCAGGCCTCGCCGGAACATGCCAGACGATGACTTTTTCACCGTCCGCCGTGGTCAGGACATGCTCCTCCGCTTCCGGGAAGCCCGCCGCCTGCGGAGCCGTGCGCTCGGTCGTCGGAACCGGAAACAGGAAAGAGCGTTGCGCAAAGAACAGCACAGCGAGACCGCAGGCATAACCGGCTGAGACGACAATCAGGAGCCATTTCAGCGCGGTCATGAATTCCTGCAGAAAGAACTACATCCCCTTGACGATGTTCTCGGTGACCTTCTTGGCGTCGCCGAGCAGCATCATCGTATTGTCGCGATAGAACAGCGGATTGTCGATGCCGGCATAACCCGACGCCAGCGAGCGCTTGATGAACATCACGGTGCCGGCCTTCCAGACCTGCAGCACCGGCATGCCGTAGATCGGCGAGGTCTTGTCTTCTTCGGCTGCCGGGTTGGTGACGTCGTTGGCGCCGATCACGAAGGCGATGTCGGCCTGCGCGAATTCGGAGTTGATGTCCTCGAGTTCGAACACCTCGTCATAGGGCACGTTGGCTTCCGCGAGCAGCACATTCATGTGGCCGGGCATGCGGCCGGCGACCGGATGAATGGCGTACTTCACCTCGACGCCTTCCTTCTTCAGGAGATCGCCCATTTCGCGCAGCGCATGCTGGGCCTGCGCTACCGCCATGCCGTAGCCGGGCACGATGATGACCTTGGAAGCGTTCTTCATGATGAAGGCGGCATCGTCGGCCGAACCGAGCTTGGCGGGCTTCTGCTCGCCACCGCCGCCACCCGCGGCCGCGGTCTCGCCGCCAAACCCGCCGAGGATGACCGAGATGAAGGAGCGGTTCATCGCGTGGCACATGATGTAGGACAGGATCGCGCCGGAAGATCCGACCAGCGCGCCGGTGATGATCAGCGCCGAATTGCCGAGCGTGAAGCCTATGCCCGCGGCGGCCCAGCCGGAGTAGGAATTCAGCATCGAGATCACGACCGGCATGTCGGCGCCGCCGATCGGGATGATCATGAGCACGCCGAGCACCAGCGCGATGATCGTGATCAGCCAGAAGTCGAGCGCGCTGCCGGAGTGGACCAGGCCGAAGATGAAGAACACCAGCGCCAGCGCGAGCGCGATGTTGATGATGTGACGGAACGGCAGGATGATCGGCGCGCCGCTCATGCGGGCCGACAGCTTCAGGAACGCGATCACCGAGCCGGTGAAGGTCAGCGCGCCGATGGCGACGCCGAGCGACATTTCGACAAGGCTCGCGGCGTGGATATGACCGGGCGTGCCGATGCCGAAGGCCTCGGGCGCATAGAACGCACCGGCCGCTACCAGCACCGCCGCCATACCGACTAGCGAATGGAAGGCCGCGACCAGTTCCGGCATCGAGGTCATCGGGACCCGGCGTGCGATCACGGCGCCGATGCCGCCGCCGATGGCGATGCCCAGCACGACCAGCAGCCATGCTAGCCCATCCGCCGGCGGATGGCTCGCGAGCGTGGTGGCGATCGCGATCGCCATGCCGATCATGCCGAACAAATTGCCCTGGCGTGACGACGCGGGACTGGACAGCCCGCGCAGCGACAGGATGAAGAGCACACCCGCCACGAGGTACAGCAGTGCAGCCAGATTGGCGTTCATCTCAGGTCCCCATTGTCTTCGTCACCACGAGGTGCACGCCGCTCGCTCGTCATTTTTCACTTCGCCTTCTTCTTGTACATCGCCAGCATGCGCTGGGTGACAAGGAAGCCGCCGAAGATATTCACACAGGCGAAGATCAGCGCGATGAAACCGAAGCCCCGCGCCCAGCCGCTGCCGCTGGAGATCATGGGAACGCCGACCGCGAGCAGCGCGCCAACCACGATCACCGAGGAGATCGCGTTGGTCACCGACATCAGCGGCGTGTGGAGCGCAGGGGTCACCGACCAGACCACGAAGTAGCCGACGAAGACCGCGAGCACGAAAATCGAGAGCTGGAACACGAAGGGATTCACGGCTTGGGCGACATGCTCCATGACTTCTCTCCTCAGGTCTTCGGCTGAAAATTCGGGTGGATGACGGAGCCGTCCCTGGTCAGCGCGGTGGCCTTCACCAGTTCGTCGTCCCAGTTGACCGCGAGCGCCTTGTTGGCCTTGTCGACCATGGTTTCGATGAAGTTGAATAAGTTGCGAGCATAGAGGTTCGAGGCCGACTGCGCCACGCGACCGGCCACGTTGGTGTAGCCGACGATCTTGACACCATCGGTATCGACCACCTCGCCGGGTCTGGCGCCTTCGACATTGCCGCCGCGCTCGATCGCGAGATCGATCAGCACCGAGCCGGGCTTCATCGACTTCACCATCGCCGAGGTGACGAGTCGCGGTGCCGGGCGGCCCGGGATCAGCGCAGTCGTGATGATGATGTCCTGCTTCTTGATATGCTCGGCGGTGAGCGCGGCCTGCTTGGCCTGGTACTCTTTCGACATTTCCTTGGCGTAGCCGCCGGCGGTCTGGGCGTTCTTGAATTCCTCGTCCTCGACCGCGAGGAACTTTGCGCCGAGCGATTCGACCTGTTCTTTCGTGGCCGGGCGTACGTCGGTGGCCGTGACCACGGCGCCGAGCCGGCGCGCGGTCGCGATCGCCTGCAGGCCGGCGACGCCGACGCCCATCACGAACACCTTTGCGGCCGGAACCGTGCCGGCCGCGGTCATCATCATCGGGAAGGCCCGGCCGAAGGATTCGGCCGCCTCGATCACCGCGCGATAGCCGGCGAGGTTGGCCTGGCTCGACAGCACGTCCATCACCTGCGCGCGGGTGATGCGCGGCATCAGTTCCATCGCAAATGCCGCCACGCCGGCGTCCGCAATCGTCTTCAGCGCCGCCTCATTGCCGTAGGGATCCATGATCGCAATGACGAGCGCGCCGCGCTTGTACTGCGCCAGTTCGCTGGCCTCGGGCCGCTTCACCTTGATGATGATGTCGGCATCCTTCAGCGCATCGGCGCTGACGGTGGCGCCGACCGCGGCGAATTCGGAATCCGGCAGGCCCGATTTGACGCCCGCGCCCGGTTCGATCGCCACGTCGACGCCAAGCGCCTTGAACTTCTTCACGGTGTCGGGTGAAGCGGCAACCCGCGGCTCGGACGGATCGATTTCCTTGGCGACGGCAATCTTCATAGGGCCTCCCCCGCTGCGCGGCAGGCGCGCGCAAGCAAACTAGCGTCTTTTTCGCTTAGTTGGATACCGGTTTCGTGACCGATGTGCGTGCAATTTTTTTGCGCCGCCGGGTCGGCGGTGCAGGCAGCGAGGCGTCAGGTCAGGAAGAAGCCCATCAAGGCAACGATGATGACGACGGCGATCGTGCCGTATTTGACCAGCATGATGAAACCTTCATAGGTCTGCTCATGGGCCACGTAGTCGTTGCCGTCAGCGGTCGTGTAGGCCACTTCGTTATGGTCTGCCATCGGTATCCCCAGTCAAATCCGGTATCTCGCGTGCAATTACCGCAAAGCGTTTGGCAGGGCAACGGCCTACGCGTCGCCCGCCCCCGCTTATCGGGTCAATCGGAAGGCCAATTATCCCGGATCCAGCGGGCCATGCTTTCCTCGCTGACCTCGCCCGCGGCGAGGGAGAGAATGATCGCCGTGGCATACGCCGGATCGGGCGCAAAGGGTATCTCGTTGACGCGCAAAAAAACCATCATGGCGTGGAATGCGATTCGCTTGTTGCCGTCCACAAAGGGGTGGTTGCGGACAAGACCGAAGGCATAGGCTGCGGCGAGCGCAGCCATGTCCTTCTGTCCGTCGTTTCGCTGGTTAGGTGATCGCAAAACCGCCAGCTCGAGCAGTCCACGGTGCTGAATGCCTTCCGGTCCACCGAATATCGCCAGTTGCTCGGCATGCATGTCGATGATTTCATCGACATCGAGCCAAATGGGCTCACTCATTTTGCAAGCGCGGCGAACGTATCGCGATATTCGTGCATGACCTTGCGGGCGATTTCCATCGTCCGCGCGTGCTTGGGATTGAATGGCGAAAGCCGAAGACTGCCATCCGGCTGCTCGACCGGATAAAACTTGTCCCCCTCTTTCAGATTGAGCCGGGCAAGAAGCTCCTTCGGCAGGATCACTCCAACCGAATTGCCAATCTTCCGAATTTGCAGGGAAGTGTCCTCAAGCTTGTATTCGCTGGGGGCCTCATTCAGGCCGCGAGGGGTCTTGCTCATGGGACGAGCTCCGTTATACAAATTGTATAACACCGATCGACCGACCGTTCAACAAATGTTTTACGGCCAGAAACACCTACTCGAGCACGAAATCGAACCGCCCGGCCAGCCACCCCTCGTTCTTGGCCGTCCGCACCAGCAGTTCCTTGCGAAACAGGCCGTCGGAACGGTTTTGCGTCTCGCCGGGGAAATAGAGCTGAGTGGTCAGTATCCGGCCACCGCGCGGCTGGACCTTCACATGGATATGGCGTGTCCGGCCGGGATAAATGCCGGGCACCACGGTGCGCAGCCGGTATCGCCCCTCCGCGTCAGCGAACTGATGGCCGCGCAGGCGGAAACCGGAATTGTCGTACCGGCCCTTGTCGTCGGCCTGCCAGAAATCGAGCAGGGCGCCGGCCACCGGTTTGCAGCCGCGGGTGAGGACGAAACCGACCAGTTCGATCGGCTGGCCCGCCATGCCCTTTTCGAGCAATTCGATCCGCTCAGGCGATGATCGCTTGAAGTATGGCCCTTCGGTCTGCGCCTGCGTCGCCTCGTCGCCATCGTGGCACGCAGGCGTCGCAGCGAGCGGAGCCTCGGCCATGCTGCGATCAATCGCGAGCATCGAGCCGGCCGCGAACACCCCTGCTCCAATGACGGCGCGCCGCGTCGGTGTGTCGATCATGGGTCCCGCTCCCGTGCCACCGACACCATGGCGCAAGACGACGGCCGAAATTGTGTCGGCGCCTATCACAAGTCCGTTGCGTGGCTTTCCCGGCCGCGTCAGCCCATCGTTTCCAGTTCGTCGATCATGCCGGCAATGACCGAAAGCCCGCCATCCCAGAATTTGGGATCCTTGGCATCGAGCCCGAACGGCTTGAGCAGTTCCGAATAGTGCTTGGTGCCGCCGGCCGCGAGCATCGCGAGATAGCGCTCGGCAAAACCGTCGGAGGCGTTCTCGTAGACCGCATAGAGCGAGTTCACCAGGCAATCGCCGAACGCGTAGGCGTAAACGTAGAACGGCGAATGGATGAAATGCGGGATGTACATCCAGAAATTCTCGTATCCGGGGCGGATGTCGATGGCCGGCCCGAGGCTTTCGCTTTGCACGCTGAGCCAGATCTCGCCGATACGTTCAGCGGTCAGTTCGCCGTTCTTGCGTTCGGTGTGCACGGCGCGCTCGAACGAATAGAACGCGATCTGCCGCACCACGGTGTTGATCATGTCCTCGACCTTGCCGGCGAGCAGCGCCTGACGCTGTTTCGCGTTCCTGGTCTGCGACAACAACCGCTTGAAGGTCAGCATTTCGCCGAACACGCTGGCGGTCTCCGCGAGCGTCAGCGGCGTCGGCGCCATCAGCGCACCGTTCTTTGCCGCCAGCACCTGATGCACGCCGTGGCCGAGTTCATGCGCCAGCGTCATCACGTCGCGCGGCTTGCCCTGGTAGTTCATCAGCACGTAGGGATGCGCCGACGGCGTGGTCGGATGCGAGAACGCGCCTGGCGCCTTGCCCGGCCGCACCGGCGCATCGATCCAGCGATCGGTGAAGAAGCGTTCCGCGATCGCCGCCATCTCGGTGGAGAAGCCGCGATATGCGGTCAGAACCATGTTCTGCGCGTCGGGCCAGCCGATCGTGCCGGTCGCCGCAAACGGCAGCGGCGCGTTGCGGTCCCAATGCGCAAGCTTCTTCTTTTTGAACCAGCCGGCCTTCAGATTGTAATAGCGGTGCGAGAGCCGCGGATAGGCCGCGCGAACCGAACCGACCAGGGCATCGACGACTTCGCGTTCGACGCGGTTGTTGAGGTGGCGCGAATCCGCCACGTCCTGAAAGCCGCGCCAGCGATCGGAGATTTCCTTGTCCTTGGCCAGCGTATTGGTGATGAGGGCAAAGGTCCGTTCGTTGTCCTTGAAGGTCTTTGCCAGTGCCTGGCCCGCCGCCTTGCGCTTTTCCGGCGCGCGGTCCTGCAACAGGTTGAGCGTCGGCTCGATCGCCAGTTCCTTGGCCCCGACCTTGAAGCGCAGGCCGGAGATGGTCTGGTCGAACAGCCGGTTCCAGGCGGCATAACCGCTCTGGGATTTTTCATGAAACAGCTGCTCGACGCGATCTTCGAGCTGATACGGCTTGTCCTTGCGCAGATCCTCGATCCACGGACGGTAATGACCAAGCTCCGGCGTCTCCATCGCACGCTCGATCGCAGCGTCGTCGACACGGTTGAGTTCCAACCCAAAGAACAGCAGGTGCACCGAGGCCGCCGTCAGCCGCTCCGAAACATCGCCATAGAACTTCGAGATGGCGGGATTGACGCTGTCGCCGGCGTGGACGAGCCCGGCATAGGAGCCGAGCCGGCCAGCAAGATCGTCGATCGACTCGTAACGCCTGACCGCTTCGGCGAGCCAGTGGCCGCCGTCTTCCCGGGCGACGCCTTCTGCGAGCTTGCCCTTGTAGTCGCTCTCGAACGCGACGCAGTCCGCATCCATCTGCTGCAGGTCACGCGCGACTTCGGGCGCGCCGATGCCGCTATAGAGGTCGGTCAGATTCCATTCCGGCAGCTTGCCGGCTTTCGACTTGGCAGCAGTCGCCTTGCCGGTGGCGGCTTGCTTGCCGATCACGGCCTTGCGGGAGGTCTTGCTGGCTCGGGATGTCGCGGATTTTGAAGGCATGGACACTTTCAAACTAGCGTGGCGATCAACTGGGAAGATCGGATCGGACGATCCGATCGGCTTGCGATCAAATCAACTTGGCATCAAATAAACTTCGCGATCAGGCGAGAGCCGCGAGCTGCGGTGCGAGTTGAACCAGCAGTTCCTCGGTCTCGGTAAGCATCGGCTCGAACTTCTCGTGAAAGACGCTCCGGGCCGCACACCACAACGCTATCATACGAACCATAAGCCAGGACGTGGACGGAACTGCGGCCCTGGCGTGCAAAGCGACGAGATCGAGGTTTCGATGCTCGAACAGCAACCGGCCCAATCCGTCTTCGAGGACATATTGCCGCCCGATCCGTGACAGACACAGCTCGCAGGCCTGATCCGGCAGCGGGCCCAACAGGTAAAATTGGGCGTCACCCTTCTCCGTTGTGCCGGTTTCCCACTGTCGGCCGGTCGCGGGCGCCAGCGGGGCGCTCAATGCCGCGACGATGGCGTTGAGTTCGCTTTCGCTCCACACTCCGGTGACCGGTTTGCGCTCGAACGCAACTACGCTCATTTGCTCTCAACTCCGAACAGCAGCCGGTGCAATTCCGGCTCGTAGTACCTCAACAAATGCCTCGCGAACGTCGCCTGTTCAAGACCCAGCTCGCTGGCCCACGCTCCCATGATTTCGGTTGGAATACGGCTAAATCCGTTCTCAACCTGTGAGATGAACGTGTAATATTTCAGGCCGAGGCGCGCAGCGAGGTCTGCCTGCGACATTTCGGCATCCGCCCTTCGCTGCTTGAGCCAGTCCCCCGCCAGTTTCCGCAATTGCTTGGCTTCCGACACGGCATTGCCTGGAGACCGTTCAGTGAAAACATCTTGCTGTTTCACACGTTTCATGATTACTAAACTATCGATTCCGAATGGTAGAGTGGGTAATGTTGCCTACCATAATTTTGGCGCGCGAATAAGCATCGATGGCCTTCCTGGACCGCAGTCAGATAGTCGGAACCAGCGACCGAGCATCCCCGGCGCGTGGCAAGGAGCTGTTTGCCGGCGTCCTGCTCGTGACGATGATCGCGACCCTGGCGGTCCGGACAGTCGTGCCGGCAGACGCGCTCGAACCCGCGATCGTCACGTTGCTGTTTGCGTTTGCGGCGATGACTGCCGGGTTCGCGCTGCTGTGCAGACGCGATCGCTTCCGCATCATGTGGTTTGACCTCGCCGGAAGTCTGACGTTCATCGGGATCGTCCTCTCGGCTCTGATCGAGCCGGACCAGATGATCAGGCTTTTCACCCTCTCGGATCAACCTGAGTAACGGGAACAACCTTTCCGCAGTCTGACTGCGTCGTTTCTATCTGCGCGTCCAAGCCCGGGCCCCTCTGGCAGTTCAATCGAACTGCGATGTCGGATTGGACCATCAACCGGAGTGGCCCACGTGCTGGATCTAATCACCTCAGACCACCTTTCTGCGCTCTTCCAGGTCATCATGATCGACCTGGTGCTCGCCGGCGACAACGCAATCGTCATCGGGCTCGCGGCCGCCGGGCTGCCCGAGGTGCAACGCAGGAAAGCGATCCTGATCGGCATCTTGGCCGCCACGCTCCTGCGCATCGGTTTCGCGTCAGTCACGGTTCAACTGCTGCAGATCATCGGGCTGCTGCTCGCCGGCGGCATTCTGCTGCTTTGGGTGTGCTGGAAGATGTGGCGCGAGCTGCGCAACTCGCATCATCAACCGTCAGCTCAGAGCCTGTCGTCCGCAAGCTCGGCCGAAGCGTCAGCCACAACGGGCCCGCAAAAGACGCTCGGTCAGGCCGTCTGGCAGATCACGCTCGCCGACGTGTCGATGTCGCTCGACAACGTGCTTGCCGTCGCTGGCGCGGCCCGCGAACATCCGATGATCCTGATATTCGGCCTGGCACTTTCCATCGCGCTGATGGGGCTGGCCGCCAACTTCATCGCGCGCATCCTCGAAAATCATCGCTGGATCGCCTATGTCGGCCTCGCGATCATCCTCTATGTGGCGCTCGACATGATCTATCGCGGCGGGATGGAGGTGTGGCCGCACCTCAACGTCTAGCCGCCATCTCACCGCCGCCGAACGATTAAGTGTACGTTAATCGGCATAGGCCAGAGTGCCCCGATTCGATACAGTTTGCGTAACGCGCGGGGTACACCATGGCTGCGACCATCCTGATTGCCGATGACGACGCGGTGCAGCGCCGTCTGGTTGAAAACATGGTGCAGAAGTGCGGCTACGAGCCACTCGTCGCCGAGAGCGGCGACGAGGCCGTGGCCCTGCTGACCGCTGCGGAGGGTCAGGCGATCGACGCAGTCGTGCTCGACCTCGTGATGCCGGGCCTCGACGGCCTCGGCGTCCTTGCCAAAATTCGCGAAGTAGGCCTGAACATCCCGGTCGTCGTGCAGACCGCGCATGGCGGTATCGACAATGTGGTTTCGGCGATGCGCGCCGGTGCGCAGGATTTCGTCGTCAAGCCGGTAGGCTTCGAACGGCTGCAGGTGTCGCTGCGCAATGCACTCAATACTTCCGCGCTCAAGGGTGAATTGCAGCGCATCCGCCACAGCCGCGAAGGCCGGCTCACCTTTGCCGACATCATCACCCGCAGCGAAGCCATGGCAGTCGTGCTGCGCACCGCGCAGAAGGCCGCTGCTTCCAGCATTCCGGTGCTGATCGAAGGCGAGTCCGGCGTCGGCAAGGAATTGTTCGCCCGCGCCATCCACGGCACCAGCGAGCGCAAGTCCCGGCCCTTCGTCGCGGTCAATTGCGGCGCCATCCCCGACAATCTTGTGGAATCTATCCTGTTCGGTCACGAGAAGGGCGCCTTCACCGGCGCCACCGAACGCCATATGGGCAAGTTCGTCGAAGCCAATGGCGGCACGCTGTTTCTCGATGAGGTCGGCGAGTTGCCGCTGGCCGCGCAGGTGAAATTGCTTCGCGCGCTGCAGGAAGGCACCGTCGAGGCGGTCGGCGGCCGCAGGCCGGTCAAGGTCGACGTACGCATCATCTCGGCGACCAACCGCACGCTGCTCGATCTGGTGAAGCGCGGCGCGTTCCGCGAGGACCTGTTCTACCGGCTGCACGTTCTGCCGCTGACGATCCCCCCTCTGCGGATGCGGCGTGAGGACATCCCGCATCTGCTTCGATACTTCCTGGCGCGCTTTGCCGCCGAGGAAAACCGTACCATTACCGGCATCAGCGGCGAGGCCGTGGCGCATCTCGCGCAGCTCGACTGGCCCGGCAATATCCGCCAGCTCGAAAACACCGTGTATCGCGCCGTGGTGATGAGCGACGGCGATCAACTTGGCCTGTCGGACTTCCCGCCGGCCGTCGGCCAAGCGGTCCCGGAAGCCGATGTCGCGCACGGCGAACCGCTGATCATTGCCCCCTCTACGGCGCCTGCGATGGTGTCGGGTAGTGAAATACCCATTGCGCCGCTCGGCCATGCCGGCAGCCTTGCAATGCTCACCGCCACCGGTGAGGTGCGACCGCTCGAGGAGATGGAGAACGAGATCATCCGCTTCGCGATCTCGCACTATCGCGGCCAGATGTCGGAGGTCGCGCGCCGGCTCAAGATCGGCCGCTCGACGCTGTACCGCAAGCTCGACGAAGCGGCCGCGGCCGACCCGACCGAACGCGGCGCGCACGACGCCGACTGATCGAACCGTCGATTGTGGCGTCGAGGTGGCAAAGTTGCTGGCGGGCCAACGAGTTGCCCGCTTCAGAACCTTTGAACCGTGGCTTGCAGGTGACAGACAAAAGGCGGGAGCCGTGGCAAAACCGCGCGACCCGCTGTAATTGGATTGGTTTGAGGTCAGTTTGTCGTGAGTAGTCCCCCATGACGCTGGCTGCATGAAAGGGGCACATGTATCGTCTGCGTCTGAATCGTTATGTGCAGGCGTACCGACCGATTTGCACGGGCCCGGCGCTTTCCGCGCAAGCTGTGACGAACAAAACCTAACGACTGTTCCATGCCGGGGCAGTTTCGCCCAAGGGGGTGTGACGATGCGTGACTGTTCGACGAACCGTGCTGGCTTTGACCGCGTGCTGATGGCCGTCGCGGCAACCTTCCTCGCGGTTTCCGCAAGCTCGGCCCAGGCGGGCCCGTCGGATACGCCGCGCGCCAGCGCCGCCGAACTCGCGATCGACGCCGCAATCCCTCGCCCCGAACCGGCAAATGTTCCGCCGCCCACCATCGGCGACTTCAAGATAGACTCCACCGTGTCGGCGCCCGATCCAGCCAGGGCGATTGCGAAACCTAGCGAGCCCAACTCCACCGCAGCGATCCCCGACCCCACAACCAAGCCGGCCGCGATCGTCACAGCGCCTGCGAAGACCAACGACACCGCAATCACGCCGTCAGCGGCAACAACGACGACGCCCGCGACCGCCACGGCGCCGGCTGTCGAACCGGCCAGGGAGCCTGTGAAGGCTGCCAGCAACGTCGCCCCGGCCGATCAGCCGGTTGCCGACAGGATTCGCGAAATGCTGGCCGCCAAGTCGCTGCGCTACTTCGATCGCAGGAACGAGCGCGCGGCCGTCGAGAAGTTCTATTCGGCACGTGAGTACGCGCCGCAGTGGACCCAGAGCGGAAAACTGACCGACTCCGGCAAGGGCGTGATCGCCCGCCTGAAGGGTGCCGCTGCAGATGGACTCGATCCGGCCGAATACCCGACCCCGGATTTCGCCAACGCCACTTCGCCGGATCAGCTTGCCGAAGCCGAATTGAAACTGACTTCCAGCATGCTCGACTATGCACGCCAGGCGCAGAGCGGCCGGATGCACTGGTCGCAGGTTGCGGGCGATATTCTCTATCCCGAGCATCCGACCGATCCCGCCGAGGTGCTGGCCAACGTCTCGGCCGCCAGGGACGCTGCAGCGGCGCTCGACGGCTACAATCCTCCCCACAAGCTCTACAGGGATCTGAAGGCGAAGCTCGCCGAGTTGCGTGGCGAGAGCGAGGGACCGGTCTCGCAAATTCCGCAAGGTCCCGCGCTCGCCTACAAGGCCGCGACCAAGAAGCAGGGCGCGGTCGTGCCGGAAGATGCGCGCGTACCGCAACTGCGCGCCAAGCTCGGCATTCACGACAACGCCGACGATACGAAGTACGACGCACAGGTCGCCGCCGCCGTGCGCAAATTCCAGGGCAGCGTCGACCTCAAGCCGACCGGCGTACTCGACGACCGCACGGTGAATGCCCTCAACAGCCCGAAGCGCGACCGGCAGATCGACCTCGTGCTCGTCAACATGGAACGCCTGCGCTGGCTGCCGCGCCAGCTCGGCGCCGCCTCGCTTGGCAACGCCTACGTCATTCTCAACGTCCCTGATTTTACGCTGAAGGTGATGCAGAACGGCCAGCAGGTCTGGACGACGCGCGTGGTGACCGGCAAGCCCGGAAAACATGCGACGCCGATGCTGACGGAGACGATGAAGTTCATCACCGTCAACCCGACATGGAACGTGCCGCCGTCGATCATCTACAACGAATACCTGCCCGCCCTGCAGCAGGATCCGACCGTGCTGCAGCGCATGGGTCTGCGGCTCGAACGCAAGCGCGATGGCAGCATTCACATTTCGCAGCCGCCCGGCGAAGCCAACGCGCTCGGCCGCGTCCGCTTCAACTTCCCGAACAAGTTCCTGGTCTATCAGCACGACACCCCGGACAAGCACCTGTTCGCCAAGGAAGAGCGCGCGTTCAGCCATGGCTGCATGCGGGTGCAGAACCCGGATCAATACGCCGCAACGCTGCTCAACATCACGATGCCGAACGAGCGCTATACGCCGGAACGAATCCGCAGCATGTACGGCCGCAGCGAGATCGATCTGAAATTCCCGACTGCGATCCCGGTCAACATCACCTACCAGACCGCGTTCGTTGACGACCACGGCAAGCTGCAGACCCGCAAGGACATCTATGGCCGCGACGCCGTGATGCTCAACCTGCTCAAGAACACCCGCAACAAGGACCTTGAGGTCATGGTCTCCCACGCCCAGCCGAGCTACGCGCGGCCGAGGGACCCGTTGCCGCCCGGCGTCAACTTTGCCAGCGACAACACCTACTCTTCCGGGCCCAACTTCTTTGAACGCCTGTTCGGCGGCCCATCGCAGATGACGCCGCCCGCCCCGGTCGGCCGCAGGCCGCAGCAGCGGTTTACCCGCTAGTCCGGATCACGGGTTGACTACCAAATTTCCGAATGTATTCAACGACCTCGTTTCATGGGCGAGGTCGTTTTCGTTAACCATTATCCATCCGTGAATCGGCACCGGGCACTTTTTCGCCACAGTCGGCGCGTTAGTTAAGCATACTTGGGGGCGGGTCGGTAAACCTCGGTTAACCTTCCCGCTTTAAGAAAGCGTTCACCCTCTCTTTGCCGGGGTCTGCAAGAGACGTTCGTGAACGCTGGTCGATCGGGTGGGCTTTATACGTGCTGATTGGTCTCGCGCGCCAATTCAATCTGCTTGCTTTGCCAAAGGCCGGATACGGATTCGGTCTGGGCTCGCTATTGCTGCTCGCCGGCGCAAGCTCGGTGCAAGATGCGACGGCGCTGAACGAAACCCGCACCCTCTCCTTGCACCACACCCATTCCGGCGAAGACCTCACCGTCACCTTCAAGCGTAACGGTCGCTACGACGACGAAGCGCTCAAGAAGCTCAATCACTTCCTCCGCGACTGGCGCAGCCAGGACCAGACCACGATGGATCGTCACCTGTTCGACATCCTCTGGGAAGTCTACCGCGACGTCGATGGCAAGAAGCCGATCCAGATCATCTCCGCCTACCGCTCCCCCGCCACCAACTCCATGCTCCGCCGCCGCTCATCGGGTGTGGCGCGCTTCAGCCAGCACATGCTCGGCCATGCCATGGACTTCTACATTCCGGACGTGCCGCTGGAGCATGTCCGCGCCGCCGGCCTGCGGCAGCAGCGCGGCGGCGTCGGCTTCTATCCGACCTCGGGATCGCCGTTCGTCCACCTCGATACCGGCAGCGTCCGTCACTGGCCGCGCATGACCCAGGAGCAGCTCGCCAAGGTGTTCCCGGACGGACGCACCGTGCATCTGCCCTCCAATGGCGGCCCGCTGAAGGGCTATGAGCTGGCCCGCGCCGACATCGAACGCCGCGGCAATGGCGACAATGCCGCAACCGCCAGCAAGATGCCGAACCTGTTCGCGTCGTGGTTCAAGGGCAACAAGGCGACGACAGAAGAGGATGACGAGGGCGCCAGCGCTCCCGCCAGAAACGAGAAGCCGGGTTCGGCCAATGTGGCCTCCGCAACGCCTGCCAAGTCAGCCGATCCGGTTCCGACCCCGCGCGCGAAGCCGCAGGTCGCAGCGACGCTCCAGCTGGCCTCGGCCGACGCCCAGATCGTGCCGGCGGCGAAAGCGGCCAAGCCCGAGACAAAGCAGTTCGCGCAGGCTTCCGCCGAGAACACCGAGCCGAAGCCACAGACGCCGGCCGATATCATCAATTCCCGCGGCTTCTGGGACGACCCGCCGGCCGCCGCCAGTCAGCCGACCCCCGCACAGGTCGCCGCACTGCGCGCACGCCAGGCGCTCGCCGCCGCCACCGATACGCAGCCGACCGCCAGCGTCTCCGAGGCGTTCAAGAAGGCGCTGGCCTATGCGCCGGCCGCCACCCCGCCGGCCGACCGCTCGAACGTCGTCACGGCTTCCATCGCCATGCCGCGCCCCGCCACCCGTTCCGCGCGCAATGCCGATACCGCGGCGACCGAGGTCAACACCGTGATCGCCAAGGGTGCCCAAGGTCAGGACACCGCGGTCGCAACCTCGGCCCGCCTCGCCGCCGCGCAGGGCAACGCGATCTGGATGCGGGTCATGATGCTGGCGCCGAGCGCAAGCAGCGCGATGTCGACGACGGTACTCGGCGATACCGAGATGACCCAGATGCGCAGTTACTTCGTCAAGCCGCAGACCGCGATCGCCATGAGCTTCTCGGAAGACCCGATGATGGGCATGACCTGCGACCGCTTTACGGGATCGGCGACGGCGAAGCTTTCGACCCACGTGCTGCGTACCGCTGCGCTGCGCTAGACGCGCGCCGTCGTTGCCGGCGCACTCACAGCAATCCGCGCACCTCCTGTAAGTCTCCCTGAAGTTTGATGGATACGCGGGTCAAGCCCGCGCATGACATCACACGCCTCAGAGCATTCCCAGCGCCTGCATGTAGGTTTCCAGGATGGTTTCCTGTTCGGCGCGCTCGTTGGCGTCCTGCTTGCGCATGCGCACGATGGTGCGGAGCGCCTTGGTGTCGTAGCCGTTGCCCTTGGCTTCCGCATAGACGTCACGGATGTCGTCGGAGATCGTCTTCTTTTCTTCTTCCAGACGCTCGATACGCTCGATGATGGCCTTGAGCTGGTCTTTGGCGAATCTTGTCGCGGGCTCGTCCTGAACGGCGGCGGCTGCGGGGGTGGCCATCGATAACTCCTGAATGGAACTGCGAGTGAGGCTTAAAGATCAAGCGCCGCACGCGTTACCGCACGGCGCTTTTTCAGGAATGACCCTCAAGATCGGGGGGCCTTGCGTCAAGGCAACATCACGCTCATCCACAGCGCGCCCACAGGAGATGAGGCACACACTCTCACCTCGTCATCGCTGGGCTTGACCCGCGCATGACGGAGAAACCGGATACGATCACACGTGAGAGCGAGAAAGGCTCAATGCCCGGGATGAACCTTCTTCATCGCGGCCAGTTGCTCGGGCGTGGCCGTGCCCTGGTGTTTCGCCTTCCACTCTTCGTAGGGCATGCCGTAGACCGCCTCGCGGCTCTCGTCCTTGCTGACGGCAACGCCCTTGGCGTCGGCCGCTTCCTTCAACCAGTTCGACAGGCAGTTGCGGCAGAAGCCGGCCAGATTCATCAGATCGATGTTCTGGACATCGGTACGGCCCTGCAAATGGCTCACCAGGCGCCGGAAAACGGCGGCTTCCAGTTCCGTTCTGGTTTTGTCGTCGATCGTCATGGCCGAGGGTCCCGCTGGTTCACCAATCATATGGGCATCAGATGGGATTTGTCACAGATTTTGCCATATCTGCGCGCAAAAGGCGGCACCCCGGACGGTATTCTGGTTTCCCACAGCGCGGGAAATGCGCCGCCTGCCGTTGACAGGCTCGGCCGGGTAACGCGAAATCGTCAATCATTTGATGTAGCTTCCCCGCATGACTGCAAAAGATTCCTCCCGCCCCCTCCCTGCTCGCCTGACCGCCGGCCTGATGCCGATGCTCGCGCTGGCGGTGACCTGCGCCTGGAGCAGTCCGGCGGCGGCCGACTTCCGGCTCTGCAACAACACGTCCAGCCGGGTCGGTATCGCGCTCGGCTACAAGGACGCCGAGGGCTGGACCACCGAGGGCTGGTGGAACGTTTCCTCGCGCAGTTGCGAGACGCTACTGCGCGGAACCCTGGTCGCCCGCTTCTATTACATCTACGCGCTTGACTATGACCGCGGCGGCGAATGGTCCGGTCAGGCCTTCATGTGCTCGCGCGACAAGGAATTCACCATCAAGGGCACCGAGAATTGCCTGGCGCGCGGTTACGACCGCACCGGCTTTTTCGAGGTCGATACCGGCGAACAGCGAGCATGGACCGTGCAACTGACCGAAGCCAACGAGCAGCCGGCGCAACGCGTGCCGGGAATTCCGGGAACGGTGGGACCAGGCGGTCCGGGCGGCATGCCGGGCCTGGGCACACCGGGTCTTCCGCCGCCAGCCGCGGCGCCCAAGCAATGAGGCGGCTCCGTCGTATCAAGATTCTGGCAACGCTCGGCCCGGCATCGTCAGACAGCGCGATGATCCGGAAGCTGTTCGAAGCCGGTGCGGACGTATTCCGCATCAACATGAGCCACACCCCGCACGACAAGATGCGCGAGCTGGTGCAGACCATCCGCAATGTCGAATCGAGCTACGGCCGGCCGATCGGCATCCTGGTCGACCTGCAGGGACCGAAGCTGCGGCTTGGCGCGTTTGCCGAAGGCTCGACGCAACTCAAGAACGGCCAAAACTTCACGCTCGATTCCGACAAGGCGCCGGGCGACAACAGCCGCGTCCAGCTACCGCATCCGGAAATTCTCGCAGCCCTTCGCCCCGGCCACGCGCTGCTGCTCGACGACGGCAAGGTGCGCCTGATCGTCGAGGAGGCCTCGCCCGAACGCGCGGTGACGCGGGTCGTGATCGGCGGCAAGATGTCGGACCGCAAGGGCGTCAGCCTGCCCGATACCGATCTGCCGGTATCGGCGATGACACCGAAGGATCGCGCCGATCTCGAGGCGGCCCTCGTCACCGGGGTCGACTGGATCGCGCTTTCCTTCGTGCAGCGCGCCGAAGACGTCATCGAAGCCAAGCGGATGATCCGCGGCCGCGCCGCGGTGATGGCCAAGATCGAAAAGCCGCAGGCGATCGACCGGCTCGGCGAGATCATAGAGGCGTCCGATGCGCTGATGGTGGCGCGCGGCGATCTCGGCGTCGAACTGCCGCTGGAGCGGGTGCCGAGCCTGCAGAAGCAAATGACGCGAATGGCGCGCCGCGCCGGCAAGCCCGTGGTGGTCGCCACGCAGATGCTGGAATCGATGATCCAGTCGCCGGTGCCGACCCGCGCCGAAGTCTCCGACGTCGCCACCGCGGTCTACGAGGGCGCCGACGCCATCATGCTTTCGGCGGAGTCCGCCGCCGGAAAATTCCCGGTTGAAGCGGTGTCCACCATGAATCGCATCGGCGAGGAAGTGGAGCGCGACCCGACCTATCGCTCGGTGCTGACAGCGCAGCGGCCCGAACCGGAAAACACAGTCGGGGACGCCATCGCGGACGCCGCGCGGCAGATCGCCGAGACGCTGGAATTGGCAGCCATCATCTGCTGGACCTCGTCAGGCTCCACCGCCATCCGCGTCGCGCGCGAGCGGCCGAAGCTGCCGGTGGTCGCGATCACGCCGAACATGGTAACGGGACGCAAATTGTCCGTCGTGTGGGGCGTGCACTGCGTTGTGGCGGAAGACGCCCACGACCAGGACGACATGGTCGATCGCGCCGGCTCGATTGCGTTCCGCGACGGCTTCGCCAAGGCAGGCCAGCGCGTGATCATCGTGGCCGGCGTACCGCTCGGTATCCCCGGCACGACCAACATGGTGCGCATCGCCTCCGTCGGCTCCAGCAGCGACGCGGAGATGTGACGCGGTGCCGTCATTCCGGGGCGATGCAAAGCATCGAACTATGGTGCGCAACTGCGCACCTGAGGTTCGCGCTGAAGCGCGCCCCGGAATGAGGCAGGCAACTACTGCAGCGTGGCGTCGAGCGTGATCTTCGTGTTCAGGAGCTTTGACACCGGGCAGCCGGCCTTGGCCTTGCCTGCCAGCTCCTGGAATTTAGCATCGTCGGCGCCGGGGATCTTCGCATTCAGCGTCAGATGCACCGATGTGATGGCAAAACCGTCGCCCTGCTTTTCCAGCGTGACGTCGGCCCTGGTCTCCATGTGTTCGGCGGTGAGCTTTGCCTCGCCCAGGATCAGCGACAGCGCCATGGTGAAACAGGCGGCATGCGCCGCGCCGATCAGTTCCTCCGGATTGGAGCCGGGCTTGCCCTCGAAGCGGCTGGCGAAGCCATAGGGGTAATCGTTGAGCGCGCCGCTCTTGGTCGAGATCGCGCCCTTGCCGTCCTTGATGCCGCCCTGCCATTTGGCGGATCCTGATGTCGTCGTCATCGCATACTCCTCATCACGGGTTGCACCGTTGATAAAGCAGCAGCGTGACAATTGGTTGCGGCGAAGACGTGTCGCTACGCCCCTACCAGCGTCTTTGCCGGCAGCACCGCCTGCACCACGAGGCCGCGGGCACGGGCGTCCATCACGCCGACGGCGCGCAGCGCCAGCAGCGTGACGGTTTGCACGGCGTCGCGTAGCCGGCCGGGATCGTCCAAATTCTCCGGCGCCAAGGGACCGACCAACGCTTCATGCAAGGCGCCGAGCAGCGCGGTGGCCGCGAGCGCCGTATCCTGCGGCGGCAGATGCCCGGCGCGGACCGCCGCATCGATTCGGGCGGCGATCTCGCCGGAGATTTCGCGACGGCTGGCGAGCCGCGAGGCCGACACATCGACGTCGACAGGTTCGGCCAGGATGCCCCAGGCTAACTTGCGCTGCGACAGCACGTGCACGGCAACGGTGGTGACGGCGGCGGCCAGCGCCGAGGACGGTCCGGGAGCAGCATCCGCCGCGCGGCGGATCGCGGCCAGTTCGTCGCGCGAGACATCGGCTATGAGTTCGGAAATCAGGTCCGCCTTGGAGGGGAAGTAGCGGTAGACGGTGCCGGCCGCGACATTGGCACGAACCGAAACCGGCGCGATCTGGACTGCGGCCATGCCGCCATCGGCCGCAGCGTCCCGCGCCGCCGCCAGAATGGCACTGCGACGCGCCGCCAGCCGCTTCACCACCTGATGGGTTCGCCGATAGACCATGGCGCGTATTCCGTCCCCTGGCGCGCCCCTCAGGCCCCGCAGGACTGCCAGAACGCACACACCCTTCAACGTATTGAGCGAAAAGAACAGTTCTCGCTTTGAAGAAGTGAACACCTATTCACGACGGAAGACAAGATAGTTTTATGAACGGCAAGCGCGATTAATAAAGCGGCAGCGGAGCGAGCCGCTCCAGGGGGAAGCCTAAGCGCTAGCCGCAACCATGGCTGGCACCGGCTCGCGGCGCCACCACGAACCTGCGCGCGCCAGGATGAGGACCGAGACGATCAGCGTGGCGCCCAGCCCCGTCGGTGTGGCCGTGAATATGTAGACGCCAATGAGGACGAGCGCGCCGCCGAGCGCCGGGAGTTCGTAGCCGCGAAAGCCGGACTTCAATCCGATGCGCACCAGGAAGGCGACGGCAATGACGAGCACCATCATGTCGTACATGAACAGATAGGGCGTCGTCAGCAACGTCCCCGCGGCAAGCGCTGCAGCCTTCAAGGTGTACTGCATGCGGCTTCGCCACATCAGCGCCAGCACCACCGCCACCGAGGCGGTGAGTACCCACTGGAACGCCCAGGCCAGTTGCTCGGTGCCGCCGAGATAACGCACCAGCGAGAACAGGCTCTGCAACTTCCACCATGTCGCCTTGCCTTCGGTCAGGAAGGCTTGCGAGAATCTCGGCATCCATTGGAAGAACGCGAGCCAGCTCTCGGTGCCGAAGGCGAGCCAGGAAACGAAGAACATTGCGAGCGCCGTCACTGCAGCGCTGATGAACACGCGCCAATGCCCGGCCGCGACCAGCACGATCGGAAACAGCAGCCCGTATTGCGGCTTGTAGGTCAACAGTCCGAGACAGATGCCGGCAAGCACCGGGCGAACCGGGATCAGGTAAAGCGCGCCGCCGATCAGCGCCGCGGTCAGGAAGCCGTTCTGTCCGACCAGCGCATTGATGAACGCCATCGGCGCGGCGAGCGCGAGCAGAATGCCGAGATTATGGCCGACGATCGCGCGCGCCACGACAAGATAAGGGATCATGCTGACTAGGACCCAGCCGAGATAACCCACCGAATAGGGTAGTTGCGCCAGCACGGCTGCGACGAACAGGAACGGCGGCGGATAGTGCCAGGCAAAATAGCCGATGAAATCCTGGCCGAGCTTGGCGACCTCGACCTGCTTCTGGATGTCCCAGTCATAGGCCTGCGCCGGAAGGCCATCGAGCACCAGACGCCCGGCCGCCCAGACGTTGATGAAATCAGTGGGGATGCCGAGGCCGCTCGAATCGTAGATCCACCAGTGCGAGAAATACGCCACCACGCCAAGCGTCAGGTTCACTACGCACAGCGCAAAGCAGACCCGGAGCAGCCACGCGGGAATCGCTGGCTGTGCCGGCGCGATTTCGAGGGTGGAGCGAGAGGCGGCCATGCAGAATTCCTTGCTTGGAGCCTCCTGTCCGAAGGCACACGCCCCAAAGCAATAGACCGGTCAGCATTGAAGAAATCTTAAGTTTTAAGCGGCGCCGGCGGGAATCTGCGCTGTCCCCGCCTGCCAGCGAATGCAGGCGGCGGAGACGAGGCGCCAGGAGGTGAAAACTTTGCTACTCCCAGTTCAGCGCGCCGCCGTTCTGATATTCGATCACCCGCGTCTCGAAGAAATTCTTCTCCTTCTTCAGGTCCATCGCCTCCGACATCCACGGGAACGGATTTTCGGTTTCGTCGAACACGCGTGCCAGGCCAAGCTGCGCGCAGCGGCGATTGGCGATGAAATGCATGTAGGTCTCGCACAGGGCCGCATTCAGCCCGAGAAAGCCGCGCGGCATGGTGTCCCGGCCATAGGCCGCTTCCAGATCGGCGGCCGCGCGGACCATGTCGCGGACTTCCTCCTGGAACGCCCTGGTCCACAGATGGGGATTCTCGATCTTGATCTGGTTGATGACGTCGATGCCGAAATTCAGGTGAATCGATTCATCGCGCAGGATGTACTGATACTGCTCGGCAATGCCGACCATCTTGTTGCGGCGGCCGAGCGAGAGGATCTGCGCGAACCCCGTATAGAACCACATGCCCTCGAAGATGACATAGAAGGCGACGAGATCGCGCAGGAAAGCCTGATCGGCCTCCGGCGTGCCGGTTTTGAAACCGGGGTCGTCCAGGTGCTGGGTGTGCTTCAGCGCCCACGCCGCCTTGTCGGTAATGGACGGCACCTCGCGGTACATGTTGAACAGTTCGCCCTCGTCGAGCCCTAGGCTCTCGACGATGTACTGGAAGGTGTGGGTGTGAACCGCCTCCTCGAACGACTGCCGCAGCAGGTACTGCCGGCATTCCGGGTTGGTGAGATGGCGGTAGATCGCCAGCACGATGTTGTTGGCGACGAGGCTTTCGGACGCCGCGAAGAAGCCGAGGTTGCGCTTGACCGCGCGGCGCTCGTCCTCGGTCAGACCGTCACGCGATTTCCATAGCGCGATATCGGCCTGCATCGAGACTTCGGTCGGCATCCAGTGATTGTTGCAGCCGGCGAGGTATTTTTCCCACGCCCATTTGTATTTTAGCGGCAGCAATTGATTGACGTCGGCGCGGCAATTGATCATCCGCTTGTCGTCGACCGACACCCTGCCGCCGTGGCGGTCAATCGTGCCGAGGCCGGTTTGATCGGCCCGGGCCATTGGTGGCGCCGGGAATGGCGGAATTACCGGATGCCGGGATGCCGTTGGTTCAGACCAGTCGAGCATTGTCGTTTCCTTTTCTTCTTGCTGCTTACTGGCAGGCTTCGCATTCGGGATTGTCGATCGAGCAGGCCACCGCGCCGGACAGATCCGGCGCGGTGGCAGCCGGCGCGACGATGATGGGGGCTGGCGACATCATCGTCACGGACGCGACACTGTTGAGCTTGCCGTCGGTGCCCCGCAGCGTGGACTTCTCGACATGCGTGGCGCTGCGCGAGCGCAGGTAATAGGTCGTCTTGAGGCCGCGCGCCCATGCCAGGCGATAGAGCGAATCGAGCTTCTTGCCGGAGGGGTTGGCGATATAGAGGTTGAGCGACTGCGACTGGTCGATCCATTTCTGCCGGCGCGAGGCCGCCTCGATCAGCCACGCGCTGTCGATTTCGAAGGCGGTGGCATAGATCGCCTTGAGGTCGTCGGGAATTCTATCGATCGAGCCGAGGCTGCCGTCGAAATATTTGAGGTCGTTTACCATCACCTCGTCCCACAGCCCGCGCGCCTTGAGGTCGCGCACCAAGAATTCGTTCACGACGGTGAAGTCGCCGGACATGTTGGATTTGACGTATAGGTTCTGGTAGGCGGGCTCGATCGACTGTGCGACGCCGCAGATGTTCGAGATCGTCGCCGTCGGCGCGATTGCCATCACGTTCGAGTTGCGCATGCCGCCCGATTTGACGCGCTCGCGCAGGCGATCCCAGTCGAGCATCGTGCTGCGGTCCATCGCGACGCCGCCACGCGCTTCCGCCAAGAGTTCGATCGAATCGATCGGCAGGATGCCCCGGCTCCACAGCGAGCCGTCGAACGAGGGATAGCGTCCGCGTTCGGCCGCGAGATCGACCGAGGACGAGATTGCGTGATACGAGATCGCCTCCATGCTGGTGTCGGCGAAGGCCACGGCCGCATCGGAGGCCATCGCGATCCGCATCGCCTGCAGCGCATCCTGGAATCCCATCAGGCCAAGGCCGACCGGCCGGTGCCGCAAGTTCGAGCGGCGCGCTTCCGGGATCGTGTAGAAATTGATGTCGATGACGTTGTCGAGCATGCGCATCGCAATGGTCACGGTGCGCTTCAACCGCGCGTCGTTCAGCCGGCCATCGTGGATGTGGTTGAGCAGGTTGATCGAGCCGAGATTGCAGACGGCGGTCTCGTCGTCCGACGTGTTGAGCGTGATCTCGGTGCACAGATTCGAGGAATGAATGACGCCGGCATGGCGCTGCGGCGAACGCAGATTGCAGGGGTCCTTGAACGTGATCCAGGGATGCCCGGTCTCGAACAGCATGGTCAGCATCTTGCGCCAGAGATCCGTCGCGCGGACCTGCTTGAACACGCGGATCTCGCCGCGCGCCGCCTTGGCCTCGTACGCCGCGTAACGCTCGGCGAACGGCTGGCCATAGAGGTCGTGCAGATCGGGCGTCTCGTCCGGCGAGAACAGGGTCCACTCGCCGTCGGCCTCGACGCGCTGCATGAACAGGTCAGGCACCCAGTTGGCGGTGTTCATGTCATGGGTGCGCCGGCGATCGTCGCCGGTATTCTTGCGCAGGTCGAGAAATTCCTCGATGTCGATATGCCAGGTCTCGAGATAGGCGCAGACCGCGCCCTTGCGCTTGCCGCCCTGGTTGACCGCAATCGCCGTGTCATTGGCGACTTTCAGGAACGGCACCACGCCCTGGCTTTCGCCGTTGGTGCCCTTGATGTGGGCGCCGAGGCCGCGCACGCGGGTCCAGTCGTTGCCAAGCCCGCCGGAATATTTCGCCAGCAACGCGTTGTCCTTGACCGATTTGAAGATGCCGTCGAGATCGTCGGCGATCGTGGTGAGGAAGCACGACGACAACTGCGGCCGCAGCGTTCCCGAATTGAACAGCGTCGGCGTCGAGGCCATGAAATCGAACGAGGACAGCAGATCGTAGAACTCGATGGCACGCGCCTCGCGGTCGATCTCGCGTAGCGCAAGTCCCATGGCGACGCGCATGAAGAACGCCTGCGGCAGTTCGATGCGGTTGCCACCCTCGTGCAGGAAATAACGGTCGTACAGCGTTTGCAGTCCCAAAAATTGAAACGCCAGATCGCGCTCGGGCTTCAGCGCCGCCGCGAGTTTTTTCAGGTCGAAGCGTGCGAGATCAGGATCGAGCAATTCGGCCTTGATGCCGGTCTTCACATAGGCCGGAAAATATTCGGCGTAGCGTACGGCCATATCGGCCTGCGAGGCGCGGGTCGGTGTATCAAGCACGAACGACAGCACCTCGGTGCGCAGCTTGTCGAGCAGCAGCCGCGCGCTGACATAGGCGTAGTTGGGCTCCAGTTCCACCAGCGTGCGCGCCGCCATCACCGACGCCAGCGCCAGTTCGTCCTCGCTGATCCCGTCATAGAGATTGCGCTGGGTTTCCGCGAGCACCGGCGCCGCCTCGACGCCCTCGAGGCCGGCGCAGGCTTCGTTGACGATCGATACGAGCCGCGCGGTATCGAGCGGAACTCTCGTGCCATTCGCCAGCGTCACGTGCAGCATCGGTCCGGATGATGGCCTGGCCGATCTGGCGGCCGCCTGCTCGGCGCGCTGCCGGGTCCGTTCGTCGCGATAGAGCACGTAGGCACGCGCCACCTTGTGGTGCTCGCTGCGCATCAGGGCCAGTTCGACCTGGTCCTGCACGTCTTCGATGTGAAAGGTGCGGCCTTCGCTGATCCGGCGCGACAGCGCGCCGACGACTTCAGCCGTCAGCTGCTCCACGATCTCGTGTACGCGGCGCGAGGCTGCCGCGGTGTGGCCTTCGACGGCGAGAAACGCCTTGGTCATCGCGACCGAAATCTTGCTGGCGTCGAATTTTGACACCGTGCCGTTGCGGCGAATCACCTGCATCGGCAGCGCGCCCTCCGGCGAGGTCGGCGATTCCGTACGCAACTGGATAAAGGGAGCGGCTTTGGCTTCGAGCGAGACGAGTTGAGAAGGTTGCGACATCGACAGACCCCGAGATGTTGTTGAGGCTGGATGTCAGGAGGGACGCTGCATCGAATGCGCGGGCGGCAGGCGCCGAGCATGGATCTGCAAGCGACCGCCGGACACCCCGCCCGTGGACGTTCTTTGGTGTCGCGGCAGGTCTCCTGGCTTGCAGGTCGTCGTCGCACCCGGCCTTCCCAATGCGTGACCGCATCAGTGACTCAAACGATCGGGAGCAACTCACTGCTTACAGTTGCGGGGGCAGCGCCGGATTCTCGCAGATCTTCATCGCGATACACTGGCTTCCCTCTTAGCTACCAAATCTTGCGATATGGCAGACCGTGACGGCTACATGTGGTGTTATTCGGCAAAGAGTGTCAATGGGGTCTGAGAGACCTTTGCCCCCAATTTCAAAAAATTTTCGCAAAGCCGGCCGGCGCGGCGCAGCAGCACCAGATTCTGCCGTCGTCGGGAAGAGGTTTTCCCCGATATCCCGGACCGGCGCCTGCTTGGTCACGTCGTGGCGTAGGGCGCAAAGCGGGATCGCGTCTCGTCGATTCGCAGCGCCCGGCCGATCGGGGGAAAGGCGCGCTGCGCGCAATCCGGACGCTCGCAGACCTTGCAGCCCATCCCGATCGGCGTCGCATTCGAGGTCTTGAGATTGATGCCTTGCGAATACACCACGCGCTCGGCATGCCGCACGTCGCAGCCGAGGGCGATGGCAAAGGTCTTGGTCGGCGCGCCGTACTTGCCCCGCGCATGCGACACCGTGCGGGCGATCCAGAGATAGGTACGCTCGTCCGGCATGCGGGCGAGCTGGGTGAGGATTCGTCCGGGGCTTGCAAACGCTTCGTAGACATTCCAGAGCGGACAAGTGCCGCCGACCCGCGAAAAGTGAAAATCGGTCGCCGACTGCCGCTTCGAGATATTTCCGGCGCGGTCGACGCGGATGAAGAAGAACGGCACGCCGCGCGCGCCCTGACGCTGCAGCGTGCTCAGCCGGTGACACACTGTCTCGAAGCCGACGCCGAACTCGTAGCCCAGCAGCTCGATGTCATAGCCGCGCGCCTCAGCCGCCGCCAGGAGGCGCCCATAAGGCATGATCACCGCGCCGGCGAAATAGTTGGCAAGCCCGATGCGCGCAAGTCCGCGCGCTTCGTGGCTGGTGAATCCCGCGCCATCGACCAGATCGGTCAATTCCCGATCGAACGCCAGCATCGCGATCTGCGTGCCCAACTGGAAGGCGCGCTGGCCCGGACGAAGACCCGGCGCCAGATAAAGCGTATTGGTCCGTGAATCGAATTTCCGTTCGTTGCCCGAGGGCAGATCGTCGATCGTCTCGAGAACCAGCTTGACCCCGTGACGATCAGCCAGATAGGCCGCAAGCGCGGTGTCCATCCGTCCGATCGGAAAGTCCATTCCTTGCGCGAGGGTTTCGGCGGCTTCGTCGAGTTCGGCGATGTAGTTGTGACGGAGGTAGAAGAAGTCGCGAACTTCCTCGAACGGCGTCGACGGCAGCGTCGGCACGTCCGATTGCCGGTCCTCGCCCAACCTCGCCGCCAGCAATCCGGCCTGCTCGATCGACTGGCGATATTTTCGATGGATCGTTACCAGCGCCCGCCCTACCGCCGGCATGTTCATCGCCAGTTCGCGGAGCTCGACGGCGGCAATGGTTTCGCCGAATGCCGCGTCCGACAGCGCCTCTCGCAAATCGGAAACCAGCCGCGCCTCGTCGTCCTCGGAGAAAACCTGCAGGTCGAGCCCGAACGCGGTGTTGAGTGCCAGCAGCACCTGCACCGTCAACGGTCGCTGGTTGTTTTCGAGCTGGTTGAGGTAGCTCAGCGAAATCCCGAGCCGTTGCGCCAGCGCAGCCTGGGTCAAGTGCTGCTCCTCGCGCAGGCGCTTCAGCCGCAGTCCCATGAACGCCTTTTTCATCTCACCCTCGACTTTGCAAACTTTGCAAAAGCGTGAAAAATCTTCGCAAGACTACACTTTATCAGCCATTTTCAAGCGACTCCCATTGCGGATATTTGCGAACTAACGACGGAAATTCAAGCCGTCCGGAGTTCGCGATGCGTCCTGGCGCCACCAAAATCAGTCTTACCGACGTGGTGTTTCCCGACCGCGCCAATCATTACGGGACGCTGTTCGGCGGCCATGCGCTGCATCTGATGGGCAAGGCGGCGTTCATCGCCGCCACGCGGCACACACGCCAGCACGTGGTGATGGCATCCACCGACCGCATCACGTTCGCCGAACCGGTTCGTGTCGGCGACCTGATCGAATGCGTCGCCCACATCACGCGCGTCGGCCGCTCATCGATGACGGTGGCCGTCGATCTCATGCATGAAGACGCCCTGAGCGGAAAACGCCGTGCGGCCGTGCGCGGCACGTTCGAAATGGTCGCCGTCGACGCCAACGGACGCCCGACACCGATTTCCGTTCCCCGACACAGCAACGACGTTCAAGAGGAAGCCGTTACGTGAAGCACCACAAGGTCCGCACCTACAAATCCGCCGAACGGCTCGACCGCGCCGATCAGCTCGCCTGGAGGATCGCGGCGGTTGCCGCCGATCCGGTACGCATCGAGGACGAAGTGGCCGAGATGATCGGCAACCGCATCATCGACAATGCCGCGGTCGCCGCCGCATCGGTCGCGCGGCACCCGGTCATCACTGCGCGCGCGCAGGCAGCAGCGCACCCGCAGGCGCAGGGCGCGACGATATTCGGGTTTCCCGGCAGCCAGCGTTATCAGCCGGAATGGGCGGCATGGGCCAACGGCGTCGCGGTCCGCGAACTCGATTTCCACGATACGTTCCTGGCCGCGGACTATTCCCATCCCGGCGACAACATCCCGCCACTGCTGGCGGTGGCGCAGCATTGCGGATCGTCGGGTGAGGATCTGCTGCGCGGGCTGGCGGCGGCCTATGAGATCCAGGTCGATCTGGTGAAGGGCATCTGCCTGCACGAGCACAAGATCGATCACATCGCCCATCTCGGCCCGTCGGCTGCGGCCGGCATCGGCGCGCTGCTCGGGCTGCCGACCGAGACAATCTATCAGGCGGTACAGCAGGCGCTTCACGTCACCACCACGACGCGGCAATCGCGCAAGGGCGAGATTTCGAGCTGGAAGGCCTACGCACCGGCTTTCGCGGGCAAGATGGCGATCGAGGCGGTCGACCGTGTCATGCGCGGCGAAGGCGCCCCGTCACCGGCCTATGAAGGCGAGGACGGCTTCATCGCCTGGCTGCTCGGCGGCCCCAAGGCGGAATACAGCGTGCCGCTGCCCGAGAAGGGCGAACCCAAGCGCGCTATCCTCGATACCTACACCAAGCAACATTCGGCCGAGTATCAGAGTCAGGCGCTGATCGATCTCGCCCGCAGGCTGGGGCCGAAGATCGGCAACCTTGCAAGCATCGAAAGCATCGTCATCCACACCAGCCATCACACCCATTTCGTGATCGGCACCGGCGCCAACGATCCGCAGAAGATGGACCCGAAGGCGAGCCGCGAGACGCTCGATCACTCCATCATGTACATCTTCGCCGTCGCGCTCGAAGACGGCGGTTGGCATCACGAGAAATCCTACGCGCCGGAACGCGCGGGCCGGCCCGAGACGATCGAGCTCTGGCGCAAGATCTCGACCGTCGAAGACCCCGAATGGACGCGGCGCTATCACAGCCACGACCCGCGAGAGAAAGCCTTTGGCGGCCGCGTCGTCGTCACGCTCAAGGGTGGTTCGACCATCAACGACGAGATCGCGGTGGCCGACGCACACCCGCTCGGCGCCCGCCCCTTCAAGCGGCCGGACTACGTCAGGAAATTCCGGACGCTGGCCGAGGGCATCATCGCAACCGCCGAGCAGGACCGCTTCATCGCAGCTGTCGAGCGGCTGCAGTCACTTCGGGCCGGAGAGCTTTCGGAACTGACATTTGCAGTCGATCCCTCGCGGCTGGGCGCTGTTGCCCGCCGCGGCATCTTCGATTGGCCGGCCGAAACGCCGGCTTCACAGCAACGCGCGGCACGAGCTTGAGCGAGGAACAGATGACTGACGTAAAACCAGCACCGAAGAAATCCGTGGCGCTCTCGGGCGTCGTCGCCGGCAACACCGCGCTTTGCAGCGTCGGCCGCAGCGGCAACGACCTGCACTATCGCGGCTACGACATTCTCGATGTCGCAGGCGTCTGCGAATTTGAGGAGATCGCGCATCTGCTCGTGCACGGCAGCCTGCCGACCCGCGCCGAACTCGCCAACTACAAGGCCAAGCTGAAATCGCTGCGCGGCCTGCCGCGCGCGGTGCTGAATACGCTCGAACAATTGCCGGCAGCGGCGCATCCGATGGACGTGATGCGCTCCGGCGTCTCGGCGCTCGGCTGCGTACTGCCGGAGAACCACGACCACAATGCGCCTGGCGCCCGTGACATCGCCGACCGCCTGATGGCCTCGCTCGGCTCGATGCTGCTTTACTGGCATCATTACGCGCATAACGGCCGCCGCATCGAGGTGGAAACCGGCGACGACTCGATCGGCGCGCACTTCCTGCACCTGCTGCACGGCAGGCCGCCGTCGGCCCCCCATGAACGTGCGATGCATACCTCGCTCAATCTCTATGCCGAGCACGAATTCAACGCTTCGACATTCACTGCGCGCTCGATCGCCGGCACCGGCGCTGACATGTATTCGGCGATCACAGGCGCGATCGGCGCGCTGCGCGGACCGAAACACGGCGGCGCCAACGAGGTCGCGTTCGAGGTGCAGAAGCGCTACGCCGATCCTGATGAAGCCGAGGCCGATATCCGCCGCAGGATCGCGGCGAAGGAAGTCGTGATTGGATTTGGTCATCCCGTCTATACGATCGCCGATCCCCGCAACAAGGTGATCAAGCAGGTCGCGTATCAGCTCAGCGCCGAGAGCGGCAGCATGCGCATGTTCGAGATCGCCGACCGGATCGAAGCTGTCATGGCCGAGGCCAAGCGCATGTTCGCCAACCTCGACTGGTTCAGCGCCGTCTCCTACCACGCGATGGGCGTGCCGACGGCGATGTTCACGCCGCTGTTCGTCATCTCACGCACTTCCGGCTGGGCCGCCCACGTCATCGAGCAACGGATCGACAGCAAGATCATCCGCCCCGCGGCCAACTATGTCGGCCCTGAGAACCGCGCCTTCATCCCGCTCGATGCACGCGACCACGCCCCCTCCCCGATGCGCGCGGCATAGGGAGGGCGTGATGCCGTACCTCGTCGCATCGGACCTTCCGCGGGAGAGCGCCGGCCGCCGCTTTCGCGCGCTGCTGCAGCGGCCCGGCATCCTGCGTCTCCCCGGTGCGCATAACGGGATGTCCGCGCTGCAGGCCAAAGCGGCCGGCTTCGAGGCGCTGTATCTGTCCGGCGCCGCCATGACCGCGTCGATGGGACTGCCGGACCTCGGAATCATCACCGTCGACGAGGTCGCATTCTTCGTGCGCCAAATCGCCCGCGCAGCAAGCCTGCCGCTGCTGGTGGACGGCGACACCGGCTATGGCGAAGCGCTCAACGTCATGCACATGGTCCGCGTCTTCGAGGAATCCGGGGCCGGCGCCGTTCATCTCGAGGATCAGTTGCTGCCCAAGAAATGCGGCCACCTCAACGACAAGAAGCTGGCCGACGCCCGTGACATGGCGGCCAAGGTCGCGGCTGCCGCGAAGGCGCGACGCGATCTCGTCGTGATCGCGCGTACGGACGCGGCCGCCAGCGAGGGCCTCGACGGCGCTGTCGCCCGTGCGAAGCTGTACATGGAAGCCGGTGCCGATGCGATTTTCCCCGAAGCGCTCAACACCGCCGAAATGTTCCGCGCCTTCGCCGAGCGAATGCCCGGCGTACCGCTGCTCGCCAACATGACCGAGTTCGGCAAGACGCCGTTCTTCACCGCGTCCGAATTCGAGCAGATGGGTTACACGATGGTGATCTGGCCGGTCTCCTCGCTGCGGGTCGCCAACAAGGCGCAGCAACAGCTCTATGCCGCAATCACGCGCGACGGCGGCACCCACAACATGATCGAACGGATGCAGACCCGCGCCGAGCTCTACGACACGATCGGACTGCACGACTACGAGGCGCTCGATCGGTCCATCGTTCAGACCATCGTTCCCTCGGAGATGCCGAAACGAAAATGATCCGTTGACTGCAACGCAAACTTGTCGATAAACCGAACGGGTCGTGGTTCTTCGGAAATGCTTTCCGAAGCTAAGAGGGAAGCCGGTGCGGCCGTAGTGGCCAAAGCCGGAGCTGCCCCCGCAACTGTAAGCGGCGAGCCGCTGTCCAACAAAGTCACTGAGACCCGCAAAAGTCTCGGGAAGGCCGGACAGCAGCACTGACCCGCGAGCCAGGAGACCTGCCTCGACAACATACACGTCCTCGGGCGGGGTGTCCCGGTGGTGCGGTTGCGATTCCGCGCGCGCTTCCCGCCGTTCGGAGTCCAGACGTGTCACTTCGGCCTTTGCCCCCAACTTTTGGGGTTAAGCCAATGTCTACTTCCACCATCTCCACATCAGCACTTCCCGTAGCCTCGCTCGGCACGCCGCGCATCGGTCCGCGCCGCGAGCTGAAATTCGCGCTGGAAAGCTTCTGGTCCGGTGCGACCGACGAAAGCGCGCTGATCAAAGCCGGCGCAGGCCTCCGCGCGGCCAACTGGGCGCGCCAGAAAAAGCTCGGCGTCAGCGTGATTCCATCGAACGACTTTTCGTTCTACGACCAGGTGCTCGACACGTCGGTGATGGTGGGCGCCATTCCGAAAATCTATCGCTGGGACGGCGGCCCGGTGTCGCTTGCGACCTATTTCGCGATGGCCCGCGGCGCGCAGAGTGAAACGTGCGAGGCAGACTGCGGCCATGCCCATCATGTCCACGATGCCAGACACGGCGTGCCCGCGCAGGAAATGACGAAGTGGTTCGACACCAATTACCACTACATGGTGCCCGAACTGGAGCAGGACCAGAAGTTCGTCCTCGCATCGCGCAAACCGATCGAGGAATACGAGGAAGCGCTGGCGCTGGGCTACCAGACACGGCCCGTTCTGGTCGGGCCGGTCACCTTCCTCAAGCTCGCCAAGAGCAAGGACGCCGGATTCAATCCGCTGTCGCTGCTCGACCGGCTGCTGCCGGTTTACGTCGATGTCCTTCGCGAACTGGTCTACCGGGGTGCGGAATGGGTGCAGATCGACGAACCGTGTTTGGCGCTCGACCTTGATATCGTCGGAACACAGGCGCTGCATCATGCCTACTCCGAGATCGCCAAGGCCGTGCCGCAACTCAAGATCATGCTGGCGGCCTATTTTGGCGGGCTGGGCGGCAATCGCGACACGGCGTTCTCCCTTCCCGTCGCAGGGCTGCATCTGGATCTGGTGCGTGCGCCGGACCAGATCGACGACCTCGAAGGCTTTCCAAAGGACGGCGTGCTGTCGCTCGGCGTCATCGACGGCCGCAACATCTGGCGCACCGATTTGAGCCACGCGCTCGATCGGATCGAACCCGTCGTCGCAAAGCTCGGCAGGGATCGCGTGCAGATCGCACCGTCATGCTCGCTGCTGCATGTCCCGATCGATCTTTCGCTGGAGACCGGCCTCGATCCCGAGATCACAAGCTGGCTGGCGTTCTCGGTGCAGAAGATCGAGGAGCTGACAGCCCTCGCAACGGCGCTCGCCGGCGGCCGCGGAGCGGCCGAGGCCAGCCTGAAAGCCTCGGACGAGGCAGCCGCCTCCCGCAAGGCTTCGCCCCGGATCCACAACGCCAAGACCGCAGCCCGCGTCGCCGGCATCGACGATACGATGCGCCGGCGCGCCAGCGTATTCGCGGATCGCGTCGGCGTGCAGCACGCGCGTTTCAACCTGCCTGCGTTCCCGACCACGACGATCGGTTCGTTCCCGCAAACCGTCGACGTCCGGAAGGCGCGCGCCGCGCACGCCAGGGGCGCCCTCACCGACGGCGCCTACAAATCGTACCTGCAGGAACAGACCGCTCGCGCGGTGCGCTGGCAGGAAGACATCGGCCTCGACGTCCTCGTGCATGGCGAGTTCGAACGCAACGACATGGTGCAGTACTTTGGCGAGCAGCTTGCCGGCTTCGCATTCACTGCCAACGGCTGGGTACAATCCTACGGATCTCGTTACGTTCGACCGCCGGTGTTGTTCGGCGACGTCTCGCGGCCCAGCCCGATGACGGTCGAGTGGTGGCAGTATGCGCAGTCGCTGACGAAAAAGCCGATGAAGGCGATGCTCACCGGCCCCGTCACCATCCTGAACTGGTCGTTCGTCCGCGACGACATCCCGCGGAGCGAAGCCTGCCGGCAGATCGCGCTCGCGATCCGCGACGAGGTCGCCGATCTCGAAGCGGCCGGCGCCGGCATGATCCAGATCGACGAGGCGGCGCTGCGCGAAGGCCTGCCGCTGCGGAAATCCGAATGGAAGGCGTATCTCGACTGGGCCGTCGAAGCCTTCCGCCTCTGTTCGTCCGGCGTGCGCGACGAGACCCAGATCCACACCCACATGTGCTACTCGGAGTTCAACGACATCATCGACGCCATCGGCGCCATGGACGCCGACGTGATCTCGATCGAGACCTCGCGCTCGAAGATGGAGTTGCTCGACGCATTCAGGGATTACCGCTACCCGAACGAAATCGGCCCCGGGGTCTATGACATCCATTCGCCGCGGGTGCCTGACATCGGCGAGATGACCGGCCTGCTCGCGCTGGCGCGAAAGCGGCTTTCCGACACGCAGATCTGGATCAATCCGGATTGCGGATTGAAGACCCGCAAGTGGGAGGAAGTGCAGCCGGCGCTCGTCAACATGGTCGCGGCGGCTCGCGAATTGCGGGCATTAGCGTAACGAGTATGTGCAGGATGGGCAAAGGCGCGCAAGCGCCGTGCCCACCATCTTTCCGAAGTGTTCGACGGAGCCAGTTTGGTGGGCACGCTTCGCTTGCCTACCCTACGGCTGCTTTTATGATTGCCACAGAAAATCGAAGGAGACCGCGATGCGCTTCTGGATTCAATGCACGGCCTTCGAGACGGGGCGGCCCATCCACGTCAACATTGCGCTTGTCGGCAGCATGTCGCGCGACGGCGAGCGCACCGTTCTCACCTATGTGGGCGACGGGCAGACCATCGACGTGACCGAGACGCCGGAGCAGATCCTCGAACGCCATTTTGCGCCCATGGAAAAGGCGTAGCGCGCGAAGCTGAGCGACACAAAAAAACGCGGCGTCTCCGCCGCGTTCTTTTGTTCATATGCAGTCCGCTTACGCCTGCGGCTGCGGCTCCATGCCCGGATCGGGACGCGGGCGCGGCTTGCCGGCGGGCGGCACGGCGGAGGCCCGCGGCGTGCTCGGCTCCAGCACCGACTCGCGATTCGGCTTCTTGCCGTTGAGCAGGTCGATGATCTCTTCGCCACTCAGCGTTTCGAATTCGAGCAGGCCCTTGGCGAGGGTCTCGAGGTCGGCGCGCTTTTCAGTGAGAATACGCGTCGCTTCGTTGTACCCGTCTTCGACAAAGCGCCGGATCTCGGTGTCGATCTTCTGAACCGTCGCCTCCGATGCATTCTGAGTGCGCGACACCGACATGCCGAGGAAAACCTCGTCCTGGTTTTCGCCGTAGGACACGGTGCCGAGCGCCTCCGAAAGTCCCCAGCGCGTCACCATCATTCGTGCCAGACGCGTCGCCTGCTCGATGTCGGACGAGGCTCCGGAGGTGACCTTGTCGCGGCCGAAGATCAGTTCTTCCGCAACGCGGCCGCCCATCATGATCGCCAGCCGCGACGTCATCTGCTCGAGCGACATCGACAGCTTGTCGCGCTCGGGCAGTTGCATCACCATGCCGAGCGCACGTCCGCGCGGGATGATCGTGGCCTTGTGGATCGGATCGGTCGCGACGACGTTGAGGCCGACGATGGCGTGGCCGCCCTCGTGATAGGCCGTCAGCAACTTCTCTTCCTCGGTCATGACGAGCGACTTGCGCTCGGCGCCCATCATCACCTTGTCCTTGGCTTCCTCGAACTCCGCCTGGGTCACCATCCGCTTGTTGCGGCGGGCAGCCGTTAGCGCAGCCTCGTTGACGAGGTTCATCAGGTCCGCGCCGGAGAAGCCCGGCGTACCACGCGCGATGGTCTTCAGGTTGATATCCGGCGCCAGCGGCACCTTGCGGACGTGAACCTTGAGGATCTGCTCGCGGCCCACGACGTCGGGATTTGGCACCACCACCTGGCGGTCGAAACGGCCCGGGCGCAGCAGCGCGGGATCGAGCACATCGGGACGGTTGGTCGCCGCGATCAGGATCACGCCTTCATTGGCCTCGAAGCCGTCCATCTCGACCAGCAACTGGTTGAGCGTCTGCTCGCGCTCGTCATTGCCGCCGCCGAGACCGGCGCCGCGATGGCGGCCGACCGCATCGATTTCGTCGATGAAGATGATGCAGGGCGCGTTCTTCTTGGCCTGCTCGAACATGTCGCGGACGCGGCTTGCACCGACGCCGACGAACATTTCGACGAAGTCGGACCCCGAGATCGTGAAGAACGGCACGTTGGCTTCGCCCGCAACCGCACGCGCGATCAGGGTCTTGCCGGTACCGGGAGGGCCGACCAGCAGCACGCCGCGCGGAATCCGTCCGCCGAGGCGTTGGAACTTGCCGGGATCGCGCAGGAACTCGACGATCTCCTGCAGGTCCTGCTTGGCCTCGTCGACGCCGGCGACGTCCTCGAAGGTGACGCGGCCATGGGCCTCCGTCAGCATCTTGGCGCGCGACTTGCCGAAGCCCATCGCCTTGCCGGCGCCGCCCTGCATCTGCCGGGACAGGAAGATCCAGACGCCGATCAGCGCGATGAAGGGCAGCCAGGAGACCAGCAGCGACACGAACCACGGCACGTTGTCGCCGGGCGGCTTGGCCGTGATCTGGACCTTGGCGTCATAGAGACGCTTCACCAGCGACGGATCGCTGGGCGCATAGGTCTGGAAGCTCGAGCCGTTGGTGAAGGTGCCGTGAATGTCCGGCCCCTGGATCACCACGTCGCGCACGCGGTTCTGGTCGACCTCGCTGAGCAGCTGCGAGAACGAAATGTCCTGCGAGGACGCGCGCTGACCCGGGTTCTGGAAAAGCGTGAACAATGCCAATAGCAGCAAGACAATGATGACCCAGAGGGCGAAATTGCGCAGATTGGCGTTCATTGATCTTCCTTCGTGGTCGCGCGGATCGCGGCCTTTGTCCTTGGCAGTAACCCTGAATATTTCTTTTTGGGTAGTGAGACGAGAATCCCCGGTCCACTGCACACAATCTAGGTGGCGCCCCGGTCAATGCCAAGGGAACCACTCAGGACTATTTAACGCATGTTAGCGGAATTCCGGGTCAAAAAATGGCGTAAAATCCGGGGTTTCCACGGGGTGGTTAAGACAGGTTGCGGGAATATGTCGGGATATCAATACATCGGGCCGTTTGTCACGGTTTCCGGCCGCGACGCTGTGGCGCCGGGTCGACGTGAATTCGCCCGCCGCTCAGGCTGATCGCCGCCCCCGCAAGGGTTTGCTTCAGGCTTGGCTGCCTCTTGCCATCGACAATGGCGGTGTCCAACGCCGCCAGCAGGGCTTCCAGCTTGCCGAGTTCGGCAGTCCCCTCGTGGCCGAACCGGTCGATCGCGCGCTTGAGCAGCCTCAGGCGGATCTCCTCGGGCAGCCCGGCAAAGGCCGCGGCATCGAATCCGAAGCGCGAGGCATCCTGACGGTCCGTCAGGGCAAGGTAGCGCTCCGCCCCATCGACCAGCACTTCGATCGCGGCATTGGCCCGCGCCAGCCGCGAGGCCAGCCGCGCCAGGCTTCGGCTGTCGCCCCCCTCCTCCGCCAGAGCCGGCATCAAAGCGCGCAACCGCGGCCGCGTAAAGCTCGGGTCGCTGTTGGTCGGATCGTCGGCGAAGGCAATCTTCGCCTTGCCGAGCGTCGCGACGAGCCGGGATTTCGGGATCTCCAGCAACGGCCGAGCCACCCACACGCCGTGCCGGTCGGTCTCGCGCGCCATCGCCGCGAGACCGGCGATGCCGCTGCCGCGCAGCATCCGCATCAGCAGCGTCTCGGCCTGATCGTCGCGGGTATGCGCGGTGAGGATATGCGTCGCGCCGCTCGATCGCGCGGCCTGCGCCAGCAGGCGATAGCGCTCCGCACGCGCCGCGGCCGGCAATCCCGTCTTCGGCTTGACGCCGCTCCAGCGCAGCGTGCGATGGGGCAGATCGAGCGTACGTGCCAGGCTTTTGACCTCACGTGCCTCGCGCGCGGCCTCGGGGCGCAAGCCGTGATCGACGGTGACCGCGAGCAGGCGCGGTCCCCGCGAAAGCCCGCGGCGCCAGCGCGCCGCCAGCCACATCAATGCCATCGAGTCGGGGCCACCGGAGACCGCGAGCACCATCGCGGGCGCGGCCCTCCAGTCGGCAAACAGGCGTTTGGCGTCGCTGGCCGAAATCACGGCCTGGTCGTCGTGGGGCATGGCTCACCGGCACCTGCACGGAGACCGGGCGCGGCCTCCCCGGCCAGTCTAGCACTTCACCCGCTTTTGCTCACGGTCGACGGCGGCTTTGACGCCGGCCGAGGCGCGCGGATATTTCCGCGTCACTTCGCCGAGGGCCGCGCAGGCGGCTTCCTTTTCCTTCAGCGCCGCCAGCGACTGGCCCAGCCGCAGCAGGGAGTCGGGCGCTTTCCCGGACTTGTCGAATTTGGTGGTCACGCCGAGGAAGGCCTCGGCGGCATCGCGATATTGCTGGCGCTGGAAATAGCTCTCGCCGAGCCAGTATTGCGAGTCCGCGATCAGGGGATCGCTCGGATATTTCTGGGCGAAGTTCTTCATCGTCTCTTCGGCCAGCGCGTAGTCCTTGCGCTGCATGTAACCGATGCCGAGGTCGAACTCGTCCTTGGATGTCGCCGAGGGCGGCAGCGTGGTCAGTGCGGCGCTGGCGGGACCGCGCGGCGGCGGGCCTCCGGCCGTTCCGGGGTCACGACCGATATTCATCGGTTCACCGGGACCACGTCCGCCCGGGGCACCGACGGGGGCATCGTTGGCGATCGGCATCTGACCGCCGCCGAGCGCGCGCGGCGCGCCGGGGGCGTTGGGATTCTGGCTGGGATCGAACGCATCGCCGCGGCGGCGACCGCCCGCTTGCGGGGCTGCAGGGTCCTGCGCGATCGGGGCGGGCGAGGCGGCCTGGGGCTGCTGGCCATAGCCCGGTTGGCCTTGCGGATAGCCCTGTTGCTGCGGGTAGGCCTGCTGCTGCGGATAGCTCTGCTGCGGATACGCCTGCTGCGCCTGTGGCGGCGGATTGGGCTGAGCGGGGGGCGCTGCCGGCATGCCGGGCTGTGCCGCCGGCGGCTGACCGCCCGATGAAGGCGGCGCGGCGCCGAGCTGGCGCAGCCGCTCTTCGAGCTGGCGGTTACGGTATTGCAGTTCCTCGTTCTGGCCGGTCAGTTGCCGGAGCTGCTGCTCGAGCCGCTGGATCCGCATTTCCGCGTCGCCGTCATCGGACTGCTCCTGCCCCCGCGGGGCACCTTGCTGCGAACGCTCCCAAGGAAACGAGAGCTGCGCCGAAGCGATCTGCACGGAAGAAGCCAGCATCACGGCAATCGCCGCGACGCCGGTAGCGTTGAGGAGTCTGGATGACATTTTGCCCTGACGACGAAGATCGCGTGACATCGAAAGCTGATCCCATTCAGCGATGGAGTGCGCCGGAATTGTGACTGGCGCTTTCCAATCCGCCCGCTTGACCGCGGTATGGTTTAGTTTCGACTTCCGAACAAGCAAGCACCTTGGTCAAACGAACCGGTCATCGAGCACGTGTCTGTGAACGGGGTCGATCCGGCGCGATTCGAGCAGTTCGCGAATTGCGGACTTGGCGTCGTGCCGGATGCGCCCGAACGAGCGATGGCCCTGATCCGCGATTTCATCTGGAGATGCTGGATTAACTTCCTGGCGCGTCGTCTCAACACAAGCCCGCATCCGCTTGGCTTGAAAGCGCAATGTGCTGTTAAACCAGCGCCTGAAGGCGCTGGTTTTGGAAGCGTAGGAAAGTCTGAAAGCTGAAATTCCCCTGCGCTCAGGCGCCGGCGTTCAGCACGGTAACGGCGCGGCGGTTCTGCGACCAGCACGAGATGTCGTTACAGACGGCGACCGGACGCTCCTTGCCGTAGGAGATCGTGCGCATGCGGTTCGGATCGATACCGCGCGAGGCGAGGTAGCTGCGCACCGACTGGGCGCGCCGCGCACCGAGTGCGATGTTGTACTCGCGGGTGCCGCGCTCGTCCGCATGGCCTTCGATGGTGAAGGAGTAGCGGTTATAGGTCTGCAGCCACTGGGCCTGCTTCTCCAGCGTGGCGACCGCCTGCGGGCTCAGTTCGGTCTGGTCGCTCTCGAAGAACACGCGGTCGCCGACATTGACCACGAAGTCCTGCTGGCTGCCCGGGGTCGCCGCACTCGCCATCGCGCCATCGGCGCCGACATTGTTCTTGGCGCAGGCGCCCATCGACAGCGCTACCGCGACCACAGCCGCCAGCTTCCATCCCTGGAGGTTACGCATCTGATATTTCATTCGAGAGCCTCCACGCTCACGTTTTTCGACTGTCTTCCGGTCTACAGGGCGATGGTTAAGCGAACGTTCCGTCAACCTTGATGGAACCTTGCGGGACCCGCTCAAATGCTGACAAACCGTGAAAAGCGACCGCGATAGTTAATGATTTGTAAATGTGGCGCGAGGGTGAAGGCAAGCGAGCACCGACCCCAATCACCAGATTTGGGGCCATATCGCCGAAATTTAACCAAATAAAGCGGGCCCTTGCGCGATGAAGCGCCTTGCCGGGCGGTGAAAACCGCCAATTGCGGACGGCTGATTCTACCCGCCGTCCGCGCCAGCTCAGGAACTCGGACCCATCGCCGCCCGCCCGTATTCGGAAACCGCCGCAGCCGGCCGCGCGCGACGGGCGTTGGCGCGTTCGAACAGCATGCGCCGCTCGAACGCGGTCGAGCGCATCATCGGGTAGCGCTCGAATACCTTTTCCTTCATCGCCGGAAAATCCGCCGCCATCAGCCCGACCGGCTTGAGCAGGCCGGGGAACATTCGGGGTTCGGCGATGGTATCGTGCAGGAACACACGGCGATAGAAGGCCTGGTGTTCGGCACGTACGATCGCCAGCCCGATGTCGGCGTTGAAATACTCACACGCCATATAGGCCAGCCGCAGCGTCAGGTATGGGAGTTCCGGGAATCGCTTGACCTTGTCCGGATCGGCGACGAAGCGCGCGGGATCGATGATGACCTCGCCCCGATCGAGCCGCGGATGCAGGATTTCGCCGAAGGCCTCCGCCGAACAGGACTCCCGCCACTCCGAGGTCAGCACACTGATGCGGACGGAGCTGTAGAGCTCCCCGAACAGGTAGACACCAAATGTCCAGGAATTCGGCAGGTCGTCATACTGATCGGTGACGCGCTGCTCTGGAGATTCCTTCACCGCTCCCTCGCGAAGATAGGCGCGATAGCGAAGGTTGTAGATCTCTTCTTTTTCTTCGGGGGTTTGCGCTAGACGATAGTCGACTTGATCCAACAGGTCCGAACTCCGTCCAAAGGCCGTAGATGCGGCCGGGGACCTCATGCTGTACTCCTAACACTACGAGCAACTTCTACGAGCAGCCTTAGGATTAACAGCCTGTTAACAGGATTGCAAAGCTTTAAGCGGTTTACGGTTAACTTATGCGAGTAACCGCGCAATCAAGAGTTGCATCGAGTTCGAGGGATCGAGGACTTCAGGCGATCGAGCGCGACGGAATTACCTTCAGCGGCTCTTCGGACGACCTGCGGCCGTGCGACACGTTCAGGAGCTGCCGGATCCGCGTCGCCGGAATCGGCGGGCTGAACAGATAGCCCTGCACTTCGCTGACCGTGCCATCGGCGCCGATCAGTTCGAGTTGCTCGTTGGTCTCGACGCCTTCGACCACGACCGTCATGCCGAGATCGGCAGACAGCCGCGCCACGCCGCGCAGCAGCGTCAGCGGCCGGTCGTTGTCGATCCCCTCCAGGAAGGAGCGGTCGATCTTCACCTTCTGCAGCGGGAAGTTATGCAGGTAGCTCAGGCTCGAATAGCCGGTGCCGAAATCGTCGAGCGAAATCCGCACGCCGAGCGAATGCAGTTGCGACAGCACATCGTGCGTCAACTGCGTGTTCCGCAGCAGCGACGATTCGGTGATCTCGATTTCGAGCCGGTTCGCGGCCAGGCCCGAGACCTCGAGCGCGTAGCGAACCTCGCTCAGCACATCGCGCTGATGGAATTGCTGCGGCGAGAAGTTGACGGCGACACTGACGCCTTCGGGCCACTTCATGCATTCCATGCAGGCCTTGCGCAAAATCCAGCGACCGAGATCGACGATCAAGCCCATGTCCTCGGCGACCGGAATGATGTCGACCGGGGAAACCGTGCCGCGGACCGGATGATTCCAGCGCAGCAGCGCTTCGCAGGTGGAAATGCGGCCCGATTTGACGTTGACCAGCGGCTGATAGAACAGCTCGAATTCCTCGTTGGCCAGCGCCTTGCGCAGATCCAGCTCGAGGATACGGCGCGATTCCACCACCTGCGCCATCTCGTCACGGAAGAAGCAGAAGGTGCCGCGGCCGTCCGCCTTGGCGCGGTACAGCGCCATGTCGGCGTTCTTGAGCAGCGTGTCGGCGCTGATGCCGCGCGCGGTCATGGCGATGCCGACGCTGGCGCCGATCTCGACCAAATGATTGTCGATCTTGTAGCGCTCGCTCAGGCGATCGACGATGCGCCGGGCCAGCCCCGCCGCGTCGTCGGCGGAATGGATATTCTGCTGGAACACCACGAACTCGTCGCCGCCGAACCGCGCCACGAAGTCCTCGGGCCGCAGCATCTCGCGCAGGCGGTCGGACACCGCGCAAAGCAACTGGTCGCCGCAGGGGTGACCGAGCGTGTCGTTGACCTGCTTGAACTGGTCGAGATCGACGAACAGCAGCGCCGACAAATGCTCGGCGCCCTGCTGGATCGCCAGCAGCCGCCCGATCTCGTCGCGGAAATTGACCCGGTTCGGCAGCGCCGTGAGTTCGTCGTAGCGCGCCAGATGACTGATCCGCGCTTCCGCGTTGCGGCGCTCGGTGATGTCTTCGACCAGAACGACCGCGCCGCCCCCGCTCATCGGCTGGAAGGTCCATGACAGCGAACGGCCCCGCTTGACGTCAGGATCGGTCGTGATCATGTCGCCCGCCTGGGAGTTGACGATCTCCGACAGGATCATCTTGCCGCTGGCCGCCGTGATCGAATCCGAGGTGATGCAGGCCGCGATGATGTCGGGCGCGCCGGCGCCGCGCTCAATGAGATCGTCGGACAGATTCATCATTTCGCTGAAGCGGTGATTCATGACCGCGAGCCGGCCGTCGGAGCTGAACATGCACAGGCCGTGCGGCATGTTGTTCAGCGCAGTATCGAACTGCCCGGCCAGCGCGGCTTCGCGGAAGCTCGACGTCAGCGCCTTGACGAAGATGGCGTGCAGGCTGAGGTTGATTCCCTTGAGGCCCATGAAAAACAGCGCCAGCAGCGCGGCGAGGCTCATGTAGTAGAAATCGGCATGCGTCGCCAGCGCCAGCGACATCGGCCCGCACGCCAGCAGGATGTGATACTGAATCAGTTTGGGCCGGCCGTAATTGCGGGCCGCGCCACCGGCGGTGTAGCCGACCGTCGCCGCGACGCAGATCATGTGCGCGACCGCGTCGTCGTTGCCGAAAATCGTGAGGAAGCACCAGATGCCCAGCACGCTGGCGTAGACCATGGCGCCGATCGCATAGCGCGGCTCCATGTGCTTGGCCTGCTCGAACGTCAGGACCTGGGTGCGCCGCTCGTACTTCCGCATATGGAAGGCGCGAACCGTGCCGATGCCGATGATCAGCGCCGCGCATGGCCACAGCAGCACGTTGCCGGTCTTGAGCGCGGTCAGTACCGCGCAGACGGCGCTGCTGACCGAGCCGATGAACATCGGCCAGAAGTTCTGGCACATGGAATCGACCAGCGCCGCATAGAGGGCGGGCTCCAGCTCTTCCGTACCGCTTCGCTTTTTCTGGTCGACCAACTGCATCGGCAGCGCACGCGTCCTCTTCGGGTGCGTATTTCTACCCGTCGCAGATGAAGTCTTTCTGAGCGAACATCGTTAGCGAGAAGTTGTTTTTCTCACCGAGAACGAAATTATGCCTTGAAAATCAGCAAGCTAGGCAAAGTTTGCCGATTAACGATAGCGCGGGTTCCGCTCAGGACAATAGCGGGGACCACGCCGGGTCGGACGCGAAACCAGGCGTTGGTACCCGCAATTCGTTACGACCTGAGATGTCGACGGTGTACAGCGACGGTCCGCTGCTGCCACCGGGTTCGCGGAAGAACATCACCACGCGGCCGTTCGGCGCAAACGTCGGACCTTCATTGTGGAAGCCGGAGGTGAGGATGCGTTCGCCCGAACCGTCGGTCTTCATGATGCCGATGGCGAATTGGCCGCCGCCCTGCTTGGTGAAGGCGATGTAGTCGCCGCGCGGCGACCAGACCGGCGTCGAATAGCTGCCCTCGCCGAACGAGATGCGCTGCGCTCCTCCGCCGTTGGCGGGCATGACGTAGATCTGCGGCTTGCCGCCGCGGTCGGACTCGAAGCAGATCCGGCTGCCGTCGGGCGAATAGGACGGCGAGGTATCGATCGCCGGCGTATCGGTCAGCCGCGTGGTCGACTTCGAACGCAGGTCCATCACGAACAGGTTGGAGTTGCCGCCCTGCTGCAGGCTCATGATGATGCGCTGGCCGTCCGGCGAGAACCGCGGCGAGAACGACATGCCGGGGAAATTGCCGACGATCTCGCGCTGCCCGGTCTCGATGTTGAACAGATAGACCCGCGGATCGCCCTGCCCGAACTCCATGTAGGTGATTTCCTGGGTCGACGGCGAGAACCGCGGCGTCAGCACCAGGTCGGAGCCCCGCGTCAGGTACCTGACATTGGCGCCGTCCTGGTCCATCAGCGCCAGCCGCTTGACGCGGCGCTCCTTGGACCCGGTCTCGTCGATGAACACGACGCGGCTGTCGAAGTAGCCCTTCTCGCCGGTGAGCCGTTCGTAGATCTGGTCCGAGATGATGTGCGCGATCCGCCGCCAGTATTCCGGCGAGGTGAAATATTGCTGGCCGGTGAGTTGCTGGGCGGTGTTGACGTCCCAGAGGCGGAATTCCGCTTTCAGACGGCCGTCGCCCTGTCGCGTCATGCGCCCGGTGACCAGCGCCTGCGCGTTGATCTGCTTCCAGCTCTGGAATTGCGGCGCGACGTCGATGTTGGAAATGCGCTCGATATAGGCGGCCTGATCGATCGGCGCGAACAGCCCGCTGCGCTTGAGATTGTTGGTGATGACCTGGGATACGCCGGCGCCAACCTCGGCATCGGCAGGCGTACCTGCCACGAAATTCGGAACCGCGATCGGCAGCGGAGCGACGTCGCCGCCGGTCACTGGCACGCGCGCCTGGCCGAACGAGGTACGGGTGCCGCCAAGAATCAGGCCGGCCGACGCCAACCCCGACAGGAGTTGACGACGATCCATGCGCAACATTGCATCGGCCGGCTTGTGCTCGCGTGACATCTGTTCTGCTCTTAACTTTTCAGGCCACTATTGGTCCCGGTTATCGAAAACGGGAATGAACGCCTGCCACTCGGCAAAAAACGCCGGAGGCAGCTTGTAGGGCGCGCATTCCATAATCGCGCGCACGCCGCTCTCAAGGAAAGCACGCTGGTAGCCGGTGGCCGCGGAGGAGACCGCGACCGGCGCGCCCTCAAGCGTGCCATCCCGCCTGAGCTTGATATTGTACTCGACCTCGAACCTTGCCGCCTCGAGACCGCCATACGGCTTCTTCCAGCAGCGCAGGACCTGTTCCTTGAACATCGAGCCCCATGTCGCGGAATTGTTCGCGGCCGCTCCCTTGGAGAGGCCAAGCGCTGCGTTCGAATTCAGCGTTTCGCCGGTGGCCGCCTGGCGCGACGGGTCGCGCTTGTCGAGGAGAGCCGCGATCTTTGACTGATCGAAGGTCCGCTCTTTCGGCTTCTGCGGCTCGGGTGGCTTTGCCGCCTGCACCGGCTTCGGCGGCGGCGGCTTCTTCTCTTCCTTCTTGAGCGCTTCGGCGATCGGATCGGGCTTGACCGGATCGGGCTTCTTCTCGGTCGGCTTCGGCTCCTGCTTCGGCTCTTCCTTCGGCTTCTCGACGACCTTCGGCGGGTCGGGCTTCTTCTCGACCGGCTTTTCCTCGACCTTCGGCGCCGGCGGCGGCGCGGTCTCGGTCACGACAGGAGCCTTCTCGGTGATCTTGCCGACAGCCTCATCGACTGGCTTGGCTTCGGCGACCTTCTCGACCAGCGGCTTCGGATTGTCCTTACTGCCGGTCTTCATGCCGGCCATGACCTTGGCAAGTTGATCCGGCGAGATGACATCCACGGCAACGGAATCCTCGGGCGTCATTTCGAGGGCCTTGGTCGAGAAAGACAGCAACACCGCCCCCAGCACAACGACGTGCAGGGCGACCGATGCCAGGACTGTCTTGTCGACCTTGACCTTCACTCGAAGCCTTCCCAATCCCGCTTCAGCCGTCGCGCGTCACCGCGGGGCTCAAGAGCCTTCCGGAACGATGACGATATTCGCCTTGAACCCCGCCGTCCTAATATATCCCAATAGTTTCATCATATCCGTGTAACAGACGTCTTTGTCGCCCCTCAGGTATACCACGCTCTCGGCGTCCGAACGGGTCTCCCGGATGGCCTTGATCTTCGGCAACAGATCGTTGGCCGAAATCGGCGTGTCCCCGAGATAGAGCTCGACGTTGGAATTGCAGCTACCGCCGGTGCGCTTGACCGACAGCGTAAGCGGCGGGGCGTTGGCCTGGATCTGCTTGCCGCCGCTGGCGATCGGCAGATCGATATCGATGCTCGACGTCATCAGCGGTGCGGCCACCATGAAGATGATCAGCAGCACCAGCATCACGTCCACCATCGGCGTGACGTTGATCTCCGCCATCACGGCGGCGCGACGCCGGCCGCGGCGTCCTCCGCCGCCGGTCGAACCTGCCATGTTCATCGCCATGATACTGGTCTCACGATGCGCTCGTCATTGGCTGCCCTCACGCCCGCTCGTCGATCTGGCGGGACAGGATGGCTGAAAATTCATCGGCGAAGCCTTCGAGCCGCTGCGCCTGGCGATTCACCTCTGATGTGAACTTGTTATAAAAAATGGTCGCGGGGATGGCGGCGATAAGGCCGATCGCCGTGGCAAACAGCGCTTCCGCGATGCCGGGCGCGACCACGGCGAGCGAGGTGTTTTTCGAGGCCGCGATCGACTGGAAGGCCGACATGATGCCCCAGACGGTTCCGAACAGCCCGACGAACGGCCCGGCTGAACCTACCGTCGCCAGCACCAGAAGCCGTCGTTCCAGCCGCTCGACTTCGCGGGCGATGGAGACGTTCATCACTTTCTCGATCCGCATCTGCAGGCCGGCAAAGGAGCGCGTCTGGCTTTCGAACGAACGCTTCCATTCGCGCATCGCCGCGACGAAACATGCCGCCATCGATTGTGTCGGCTTGGCTGAGAGCGCGCGGTAGAGTTCCTCGATCGACTGCCCCGACCAGAACGCCTGCTCGAAACGATCCATGGCGCGCTTGGTGCGCGAATAGAGAAAAATCTTGTCGATCGCGATCGCCCAGACCCAGACCGAGCAGGCCAGAAGCCCCAGCATGACGGCCTTGACGACCCAGTGGGCCTGCATGAACAGCGAGATCAGCGACACGTCGGCGGAGACCAACGGCAGGGCTGCCGGAGCCACGTCGGCGGGATTCATGAGCGGTATCCTCTCAACGCAAGTGTCCCTATTTCCTCCGGGAGCAAACGGCTGCCGGTTTCACAGCCGCGCGTCGGGCGCGGCGATATGCGCCAGCGCGATAGCCTCTCTGGGTGTCGCATGGGGGGCCCGCCGAAAGCCGGGTCCTGCTTCCCCTGCCAACATGTCAAAACGAGGGCTATCAGCGCGAAATTCCGTCCCTAACCAAACGCTAAGCTTGGTTAACTTTCGGTTACCAAAGGAGAATTTGGGTGCCGGAAAACGAGGCTGGTCGGGCGGTTAGACGGGTTCCAGGGGCGGGTTCCAGGGGTCCTCTCGGGCTTTGAACCGTCGTTGGCCACGCTTCGGAGATCGTCATCCCCGCGCAGGCGGGGATCCAGTACACTGCGGCCTCTCGATTCCATCACTGCTGCCTCTGGAATACTGGATCCCCGCCTGCGCGGGGATGACGACTGAATGTGACTTCGCGATCCCGCGACATGTTCTGCCCGAGGTTTGTCTCTTCGATGGCCCTCTCTCAAAAGCCGAGGGCGCAGGGAAGACCAGGTGCGCGCTGCACCCGCGGTCTCGCGTGCAATTGCGCACAGAAAGACGCGCACACGAGCATACAGGTTCAGCGGGAGCATCCCGGCCTTCCCTGCGCAGTGGCTTTAGACCTACTTCGTGATCTCCCTGGTGAACGGCTCTTTTGCCACTGTCGCCACGCGAAAGACTTCACGCGACTTGACGCAAGCACCGAGACGTCAGGACCACACGACTTCGCCGTACGCGTCATGCGCCTTCGTCTTTGCGGCATGGCAAAACGCCGGCTCGCAATGGCTGAAATGCACCTTCGAATATGGTTGCCTCGATGTCGCAGCCGTGTAGAACACCCGCATGGGTGTTCGCTGCGTGTAGCAGCGGCAGGTCGAGCGATGGTCGGGCCGCCACGCGGAAAGCGCGCGCCCGTGAACAATTATCCTTCATCCGAGGAACTGCCCCGAACCCAGCGGCTGACGGAACAGGCCCTCGGCACCCTTCACAGATTCCTGCGTATCGAGGCAGTTAGCGGCGCCGTTCTGCTGGTTGCCGCGGCGGCTGCGCTGATATGGGCCAACTCTCCGTTCGCCCACAGCTATCATGTCTTCTGGCATCTGCCGGTCACCATCGGCTTCGGTGAATACGTATTCTCCAAGTCGCTGCATTTCTGGGTCAACGACGCGCTGATGACCTTGTTCTTCCTGGTGGTCGGCATGGAGATTCGCCGCGAGATCCATGAAGGTGCACTGAGCAAACCGGACCAGGCGGCCCTGCCGCTGATCGCGGCGATCGGCGGCGTCATCGTTCCCGCAATCATTTATTTGAGCTTGAACAGCGATCCGGATCGAAGCCAGGGATGGGCGGTGCCAACCGCGACAGACATCGCCTTTGCCGTCGGCATACTCGCGCTTCTGGGACGATCCATTCCCGTCAATGTGAGGGTCTTCCTGCTCGCTCTCGCCATCATCGACGACATCATCGCGGTGCTGATCATTGCCGTGTTCTACACCACCGAAATTCAGTTCAGCGGTTTCGCTGTCGCCGCATTCGGTCTCCTGGCGGTATTCGGCTTTCAGCGAATGGGTATCGGTTCCGCCCTCGCCTATGTCGTGCCGGGTTCTTTGGTGTGGACCGGCTTTCTGATCGCCGGGATCCACCCAACCCTTGCCGGAGTCGCGCTCGGCCTGATCACCCCGGCGCGGCCGATACCCTTGAGGGAACATCCGCTGGAGATCGTCTCTCGCGTGCTCAAGCAGTTGCAGAGCAGCGATGCGGTCGAGAAGAAGGACGTGCAAACACTACAGCGACCGATGCTCGATCTTCGCGTGGCCAATCGCGAACTATTGCCGCCGGTGTCGCGGGTGCAGATGGCGATGCACCCCTGGGTCGCCTTCGGCATCATGCCGATCTTCGCCCTGGCGAACGCCGGCGTCACCTTGACGGGGACCGATTTCTCCACCTCCGTCGATTACGTGATGCTGGGCACCGCTGTGGCCCTGGTCGTGGGAAAGCCGCTGGGCATCGTCGGCGCCACCTGGATTGCGGTGCGGCTTGGCTGGGGTCGGCTTGCATCTGATGTTTCGTGGGGCGGCGTTTGGCTGGTCGGCCTGCTTGCAGGCATCGGCTTTACCATGTCGATCTTCATCGCGATGCTCGCCTTCTCCGACGAAGAGTTATTGAACGCGGCAAAACTGGGCGTGCTGCTGGGTTCGCTTGCAGCCGCCACGCTCGGTCTTGGCTGGGGTGCCAGCTACGTCCGACGCCTGAAATAGAGGAGACCTCGAGATGCCGTTCAAAGCCCCGCACGTATCGTTCGTATCGTTCGCGGTCGAAGTCACACCTTCCGGATCTACTCAAGTGATGATTCTTGAGACCGACCTGCACCTGAACCCAAAGCATCCCGCGTACAGCCATCCCGCCATCGAGCACCTGATCGCGTCCGCACAGAACTATATTCAGGCCAACATGGACGGGCCTGTCCATATCCGGGTTGTTTCGACGCGAAGCGGGGAAGTCTGACGTTTGCGCGCTCGAGCGCGTCAGTTGCAGATCGGAAGCCAGAGCGTGACACACCAGCAGGCGAGCGAGCCCACACTTGTGTGCCGATTGAAGAACGGCCGTCACCGGCAAGGCAAATTCTTCCGGTGCAGCCTGGCTGGATTGCATTGATCTGGATCAAGGGTCGCACGACCAATCGTCGCACTACTTCCGCGGTGGCGAACTGCCACCGTTTCTAGTGAAGCCCCGTAAGCTCTCCTTATGCGGGCCAGGGAGTTTTTTGGCTCCCCGCTTCGATAACCTGAAAAGCACCTTGGGTCCTGTCACTGCACAAGCAGTCCGAAATCAATCGGAGAAAATCCCATGAGTATGCGTAATCTTTTCTGGACAAGCGCAATCGCCCTATCCACCACCTTGACGCTCGCAAGTTTTCCGGCAGCAGCTCAGCAACAGCAACGGCCGCCCAACATACTCGTCATCATGGGCGACGACGTCGGCTGGTTCAACATCGGGGCGTACCATCGCGGCATGATGTCGGGAAAGACGCCGAACCTCGACAAGCTGGCGTCGGAAGGCATGATGTTCACCGACTATTATGCCGAGGCGAGTTGCACGGCAGGTCGGGCGAATTTCATTACCGGTCAGTTGCCAATCCGCACCGGACTGACGACCGTCGGTCAGGCCGGCGCCGATGTCGGCATTCCGGCCGAGGCGGTGACGCTCGCGACCGTGCTCAAGGCGCAGGGTTATGCCACCGGGCAGTTCGGCAAGAACCATCTCGGCGACCTGAACAAGTATCTCCCGACCCTGCACGGCTTCGACGAATTCTTCGGATATCTGTACCATCTCGACGCGATGTCCGATCCCTACTGGTACTCGTTCCCGGTCAACCAGGACTACTACAACAAATTCGGTCCGCGCAGCCTGATCCGCAGCTTTGCGACCGACACCGACGACAAGACCGAGATGCCGCGCTGGGGCAAGATCGGTAAGCAGAGGATCGTCGACGAAGGCCCGCTGCCGCCGTTCCCCGACATGTCGAACGTGCAGAACATGCACGACCTGCCGTTCCTGAAGGCGAAGTACGACATGACCACTTTCGACGAGGTACTGGTGAAGACAACCGGCGATTTCATGGACAAGGCCAAGCGGGAGGGCAAGCCGTTCTTCGTCTGGCACAACACCACGCGCATGCATGTGTGGACCTTCCTATCGAAGAAATACAGCGCGATGCAGAACAGCGAGACCAACTACGGTCTCGAGGAGGCCGGCATGGCGCAACTCGATGACAGCGTCGGCGCCCTGATGAAGAAGCTCGACGACATGGGCGAGGCCAACAACACCATCGTCATCTTCACCACCGACAACGGCGCCGAGGTGTTCACCTGGCCGGATGGCGGCATGACGCCGTTCAAGGCCACCAAGGGCACCGTCGGCGAAGGCGGCTTCCGCGTGCCGTGCATCATCCGCTGGCCCGGCAGGATCAGGCCGGCGACGGTTCAGAACGAAGTTTTCTCCGGGCTGGACTGGTTGCCCACGCTGGCGGCGGCGGCTGGCAACGCCAATATCACCGAGCAATTGCTGAAGGGCGTGAAGCTTGGTGAACGCACCTACAAGAACCACCTTGACGGCTACAACCAGATGGATCTGCTCACCGGCAAGGGCCCGTCCAAGCGCCAGGAAATATTCTACTTCGGTGGCGCGGCACTCGGCGCCGTCCGCATCGACAACTTCAAGTTCCAGTTCTATCAGCAGCCGTGGGGCTGGCCGGGCGAGAAGACCACCACCGACATGCCGACGATGGTCAACATTCGCCAGGATCCGTTCGAGCGCACGCCGTTCATTCGCGGCGAATCTTCCAACGCGGGTGCATTTGGCTATGGCAACGACTTCTTTGCCCGCGAGTTCTGGCGCTTCGTTCTGGTGCAGCAGTATGTCGGGAAACTCGCCCTGACGGCGATCGACTTTCCGCCGATGCAGGACCCGGCATCCTTCAATCTCGAATCGGTGAAGAGGAAGGTCGAGGAGATGATCAAGAATCGCCCGGGTCAGTAACGAAGATCCTTGAGCAAAGAGGGGAGCGCATGTGACGATGCGCTCCCCTT